>Ga0307427_1001496_pt1 | contig 11978 bp, 8 predicted proteins | sample SalMarWE160190MG_FD_202162 | JGI IMG/M metagenome (GOLD analysis project Ga0307427, IMG submission 202162) | Salt marsh sediment microbial communities from the Plum Island Ecosystem LTER, Massachusetts, United States - WE1603-190 | ecosystem: Environmental > Aquatic > Marine > Intertidal zone >... | reverse complement strand
TCGCGCGGTGGGCAATCTTGCCCACCGCGCTTTGCCGGCTTCACGCGCGGCGGGCAGGATTGCCCGCCGCGCTGCAGTGGTGACCTTTCCGCTCGTGCGGGCGCGGCCGGTCGCGAGAATAGAGCGCGGCGGGTCTCCTGACCCGCCGCGCAAAGCAGCCTGGCCGTACTGACCCGGCCCCGCGGCCCGACGCCGCACATCTCGGCACCGCCGTAATGCACCGCGCCCGCGCAGGCCACCGGCCCGATCAGCCGTCAGCCGACGGCCTCGATGACGGCCTCGACCACCTCGTCCTGTTGGGCCTCGCTCAGTTCCGGATAGATCGGAATCGCCAGGACCTCTCGCGACGCCTTCTCCGACTCCGGCAGGTCGCCTTCGCCATAGCCCAGGTCGGCGAAGCATTCCTGAAGGTGCAGCGGCACGGGGTAATAGATGGCGTGGCCGATGTTCCGGCGGTCCAGGTGGGCCAGAACCTGGTCGCGCCGCGAGGGGCCGTCGCCGCCGGTGACCCGGATGACGTACTGGTTGTAGATCATCCGGTTGTGCTGCTCGACGTGCGGCGTCACGATGGCGTCACAGCCGGCGAACCGCTGATTGTAATACGCCGCGTTCGACTGCCGCCCCTCGTGCCACGCCTCCAGGTACTTCAGTTTCACGGTGATCACGGCCGCCTGAATCGGGTCCAGGCGGAAATTCCCGCCGACGAACTTGTGATAGTACTTGGGCTTCGACCCGTGGTTGCGTATCACCGTGCACTGCTCGGCCAGCGCGGCGTCGTTCGTCACAATCATGCCGCCGTCGCCCACACCGCCCAGGTTCTTCGACGGGAAGAACGAGAAGCATCCGGCGGTCCCGATGGAGCCGGCCTTGCGGCCCTTGTACGTCGAGCCGATGGCCTGCGCCGCATCCTCGACCACCGCCAGGCCGCGCGCCAACGCCACCTCCAGAATCGGGTCCATGTCGGCCGCCTGGCCGAACAGGTGCACCGGCACAATCGCCTTCGTCCGGTCGGTGACGGCCGCCTCGACGAGCGCGGGGTCGATGTTGTACGTCTTCGGATCAATGTCCACGAACACGGGCCTCGCGCCGGTCCGGACGATGCACCCGGCCGTGGCGAAGAAGGTGAACGCCGTCGTGATGACCTCGTCGCCCGGCCCGATTCCCAGGCTCATCAGGGCGTTCAAGATCGCGTCGGTGCCGCTTGATGCGCCGATGCCGTACTGGCAGTCGACGTACTCGGCCACGGCCTTCTCGCACTCGGTCACCTTCGGACCGCCGATGCAGCGCTGCGACTCGAGCACCTCGTCCACCGCCGCGCGCACCTCGTCGCGAATCTGCCCGTACTGCGCCACCAGATCAAGCAACGGAACCGCCATGGGGTCTCCTTCCACTTGCCGACGGTCAATGCACCTCTTTGCAGACACCGTTTTCGAGGACGTACTCCTCGCCGGTCGCTTCGCACGTCGCTCTGCCGTTCTCGTCGAACTGGAGCCCGAGGCCGTGCTTCGACATCCAACCGACCTGCCGCGCGGGCACGCCAACCACAAGAGCGAAGTCCGGAACGTCCTGGTTCACCACCGCCCCTGCCCCGATGAAGGCGTACCGGCCGACCGTCGTGCCGCACACAATCGTCGCATTCGCACCGAGGGTCGCCCCGCGCCGGATGAGGGTCCGCCGGTACTCGTGCTTGCGGCTGATGAAGGCCCGCGGGTTGTAAACGTTCGTGAAGACCATGCTTGGGCCGCAGAACACGTCGTCCTCAATCTCGACCTTGTCGTAAACGCTGACGTTGTTCTGAATCTTGCACCGGTTGCCGATAACGGCCTGGCCGCCGATGTTGACGTTCTGGCCGATGCTGACGTTCTCTCCGATCCGCGCCCCGCCGAGAACGTGCGAGAAGTGCCAGATGCGGGTGCCTTTGCCGATGACGGCCCCGTCATCAACGTAGGCCGACTCGTGGACGAAGTAGTCCGGCTCTGCCATCGGGAAACCTCCCTCGCTCCGTCTCCGCCGCCCCCGCGCTGGGCCGACGCCGCCCGCGGCGACCGTCGTTGCCGGTGGAGAACCGACTCGCGCTACAGCACCACGGGCGCGCCGGCGGCCTTCAGACTGCGGTCTCCGGCCTCAAGAACGCGGACCACGCGCAGGCCGTCGCGTCCGTCGCTGCGCGGCGTCGTGCCGCCGGCGACACACTCCAGGAAGTGTAGGCACTCGGCCCGTAGCGGCTCCCCCCCGGGCGTCTTCGGTATCAGGATGTCGCCGGTCCGGATGCTGACCGACTGCTCGTAATCGACCACCGATCCCGCCACGCTCACGCCCTTGTCGTAGACGCGGATCTTCTCCGACGGGTCCATGTCGTCGAACGTCGCCATCTTGTCCGAACCCACCAGCGTCACTTTGCGGATCTTGTGCGGGTCGAACCAGGAGACGTGGATGTGTGCCATGCGGCCGTCGGCGAACTTCAGTTGCGCAAAGACCACGTCCTCCACGCCTTCCTGAAGGTACGCCTGGCCCTGGGCCGTCACGGTGGTCGGCTCGGCCCCGAAGAGAAATAAGATGATCGAGACGTCGTGCGGCGCCAGGCTCCACCAGGCGTTCTCGTCTTTGCGGACGACGCCGAGGTTCACGCGCTGGCAGTACGCATAACGGACCGTGCCGAGTCCGCCCGAATCCACGAGTCCTTTCAACTGAAGGACGCAGGGGTGATATTCCAGCAGGTGCCCCACCATGAGAACGCGGCGGCTCGTTTCGGCCTTCGCAACCAGGTCCTCGGCCTCGGCGCTCGCCAACGTCATCGGCTTCTCGCAGAAGACGTGCTTGCCGACCGCAAGGGCGTCGCAGGCCAATCGGTAGTGGCTCCGGGCGTCGGTGGCGATGACCACCGCATCAATCTCGCCGTCCCCAAAGACTTGCGAAGCGTCGCTGGTCGTGTGGACCCCGTTGTAGGTCGCCTTATGCCTGGCCAGGACGTCCTCGCTCAGATCGCAGATGGTCTTCAACCGGCATGAATTGATTTGGTGGAAATTGCGGACGTGGTTCTTGCCCCATCCCCCGCCGCCGATAACGGCAACCGTAACCAAGATAACCCTCCTTGCCGGGAAACCCGCATCGTCCCCGATGGCGAGACCCCTCTACCACGACCCACCGCCTCGGGTTTCGGGGAGACCGACCGTGCCGTCGCCAGAGAATCGTCAAGAACAGCGTTTCGCGCTGAGCGAATCCCGACTACATTATCGTAGGGCCCGGGGACCTGTCAAGAATCGGCCGCCGGTCGCCGCCGGAGGGGCGGGCAAGAATCCTCTTGCAAGCCGGCAGCCTTTCATGAATGAATAGCCGCCGGGCTTGACCCGCGCGTTGGTTGACGCGACGACGATTGCACAGGAGGTGTACGATGGCCATTCGAGTCGGCGTTGTCGGGCTGGGCATGATGGGGACGACGCATTTCAGGGGATACCAGGAGATCGACGCCGCCCAGGTCGCCGCGGTGTGCGACGTCTCGGGCAAAAAACTGTCGGGCGACTGGGCCGAGGCCGCCGGCAACATCGACACCGGCGCCGCTGCCGCACAGGACCTCTCGGCCCTGAAGACGTACGGCGACTATGCGGAGTTTCTCGCCGACGGCGACATCGACCTCGTGGACCTGTGCGTCCCCACGTTCCAGCACGCCGACATGACGATCCAGGCGCTGGAGGCCGGCAAGCACGTCTTCTGCGAGAAGCCGATGGCGCGGACGTCGGCGATGGCGCGCCAGATGGTCGAGACGGCCGAGACGTGCGACCGGCTGCTGGCTGTCGGCCACGTCCTCCGGTTCTGGCCCGAGTACCTCATCCTCAAGGAGATGATTGATGACAGGCGGTACGGGGCCGTCAGGAGCGCGGTGCTGACGCGCCTGAGCCCGCGCCCCCAGTGGTCGTGGGACAACTGGATCCTGGACGAGGGGCGCAGCGGCGGCGCGCCGCTCGACCTGCACGTCCACGATGCCGACACGGTCCAGTGGTTCTTCGGCCGCCCGGCAACCGTGACGGCCTCCGGCACCTTCGAGGGCAACGCCATCAGCCACATCGTGGCGCGGTATGCCTGGGGCGACGACAGCCCCCTGGTCGTGGCCGAGGGCGGGTGGGACTATCCGCAGCCGTTCCCGTTCCGGATGGCAGCGAGCCTGGTGTTCGAGAAGGCGGCCGCAGAGTTCTCCACCCTTAACTCGCCCACGCTCGCGGTCTACGAGGAGGGCGACCCGGAGCCGGTCCATCCCGACGTGCCGGCCCACGACGGCTACACCGAGGAACTGCGGTACTTCGTCGAGTGCGTGGCCTCGGGGACGAAGCCCGAGCGTATCGACCCGGCCGCCGCCGTCCGGGCCATCGCCATCGTCGAGGCCGAGATGGAATCGGCCCGCACGGGCAAGCCGGTTGACGTCCAGGCGTAGGCGAACCCGGCGCGAACGTGTCAGCCGGCGGCCTTGGCTGCCGCGTGCGTCACACGGCGGGGGAGTTCCCGGAGGCCAATCACGTGCGCATACGAGCCTTGTTGATTGCCGTTGTGTCGCTTGTGTTGGTGCCTGCGGCGACCGTCCGCGCCGACGGGCCGCCGTGGCGGTGGCTCTGGGTCTACGTCTCGACCAACTTCCAGGTGAACGAGCGGGCCGATGCGTTTATCGCCCTCATGCAGCGGGCGAAGAAGGCAGGCTACAACGGCATGCTCGTGGCCGATTACAAGTTCGGCAACCTGAAGGACCGCCCGGCCTGGTACTACGCGAACCTGGAGCGCGTGCGAAAGGCCGCAGCCGACATCGAGATGGAACTCATCCCGGCCGTCATGCCCGTCGGGTACTCCGGCAGCATCCTCCAGCACCAGCCAGACCTGGCCGCCGGCATCCCCGTGCGCGGCTGTCCGATGATCGTCAAGGGCGGCAAGGCCGCGGTGGCCGACCCCTCGAACCGTCTGTCGAACGGCGGCTTCGAGGAGGCGGGCGGCCGAAAGATGCCCGGCTGGGACTGGATGGACGCCTGCGCCCGGCGCGACACGGCCGTCAAGCGCTCAGGGCAGGCGTCGATTCGCTTCGCGGCGTTCCGCGAGGGCAACTCGCACGGCAACGGGCGGGTCGTGAAGAAGGTGACGCTCGCCCCCTTCCGCCAGTACCGGGTGGATGTCTGGATCAAGACGGAAGGCCTCTCCGGCGCGGACGAGGTCCGCATCAATCCGCTGGCCGGGGGGCGGGCGCTCAACTACACGAGCCTCGGCGTCAGGGCGACGCAGGATTGGCGGCGGCACAGCGCGCTGTTCAACTCGCTCGATCACACCGACGTCGCCCTGTACATCGGCATCTGGGGCGGACGCGACGGCGCGATGTGGATCGACGACGTCAGCCTCCGCGAGGTGGCTGGCGTCAACATGCTCCGGCGCGACGGCTGTCCGCTTCGCGTCACGAGCGCCGACGGACGGACGGTCTACCAGGAGGGCCGCGACTTCCTGCCGTGGCGTTACCCGAAGATGGGCCGCGTGCCGTGGCCGGGCTCCTACGAGGTGGTCCATCCGGAGCCGCCGCTCGTGCCGGCGGCCAATTCGCGGATCAGCGACGGCGAGACGCTGAAGGTCTCGTTCTTCCACACCGCCGTCATCCATTCGGGGCAGGTGGGCTGCTGCCTGCTGCACCCGGACCTGTTCAAGCATCTGGAGGAGCAGGTGCGGTTGGTGAAGAAGCACCTCGGGCCGCGGACGTATTTCATGAGCCACGACGAGATTCGCGTCGCCGGGTGGTGCGACCTCTGCCGCGCCCGCGGGAGGACGGCCGGCCAGGCCCTCGCCGAGAACGTGCGCCGCTGCACCGCGATCATCCGCAAGGTCGACCCCGAGGCCGAGGTCTTCGTCTGGAGCGACATGTTCGACCCGCACCACAACGCCCGCGACAAGTACTACCTGGCGGCCAGCACCTTTGAGGGTTCCTGGGAAGGGCTCTCGCCCGACGTCCACGTCTGCTGCTGGTACTTCGGCAAGCGCGGCCAGTCGATGCCGTTCTTCGCGGCGCGCGGCCACAAGATCCTCATGGCGGGGTACTACGACGCGTCCGACGTGAAGGCGAACGTCACCGGCTGGCGCGACGCCGCCTCGAAGGTCGAAGGCGCCGTCGGCCTCATGTACACGACGTGGCGGAACGAGTACAAAGACCTGGAGGCGTTTGCGAAGCACGCCCTCGCCCCCCGGCCGTGAGGCCCATACGCTGTCGTTTCCAGCGAGCGCAAAAGACTCGAGAAACCTCGCCGTTCTTTCCTTTCTCGACAGCGCAAAGCGCGGACGGCTTGCCATACGCCTCATACGACGACGCCACTTCCCGCGCGGCGGGTCTCCTGACCCGCCGCGAGAAATGGCGAAGTGGCGTTGCAGGACTCGTGTCACTTTGCCAACCCCGCCCAGCCGACCGCACACGCTTCGCGCGGCCCATGAAAAAGGCCCTCGGCTTGGCGGCCGAGGGCCTTGAGGTTCCTTCTATACAACAGGTTCACCGCTTGCGGCGGATCAGCAGGCCGCCGAGGCCAAGGCCCAGCAGGGCCAGCGTGGCCGGCTCGGGAACCGGGTGGACCTCAAAGAAGACTATGTCGGGGCCGTTCGGGTCGCGGACGCCCATGCCGGTGCCTGCATTGTAGTTCTTGCCGCCGGGGCCGTTGTTGGAGTCGGCCTGGAGCAGGTGGACGCGGATGTAGCCCGTGGTGACTTCGAGGACCGGGCTGTCCGGCCCTACGGCGGTCGGCTCGGTCTCAACGGCCTTGCCGTCGGAGCCCATATCGATAAACACGGGCACGTCGCCGGTGGACACAGGCAGGGGCGGCAGGTACGTCTCGAACCCCACGCGGGCATAGACGCCGGATCCCGGAGCGTTGCCGGATCCGGGCGGCTTGGCCTGACCCATGCCGTACTGCGCCTGGTCCATGTTGTGGACGAGGACGACATAGTTGAGGCCGAGGTTCTCGACCGTTCCGGTGCCGCCGTCCTCGACCAGGACGCGATGGGCGTGGGGATTGTCGGCATCAGCAAAAGCGCCGACGAACTGGTAAGAGCCGTTCGGGACGTCGATGCGGAAGATGCAGCCCTCGGGCGGAGCGCCGATGGCGGGGGTCGCCGGCGTGCCGCTCTCCAGAGTGGTCAGGTAGTTCTTCATCCCGATGAACGAGTCGTAGCCTTCGTCGGGCCAGACGTCTAGCCATTGATTGCGGCTGTTGGGCGAGTCGTCGAAGGGGCCAAACTGACCGCTCCCCCCGCGGGCGCCATACCCGCCGTAGTCGTCCGCGTTTGTGTAGTTCGACACGAACCCGTAACCATTGGCCGCCGTGTACTTCAGCGCGTCGTGCAACGCCTGGTTGTTGCCGGCATGGTGGATCACGGTATACAGGCCGCCGTTGTAGCCGTCGCCCGGGTCGTTGGGGTTCTCCCTGCTGTAGGCAGCCAGATCCCTGGACCCAAAGACGCCCGCGAAAACGGGCGGGCCGATGGGGCCTGCAAAGGCCGACGCCGTAACCATGGAAACCACCAACGCACCAACCACCATCAGAAGTGACCGTTTCATCGCAGTACCCCTTTCGCTATGCATCGAAAGCTGCGTTCTGTACGTACACCCTCTCTCCTACGTTTCCTCCCCCGGAATCTCGCCCGCGCCGCGAAGGCGTGCGCGGTTCTCATCGAGATGCGGCCCCCGAAGCACCGAGCCCCGGGGTTAAGTCACCCCAATTATGGCGCAAAAACCGCAAAAAGCAAATCACAGCGGCGATAAAACCGCAGAAAAACCTGCCAATCTGGCAGAGCCGCCCAGCCGACCGCACACGCTTTGCACAGCCCATGGAAAAGGCCCCCGGCTGGGCGGCCGAGGGCCTTGAGGTTCCTTCTATACAACCGGTTTACCGCTTGCGGCGGAGCAGCAGGCCGCCGAGGCCGAAGCCCAGCAGCGCCAGCGTCGCCGGCTCGGGCGTGATCTGCAGGAAGGTGATCTTGGCGTTGTCCGACCCGGCGCCCGGCATGATCGTCAGCCGGCCGTCGCTCACGGTCACGCTCGCGAGGTACTCATCGAAGTGGTAGTCTGTTGACAGAGGCGTCGTGTCCGTCAGAACAGTTCCTTCCACATCGAGGGTGTTGGTCTGGTTGGTCGCATCGGGGTCGCCGCAGACGATGAACACATCGTATTCGCCGTTGGCGAGGGCGATCTCCCACGTGCGCTTGCCGCTCTTCTCCATGTGGTTGATCGAGTCGTACCGTTCGTCCTCGCCCTTGTTGCGATTGCGCGTCTCTTCGTTCAGTTGGTCCCATCCGTACGTGTAGCCGTTGCCGCGGTCGCCGAAGACGGCGCCCGTGTCCGGCAGATAACCGGCCGGCGTGGGATCAGGATCACCGTTCGGGTGCCCCACCCTGCTCTCAAAGTTGATTTTGATGTCGTCCGGAAGAGGCGCGTCGGGCTCGGTCGTCATCGCGCCAAGTTGGTAGAAGTTCTTGTCGCACGGCATGGCCCCGACGTTATGCGTGCCGGCTGCGAGCGACGCGCCGAACACGCTCATCGGGCGGTCTCTGGACCCGTCGTCCCTTTCCCGAATATACAGATTCATGAGCGTGTCGGTGAACGTCCCCGCCGCCCCGATGGCGCTCGTAGCGTCATCGACCCAGTTCTGCCGACCCACCAGGCGGTCGTCCACGGTAATGTACATCCAGCCGGCGGTCTCAAGCGTCACGGCGTAGTTGACGTCCGTCTCGGTGTCTTTCTTGTCGGTGTTGAACGTCTGGACGTAGTTGGCGCCCACGAGTGGCGCCGGGGTGGCGGTAAATGGATAGGGCCGATCCGAAAACACGTAGTGCCCGTCCTGGAGGCTCGTGCTGTCCGCCAGTGGCGCAGGCTGGTCCTTTACCGGATCTGTATCGCCATCGAACACACCGATGTGGTCTCTGTCCCCTGTCTGACCGTTGGTGCGATCAACGGGAAACGTGATGATGTCCGCCATGGCCGAAGCCGCAACCATCGAAACCGCCAGAACACCCAGAACAATAAGAAGTGACCGTTTCATCGTGCTACCCCTTTCACTATGCCTCAACAAGCACGTTCTCGACAGACACTCTCTTCTCGCCGTTTCTCCCCCGGATCTCGCCCGCGCCCGCGATGGCGTGCGCGCTTCCCTCGAGATGCACTCCCCGAAGCACCGAGCCCCAGGGTTAAGTCACCCCAATTATGGCGCAAAAACCGCAAAAAGCAAATCGCAGCGGCGATAAAACCGCAAAAAACCCTGCCAATTTGGCAGAACCGCGATTCTGACCCATCACGCGGGCGGCTCAGGACCGACAACGGCGCCCGGCCGCTGCTGAACACGGCGCGTTGCCGTTTCGTCTAGCCGTCGCCCACACGACCGCGCGGCGTTTAGCCGTCGCCGGCACGGCGACGGTCGTTGCCGTTGGGACACCAGTGCCTGTTCCCGTCGCCGCAGGCGGCGACGGCTCAACTGGGCTCACTCCATCCGCACCGTCCACTGGTTCGGCTTGTCCTTCGCCAGGACGAACTCGGCCGCCGTCGTCACCCCGCCGGACTCGACCGTCACGCGGTACGTGCCGCGGATGCCGCGGAAGGCGAAGGCGCCGGTGCCGTCGGTGCGGCCGTCGGCCTTCGTCTTCCACTCGCGATGGATGAGCCGCCGGAGCGCGTCGTACGCGGGCTTCGGGCTCAGGTCGTTGCGCAGCAGCCCGCCGCCCTTCAGCCACGACCCGCTGTCTGAGAGGTCCCACCACACGAGCGCCACCGTGACCGGGTGACCGAAGACGACGCGGTAGAACCGCTCGGCGTACTCGGCCTGGGCGGTCTCGTTCCACACGCCTTCGCGGTGCGAGCCGGTGATGGCGGCGCCCGCGGAGGTCGGCGTGAACTCCGTGATGTGAATCGCCTTGCCCAGCGTGGCGTACCGGTCGAGCACCCGCTGGACCCCTTCGAGGGGAAACCGCATGGTGCGCGGCTCGTGGGCCTGGATGCCCAGCCCGTCGAACGGCGTCCCGTCGGCCAGGGCCTTCTCGAGCAGCGCGAAGAACGGCGGGTACCCGTCGGCCATGACGTGATAGTCGTTGACGATGAGGTGGGCCGTCGGGTCGGCCGCGCGGGCCCACCGGTACGGCCCGTCGATCTTCAGGCCCGGCAGGTGCGACGGTTCGTTCACGACCTCCCAGAACGCGATCTTCCCGGCGAAGCGCTTGCAGATTTCGGTGACGCGGGCCTTTTGCACCTCGGGCGGCGGCTGCTTCCCGCCAGCCCACCTTGGGACGCCCGCTTGATGGCCCCACAGGAGCGGATGCCCTTTCAGGCGGATGCCGTGCTGCTTCGCCCACGCCACCACCGCGTCGGTGTAGGCGTAATCGGGCTTGCCGCGCTCACGCTCGTACGCGGCCCAGTAGAAACCCGTGGTGGCGGCGTTGAAGAGTTCCCGGAACCGCCGCTTGTACGTGGCGTTCTGCTCCGGCAGTTTGTAGCGGTCGAAGCGGTAGATGTTGCAGCCGAAGAGGAACTCATGCCGCACCAGTTCCGCCCGGACGGCGGCGTCGGCCACGTTCTTGCCGGCTCTGACGACGCGAACGGTCGCGTCGGCCTTGCGGTGTTTCTCGACGCCCTCGTCGGCCTTCTCGAGCGCCGCCGCTTCGCGCCGCTCGCCCATGGCGGCCCAGTCGTCGTGGCTCGCGGACGTCGGCTCCGCTCCGCCCTCAGCCGGGCGGATTTCGATGCGGTCGAGGTACAGGTTGCGGTCCTCGCCGCCGACGACCGTATCGTTGAGGAACGTCACCGCAACGGTATGGACGCCCCGGGGAATCGTGACCTCGAACGTGTAATCGCGGAACTCGCTCGATGCGACGCTCACCGGCTTGCCGTGCGTGCGATCGACCGAGACCGCCGCCAGCGGCCACACGCCCTTCGCGGGGCTGCCGCAGGCGCGGAGGGCAACGGTGTACCTCCCCGCCTTCCCGATGCGGACGTAATCGCCCACCTCGCCGTTCGAGTGCAGGTTCCACCCGCCCTCCATGGCCGCGCCCACCGTCCGGATGCGCGCCGTTTCGGCCTCGATCGTCAAAGCCCGGGCGCCGCCGGCCAGTACCAGCACGAGCAAGGCTACCAGGGCGCACAGGCAAGTTCTTGGCATCACGCCGTGCCCTCCTGAAAGTCGCGTCGACGAGCCCCGAGACTACTTGGGGCAGATCGGCGCGGCAAGCGAAAGCCTGCCGGTCACCGACCGGCACGCAGGTCGTTCAGATACGCGAGCACTCGCGCGTGGCCGCGCGGCGTCTGGGAGATGAGCAGAACGTCGCCGAGTTCCATAAGCGTCGCGGGGCCGCCCTCGCTCGCCCAAGGAGTCACGTCGTGGTCGGATTCGAAGTTGACCTGCCGCCTGATCCCCGCCGCCAGCTCGTCGAACACAAGGTCAAACTCACTCTCCGTGACCTCGGCCAGAGCCTTGCCGCGACGAATCAGTTCACCGTCCAGCAAGTCGGCCGCCGGATACAGGACCAGCGGCAGGCGCTGCCAGGTCGCCTCGCGCGTCGTCACGAGGACGTAGCCGGGCCGGGCATAGAAACCCATCGAGGGCGGCAGGATTTGCCGAAGCACGCCTCCGAGGGTCGTCGGTCCGGGCTCCGTCGCCACGCAGCAGGCCGCCGGGTCGATGCCCGCCTTCCCCAAACGTGCATCGAGGACAACGTTCAGGCCGTGTTGAGACTGCGACAGGGCCAGGACAGCCCGGTCCAGCGACAGCCCGTAGAGGGAAATGTGGACAGGCGTTTCGAGCCGAGGCGCAGCCGCCATGGCCTGCTGGTCGGAAACCGGCAAGACCTTCTGGGCCGGCTCACGTGCCGTAGCCTGGCGCGCCTGCTCCCAAGCAAGCGCTTGGCGAAGCGTGCCGAGCAGTGCGGCCAGGCGAGCATGTCCGCGCCGGGTTTGCGTGACAACGAGTGTGCGGCCGAAGCACTCGATCCCCGCTGCG
>Ga0307427_1001493_pt1 | contig 12005 bp, 9 predicted proteins | sample SalMarWE160190MG_FD_202162 | JGI IMG/M metagenome (GOLD analysis project Ga0307427, IMG submission 202162) | Salt marsh sediment microbial communities from the Plum Island Ecosystem LTER, Massachusetts, United States - WE1603-190 | ecosystem: Environmental > Aquatic > Marine > Intertidal zone >... | reverse complement strand
TCCTCACGGAGAAGGGCATCAAGGTGGCCTGCAGCCGTGTCGCCGAAGACCTGACCGTCCAGGAGATGGCCGGGTTCCAGATGCACATCGGTCGCGTCACCGATGAGATGATCGACCTGTGGAACGCGCCGTGCGACACGCCCTCCATGACCGTCCGGTAGGCGGGCCGACGCCGCGCGGTGGGCAGTCCTGCCCATCGCGCGAAGGGCAGGGGGATGACGCGGCGGGCAGGACTGCCCGCCGCGCGGCAGCCCAGGACAGATGGGGCGAGCCCATGGCTGAGACGATCGGTTACGACGAAATGGTCAGGATGCTTCGCGGCGCCGCCGAGAAGGTGACGACCGAGCACCAGACGCTCTCGAAATTCGACGCCGCCATCGGCGACGGCGACCACGGCACCGCCATGAGGCGGGCCATGGCCTGTCTCGCCAAGGCCGTTGCCGAGAACCGGTCGCGCGACCTCGCCAGCGTCCTGAACGACGTGGGCTGGGCCATCCTGAGCGCGGGCGGCGGATCCACCGGCCCGCTGTTCGGCACCTTCTTCATGGGCATGGGCGAAGGCGCGGCCGATCACGCAACGCTCGACGCCCCAGCCCTGGCCGATGCGTTCGAGGCGGCGCTGGCAGCCGTCAGGAAGCAGACCAAGGCCGAACCGGGCGACAAGACCATGATCGACGCCCTCGTTCCCGCCGTCGAAGGTCTGCGGGCGGCCGCCGACGAGGGGCTCAGCCCCGCAGAGGCCCTCCACAGGGCCGCCGATGCCGCTGAACGGGCAGCCGCCTCCACCAAGGACATGCAGGCACGCTTCGGCAAGGCCAAGAACCTGGGCCGGCGCACCCTCGGAACGCCCGACCCGGGGGCCACGTCGGTCGGCCTCATTTTCCGGGGCTTCGCCGACGGCTTGGCCTCCGGCGGCAACTGATCCTACAACGCCACTTCCCGCGCGGCGGGTCTCCTGACCCGCCGCGCAACGGCGAAAATGGGTTTTGACGCGCGGTGGGTAGACAGGCTCACCGCGCGAAATGGCGAAGTGGCGTTGTGGTACTAAAGCACGCCGATGGCTCCGGACGGGCAGGAACACGATTGCCGTGGAGGTTCAGAGGACGAGAAAGACGAGATTCTTCGACTTGGCCGTCCTCGAAATGGTTGAACGCTGACCGACGATGTGGGATACTTGACCGGCCGTCTTGCCGCGTGAATACTCAACCCGAAGGCACAAGGAGACCAGCCGCATGCCATCGAAAGAGAAACCGGGGAGCAAGAAGAACTTCCACGTGGACGTTCCGATGAGCACGGAGGGCTTCTTCCTCCGCGGCTCGAACGCCCTCGACTGGGGAATGAAGAACCGCCTCAGCCGCATCTTCAATCCCGAGACCGGCCGCACCGTCATGCTTGCCTTCGACCACGGGTACCTGATGGGGCCGACGACCGGCCTCGAGCGGATGGACGTGACGGTGGTTCCGCTGATCCCCTACGTGGACTGCCTCATGTGCACACGCGGCGCTCTGCGGACGTGTATCCCGCCCGAAACCCGCAAGCCTGTCTGTCTTCGCGTCAGCACGGGGGCGACCATTCTGAAGGACGACATGAGCGACGAGTGCATCGGCGTGGACATCGAAGAGGCCGTTCGCCTGGGCGCCGCCGCCATGGCCGTCCAGTGCTACGTGGGCGGAGCGTGTGAGCGGCAGACGCTGGAGAACCTGTCGCGGGTCATCAACGCGGGCAACCGTTACGGTATCGCCACGCTCGGTGTGACGGCCGTCGGCAAGGAGATGGCGCGCGACGCCCGGTACCTGGGGCTCGCCAGCCGTGTCCTCGCCGAACTCGGCGCCCATTATGTCAAGACCTACTTCTGTGCCGAGAAGTTTGAGGAGGTGGTGGCGGGGTGCCCGGTGCCGATCGTCATCGCCGGCGGCAAGAAAATCCCCGAACCCGACGCCTTGACGATGGCTTACCAGGCCATCGACCAAGGCGCCCTCGGCGTGGACATGGGCCGAAACATCTTTGCGGCCGAGGACCCCGTGGCCATGAGCCGGGCCGTGCGGACCGTCGTCCACAACCTCGAAAAGCCCGACAAGGCCTACCAGATGTACCAGGACCTGAAGGGCAAGAACTAGCCGGACCGAGACTGAGCCCGCTGAGGACCAGGGCCTGCGGCCCCGCGCCCGGCGGGCGGAAAGGAGCGCGTGAATCATGGCGGATGTCACAAGGCGACAGATGATGACGGGCCTGGCGGCAGGTGCCGCGGCAGGCATGGCGGCAACCGGCGCGGGCTGTGCGGAGACGAAAGTGGACAAGAAACTCAGGGCATTTAAGAATGAGGAATTCTACGATGCCGGCGGCACGTTCGACCAGGATGCCGCCAAGAAGGCCTATTACGACCTCATGGCGTATCACGGCTACCCCGCCTACGAGAGCCTCAAGGAAGTCCTGTGGGTCCTGGACTTTGCCGTCGGCCGCTTCACCGACGTCGGCATGGGCGGCGTCTTCTGGCTCAACGAGTGGGTGGAAGAAGGCAAGTACGGTTACCTCGGCCACGAGATCTTTCTGCTGCCGGGTCAGATGATACCCGAGCATTGGCACGTCCAGCACGAGGATATCCCGCCGAAGATGGAAGGCTGGCACTGCCGCTACGGCGAGGTGATCCTTTTCGCCGAGGGTGATCCGTCGCCGGATGCCGAGAAGATCATCCCCGCGAGCGAACTCAAGTTTACCACGTGCCGTAACGTGCAACGCCTGGCACCCGGCGAGGTCGGCAAACTCGCAGTGCCCTTAGCGCCGCACTTCCAGGTCGCCGGACCCGAAGGCGAGATCGCGAGCGAATACGCCTCGTACCACTCGATGGACGCGCTGCGGTTCCGCAACCCCGGCATCAAACTCGACTAGGCGGCTCGGATGAGTCTCTTGAGAGTTGCTGCGCGGCGGGTCTCCGGACCCGCCGCGCATGTGCGCCATCATGCGCGCTGGGCCCCGATACCGTGTTGCCCAAACCGGAGCCGTGCCACCCAAACCGCGCGGCGGCCTTCCCAGGCCGCCGCGAGAGGCGTGCACAGGGCGTGGTGGCCTGGGAAGGCCACCACGCGGAAGCAAGGCTGAATTGGGCAACAGGCCCCCGATACTCTGCTGCACATGACTTGCGTCGGGCCGTGCGTGGGGCGGCCTGAAGGGTTTACTCGTGAAAGGACGGCTCAGAGGGAGGACCGCGCCGTGAGACGAACACTGCCTGTGGCCGCCGCGCTCGCCGCCCTGTTGGCGTCTGTCGCCGCGGCCGACGACACCTTGCTGAAGCACACCCGCGAGGCGATGGCGAAGGCCACGGACTACTTTACGTCGATCTCCACAAATGGCGGATGGGTGGGCATGTACAGCCTCGACCTCAAGCAGCGGTGGGGCGAGGGCCTTTACGAGAAGGCCAAAGCGACTCAAATCTGGGTCCAGCCCCCCGGCACGCCCACCGTCGGAAAGACCTTGCTCCGGGCCTTTCGCGCCACGGGCGAGGAGCGGTACCTGGCGGCCGCTCGCAACACAGGCCGGGCACTCGTCTGGGGACAGCGGACCGAAGGAGGATGGGACCACCGCGTGGACGTCTCACACCTGACGCCCGACGCTCGTGTGCCCGAGAGGAAGAAAGGCCACTGCAGTTTCGACGACAACATCAGCCAAGGCGCGGTCGATTTCCTCATGGATCTCGACGAGACGCTCGACGAGCCGTGGCTGGACAACGGGGTTGCCCTCGGTCTGCGGTTTCTCCTGCGCAGCCAGTTCCCGAACGGGGCGTGGCCGCAGTGGTATCCGTTGCGCGGTGGGTACCACGACTACTACACGTTCAACGACAACGCGATCAACGACTGCATCCGGGTGTTGCTCGACGCCCACCGCCGCTACGGCAAGAAGGAATATCTCGCCGGCGCAAAGCGCGGCGGGGATTTCATCATCGTGTCGCAGGTCAAGCCGCCGCAGACGGGCTGGGCCCAGCAGTATTCGAATGACCTGAAGCCCGCGAAGGCCCGGTCGTTTGAGCCCACCGCCGTCTGCAGCACCACCACCGCACGGAATATCCGGACGCTCGTCGACCTGACCGTCTACACGGGCGAGACGAAGTACTTGGGCCCCATCCCGGCGGCGCTCGACTGGCTCGATCGGTCGAAACTCAAGGCCGGCCTCTGGGCACGCCTGTACGAGGTCGGCACGAACAAGCCGATCTACGGCGACCGCGACGGCAAGGTCCATTACACGCTCCAGGAGATCAGCGAAGAGCGGCGGACGGGCTACTCCTGGCAGAGCGAGTACGGCGTGGCGTCGGCCAGGGCCTACTACGAGCGCGTCCGCAAGACCGGGCCGGCCGTGTATGCGAAGAGCCGCGCCAAGGCGCCGGCGCCCACCGGCCTGGCGAAACGGGCGAAGAATCTGGAGCCGCGCGTCAAGAACGTTATCGCCGCCCTCGACGCGGAAGGCCGATGGGTGGACGACGGCAAGAGGGTCCGCTGTCAGACGTTCGTCGCCAACATGAGCGTGCTGTGCGATTACGTCGAGGCGGCCGCACCCCGGCGGGCGGCCGAGTAGGGCGGCGGTGCCCGCGGAACCCGTTCCCAGGCATCCCAAGGAGAAAACCGTGCCGGATGAACCCGGAGAACAAGAGCACGGCTCCTCCAGGGGCATGAACCGACGGGGTTTCCTGCACGTGGTGGCGGCGGGCGCCGCCGCGGCCTGCGGGCTGTGCCGGTCCGCCGCAGCCGCCCCGAAGCCCAACCGGCCGAACATTGTGGTCATTCTGACCGACGACCAGGGCTACGCGGACATCAGTTTCAACCCGCGTCATCCGCGGGAGGTCTCCACGCCGCACATGGACGCCCTGGCGCGCGAGGGGGTGTTCTTCACAGAGGCCTACATCAGCGGCAACGTCTGCTCGCCGACCCGGGCGGGGATCATGACCGGACGCTACCAGCAGCGTTGCGGCATCTACACGGCGGGGGAGGGCGGTTCGGGCCTGCCCCTGACCGAGACGATCTTCCCGCAGTTTCTGAAGCCGGCGGGCTATGTCTGCGGAGCCTTCGGCAAATGGCACCTCGGGCTGACCCGCGAGTACAGCCCGGTGGCGCGCGGATTCGATACGTTCTACGGGTTCCTCGGGCGCGGCGCGCACGACTACTTCAAACTCGATGACCCCGACTCGCCCCTCTACCGCGGCCTTGAGCCGGTGAGGGATGAAGGGTATCTCACGACCCGTCTGACCGACGAGGCCGTCTCGTTCATCAAGCGGTACAAGGACCGGCCGTTCTTCGCGTACCTGGCTTACAATGCGGTCCACGCGCCCGCCCAGGCGCCTGAAGAGGACATCAAGCGGTTCGACACGGGGGACCCGCAGCGCGACGTCCTGATGGCCATGCTGAAGCATCTGGACGCCGGCGTCGGCCGTGTCGTTCACACGCTCAAGCAGGAAGGCGTCTGGGAGAACACCTTGCTCTTCTTCCTGACGGACAACGGCGGGTCCAAAGCGATGCACGCGAACAACGCGCCGCTGCGCGGCTTCAAGCAATGGAATTACGAGGGTGGGATTCGCACGCCGTTCGTCGTCACGTGGCCGGCGCGGTTGACGGGCGGCCGAACGGTGGATGTGCCCGTCATCTCGTTCGATATTCTGCCCACCGCGCTTGCCGCGGCCGGCGTCGGGTCACCGACGGACAAGCCGTTCGACGGAAAGAGTCTGTTGCCCGTCCTCGACGGCCACGCGAAGACGTTGCACGAACACCTGTTCTGGAGCGAGGGCGGCTCGACCGGCGAATGGGCCGTACGGTCCGGCCACTGGAAACTGGTGGCCATTCGCCAGATGCGGGAACTGTTTGACCTGGACGCGGACCCCTCCGAGGCCCACGACCTCGCCGCGCAGAGGCCCGATAAGGTGGAGGAACTCACCCGGCTCTACGACGCCTGGCTCGACCGGATGGCCGAGCCGATCAAGAGCGGCGGCAAACGGTGGGAGCAGAAGGCGTTAACTCCCAGAGAGAAAAAACGCCTCGAACGAAGGAAATTGCGGAAGACCAAGAAGGGCAAGCCGGACCAGACGCCTCCGTGACCGCTTCGCCGCCGCGATGCCGAGGGTCGTCGCTGCGGTCCGTCTTGGCGAGAGCAGAACGTTGATTCACCGGCTGCAGCACCGTATTATCCAGGGGAACCTGCAACGCCGTGAACATGAAAGGAACCGAGCGATGGAGACACGACACGACCGCGACGCGGCCGGCATCAGCCGACGCCACCTCCTGAAGGGCGTGGCCGGCGGTGCTGCCGCGATGGCGGCAATGGGACTTGTGAACGGGCAAGCAAGGGCGGAGGAAGCCATGGCCGGTGCCAAACTCAAAGGCCGAATCAAGCAGTCCGTCTCCAGGTGGTGCTTCGGCAAGATTCCGATGGACGAGTTCTGCAAGGCCTGTGCCGAGATGGGCATCAAGGGCATCGATCTGATCGGCCCGAGGGATTGGCCCACGATGAAGAAGTACGGCCTTGTGGGCACGTGCACGCCCGGCAGCATCGGCATCGCCAAGGGCCTGAACGACAAGAAGAACCATGAGAAGGCCCTGGCGAGACTCCGCCAGGCCATCGAGCAGACGGCCGAGGCCGGCTTCCCGAACGTGATATGCATGTCGGGCAACCGCGGCAACATCTCCGATGAGGAGGGCCAGGCGAACTGTGTCGAGGCCCTCAAGCAGGTCGCCGGCCTGGCCGAGAAGAAGGGTGTGACCATCGTCATGGAACTGCTGAACTCGAAGGTCGACCACAAGGGGTACATGGCCGACCACACGGACTGGCTCGTCGAAGTCATCAAGCGCGTGGGCAGCCCGAGGTTCAAGGCCCTCTACGACATCTATCACATGCAGATTATGGAAGGCGACATCATCCGGACCATCCGCGACAACATCGACACCATCGGCCACTTCCACACGGGCGGCAACCCCGGCCGCAACGAACTCGACGAGACGCAGGAACTCTACTACCCGGCCATCATGAAGGCCATCGTCGAGACGGGCTTCAAGGGCTGGGTGGCCCACGAGTTCGTCCCGAAGCGCAAGCCGCCGCTCGACAGCCTCCGCCAGGCGGTCGGGATCTGCGACGTGTGACGGCAAGGGGCACGCTTCAAATTTGTGCATCCGGATTTGGTGGAGCGATATAACTTGCGGTTGGAGGACTAGCCGTCTCCGACTATCACATCAACATTTTCTACAGCGAGGAGGACGGCGGGTACGTGGCCGACGTTCCGGACCTGGAGTCGTGTTCGGCGTTTGGAAAGACCCCAGAGGAGGCGCTCGCCGAGGTCGAGCGTGCGAAGGAGGCTTGGCTCCAGGCGGCGCGCGACGCAGGCAAGCCGATTCCCCCGCCGCGCTATCGGCCGGTCATCTACCAGACGTCAGATTAGGAACGCGCTGTGGACGCGCACGGGCCAAGCGCCTGCGCCGCGATCGACGGGCCTTGTCTGCCCTGGAGTCGCGCTACCCTTTCACTGCCCCCGCCGTCAGGCCGCTGATGAACTCGCGCTGCAGCATGATGAACAGGGCCATCACCGGCAGAATCGCCGGCACCGCCCCCGCCATCCGGATGCCGAAGGTCGGTCCGACGCCGTTTTCCCTTCCCAACCGGCGCCACTGGCGATACCGTTTTCGGGACCTTTACAGTCGGGGAGGCACACCATGCGACCGTCGATGGGTGCGAGAATGCTCGCGGCCTGGGTGGTGCTCGTGGCCGCAGGCGCGTGTCGGGCCGAGACGCTCACACTTCAGCAAGGGGCAGGCGGCTACAACGGCTGCGTCACGCATACGCTCTGGAGCGCGAAAGCCAAACCGGCCGAGAAGGCGGTGGCAGGGGAGGGCGTCCTTGCGATGCGCGGGTCGGCGAATCGCCTGCTCTTGAAATTCGGGTTGCCCGAGTCGCTGCGCTCCAGGAAGGTGGCCCGCGCCCGCCTCGCCGTCTTCGTGCCCAAGGCGGCGAACCTCAGGATGATCTGCGAAATCCTCTGCCGCGAGGTGCTCCAGGACTGGACGGCCGACGCTGACTGGGGAAGTGCCCGGCCCGGTCATCCGTGGAAGACGCCCGGCGGCACGACGGACCGCACGACGGACTACCAGCGCGGCCGGCCGACGGGGGCCGTCGATTCGGAGTCGCTCTGGGAATACGACGGCCGGTACTTCCCGCACCGCTATCGGTTCCTCGCGGTGCCTGAAGGCGGGAAGTGGATCGAGTTCAACGTCACGCCGCTCGTGCGCAAATGGATGGAAGACCCCCGCGCCAATCGCGGCGTGGCGCTCGAACCCATCGGTCAGGCCGACCGCCGGTTTCCCAACCGGACGGCCATCGACATTCCGGCGGCAGACAGCCCGGACCGCACGCATCGCCCCAAACTCCTTCTGGATGTCGAGCCACTTGAGGTCGCCTACGAGGTCGCCGCCACCCACGCGCTCCGCAAGTTCTGCGACCGCAGCGGCCGGTATCGGTTCCGGGGCCCGTACGCGCCGCGGCACGACATGGCGATGGCCCGCAACGAGTTCGAGCCGTTCCAGGTACTCGTCTTTCCCGTGGTCGCTGACCTGAAGGGCGTGGTTCTGGAATGCGCGGACCTGGTGGATGCCGCCACCGGCGCGAAGATACCGAAGGAAGACGTGACGTATCACCTGCAGGAGGTTTTCCGGCTCCACACCAACAACAAGATCAAGGACTGGTACTTCCACGGGAAGAACTTCGAGGTGCCCGACCCGCTCGCGCCTGCCAGGCCCGCGGACCTGCCCGTCCACGTGGCCACGCCGTTCTGGATGACCGTCCGGACGCGGCCAGAAACGAAGGCCGGCACGTATCGCGGCAGGATTACGGTGAGGCCCCGGAATGCCCCGCCGCGCCACGTGGACCTCACGGTCAAGGTCTGGGATTACTCGGTTCCCGAGAGGTGGAACTTTCACACGATGGGCCAGACCTGTTGGGGATACATCGGACGGGTGCACGGGAAGATCACGCCCGACCTGAAGCGCCGCTACATCGACTTCCTGCTCGACCACCGTTTCAACCCGACCGAGCAGTACGCGGACAAACTGTCGCCCGATGCACCGGACATCCCGTACTGCTTCGAGCGCGGCGGGAACACGATCTATCTCTCGGGGAACTTCACGGGCAACGTCGAGGCGCTGCGCGGGCGGTACGACACCGTCCAGAAACTGGGCCTCATCGACCACGCCCTCGTCTACATCGGCGACGAGACCAAGGACTGGAACCAGATGCGCCGACGGTCCGATCGGATTCGCAAGGTGTGTCCGGAACTGATGATCATGATCGGCGGATCGTTTCCGCGCACCGAACTCGACGGGGTCATCGACATCTACGATCCTCAGATCGACCGCCGCACCAATCAGGTCTACAGCCTGCCGGCCGACCAGATGCAGCCGCTCATCGCCAAGTCGCAGGCCAAGGGCGAGAAGTTCTTCTGGTACGTCGCCGCCGGCCCGATGCTGCCGTGCCCGAACGTGCAGATGGAAGACCCGCTCATCGCCTCGCGTGTCCTGTTCTGGATGACCTGGAAGTTCGGCGTCACCGGCTTCGAGTACTACTGCTACAACATCTGGCAGCACAACCTGCCCGACAAGGACGGCCGCCGCTGGCCCGACAAGCCGTTCTACCCGCGCGGGTGGGGCGACACGAACGGCGACGGCATGCTCTTCTATCCCGGCCGAGACGGGCCGCTTTCCAGCGTTCGCTTCGAGAACATCCGCGACGGTATCGAGGACTGGGAAAGCCACCAGGTCCTGGCCGACTACGTGACCGCGCTAAAAGACAAGGTCACGAAGCAGCCGAGCCTTGCGGCAAAGGCGCGGCCGCTTCTGGCGCGGGCCGAGGCCGTCCTCAAGGTGCCTGGCGACGTGTGCGGCGAGGACTTCACCCAGTGGACGTGGCAGCCGCAGGTTCTCCTCCAGGCCCGCCGCAACCTGGGCGAGACGATCGAGGAATTCGCGAAACTCGTGACGGAGGATGAGGCGGGTTCCGCCGCCGATGCCCGCCGCAACGCCGTCCTCCAGCGCCAGCGGGCTATGCTGAAGGCCCGTTCCGCAGCGGCGGGGAGTTAGAGCGGCCGGAGCGTCACCTCGCCGAGGCGGCGGCGGACCTCGTGTTTCATGACCTTCAGGGTGGTCGTGCGGGGGAACTCGCCCGGCCACACGCCGAAGCGATTCGGCCGCTTGTAGTCGGCCAGACGGGCACACGCCCCGCGTATCTCGTCGCGGAGCAGGTCCTCGCAGTTCGCGGCGTGTTCCGGGCCGAGCGCTTCGTCATCCACGGCCACCAGTGCGACGATCTCCTCGTCCACGCCGGCGCCCTCGCCCGTGCGGACGCCCAGAACGCACGTCTCGCGGACGTGGGGGCACAGGCCGATCTCGGCTTCGATCTCCGCCGGGTACACGTTCTTGCCGGACTCGCTGACGATGACGTCCTTGAGCCGCCCGACCACGTAGAGGTAGCCCTGTTCATCCACGCGGCCGAGGTCGCCGGTCGCGAGCCAACCGTCTTGAAGGACGGCGGCGGTGGCCTCGGTGTCCTCGAAGTACCCGGCCATGACGTTTGGCCCCCGGACACAGATCTCGCCGATGCCGTCGCCTGTGCCATCGGGCGTACGCGTTCTCACTTCCACGCCGGGAAGCGGCTTGCCGACGGAGCCGAAGGCGTAGTGCGTCAACGTGTTGCATGAGACGACCGGGGCCGCTTCCGAGAGGCCGTAGCCTTCGAGGATCGGCAGCCCCAACTGTGAGAAGAATCGCGCAAGACGCCCATCCAGCGGCGCGCCGCCGCAGATGAAGAACCGCATCCTCCCGCCGAACGCACGGTGAACCTGCCGGAACAGCACCCGGTCGAGCCGAAGGCCGACACGCCGCGCGCCCGGCGCCACGCGGCGGCTGGCGTCAAAGAGAAGCCGCTTCCATCGCGGCTCCGACCTGAGCGCCGAGAGGATACGCTTCCGAAGCAGCCTGGCCATCGCCGGCACCATCAGCACGAGCGTGGCCTCGCAACGCCGCATCGCTTCGAGAAGGGTCCGCGGATTCAGCGACCCGGGATACGTGACGCTCGCACCGACGATGAGCGGGATGAGCAGGCCGGCCGTCTGCTCGAACAGGTGATTCAGCGGAAGAATCGAGACCAGCCGGTCGTCGGACCGGACGTCCATCCACTGTGTGCCGGCCACCGCATTGGACGTGAGGTTCCCATGGGTCAGCACGATGGCCTTGCTCGCGCCGGTGGTGCCGGAGGTGAAACTCAAGACCGCCGTGTCGGCGCCTGTCACGTCCGGCGCGCTTGCCGCCGGGACCGCCGGCGACGTGTCCGCCTCGGCTTCGGCGAGCAGGTCCTCGATCGTCATGATGGTTACACGGCGCGAGCCGTCCGCGGCGTCGCCGGCTGCGGCGGCGAGGGGCCGTGAAACCAGGAGGAGGTGCGTGCGGCTGCGCCGAAGGATGCCGCGGATCTCGGCGCGCTTGAGGCGCGCGTCGATGGGCACGCACACAGCCCCCCGCAGATGGATGGCGAAGTAGGCAACGGCCCATTCCGGCCGGTTCTCGCAGAGCAGGGCCACCGGCGTGCCCTTCGCCACGCCGCAGGTCGCCAGACGGTCTGCCACGCCCGCCGCGTGTGCCCCGAGGCCGCGATACGTGTAGGCGGGGGCCCCGGCGTCGCCGTGCTTTCGCAGAGCCAGACGGTCGCCGAACGTGCGGACGCCGTGGGCGAGGATTTGCGGAATCGTTTCCATGCCTCCAGCGTATCCTAGGGCGGCGGCGGGCCCGGTCAAGGGGCATTCCCGACGAGGGCTTGCACTCAGACGAAACCGGACGTATGGTCTGCCTCGAAGGCGCCGAGGCGTTTCCGGGAAGGGATGCTGTGTCTCGATCGGTCCGAGTCCTGGCCGTTGCGTTCTTCGAGAGCGCTGCGACGATCTTTATCGAACGTGGCCTGTACTTCTACACCCACGAGCGGCTGGGCTTCACGGGCAC
>Ga0307427_1001488_pt1 | contig 12025 bp, 9 predicted proteins | sample SalMarWE160190MG_FD_202162 | JGI IMG/M metagenome (GOLD analysis project Ga0307427, IMG submission 202162) | Salt marsh sediment microbial communities from the Plum Island Ecosystem LTER, Massachusetts, United States - WE1603-190 | ecosystem: Environmental > Aquatic > Marine > Intertidal zone >... | reverse complement strand
CTTGTGGTATTTCTCTTCGACCAAGTCCCAGGTCTTGAGCCAGTCATCGGGGTTCTTCTTGTGCCAGGCGAGCATGTCGCGGATCATCTCGGCGTACTGGCTTTTGGGTGGGACGCACCTCAGGCCTGCCTCGACGATCTTGACCATGTCGTTCTCGAAGAAGGCCTCGGCGTACATGCCTCCGACGAACTGGCCGGCGTATACGGCGTCGCCGTAGTTCATGAGTCGTCCAAACTTTTCGCCGAGTCCGATGACGAAGTTCGGGAGGCCCGGTGCGATGAGTCCGGCGTAATCGGCCTCGATCTGGTAATCGATGTCGTCGGCGTGCTGGTTGAACTGGGGGTGCCCCGAGTCGGGCGGCGCGATGCCGCGCCGCAGGTTCGTCCGGCCGGCGTTGTTCGCGTGCCACAGGCGGTACCCCGAGTTGGCAAAGTCGATGCCCGCCTGGCGAATCGTGCAGTCGAGGCCGTGGACCTCGAGCGTTCTCAGGAACGTCATCTCGACGTAGATGTCGTCCTGGTTGAACTGGTTGATTGTGCCGGGCTTCCACTTCGGCATGCGGTCTTCGGGGATGATCTCGCCCTTGAACTTGAACTCGGTCGGTGCGCCCCATCCGACGCCGGCCATCTGGCCGATCCAGCCCGCCTTCATCTTGCTGACGTACTCGGTGACGGGCAGCCGCCGGACCTCTTGTCGCGCAAACGCGCGGGTTGTCCAGACGGTTGCGACGAGTGCGGCCAGCACGAGCGTGAGAGCGGACCTGAGCATGAGAGGCTCCTTTCCCTGTGACTGTTTCCGTGACGTGACGACATCTCGTCAAACCCGTCGGTCGAGTTCCGGTTACGGCGCGACGGCTGTCTCGGCCGGGGCCTCGCGGCGGGCGCGGCGCCAAAGCGGCACGACCACGAGTTGCGCGTACGCCAGTGCTACGGCGCTTGCCATCGCCCCGAAGACGAGGGCCTGCGCCCAGTTGTAGCGGTCCAACCACACCACGTACGGATAGAGGCGGCCCAGCCAGAAGTTGACGAGGACCCACACGCTCACGACCGCCAGGGCCCTGATGCGGCCGCCCAGGTCGGCCCGGCGCCAGAGCAGCGCCAGGGCCAGCAGGCAGGGGATCACGACGCCCCCCAGCGCGAAGCCGCTCTCGAGGGCAAGGCGAAGGTGCGTGTCTGCCGCAGTCGCCTCGAACGTCGGGCCAAACCCCCAGCCGAGTTCTCGCGAGACCGCCAGGCCGATCAGACGCGGCCAGGGGCACAGGACCGTCAGCAGTGCCGCCGTGGCCACCTCGCGCCCGATACCGGCGGGCCGGTTGCCGCTCTCGGCCCGCGCCATCCAGATGCACGCCGCCGCGCCGCACACCAGGGTGACGCCGACCGCCCAGACGCCGCCCAGGACCGCCGGCCCCATCGTGCCCGGCGACGTGATGAGGCCTCGCGGTCCCCACCAGAGGTTGCCGACGATGCAGTTCCAGTACAGCGTGAGGACGAAGGCCGCCGCCAGCACCGGCGCCAGCGCCGACCATTCGGCCCGCGCGCCGGGGTCGCGGCGGTACAGGCACAGCCCCAGGAGCAGTGCCAACAGAATGGTTGAAGCCACCGGCACCGCCCGGACAACCGTCGCCGGAACCAGCCGCGACGGCACGTGCAAGACCACCACCACGAGGAGCGGCAGCGTCACGAAGATGACGGTCAACGGAAACAGGATAATCGCCACCAGGTGACGCCGCAAGAGTGCCATTGCAGGCTCCACGACACGTGGGATGACAGGGGTGAGGCTAGACGCTCGGTGCCGGTGTGTCCACAGGAAAAGGGCGCCGCTATTGGCCGCTCGCGCTGAGCGCGACGCAGCGTGCCGGGTCAGGCTTCATTTCTGCCGCATGTGCGCCCGCGCAAGGTACAACTCAGGCAATGGCAAGTCAAAGAGGCACTTGCGCCACCAGCCCCGGCGGACCTGCAGAAACGCGAAGACCCGCCTCGGGTGTTTCTCGCCTTCAGGTGGGACTGTGGTCAGCCTTGAATTGTCGAGCTGAATAGAGCCGGTAATCGTGGTTCCAGCAGGAGCCGGTGCGTCAATTCGCACGTCGCCCGGTATCCGGCGGAGGGGGGCGCCGGATCGCGTCAGGTTCTTGTGTATGTTCCATTTCGGTTTCCACCCGAGCAGTTGAAACCTGAGCCCGTCGTCGAGTGGCTTGCCGCTTTCGCGGCGCATCTCAAAGGCCACTGGCTTGCCGGGCTGAGCAGGCACGTCCTCCAGCCGTAACCGCCAGTCCCGGAAGTGAAGTCGGCGTGTGATGCGGAAAACGAAAAGGCCCAGCAACACGATTCCTGCCGACTCGAAGATGATGAAGCGGATCAGCATTTCGAGACGCAGGTCCGGCTCCAGGGATTCGGCGAGCATGGGAATCCACAACAGGACGGGGGGCCACAGGCTCAAGAACACAGCGAGGATCCCAAGCATGGCCAGGCTGCCTTTGTGCCATGGCAGGCCTGTCTGAGTTTGCTCCCAGGAAAGCGCCCTGCGGCGAGCACGTCGCAGGGCGCGGATGGGCATGACAATGAGCGCGAGCCCGAATGCGACCCAGAACACTGTCTTGCCACCGTGCCCCCAGAATACGATCACGTGGAAGGCGCGGCGCATAGCAGCTATCTGCCTTTCCATCTCCTGCCATTCCCGGAGGGCTTCGGCCGCCCAGGCCTCTCTCTGCGCTCGCTCGGCCAACTGCTGGATTCCAGCCGGGGAGGTGCGGAGCACGCGGTCGACTGTCAGAAAGGCCCAGACCGCAATCGGCATTAGGATCAGATGCGCGACGACAATCACTGTGCCGAGGACGTAACACAGCACGCGTTTGCCGCGCGACTGGAAGAAGTGTTCTTCCATGGTCGGCTCCTGGCAGGTCCTGCCGTCAGTCGGAGAGCGGGACGTCGTTGTCGGCGCACCACTGGCGTAGGGCCTGTTCCTGCCGGGCGTTCTCAAAATCGTACCACGCCTGGAGCAGGTCTTTGTCCTCCAGTAGATCCTTGAATCGTCCGTAGGCCCCGGGCCGGTCGAAGAATGACCGCACCCGCTCGTATGCGTTGGGCAGATGCTTATCGACAAACTCGAAGACGAGTTCCTGACCCAGGTCGAGGTCGTTCTTGTGCGGGATCTCGACGTACGGCACTCCCTCGAGATCGCCGGCGGCCGCAATCTCATCCAGGTCGCCCATGTCGGACTGGCACAGGATCTTGCCCGTGTCCAGGCGCAGCACCGCCGTGCACTGCCCGTACGGGGCCATGCTGACGAAGTCAAAGGCTTCCGCGATGTCGCTGAAAGTTGGCATGATAGGTCTTCCCTTGAGGTCCGATTGCCTGCGGCACCATACGCACAGCCCTACGTGCCCGCGACGCCGAGTTTCAGCGCAAGGAGCACGAAGCCGACGTAAACTGTCACGAGGACGACGCCCTGCCACCGCCGGAAGCAGTTGCCCCTCATGGTAATGTAGCCGCGGAACAGCAGCAGCACCAGCATCATCATCGGCAGGTAGAGGTAGAAGAAGGGCGGTTCGACCTTCAGGGGCGCGGCCGTCGCTGCGGCGCCGGCCACAAAGAGGACGTTGAGGATGTCGGCGCCGATGATGTTGCCCACCGACAGGCCCACGTGGCCCTTGATGAGGGCCGCGACCGCGGTGACGAACTCGGGCAAACTCGTGCCGAACGCGACCAGCGTGACCGCCAGCACGGCGGGCGGCACACCGTAGCGCAGGCAGACGACCTTGGCCGAGCCGATGAGCAATTCCGATCCGCCCACGATCAGCCCCAGGCCCACCGCCAGCAGCGGAAGGTTCTTCGCGGCGGCGAAACCCGAGGTCCGGGATGGCGCGGCGGCCGCCTTGGTTGGCACGGGCTCCGGCTGCGCGCGCCCCCAGCGGACGTTCAGGTAAACGTACCCGACGAGCAGGGCGATGAGCCCCAGGCCGGCGGCGCGCGGCAGGACGACGTTCTGGATGTCCCCGCTCAGTGCCCACAAGCCGAAGCACAGGACGACCAGGAGTGTCCCCGCCCCCAACTGGACCCAGCCGTGCCGGTTCAGCACGAAGCGGTTCTTCGGGATGCACGTGGCGGCCGCGCACAGGCCGAAAATCAGGGCCGTATCGGCGATGATCGAGCCGACGGCGTTGCCCAAAGCCAGGCTGCCGTCGCCCCTGAATGCTGCCACCACAGAGACGCACGTCTCGGGCAGGGTTGTGCCGAGGCTGACGACCGTGGCGCCGATGACGACCTTCGAGACGTGCAGGGCTCGGGCCAGGGCCGCTGCCGCCGTGACGGTGCGGTCCGCACCTAGAGCCAGCATCCCCATGGACCCGATGAGGATGAGCCAGAGGACCCACGTCGCCTGGCCATCGTAGAACGTTTCCGAGAAGGCATCGGTCGGCATCAGGGAACGAGGATACCGGCAGCGGGCCCTCCTTCAAGCGAAATCGGAACGCACGAGACCTGTTGCAGAGGTCACCCTGGCTTCCGCGTGGTGGCCTTCCGAGGCCACCACGTTTGGTGGAGCGCCTCTCGCGGCGGCCTGGGAAGGCCGCCGCGCGGTTTGGAACGCACGAGACCTGTTGCACAGGTCACCCTGGCCCCCGCGTGGTGGCCTTCCGAGGCCACCCCGCATGATTCAAGGCGTCTCGCGGCGGCCTGGGAAGGCCGCCGCGCGGTTTGTGCAACAGGCGGGTGGCATGGTCATCCCGAAGGGTGACCATGTTCTGGGCAGTTGCAGGGTGCATGCTGGGCGGGTGGCATGGTCATCCCGAAGGGTGACCATGTTCTGGGCAGGTGCAGGGTGTGTGCTGGGCACTCATGGTGAGGAGGTCTCGCGTGCGCCGCGTGGGTGCGGAGCACCCACCCTACGGCTGCGGCGGCGCGGCGGCGGGTGGGGGCGCGTCGGCGGGTGGTGGTGGCGGCGGGTTGCCCGTCGGCGGGGCGGGCGCGGCGGGGACGGGCTCTTCGGGAGGTATCAGGATGACGTCCTCGTCGGGCGGCGGAGGCGGTTCGGGCGGGGGGACTTGTTCGGGCGGCGTCTCGGGCGCCGGGGTTGTCGGTTGCGGGGCGGGCGCAGGTTTGCGGTAGTCCTCGGGCATCGGTTCGGGCACGGTCTTGAGGAGCCGCTCGATGATGTCTTCGGGCGTGACGCCCTCGGCGTCGGCGTTGAAGTTCGTGAACAGCCGGTGCCGGAAGACCGGCCGCGCGATGGACCGGATGTCGTCGCACGTCACGTTGAGTCGTCCGCCGAGGAGGGCGCGGCTCTTGGCGCCGAGGATGAGGTACTGGGCGGCGCGCGGGCCGGCGCCCCAGGTCAGCCACTCGTTGATGAACTGCGGCGCGTCGGGCGTGTTGGGCCGCGTGGCGCGGGCCAGGTTGACGGCGTAATCGATGACGTGCTCCGAGACGGGCACGCGGCGGACGATTCGTTGGATGCCGAGAATGTCTTTGCCGCCCAGGACGAACCGCAACTGGATGTTCTGCTCGGCCGTGGTGGTGCGGACGATGGTCCGCTCGTCGTCGCGCGGCGGGTAATCGACGTTGACCATGAACATGAACCGGTCGAGTTGGGCCTCGGGCAGGGGGTAGGTGCCCTCCTGCTCGATGGGGTTCTGCGTGGCGAGGACGAAGAACGGCAGGTCCAACTCGTACGTGTTGCCGCCGGCCGTCACGTGATACTCCTGCATGGCCTGGAGGAGTGCGGCCTGGGTCTTGGGCGGTGTGCGGTTGATCTCGTCGGCCAGGATGATGTTCGAGAACACGGGTCCCTGGATGAAGCGGAACTCGCGCCGGCCCGTGGTGCGGTCCTCTTCGATCACGTCGGTGCCGGTGATGTCGGAGGGCATGAGGTCGGGGGTGAACTGGATGCGTTTGAACTTCAGTTTCAGGACCTGGGCGATGGTCGAGATGAGAAGCGTCTTCGCCAGCCCCGGCACGCCCACCATCAGGCAGTGGCCGCGCGAGAACATCGCCACAAGCAACTGCTCGATGACCTCGTCCTGGCCGACGATGACCTTGTGGATCTCCTGGAGCAGCAGGCTGCGCGCCTGGGCGAGTTGCTCGATGACCTTGACCTCTTCGGCGGTATGCGTGTGGTGCGGCAATGGAACCTCCGGGGCGATTGGCTCTTCAGGCGTTGCCCGAGCCGGTCTTCAGGCGTTGCCCGAGCCGGTCTTCAGGCGTTATCCGAGCCGGTCGCGGAAGCGACCGGTTACGTCCAGCCGCCATGGCAACTGCCACCGCTGACGAACGCAACCGGCCGCTGCCGCAACCGGCTCGGGCACGGGTTTAGTGCGTCATCGCGTGGACGAGAATGTTGATGCCCAACCGCAGGGCGTCCTTCTCTTGGTAGCCCCGATCGTACGGGTTCGGCGCACCCGACCAGCCGTTGACGAGGTCAAACGGGCTGTAGACGACGCGCAACTGGTTCTCGATGCTGATGCCTTCGAGTGCCGGGCGGCTCATCCCCGGATGCTCGTGAAGGACGAGCGGCGTGTAGCCGACCTTCTGAATCGGGAACACGCTGTGGTAGACGGGGTGTTGGGGGGGGATGCGGCCGAGTTTGTGGTCGGGCAGGACGCGGGCGATCTCGCGGCGGAAGGCCACGTCGAAACTCTTCCGGCCGCAGCAGGCGTTTGCCATCAGCACGCCTCCGGCCGCCAGGTACCGCCGCAGGTTGTTCATTTCCGCGTCGCTGAGCGTAAAGTCGTTGTGGCCGGTCATATACAGGATGGGGTGCGCGAAGGCGTCGATGTTGCGAAGGTCCACGTTCTCCTTCTTGAACTGGACCTCAACGGTCGTGTTCTCGGCCAGGTGCTTGAGCAGCGACGCGAGGCTCGACGGCTGGGTGTCCCAGTCGCCGTCGTGGATGACCTGGGCGATGACCAGTTGGTCGCGCGTGGGCTGGCTCGTCTGGTGGTAGACGCGTTCGGTTGAGAGGAACCGGCCGAGTTCGTAGGTGGCCAGCGAGTAGGTGATGATGTTGGCGCCGACCTTTCGCGCATCGGCGGGCAGGATACGCTTGCCTCGCTCGTGCGTGTGGCCGTCCCAGCCGCACGAGCAGTCAAAGCCGCCGGTGTAGACGACGGCGGCGCGGCAGCCGATGGAGACGCCCTCGAGTTTCAGCATGTCCTGCCAGTCGGTTCGGCCTTCCTGTTTGTAGTGAACGGTGGAGATCGGATAGAACGACGAGTAGAGCGGATGGTCCGCCGGCAGCAGGTTCATCGGCCGCTGCGGGAAGATCTGCCCGATGAGTTGCCGGAACGCCTGGTCGAAGCCGGGCATGCCGCAGCAGGCGTCGCCGAGGATCGTCCCGCCGTCGATGCAGTATTGACGCAATCGGGGAATCATCCCCGCCGGTATCCGGAAGGCGTCGTGGCCGGTGAAATACAACGTCGGCAGTTCCGTCGGGTCGTATGAGAACTCGGCCAGGTCGGCGTCGACCACGCGGTACCGGATGTGCAACTGCTCGTTGGTCCATTGGAGCAGGTTCCGCATGTCGGAGGGGTCGGTCATCCAGTCGCGATAGGCGTACCGCTGGCCGTCGCGTGTTTCCCATTTGACATCGCCGAGGATGACCTTGCCGACGAGGGCCGGCGGGCTCGGCTGCCGCTTCTTCTCGCTCCGCCTCAGAGGCGTGGCGGGCAGGGGCAGCGGGGGAAACGATTCGGCGGCCGTCCGCCGCTGGGGTTTGGCCTTGGGAGGCGGCCCGCACGACCGGGCCTCGGCAAACGCCTCGGCGAGCATTATTTCCAGACCGGCGCCGCCGCTGAGAACGGCTACAGCCGGGCGAAACATGCCTCGCGTCAGAAAACCGCGACGTTTCATGATACAGCCTCCTTCGGGTCGTCTTGCCTGCCACTGCGGCTCTGCCGGGAGCCTACCCCATGGGCACACACCCACCGCAGGGCCTTACCCTTTAATCGGCAAAAGGCGCCGGCGGAGACGTCCAAAATCGGCACACCCTCCACCTGGACATACCTTCCACCGCCATAAGATTATACTGCCGGGAGCGACGAGTTAGCGCAAAAAAACCGGCCGCCCGCGCCCCGGCCCCGCCTGATACCGGCTGTGCCCGGGTGGCTTCCGACGGCTGGTTAAGGCGGCAAAACGCTTGACACGTTCCGGTCGAGGCATTACGGTAAGCCTATCTGGACCAAAGGGCGTGGCGGGAGGCCGCGGGCGGCGCGGGGTCCTGCCGGCATAAGGAGTCCTTCATGAAGCGATCCACTTCGGTTGCGGCGTTGATGGTCCTGATTCTGGCCGCCCGATGCCTGGCTCAACCTGTCGGCACCCTTGAGGACCTCCGCGACAAGGCGAACATCACGGAGGCCGACCGCCAGCGAATCCGCGCCTGGGTCCAGGCCACCGTCAAGGCCATGCTCACCAACACCGACCCGACCCGCCGCGGCATGGTGGTGGCACGCGACAACATCGTCTACGAGGCCACCGGCGGCAGCCGCGCACCCGCTTTCGTCGACGCCTTCAATGAAGAGGCCCTCGGGGTGCTCAAGGCTTCCGAGAAGACAGCGATCAGCCAGGAGGCCCGCGTCAATTATCTGATGACCGTCGCCCAATTGCGGACGACCGAGGGCGTTGGCATTCTCAGGACCGCCCTGGAGAAGGACCCGTACCCGGCCTCGCGTTACTGGGCCGCCAAGGGGTTGGCCCTCGTGGCGCCGGTCATCCGTGAGAAGGTCATGCCGCGGCTCGAAGCGGAGATCGCCGGGACGATCGAAAAGGTCCTCGACCGCGAAACGTCGACGGTCACGCTGCTGCAACTGATGATTGCGCTCGGGCAGTTCGACCACGAACGCGCCCACGACGTGATGGCGCCGGGTATCGGCAAGTTGGCGATGCGCTTGAGCGCCTCCGACCCGATCGTCGCGCAGATGCTGGCCGGCGCCGTGCGAAGCCTGGAACAGGCCTATGCCAAGGAAGTTCGACCCGAGGGCAAGAAGGCCGTGCTGATGGCCTACGCCACGCTCTGTGTGTGGATCATCCCCCCGGTGGCCGACACGAACCTGATGGCCGACCTCAACGCTTCCCTCGAAAAGATCACCGGGCAGAAAGCCGGGTTCGTCGGGACCGACGACCCGGTCATGCAAAAACTGGCGCTGCTGGAATGGGTCGAGAAACTCCTCAAGGCCAAGCAAATCCCCAAGCGGCCGGCCATGCCGCCCGGCATTGAAGCCACCGTCAAGGAACTTGTCGCCGGCGGCGCCGCGCCGTAGGGGTGCCACGGCGAAGGCTCGGCCGGCACCGTTCTCGGGGGATGGAGCGGGCGGCGACGACAGGGAGGCTCGGGACGGGCACAACGAGCCTCACGGACCCCGATGCGCAGGCTTCTCATACCTCTTGCCGTTGCGGCCGCCGTCGTGGCCGTAGTGGTCGTGCTCGCCCATCGATCCCATGGCCCCAAGGCCGACCTGGTCTGGACCGGCGGCCCGGAGGTGGCCAGCCTCGACCCCGGTAAGATGACGGCCCTGGGCGATCACCGTGTGGCCGCCGCACTCTTCGAAGGCTTGACCGTTCTGGACTGCCGTGACCTGCGGCCGCGCCCGGGCGTGGCCTATCGGTGGGACGTCTCCGACGACCGCAAGACGTACACCTTTCACCTTCGCCCCGACGCGCGGTGGAGCGACGGGGCGCCGGTGACGGCCGAGGATTTCGCGTGGTCGTGGCGGCGGGTGCTCGACCCCAAGACGGCCGCCGACTACGCCTACATGCTGTACCCCATCCGCGGGGCGAAGGCGTACTTCGAGGCGGTCGTCAAAGACGCGGCGGCGGCCGACTTCTCAACCGTCGGCATTCGCGTCGACGGTCCCCGGCGGCTGACCGTCCACCTGGCGGAGCCGACGGCATACTTCCTCGACCTGGCGGCCTTCGGGACGTATCTGCCCGTGCGGCGCGACGCCATCACCCGGCACGGCGACCGCTGGACGTTTCCGCCGAACCTCATCTCGAACGGTGCGTACCGGCTCACCGAGTGGCAGTTCCGCAGCCGCATGCGGTGGCAGAAGAACCCCCACTACTGGAACGCCGCCAACGTGGCGCTCGAGCGGATTGACGTCCGCACCTTCGAGCACGTCAACACGGCCTTGCTCGCCTACGAGACGGGTGCCGTGGACCTGACGACGGTCGTGCCGGCGCTGGCGCGCCAGCCGCTGCTGAAGGCTCGCGACGCGGGCCGGCGGCGCGACGTGCTACACGGCGAGGACCTCGGCACCTACTTCTACCGGTTCAACTGCACCCGGAAACCGCTGACCGACGTGCGTGTGCGGCGGGCGCTGGCGCTGGCCATCAGCCGCGAGCCGATCATCGAACGCGCGACGCGCGGAGGCGAGCGGCCGGCGATGGCCATCGTCCCACCCGGCATGGCCGGCTACCCGGGCGTGCCCGGCCTCACGGAGGACGTGGCGGAGGCCCGTCGCCTGCTGGCCGAGGCGGGGCATGCCGGCGGAAGCGGCATCGGCGAACTCGCCATCCTCGTCAACCGCGGACTCGGCCACGTGCCGGTGGCCGAGATGATCCAGCAGCAGTGGCGCGACCGCCTCGGACTCGACGTGCGGATCGAGCAGGTCGAGTGGAAGGTCTTCCTCGATATGACCCGGAAACTCGATTACCAGATCGCACGCGCCGGATGGTACGGCGACTACGTCGACCCGAACACGTTCCTCGACATGTTCCTCTCGGGCGGTGGCAACAACGAGACGGGCTGGTCGAACGCCGAGTATGACGCCTTCATCGACGCGGCCGCACGCCAGACCGACCCGGCGACGCGGACGGCCATCCTCACCCGGGCCGAGCGGCTGCTCATGCGCGAGGTGCCCATCGTGCCCATCTACACCTACACGACCACGATCCTCGTCCGGCCGGGCCTGGAAGGCGTGACGCCGAACCTGCTGAACCGGATCGATTTCAGCCGGCTCCGATGGCGCCGCCCCATTGCCGGCCCGCAGGCGCGCGCCGACGTGCGCGCTGTCCGGAAACCGTAGGGGCGTAGCCACACCGCAGGCCCGGTGGCACGGCAGCCCGAAGGGCGGCCGTGTTGGCCACCGGGTGTCCACGGCCGCCCCGGCGGGGCTGCCGTGCCACCCGCGATAAACACGTACATGCTACGTTCTGCCCGCGTGGGATGTGCTGTTTCGGACACGATAGACCGTGCGGGGGAAGGATAAGGGAGGTCACCCATGACCTTGCTCCACGACTACCAGCACGGAACGGCGTACGCGCGCGGTGCCATGCCGGCCAGAGATCCACACTGGCAGAAGCGCGTCGGCCCGTACAAGTCCTATGCCGAGCAGGGGACGCCGGTGGTCTCGCTGGACCGTCCCGATACGTGGCCGGAGGCGGACCTGTGGAAGACCCTGCGCACGCGCCGAAGCCACCGCGATTTTCTCGACGGACCCCTGGCGCAGCAGACGCTCATGTTGCTCCTGTGGGCGGCCCAGGGCATCACGCAGCCGGGGCACTGGCCGTTTCGCACGGCGCCGTCGGCCGGGGCGCTGTATCCGGTGGAGACGTACGTGTGTGCGGCACGGGTCGAGGGCCTTGAGCCGGGCGTCTATCACTGGGAACTTCCCGAGGAGCGTCTGGCGCTCGTTGCGGCGAGGGATGACCTGGCCGCGGCCGCCCGAGCCGCGTGTCTCGACCAGCCGATGGTCGGCCGGACGCCGGTCTCGTTTGTCTGGACCGCCGTCTGGGGACGAAGCGCCCAGAAATATGGCGACCGGGCCCTGCGGTACGTATACTTGGATGCGGGCCACTTGGCTCAGAACCTGCATCTGGCCGCAACGGCCCTGGGGCTCGGCGCGTGCATGATCGGCGCCTTTCTCGACGCGGAGATGAACGCGCTCGTGGGCGCCGACGGCGAGGCGGAGTCGGTCGTCTATGCCGCCTGCGTAGGAACGCCGCGGGGGTAGAGGAAAACCGTGCGCGGTGGGTGCGGTTGATGCGCGGCGGGTCTCCGTACCCGCCGCGATATGCGGCCGCAAGCGCGGCGGGTCCGG
>Ga0307427_1001487_pt1 | contig 12026 bp, 11 predicted proteins | sample SalMarWE160190MG_FD_202162 | JGI IMG/M metagenome (GOLD analysis project Ga0307427, IMG submission 202162) | Salt marsh sediment microbial communities from the Plum Island Ecosystem LTER, Massachusetts, United States - WE1603-190 | ecosystem: Environmental > Aquatic > Marine > Intertidal zone >... | reverse complement strand
GTCCACGGGGAAATAGTAAAAATTAAGAAGAATCTCTCAAACACCGATAACCAGCCTCGAACCGAGTTATAGGATACCTTTAAATCGGATGCGAGGGATGGGACCGAGAGAGGAGCACCCACTTTAGAAGTCAGCAGGGAGTAAAGGGTCTCCATATCCGAGACGGATTTGATCCCTGTAAGATCGCGAATATCCTCCCGAATCAATTGGCTAGAATACGTATTCGACCACCGCCTGTACGTCACTGTCCGGTTAGATAAAAACGGTTCCGGGAAACCACTTTGCGTAGATAGCCGTGACCACTCTTTTCTGAGACTTCCGCTGCCTTTCACGCTGATTTGTATCGGATTCTCCAGGAAGTCATCAATAGGTAGATTTCTCTTACCCAGTTCTGAAATCGTAAAGGGCCATAAATGAAAGAGTAGATAACGCCCGGCTAGGGAGTCCCCGCCTTTTTGATAGATGTCCAGTCTGCCACTGCCAGATACCAGGAATTGGTATTCCTCATGGAATTCATCGTAGACGCCTTTGAGATAGTTCTTCCAGTCTTTGTATTTGTGAATTTCATCAAATATAATGAGAGGCGTGGACGGATCTCGGCGTTTGATTTCTTGGAAAAATGCCGGATTTTCCGTAATTCGGGCCTTGTCTGCCGGAATATCCCAGTTGAAATAGAGGTTGTTTACAAAAGACCTTGAAATATCCTTGGCCAGGGTAGTCTTGCCTACCTGGCGAGGTCCGACAAGAAACACCATGCTTTTATCTCTTGCCAATTCCTCCCAGATTTTCAAATAAGGCTGCCTCGTAACCATGTTGACTATTATTCATTAAAATGAAAAATAGTCAAGACTATTTTTCAATAGGATTAAAAATCGTCAAAAGCATAATGCAACTCAGAAGCCCAACGTATCCCGTGAGAAATCAAAGGGCTTTTGGAGATCATTGCTAATCGAGGCCGACTGATAAACGAAGGGATTGCACCTCTTCCGCGGTGAGGTGCCGGTATCTTCCAACCTTGAGAGTTCCCAAACTCAGGTTCTCATATCTGGTTCTCAAAAGCTGGATTGTTCTATGTCCTGCTGCCTCGAGCATCCTTCGTATCTCCCTCGATCGTCCCTCGGATATGGTGATCCTCAAGAGGCTCCTGCCCTGCTCTCGTTCGAGTATCCTCACCCGGGCAGGACTGGCTAGGCCGTCATCGAGCATGATCCCTTTTTGCAGTTTCTTCACTGACTGGAGTTCTATGGCGCCTTCCACGAGTACTTTATAGGTCCTCGGAACTTGAAACCTCGGGTGCGTCAGCCTGAAGGCAAGTTCGCCGTCATTGGTAAGAATCAGGAGGCCCTGAGAGTCAAAATCCAGGCGTCCTACCGGATAGACCCTCTCCTTGAGATCGCCCAAGAGATCACGGACAATGGGCCTGCCCTGAGGGTCATGCAGGGTGCACACATACCCGAAGGGCTTGTTAAGGAGCAGGTAGAGCTTTTTGGGGGGATCCGGAAGCCTTTGGCCATCGACTATGATCGTGTCGACTCCCCAGACCGCTTTTGACCCGGCTTTGGTGATTATTTGACTGTTTACCACAACGCGACCTGAGGAAATCAATGCGTCTGCCCTCCGCCGGGAGGCGATACCGGAGCTGGCTATTATCTTGTTTAACCGTTCGCTTCCTTGATCATGCTTCTTCCCCATTATCAAGCTCTTCAATCTCCTTGAGGGTGGGAAGGGAGGAGAGGTCCTTTAAATCGAAGATCTCGAGGAACCTCTTGGTGGTCCCGTAGATAATCGGCCTGCCGGGCAGCGGTTTCCTCCCCACAACCCTAATCAGCCCCTTTTCAAGGAGCGTCCTTAGAATACCGCCGACATCTACACCCCGTAATCTTTCGATCTCCTGACGAATTATGGGCTGTTTATAGGCAATAATCGTCAATGTTTCAAGCGCTGCCCTGCTTAGCTGGGTCGGCGTTGAGGCCAATAGATTGGCGATATGCGGCCGATACCTGGGAACAGTGCGGAATTGGTACCCCTCTGCGACCTCAACCAGGGTAAAGCTCCTTTTCATCCCCTCATATTCGTCCTTAAGGGCAACGAGGGCCTCCTTTATCTCCTTGATGTCTCTCTCAGGAAGCAGTGTGTGGATCTTTCTAGGCGTGAGGGGATCGCCTGATGCAAAGAGTAAGGATTCTACGATGAGTGTAAGGGGATCGTTCATATGGTACCTGCTATTGGTTTTCTCACTGTATTGCCTGAAGCATGATATCATCACCCGGTTTCGGCTGGTACACGGCAAGGAATCCAGATCTTACAAGCTCCAATATGGCCAGAAAGCTCGCGATTAACTCAGAAATGGATCCCTTCGCGGAAAACAGTTCACTGAAGTAGACCGTTTTTTGCCGTTCCATCCGCTTCTTTATCTCGGCAATCTTTTCCTTAACAGACCACGTTTCGGCCTTGAATCTCAACACCGTTTGGGGAAATTGCTTGGCCATCACCTTTTTGAATGCCATCATAAGCTCAAAGAGATTCACCTTAGAGGCAGTGCCCTGATCCTCTTCCTCAATCATAAGGTAGGCATCGCTGGCCCTCCTAAAGACATCTCTCGATAGGATATTCCTGGAAGCAAGCTCCTCCGCCGCCTCCTTGAATTGCTTATATTCCTTGAGCGGCCCGACAATCTCCTCAACGAGCTCTTCGATCTCCTCCAGATCCTGTTCTTGCTTCGGAAGGAGCATCTTTGACTTAAGGTGCATCAGGGTAGAGGCCATGACTAAAAACTCGCCGGCAATGTCGATATCAAGGGCCTTCATGAGATCGAGGTATTCCAGATATTGATCGGTAATGGCGGCAATGGGTATATCGGCGAGGTCCACCTCATTCATCTTCACCAGGTGCAGCAGCAGATCAAGAGGACCTTCGAACAGATCGAGCTTTGCCGTAAATGTCATAAGCCGTCTATATAAAGTAAGATCTTAAAATCCGTGTCAAGTTTTTGTTATTAATTGAGGATGATATTTGAACAGGCCAAAGGCTCAAGGCGTAAGGTATAAGGCCGTGCGCCATGTGCCTTGTGCCCTACACCACATGATTAAAGCAATGTGGTTCATTCCTTATCCATTCGTTACTTGTCGGTTTGAGGCGAAGCCTCGTTAGATTTTAACCGCCTCCCTTACCTCTTCCATAGTGGTTTGTGCAAAGGAACGTGCCTTTTTATTGCCCTTATCAATAATGTCCTCTATGACATGTGGGTCGGCCTCTAATTGCCTTCTTTTTCCCCTAATCGGTTCCAGTGCCCTGTTGAGGTTCGATGCCATAATCTCTTTACATTCCACACACCCTATGGCTGCCTTCCGGCACCCCTCATCTATCTCTTTTACGGTTTCCTTATCGGTATAGAGCTCATGAAAGGTAAAGACGTTGCAGAACCAGGGCCTACCGGGATCGGTTCTCCTGGCTCTCTGTGGATCGGTAATCATCACACCCACCTTTCGATCTACTACATCATCGGGATCCGAGATAAATATGGCATTATCGTAGCCCTTGCTCATCTTCCTCCTGTCTATGCCCAGTATTTTGGCCTCCTGTGTGAGGAGCACCTCCGGCAGGGGAAAGACATCCGCGTAGAAGTGGTTGAACCGCCGGGCTATCTCCCGTGTTAACTCCACGTGGGGGCTTTGATCTTCTCCTACCGGTACACCGTGAGCCTTATACATCAGGATATCGGCTGCCTGAAGCACCGGATACCCGAGAAATCCATAGGTATAAAGGTCCCTCTGGGCCATCTCCTTGAGCTGCTCCTTGTAGGTGGGGTTTCTCTCGAGCCAGGAAAGAGGGGTCACCATAGAGAAAATCAGGTGGAGCTCTGCATGCTCTTTTATGCTTGACTGCACGAAGAATACCGATTCCTCGGGACTAAGGCCCACGGTAATCCAGTCAATGATGATATCTATGGTGCTCTGCCTGATAATCTCCGTATGTTCATATTCGCTGGTTAAGGCATGCCAGTCAGCGATGAAATAGAAGCATTGGTAATCCTTTTGCAGGGCTCGCCAGTTATTCAGGGCGCCATGCACGTGTCCAAGATGAAGTCTTCCGGTCGGCCTCATACCACTGACAATTCTCTTTCTCTCCATGTATTACTCCCTTCTGGTAAAACCACGATTCTGTTTCAGGATCCGCATGTGAGCAGCTATAATAGAGATTACCTGTTCTGTAAACTCCGAAATTTCCTCGTCACGAATTTAATCTCATCCTCCCTGGTGAGCACCTCACCCTGTAGTTTTGCTGCCAGGATCTCCTCGAAGATTTCCCTGAAAAGGGGTCCGGGTTTAAACCCCATGGCGATGAGATCCCTGCCTTTAAGGCAGACCTCTGCTCCCCTGAGTTTCGTGAAAAAGGTGGATATCCATTTCTTTCCCCTTTCATCTCTGGCTTTGGCCATGCTGCAAAGCAATATCTCCGTAGGGAGTGGTGAAAGAATCTTATACGTGGAATAATTATCCTGGTCCCTTATGCGGGAAAGCTCCTTTAAGGCGCCTTTCGCCTCCATGTGAACCGAGATCAGGTCTAACACCTCTTTATCATGGATCTCCATGCGCTCGACCAGGTTATGCACGGCGGTCTCGCTCAAATACGTGATCAAGCCGAGGAAGTATACCTTCCATGGTTCATAGGACACACCCAGGTAAAGCAGGTTAAACCACACCAGTATGTCCTTTATCCTCGTCAACAGTTCTCTAAGCTCCTCGGTGAGCGTGAGCTCGGGCGAGATATATCTCAGAAGCTGAAGCCCGTTCATCCTTTCTATGATCCGTATGGGATCTTCCTCCGTTAACAGAAGCCGCAGTTCCGAAAAAAATCTCTGTCCTGAGAGATTCTCAAAGCAGTGTATATCGATGGCATTTTGAATCAGGCTTTCGGTGAGCTTTCCTATCTTAAACCCGAACCGTTGCTCAAATCGAATGGCCCTCAGGATCCTCGTGGGATCTTCCACAAAGCTGAGGTTATGGAGTACGCGGATTGAGCGCTCCTTTATATCCCGCATGCCGCCGAAATAATCTACAAGGCTGCCGTACTGTGCCTTATTGAGATGAACAGCCAAGGTATTGATGGTAAAGTCCCGCCTGAAGAGATCCCTCTTTAAGGTGCTCAGCATGACCTCGGGAGGAGCAGCCGGTGATTCGTAGTGCTCGATTCGAGCGGTGGCAATATCAAGCTTAAAGCCGTCAGGCATAATAACAACCGCTGTTCCAAACCGTGGATAACTCCTCAGCTTGGCGCCGGCATGTTCGGCAAAGGACTTGGCGAATTGAATGCCGTTGCCCTCGATGACGATGTCCACATCCAGGTTCTTCCTCTTCAATATGACATCCCGCACCAGACCTCCTACCAGATAGGCATTGACATCAATCTCGTCTGCTATCTTTCCTAGGTCCTTCAGTATGCCGGTTATTCCCCTGGGCAACCTCTCGGTTAGGACATTCGCGATATTCTTCTTTCGGACGAAGCCAGGAATATCCTTCGAGTCATACAGAAACTCCGGCGTGGATGTTCTATCAAGCAAAATGGTTAAGAGATCTGTCCTCGTAATGACCCCGATGAGGTGCCGGCCCTTCAATACAGGGAGGGTTTTGACCTTGTTGTTGATGATCAAATCCCGTATCTCGCTCAGGGTCGCATCAGGTCCGACATGGGAGAACTCCACGTTCATATATTCCTTTACCGGTCTCTTCTCCAGCCCCAAGGAAAGAGCACGATCTACCATGGTCCTCGTGATATATCCCTTGAGTGCCCCCTCTCCGTCAACCACCATCACGGCATTGATACTGTAGTTGGCCAACAGCTCAGCCGCCTCTCCGATGGCAGCATCGAGGGAAGTATGAATAACAGGGGAGGTCATGATATCTTTGGCCAGCCTCTCGAAGTTGATACGGCTCAGGAGCAGGCCGTTGAGCTCCTCCTCGGCCTGGATAAGGGTCTTATCGGAGATCGTGGCTGATGCTGCCTGGGGGTGTCCCCCGCCTCCAAATTCAAAGGCTATCTCCGCAACATTGACCTCGGAGATCCTGCTTCTCGCCACCAGGTAGATCTTGTTTTCCATCTGCGCGATGCCGAATATGACGTTGAGGTTCTCCATCTCCATGAACTTTTGAACCAGGACGGCAAAATCACCGATGTACTTTTCGCTTGTGACCTTGGCAATCACCACCTCGACCCCATTGATAGTATGTTTGATCGCAGAGGTCATAAGATCGTTCAAGAGCCATACCTGTTCCGCGGTCAGCTCTCTCGTTAACATATCGGATATGGTATTGAGTGACGCACCTTGTTCAAATAACCAGGCGGCTGCCCTGTGGTCTTCCGCCCTTGTGGAGGAATAGGTAAAGGAGCCGGTATCCTCATAGATACCCAGCGACATAAGTGTTGCCTCATCAGGGGTAATCTCGATCTTGCGTTCCCTCAGAATCTCCGTCATCATGGATGTGCCGGCACCGTATTCCCGGATGAACTCAAGACCCCCCTTGATATCGTCGTCAGAAGAAGGGTGGTGATCATAGAGGTGAATTTCCAGATTGCTTCTATCCAGGATCTTTTTGAAGATGCCGATCCGTTTTTTCTGTCGTGTATCGACCAAGATCAGTCTCTTGATTGTCGTTAAATCGATATCCTTCAAACGCACAAAGTCGAAGAGATAGGAACTCGTGTGGAGAAAGAAATTCCTTAGGTTTTTCTCCTGGGCGCCAGGGAACACGATTAGTGCCTCGGGGTACAGTTTTTTGGCAGCTAACATGGATGCCAGGGCATCGAAGTCGGCATTCACGTGGGTGGTTATTACCTCTATCCCTTGGCTGGACCTTTTCATCATCTCCTTATCTGATGTTTACGACGCCATATATAGGGGTTCTCAAAGAGAGGCCGGGGGGACTCCTTTGCAGCCTGCAGTATTCTTTTCGCCAAACGGGGAAATCCATTATCACCGTAATGGGAAACTGTTTCGTATGCGAGCCCTGCTCTGATCAGATGCACGGAAAGGAGTTCGCCATCCACAAATACATGGGCGAGAAGCCTCCCATACTTATCGGGCTGATAGGGGAGGTATTCCACGGTCTTCGCCTTTCTGAGGATTTGGGTGGTCAGCTGCGCTGCCTGTCGACCATAGGGCTGATCCTCATATATCCCATGCTCCTTGTGGATAATCTCCGGCGTATCTATCCCCAGGATCCTTATGGTAAGGTCTTTGTAAAAAAAGGTGTCGCCGTCATCGGGCCGTATGTCGCGCTGGCTCATCCTGATGAGGTTTGCCTTTCCGTCATAGTGCTTATCAGGCGCTTTCCCCGTGCCCACCGGTACATAACGAATGAAGAAAAGCAGCACGAGAAGGACCCCGAGGCCTAGGAGATATGTGCGGTATTTGATCATGCGTTGGTCCGTTCAGCGTTCATGGTTGAAAAACATAAGCGTTCCACAAAGTTGATGGTTTCGTAAAAAGTCTCAATAGCATGTCATTTCGAGCGAAGCGAGAAATCTTATCAATATAACATGCTGAAAATACAAGATTTCTCCTTGCAGTCGAAATGACAAATTCAAGGGATACGACTTTTTACGAGTTTGTCAAAGTTAGTATGTTATGCATTTAGATGAAAATCAAATTATTTATGAGCAGTATTCATGTATATTCCCACCGCATGGCCACTTATTGTTGACATTCTCTGAACCGGGAATTAATAAGATTAAAGATCTCTACCTCAAGGAGTCTATTAAGGGCTGTGACCGACTACTCAAAGGCATCTGAAGCCAAGGTGGAAACCCCTGAGGGGGTGTCATTGATTACCTTTCCGGCGAGAGGGCATACGCCTTTGATAGAATGGGATTATCCTGAATTCCAATCCTTATGCCCTGTCTCAGAGAGACATGATCAAGGTATTGTCCATATCCGGTATAAGCCGAGAGAGAGGATCCTGGAGGCTAAATCCGTAAGGGATTATCTCATGATGTGGAGAAACAAGAGAAATTGGCAGGAATATATCACCGAGGAGATAGCTGATCTTTTGTATCATGCCTGTGAGCCTGAGTGGCTCACGGTGACAATCAAGTGGTCATCGAGAGGGGGAATAGTTGCCACCACCGCCGTCCAAAAGGGAAGCCCTCCGCCTTGACTTTACCCTCAATCCTGTTTATCTTTCATTTTGAAAGCTCGCCGTAACTATTCATGTAGGTAGACCATAGGCTGAAGACTGTTAGAAAAAAAGGGGGTAGGGCTCATGCTGAAGTCATGTTTGCTGCGAGAAGCTGCTGTTTCTCCGCCAAAGTGCACCGATCGTGCTCTTCTGACCCTTTCAGCCTTCAGTCTAAATCCCGCCGAAGGCGGGACTGACTACGTGAGTAGTCACAGCTCGCCATAAAATTAATCACCAGACATTAGTGAAGCTTAGCTTGAACTAACAATGCCGAAAGATTACTACCAAATACTTGGGGTGAATAAGTCTGCCAGCCCAGAGGAGATTAAAAAGGCCTACAGGAAGCTGGCTATGAAGTACCACCCTGACCGGAATAAGGGAAATAAGGGAGCGGAGACCAAATTCAAGGAAATAAGCGAGGCTTACGCGGTACTGAGTGAACCGGAGAAGAGAAAACAGTATGATATGTTTGGGGCCGAAGGGTTTCAGCAGAAGTTCACCCAGGAGGATATCTTCAGGGGCTTTGATTTCAGCGACATATTCAAGGAATTTGGCTTTGGACATCTCGGAGGCCGGAGCAGGGGCGGCGGTACGGGTATATTCGAGAATCTTTTCTCAGGAGCAACGGCAGGATCGGGATACAGGGGAAAGCCGGATTCATTCAGCTCGTTCTTCGGTGGATTTGGCGGTGGCGCCAGGGCCGTAAAAGGGCAGGATATCATCTATGAGCTGCCCGTTCATCTGGAGGATATCGCGCAGACGAGCCAGAAGACCATTTCCTACCCTATTGGCGGGAAACAACAACAGGTAAAGGTAAAGATACCGGCCGGCATAGCCGATGGGAAGAAGCTGCGCCTCTCCGGCATGGGTCAACCGGGGCCTGAAGGGGGAACTCCGGGAGGTCTCTACATCAAGGTAAAGGTCTTGGATCACCCGTTGTTCAAGAGGGATGGTGATGACCTGCACCTGACCAGAGAGATCGCATTCTCTGAGGCAGCATTAGGCACGAACATCGAGGTTCCTACTATTGATGGAAAGAGATTAAATCTTAAGATACCGGCCGGATCTCAGAGCGGCTCAAAGATGAGGCTTAAGGGGCACGGCCTACCCAGAATGGGCGGAGGAGGCAGTGGGGATGCCTATGTGAAGATTCAGGTGGCAGTGCCGAGAAAACCAACAAAGAAACAGAGGGAATTCATCGAGAAACTAAAAGAAGTGGATCTGTGATACGAATACGACGAAAAACTGTTCTTAGTTTTCTGTTGCCGCTCGCCTTTTTTCTTTCCCTACTCTCTATCCATCCTGTTGTAGCCGATGAGCCGGTTCCGGCTCCTCGAGGCCTGATCAATGATTTTGCAGACATTATCCCTCCCGCTTATGAGGAACAGATGAACTCGCTCGCCCACGAGGTTCTCGAGAAAGCAGATGCTACCCTAACCGTCGTGACCGTCAAGGACATCGGCGGAGCTGACATCGATGAGTTTACCAACCGGCTCTACGAGATATGGGGGGTAGGCAAAAAGGGAGAGGATAGAGGCGCTATGATTCTCGTAGCCCTCAAGGAGCGAAGGATCAGGATAGAGGTAGGCTATGGGCTTGAAGGCATTATTCCTGATGGGCTGGCCGGTCAGATACGGGATCAGGCGATAGTCCCCTATCTGAAAAAGGATGAATTCGGCCCGGGCCTCTTCAACGGGCTCTCCGCCCTTGCCGGTATTATCGCGAAGGACCGAGGCATAGAACTCGCGGGGAAACCGGCAGTACCGCAAGAAATCACCTCGAAGCGGAGCCGGACAGCGTATGGTATGTTCCCGTTCCTGTTCTTACTATTCATATTTTTCTTGCTCTTTCGATCAGGGCGCTTGGGAATAGGGAGTTTTCTCCTCCTCATGTTGTTAGGCGGAGGCCGAGGGGGTGTTCGGGGCGGGGGCAGCACGGGAGGATTCAGTGGAGGGTTCGGGGGATTCGGAGGCGGTTTCGGGGGATTCGGAGGCGGGATGAGCGGCGGCGGCGGCGCCAGCGGGAGCTTTTAAGCTAATGAGGTAAAGGGATATGGCTAAGATACCTATGAGGCCCGAGGAGGTATTCGATGAATTGAGGTCTGATTATGCGGCCATATTTGGCGATGATTTGATCGCGATTGTGCTCTATGGCAGTGGTGCGAGAGGCGAGTATGTACCTAAGAAATCCGACCTCAATTTCCTGATCATCTTATCCGAGGCCGGCATCGAGCGTCTGGGTGATGCGATAGATGTAGCCGCCAAATGGGAGAAGCGGAGCACCCCGGTTCCGCTCTTCTTGACGAGAGACTATATAGAGTCTTCTCTGGATGCCTTTCCCTTGGAATTTTTCAACATCCAGTCTGCATACCAGGTGATCTATGGGGATGATATGATAGGGAATCTGGAGATTAAAAAGGACAATCTCCGTCTCCAGTGCGAGCGGGAGCTCAAGGGCAAGCTCTTGTTGCTCAGGGAGTCCTTTTTGCAGGCCCACGGTGAAGCGCGACGGTTAACTGAATTGATACGCCGATCGCTCCCTGCATGTATCTCTATCTTCAAGGCCTTGCTCTACCTCAAGGAAGAGAGGATACCGGAAAAAAATGAAGCCCTCATCCAGGGGATAGCGGAGAACTTCGGGCTTGACAGGGCCCTTCTCCGAACTCTATGGCAGATAAAGACAGGCGAGCAAAGGCCGGGGACGGGGGAAGTAAAGGAGATTGTTCTCGGCTACATCTCTGAGATCAAGGCCCTGTCAAAACAGGTCGATCAGATGGGCTATTGAGGAACTTAGTTCGCTTTGCTGACAATTGTAATAATGGAATGTTGATGAGTTCGTAAAAAGTCGTATCCGTTGAGTCTGTCATTTCGACTGCAAGGAGAAATCTTGTATTTTCAGCATGTTATATTGATAAGATTTCTCGCTTCGCTCGAAATGACATGCTGTTGAGACTTTTTTTACCAAACCATCAATGTTGGAGTAATAGAATATTGACGAACTCGTAAAAAGTCATTTTTATAATTTTTCTGTCATTCCGGCGGAAGCCGGAATCCAGTAAATTCAATAGATTCTGGATGCCGGATCAAGTCCGCCATGACGATCCTGTGGCTTTTTACGAGTTTGTCAATTTTGACTTTTGCACTTTTCATTTTTTACTTTGCAATTCGAAGCTTCGATAGGAGGATGTGATGGGAAACACAGGAAAGAAACTTGCAATTGCCGGTATCGTGATAGTCGTTATTCTCCTCGTAGTGTATCTATCACTGAAAGGCACCTACAACAGCTTGGTCCGGATGGATGAGGAGGTGAAGGGAGCCTGGGCACAGGTAGAGAATCAACTCCAGAGAAGATATGACCTTATCCCGAATTACGTGGAGACGGTAAAGGGTTATGCGAAACAAGAAAGGGAGGTTTTCATAAAGGTTACCGAAGCCCGCTCAAAGGTGGGATCCGCGAATAGCATAGGGGAGAAGATCACTGCGAACAATGAGCTCTCGACGGCCATCTCAAGGCTGCTGGTGGTAGTAGAGAACTATCCTGATCTCAAGTCAAGTCAGAACTTTATCAGGTTGCAGGATGAACTGGCAGGCACTGAAAACCGGATCGCCGTTGAGAGAAGGAGATATAACGAGGCCGTAAAGACCTATAATGTGAAGATCAGGAGTTTCCCTACGCTTCTCTTTGCGGGAATGCTCGGGTTTGACGAGGCTGAGTTTTTCATGGTGCCGGAGGCAGTGAAGGAAGCGCCGAAGGTTACGTTCGGGTGAGCCTTCAACTCTTAGATACTAGCTCCCTTAATATTTTAGGCACGTTAGGCATTTTAAAATTTAGTCACTTATCCAATTAGTATTC
>Ga0307427_1001483_pt1 | contig 12045 bp, 9 predicted proteins | sample SalMarWE160190MG_FD_202162 | JGI IMG/M metagenome (GOLD analysis project Ga0307427, IMG submission 202162) | Salt marsh sediment microbial communities from the Plum Island Ecosystem LTER, Massachusetts, United States - WE1603-190 | ecosystem: Environmental > Aquatic > Marine > Intertidal zone >... | reverse complement strand
GCGTCTGCCGGTGGCGTGCCAGGGCGCTCTTCAGGCGTGCCATTCGCTCGCCAAGGCGTGCGGCAGTGAGGGTCGCATCCAGCCGTCTGGCGAAGGTGACGGCCAGGTCGTGCTCGCCGTCCACCCAACGCGCGTTGGCCGAGGGTGACTCCAGGGCCAGTTGTCCCAGGACCCATGACGCCGGCCCGCCGGCCGAACGCGACGGATACGTACCGTCGAGCGGCGCGAGCGCGACGTTCTGCATCGGGAAGGCCAGCGTTTCGGCGCCGGCCGGCCGCTCGGTCTCGCCCAGTTCGGCGGTCACCTGCCGCTGCTTGCCCTCGCGGATGAGCGTCAGGGCGACCTTGTTGCCGGGGTCTTTCAGCCGCACGAGCACCACCAGTTGAGGAACGTTGACGAGGATCTGGTCGTCGAGGCGGGTCAGGATGTCGTGCTGCGTGATGCCGGCCTTCTCGGCGGCGGTTCCCTCGGCCACGAAATCGACCACCAGGCCGGTGCCTTCGGGAAGATGCAACTGGCGGCCCAGCGTGCTGCTGACCGGCGAGGTCACCACGCCCAGGTAAGCGACCTTCGCCTTGCGGGTCGGCCCGGCCCTCACGGCAAGGCCCGACACGCCCAGGTTCCTCACGTTAAGCGCCGGGGCGGCGCGGGGAGCAGTTGGGTCTGCCGCTCGGTTCGGTGCCGGCTCGTTCGCGGTCGCCGCCGATGCCAGCAGGCACGCGATCGCCGCGGTGACCAGGTTCCTGATCGTGCACACGGAATCTCTCCTGCCTTTCTTAGTTTCGACAACCCGACTTCGCCCTTTTTGTCCGCCTGGTGGCCTTCCCAGGCCACCAGGAACGGGCATCGACTGCGTTCGCGGCGGCCTGGGAAGGCCGCCGCGCGGAGCGCAGTAGTATTAGTAAGCGGTTGCCTTGATCAGAATCACCTCTTCGTGCGGGACGGTCATCTCCATCCGCGTGCCGCGCGCCGGGTCGATCCACTGGACGTGCTCGAACATGCGGCGGCGGAACCGCCGGAGCGGCGTCCGGTCGTCCGGCGCCACGACGCCCTCGTACGCGACGGTGGACCAGTTCTGTTCGAGCCGCACCGGCGCCGGGTCCGTCTTCGCAACGGTCGGCGTCTCCGGGATCGGCGCCGGCGGGTTCGTGTCTCGTGCCACCCGGTCGCCGTCGTCGCGGAACAGGGCGAAGGCGACGAGCAGGACGGCCGCCGCCGCCCCGACGGCGCCGCCCGCGGCCGCCCACCACAGAATCCGCCGTCCCCGATGCGGCGCCCGCAAGACCTTGGCGTCCATCGAGGGGGCGGGTTGGCGGAGCGGCATGCGAGCGAGCAGGTCTTCGATCTCGTTACTCATGTGCCGCCTCTCCATTGCCCTTCAATCGCCGGCCCATCCGTTCGAGGGCCCGGCGGTACCGCGAGGCCACCGTCTGCAGCGGCTGGCCGAGTGCCCGTGCGATCTGGTCGAATGTCAGGCCGGCGTAGATCTTCATGACGACCGCCTCCCGCTCGGCGTCGGGCAGTTCATCGAGGGCCTCGCGGACGAGCCGGTGCTGCTCGGCGCTGACGGCGCGGGCCGCCGGGTCGGTCGGCAGGCCGTTGTAGATCGAGACCGATTCCAGCCGCCTGGCCGCCCCGTTCTGCCGCCGCATCTGGTCCACGGCGGCGTTCCGGACGGCCGCAAAGACGTACGGCACCGGGTCGCCCGTGAGACGGACGCCGGCCGTCCACAGCCGGGCGAAGGCGTCCTGGACGGCGTCCTCGGCGCGCTCCGGCCGCCGCGTAATCGCCAGGGCCAGCGTGTACAGGCCCTGCCGATGGTCCGAGTAAACCTGCTCGAGCGTTTCCTTCACTGTCGGTCCCGGTGCCGAAGCCCTTCATCCTTAGACACGCTCGGCGCGGGTGGGTTTATGCAAAATCCGGGTGGTGGGCGGCAGGAGAGGCCGGGTGGCGATCACTTGTGCGCGGACGGCACTCGTGCGCGGTCGGCACGATTCGTGCGCGGCGGGTCTCCGCACCCGCCGCGCACATCCGCCGCCATGCGCGGTGGGTACCCCTTCGACAGGCTCAGGGCAGGCTCCGACCCGCCGCGCAGCACTCGATCCTGGATCGCTCAGTACCCCAGTTCGGCGAGTTTCTCGACGAGTGCTTTGACGTGGGCGACGCTGGAGTTGAAGGCGGCGCGCTCGTCGGCGTTCAGGTCGAACTCCAGGACCTCCATCACGCCGCCGGTGCCCAGCCGCGCTGGAACGCCGACGAAGTACCCGCCCACGCCGTACTCGGCGTCGCAGTAGGCGGCAGAGGGCAGGACGCGCCGTTCGTCGCGGAGGATCGATTGGGCCATCGTGACGGCTGCGGCGGCGGGGGCGTAGAACGCCGAGCCGGTCTTGAGGAGCCCCACGATCTCGGCCCCCCCGCCGCGCGTCCGTTCGACGATCCCCTCAATCTGCTCCGCAGAGAGCCGGGCCGCAAGCGGCACGCCGCCGATTTGCGAGTGCCGGACCAGCGGCACCATCGTGTCGCCGTGTCCGCCCAGGACGTAGGCCTGGACGTCCTTGGGGCTGACGTCGGCGGCCTCGGCGATGAAGGTTCGCATGCGGGCCGAGTCGAGCACGCCCGCCATGCCGACGACGCGCCGGGTCCGAAGGCCGCCGGCGCGGTGGGCGAGCGAGGTCATGGCGTCCACGGGGTTCGAGACGACGAGCAGGATGACGTCGGGGCTGGCTGAGACGAGTTCCTTGATGATGCCGGAGACGATCTCGGCGTTCTTGATGAGCAGGTCGTCTCGGCTCATGCCGGGCTTGCGTGCGAGGCCGGCGGTCACGATCGCCAGGTCGCTTCCCGCCGTGGCCTCGTAGTCGGTCGTGCCGGTGATGCCGTGGGCGAAGCCCATGATGGGCGCCGTCTGCTGAAGGTCGAGGGCCTTGCCGGCGGCCAATCCGTCGACGATGTCCACGAGGACGACGTCGCCCAGGTCTCGCGCCGCGGCCCACAAGGCGCACGTCGCCCCGACGTTTCCCGCGCCGACGACGGTGATCTTGGGATGGGTCATGCTGGCGCCTCCTTGCCTTCGGGATGAATGACGGGCGGATTATAGGCGGCCGCTGCCGGGCGTCAAGTGCAACAGACTCCTGCGCCGGGCCGCGCGCGCTACTTGGCGTACAACTTCTCTCCCGCCGTGGCCTTGCGGCGGGGATAGGGCGGCGGGCGGCCCTCAAGGCCGTACGTCTCGATGAGGTTCCGGATGCTGGCGTACTGGACGGCCCACGCCCGGCGCGTGTAACCGCCGCCGAGGGTCATGACGACAGGGATGCGGCGGCGCAAGCAGGCGTCGATGACGAGCGCATCGCGCTCGACGATACCCTTCTCGGTCATCGCGAGGCCGGCCAGCGGGTCACCCGCGAGGGTGTCGCACCCGGCTTGCAGGAAAACGATGTCCGGCCGCGCGCGCTGGATCACGTTGGGCAGGTTCTCGCGGAGGATCGCCAGGAACGTCGCGTCGTCCGTCCCGTCATCAAGTTCGATGTCCAGGTCGCTCTGCGATTTCGGGACCGGGTAGATGCTGCCCTGGTGCATCGAGAAGGTGAAGACCGATTCCTCGCCCGCGAAACACTCCGCCGTGCCGTTGCCCTGGTGCACGTCGAGGTCCACGACCAGTGCCCGTCCGATTCGCCCCTCGTCCTGAAGCGTGCGGATGGCAATGGCGATGTCGTTGTAGACGCAGAACCCTTCGCCGGTGTCGGGCTTGGCGTGATGGAAACCGCCCGCCAGGTTGGTAGCGATGCCGTACTTCAGCGCCAACCGCGCCGCCAGGATCGTACCGCCCGTTGCGTAGCGGTGCGGCCGCAGGACGCCGGAGTCGACCAGCGAGGCCGGCAGCGAACCAAGGATCGGCGCCTCCAGGTATCGCGCGACGGCCTTCGGTGACTTCAGGCTCGCGAGGTACCGGTCCGTGTGGACGCGGCGGATCTCGACGAGAGAGGCCTCCGGCGGGACGAAGACGGTCTCGGGGCGCAGCAAGCCGTCGGCGTTGAGTTTCAGGTAGATCTTGGCGTACTTGCGAGTGTCGAACGGATGGAACCACTGCACGCCCGGCAGGTCGATCTGGTACCGTTCGGAGAAGACAACGGCCAGGCGCCCGCCCAACGCGTGACCGCGGCGGGGTTGCTTCACGGCCCTGAACGAACTCGGTGCGACGCAGGTGGTCAGCAGGCAGGCAGCGCCCACCACGATGGCTGCGGCGCCGACGAGTGGGCTCCACCTCTTGCTTGCGGACATGGCCCGCTCCTTCAGCCGGAATAACATCGTTCCCCGCCGCGTAAGGATGATGGAGCACATTGCATCGCGGCAGATGTACAGCCACGATTATAGAGACTTGGCTGAGCGGCCGTCAAGCCGGCGGTGCGGGAACCGAGAGACGGCGCAGAAAGCGGTTGTCCGGCCGAAGCGGCGCGATACACTTGGGCGCCGGCGACGGCGGTCCGAGAAGCGGGGGGATACGCACGTGGCGAGATGCCCGCGATGTAACGTCCGGCTCATCAAGCGGAAGACGGGGGAGGGGTGTGTGTTCGTCTGCCCGAAGTGCGGCGGGCGGAACGTCGCCTTCCCCGTCCTGTGCAAGGCGGGTGCCAGCCCGGGCTTCATGAAGCAAATCTGGAAGCAGTGTCGTTCCCCCGACGCAAAGAGCCATCTCCTTTGTCCCCACTGCAACCGCCGGACGGTGCGTGTGACGACCGGCCACGGCGAGGACACGTTGTACCTTGACGTCTGCACGTTCTGCCGCGCGGTCTGGTTCGATGCCACCGAACTGAACAGGGCGCTGGCGATGCGGCCGCCCGAGAAGCAGTTGTCGCCTGAGATGCGCGAGAAACTGGCCGTCATGCAGATTGAGATGGTGCAGAAACTGCGGTCGCTCGACAAAGGCCTCCTCGGCGATGAGAAACCACCCAACTGGTGGCAGTGGCTTCCCGCCCTGGCGGGGATGCCTGTCGAGGAGGAAGCCCCGGGTCGCGAGTCGCGGCCTTGGCTCACGTGGACGATTGCGGCGGCCGTGGCGCTGGTGTTCGTAGCGACGTGCGGCCGGCTGGATGAAGCCGCCAAGGCCTTCGGCTTTACGCCCGGCCTGTCGCGGGGGTACGACGACGTGACGATCTTGACGGCGTTCTTCATCCACGCGGGCGTCTTTCACCTTGTCGCCAACCTCTACTTCCTGGTCATCTTCGGCGACAACGTGGAGGACCATCTCGGCCACGGGCTCTTCATCCTGCTGCTGGTTGGCTCGCACGTGGCGGGGGCGGCGCTGCACGCCGCCGTTGACCCCGGCAGCCCGATCCCCCTGGTCGGGGCCAGTGGAGGCATCAGCGGCGTGCTGGGGTATTACGCGCTGACGTTCCCGCGTGCACGGCTGGGCGTGTTCTGGCGGTACTGGTTTTTCTTCAAGTACGACCGGATGCCGGCGCTGGTTTACCTGGGCCTTTATGTGATTCTGCAACTGCTCGGGGCGCGTGAGCAACTGCGCGGATTCGGCGGCGTGTCGTACCTTGCTCATCTGGGCGGTTTGGCCGTCGGCTGCCTGGCGGCATTGGGCGTTCGCCTGGCCAAGACGTGGCCGCCGGAGTTCATGCGTGATGCCTGAGGACCGAACCGGGGCGGCGCGGGCGTGCGTTGGCGCGGCGCGGCGCGGGGCCCGCACGCGCTGCTTCGTCGGACGCAGTCTTGTCTCGGGCCCGGATTGGCGGTAGCATCTCTGTTTCGCACACCCCGTTTCCGCAAGGAGATGCCGCACATGACGATGAAAGCGCTCGTGAAGGCGAAGGCCGAAGAGGGTCTCTGGCTCCAGGACGTGCCGGTGCCGGAGGTCGGCAAGAACGACGTGCGGATCAAACTGCTCAAGACGAGCATCTGCGGCACCGACGTCCACATCTGGAACTGGAACGCCTGGGCCCGGAAGACCATCCCCGTGCCGATGGTCATCGGTCACGAGTTCGTCGGCACCGTCGATGCGGTCGGCGAGAACATCGAGGACTTCGCACCCGGCGAACTCGTCAGCGGCGAAGGGCACCTCGTCTGCGGTCACTGCCGCAACTGCCTGGCCGGGAGGCGGAACCTGTGCCCCAACACCAGCGGCGTCGGCGTCAACCGCGCCGGGGCACACGCCGAGTATCTCTCGATCCCCGTCACGAACGTGTGGGCGGCGGACCCCGGCATTCCTCTGGAGGTCACCAGTTGTTTCGATCCGCTGGGCAACGCCACGCACTCGGCCCTGTCGTTCGACGTGCTCGGCGAAGACGTGCTCGTCACGGGCGCGGGTCCCATCGGCTGCATGGCCGCCGCCATCGCCAGATACGCCGGTGCCCGATACGTCGTTGTGACCGACATCAACCCGTACCGCCTGGGCCTGGCGCGTCGGATGGGCGCGACGTTGGCGCTCGACGTGCGGACCGAGACCGTCGAGGACGCTCAGACGTCGCTCGGCATGAAGGAAGGCTTTGACGTCGGTCTGGAGATGTCTGGCAGCCCCGACGCCTTCCGGTCGATGCTGGCGAACATGTGCCACGGCGGCAAGATCGCCCTGCTCGGCATCCTGCCGCAGACCGAGATCGATTGGGACCACGTCGTCTTCAACGGCCTCACGATCAAAGGCATCTACGGCCGCGAGATGTACGAAACGTGGTACAAGATGACCGTGATGATCCAGGGAGGGCTCGACATCATGCCCCTCATCACGCACCAGTTCCACTACACCGATTTCGAGAAGGCCTTCGAGGTGATGAGATCGGGCCACTCCGGCAAGGTCGTGCTCGACTGGTCCGACGCGTAGAGCGTCTCAAGACTGCATGGAGCGCAGCGGGCCTCCTGACCCGCCGCGCGAGGGCTTAGCCCGGATTTCCCGGATAGAGAACACCGTTCATGCATAATGAGGCAGCGTTTGACCGCACGAACAAAGGGTTTGCTCGACGCCACGGACGGCAGCAGGCAGGGATGCTTTGGGTGAACCTATCCGCCTGGTGGCCTTCCCAGGCCACCAGGAACAGGCATAAACTGCGTTCGCGGCGGCCTGGGAAGGCCGCCGCGCGGAACGTAGCGTAGTAGTATTAGCGGTCCGCAAGATCGCCAGTGAAGGAGGCCGAAGCATGCCATCGGCGAAGCGGAGGCGAAGCGGTGGTCCTGCACCCGCGCGGGGCAAGGAGTGGCTCATGAACCGGCGCTCGTTCCTGCGGGCCGTCGGGTGCGGCGCCGCCCTCCTCGGCGGCGGCCGGGCCGGTGTTCGGGCCTCCCCGGCCGATGAGCGGCCGGATGTCCTGTTTATCGCCATCGACGACATGAACGACTGGACCACCCTGTTCGATCCGGATAACCCGATTCAGACGCCTAACCTGAAACGCTTGGCCGCCCGCGGCACCTTCTTCCGCCGCGCGTATTGCGTCGCGCCCGCCTGCAACCCCTCTCGCACAGCGATTCTTACCGGCCTGCATCCGTCGGCGAGCGGCGTGTACGGAAACCGCGACGCCTGGCGCGAGTTGCTCCCCGACGTGGTGACCTTGCCGCAGCATTTCGCTCGGCACGGGTACGCCACCATGGGGGCGGGCAAGATCTTCCATCACGGCGCGGCGGGACGCGACCGTCCGGGCAACCCGTCGTTCCAGGCGTTCTTTGGTATGCGGCCGACCCGTGCGCCGAAGCCGAATCACAACGGCTACCGGGAAGGGCCGCTGTCGAAGACCTGGTTCGACTGGGGCGTCCATGACAGGAAACTGATTGATTGCGACACGGTGGAATGGGTGGAAAAAGCGATGGAGGAGACGACGCGCCGGCCGCTGTTTCTGGCGGCGGGCATCTTCAAGCCGCACCTCCCGTTCTATGCCGACCGCCGGACCTTCGACCGGTATCCGTTTGACAAGACCCGCGTTCCACCACGGAAGGACGGCGACCTGGACGATGTGCCGCAGATTGGCCGCAACATGGTGGCCAAAGAGGACTTCATTTACAAGAACGTGATCGCCCGGCCCGAGGACAGCCCCGGAAGCCTCAAGACGATGGTGCAGTGTTACCAGGCCTCGGCCGATTTCGCCGACCAGATGGTGGGTCGGCTGCTGGATCAACTCGATGCCACCGGCCGGGCCGACCGTACCGTCATCGTTCTATGGTCCGATCATGGCTACCACCTGGGCGATAAGGAAACGTGTGTCAAATTCACCCTCTGGGAGAAAGCGACCCGCGTGCCGTTCATTATCGTCGCCCCGGGCGTGACACAGCCCGGGAGCGTGTGCGACCACCCCGTCAGCCTGTTGAATATCTATCCCACGTTGGCGGACCTCTGCGGTTTGCCCGAGCGCAAGGCCCTGAGCGGTGTCAGCCTGGTGCCGCTTCTGAAGAAGCCGGACGCCCCCTGGCCCCGCCCCGCCCTTATGACGATGGGGCGGGGGAATCATGCGGTCCGCTCCGACCGGTGGCGCTACATTCGCTATATCGACGGCACCGAGGAACTGTATGACCACGAGAGCGACCCCTGGGAGTGGACCAATCTCGCCGATGACCCCGGGCACGCCCGCGTCAAGCACGAGTTGGCCCGATGGATGCCGAAGCAGGAAGTGCCCTGGCCCATCAATAAGTCGAAGCACTGGATTTATCGCAACGTGACGTGGGATGACGCGCCCCAAGGCCGCGCCAAAGGAGCGCGGCCGGCGCGTTGACGCTACGAAATACCGCAGAAAGAGGGCTGACAATGGACCGCAGAGCCTTCATCCGCGCCCTGGGATTCGGCACGGCCGGCCTGGTGCTCGCCAGCCCGCTGAGGCCGGCCGCCGGCGGGCCCGCTCCGGCCCGGCAACGGCCCAACGTCGTTCTCATCGTGACCGACGACCAGGGCTACGGCGATCTGGCCTGTCACGGCAACCCGGTGCTCAAGACGCCGAACCTCGACCGCCTGCACAGCCGGAGCGTGCGCTTGACCGACTTCCACGTGGCGCCGATGTGCACGCCTACGCGGGGACAACTGCTGACCGGGCGCGACGCGATGGCGAACGGGGCGACGTTCGTCTGCCTGGGTCGCTCCATGATGCGGCGGGGCCTGCCGACGTTGGCGGAGGCGTTCAAGGCCGGCGGGTACCGTACCGCGTTGTTCGGCAAGTGGCACCTTGGCGACAGTTATCCACACCGGCCGATGGACCGCGGCTTCGACACCGTCGTCCGCCACGGCGCCTGGGGCATCACGAGCATCCCGGATTACTTCGGCAACGACTACTTCGACGATACCTATCGCCACAACGGCCGGCACGAGCAGTACGATGGGTACTGCACGGACGTCTGGTTCACCGAGGCGATGCAGTGGATGAAGGCCCGGCACCGTGCCGGCGAGCCGTTCTTCTGCTATGTGCCGACCAACGTGCCGCATGTGCCGCATTGGGTCGCCGACCGCTACGCCGAGCCGTACGGCGGCAAAGGACCGGAGAAGTTCTTCGGCATGATTGCCAATCTCGACGAGAACGTGGGCCGGCTGGCCCAGTTCCTCGACGAGCAGGATCTGGCCCGGAACACCCTCCTGGTCTTCATGACCGATAACGGGACCGCCGCGGGTGAGAAGGTCTACAACGCCGGGATGCGGGGCAAGAAAAGGAGTTACTACGACGGCGGGCATCGCGTGCCGTGCTTCATCCGCTGGCCCGCCGGCCGGATCGGCCCGCCGCGCGATATCGAACACCTGGCACAGGTACAGGATATCCTGCCGACGCTGCTTGACCTCTGTGGTCTGGAAACGCCGGACGGCGCCGATTGCGACGGCGTCAGCCTGGCGCCGCTGTTGCGCGGCGACGCCGACAGGCTCCCCGATCGCATGCTCGTCGTGCAATACGGCGCCAACCCGAAAGCACGCGACGCCGCGGTGCTGTGGAACAAATGGCGGCTGGTGAAAGGCACGGAACTGTACCGTATCGACGACGACCCGGGCCAGGAACACGACATCGCCTCGAAGCACCCGCAGATCCTCCGCCGCATGCGCGAGCATTACGAGAGATGGTGGAACGAGGTGCAGCCCTGCTTTCAACAGACGCGATGGATCGACCTCGGCGCGGAACAGGCCAACCCGATGATGCTCTATTCCAGCGATTGGCGGGGCTCTTACGCGGACAACTGGGGCAATCTCGCCCGGGGAGACCGCATCGGGCAATGGGACGTTCGCGTCACCCGTCCCGGGCGGTATGCCTTCACCCTGTATCGCTGGCCGCCGGAGGCCCAGGCTGCCATGGACGCCCCGCTCAGCGGGCCGTACGGCAAGGGTCGGGCCGTGCCCGTCCGTCAGGCGAGACTCCAAATCGGCGGCTTCGATCAGACGGTACCGGCTTCGAGCGGCACGCCGTCGGTCCGTTTTGCCTTGGAACTCGATTCGGGCGACTATGAACTGCGTACGTGGTTAAACAGTGCGTCAGGCCGCGCGTTGTGCAGCGCGTATTACGTGCGCGTGGAACGTCTGCAGGCGGTTTCGTGACTTCCGGGTCTCGGCAGTAGCGCGAGCGGTTGCCGAGCAGGTAATCGCGGTTAGGACTACAACGAAACGTCCCGCGCGGCGGGTCTCCTGACCCGCCGCGCAACGGCGAAAATGGGTTTTCAAGAGCGGTAGGTCCCCGTTCGGCAGGCTCAGGGCAGGCTCCGACCCACCGCGCGAAATGGCGAAGTCTCGTTGTCGTGTTAGGACTGGAACCCGCTAGGGGGTACGCATGTTCGGTTCACTGAAAGAGAAGGTCTCAGGCATCCTGGACGAGGTCCGTGAAAGCGGCCTCTACAAGGAAGAGCGGGTCATCGCCGGCCCCCAGGGCGCCCGCATCCGCGTGGCGGACGGACGCGAAGTCCTCAACTTCTGCGCGAACAACTACCTCGGCCTGGCCGGCGACCCGCGGGTCATCGCCGCCGCCAAGGCCAGTTACGAGCAGTGGGGCTTCGGTCTGAGCAGCGTCCGGTTCATCTGCGGTACGCAATCGCTCCATAAGCAACTCGAGGGGGCGCTGAGCGAGTTCCTGGGCACCGAAGACACGATCCTCTACAGTTCGTGCTTCGATGCCAACGGCGGCCTGTTCGAGACGCTGCTCGGCCCAGAAGACGCCGTCATCTCCGACGAACTCAACCACGCCAGCATCATCGACGGCATCCGCTTATGCAAGGCCCGGCGCCTGCGCTTCAAGAACAGCGATATGGCCGACCTCGAGGCCAAACTTAAAGAGGCGGCCGATGCACGCGTACGCCTCATCGTGACCGACGGCGTCTTCTCGATGGACGGCACCATCGCCAATCTCGCCGGCATCTGCGACCTCGCCGACTCCTGCGACGCCGCCGTCATGGTCGACGACTCGCACGCCACCGGCTTCATGGGGCCGAAGGGGCGCGGCACGCACGAGTACCACGGCGTGATGGGCCGGGTGGACATCATCACCAGCACCTTCGGCAAGGCCCTGGGCGGCGCCTCGGGCGGCTTCACCACCGGCCGCAAGGAGATCGTCGAACTCCTGCGTCAGCGCAGCCGGCCGTACCTGTTCTCGAATACGCTCGCGCCGGCCATCGCGGCGGCGACGCTCGAGGTCCTCAAGATCCTCTCGGAGTCCACCGAACTGCGGGACCGACTCGAAGCGAACACGAAGGCCTTCCGCGCCGGCATGGCCGAGCGCGGCTTCCGGGTCACCGAAGGCGACCACCCCATCGTGCCCATCATGCTCGGCGAGGCAAAGCGGGCCACGAAGATGGCCTCGATGATGCTCGACGAGGGCATCTACGTCATCGGGTTCTCCTACCCGGTCGTGCCGAAGGGCCAGGCCAGAATCCGCGTCCAGATCTCGGCCGCCCACGAGCCCGAGGACCTGGAGAAGGCCATGAACGCCTTCGCCAAGGTCCGCCAGGCCTGCGGGTAGTACGACTACGGTACATTCCGCGCGGCGGCCTTCCCAGGCCGCCGCGAGAGGTTCGCCATCAAGCGTGGTGGCCTCGGAAGGCCACCACGCGGGAGTGAGTCGAATTGGACAATAGGCCCCGGAGACCCGCCGCCCGACCCGCGAGGCGGCC
>Ga0307427_1001480_pt1 | contig 12062 bp, 11 predicted proteins | sample SalMarWE160190MG_FD_202162 | JGI IMG/M metagenome (GOLD analysis project Ga0307427, IMG submission 202162) | Salt marsh sediment microbial communities from the Plum Island Ecosystem LTER, Massachusetts, United States - WE1603-190 | ecosystem: Environmental > Aquatic > Marine > Intertidal zone >... | reverse complement strand
TCAAGAAAGCTGAAAGTCGACTCCACCAGATTCGCCCGCGGATTCTCCACGACGCCCGGCCTGCGGCCGTAAAGCAAATCAATCGCTATTTCAATGTTCGCGTGGACGATCTGGTCGTCCACCGGCTCGGTCAGCGGGACGCTCATCTGCGATGAGGCATAGCCATCAACGATTCGTGCCCCTTTCTCCAGCAGGTCATTGATGACCACTATCACATCAGCATCCGCTATATCCGGCGTCCCGTCGCCATCGTAGGCGAGCGACGCTGCAACCTCGGGAGCCAGTTCGTTCGTCAGGTCCTGCAGCGTCGCATACGCCACGATTTCGCCTCCTTCGTTTACCCAATCACGCCCACGAGGCAGAAGCCAGCGATAAGAAGCCCGCTATCGCCAGGGACATCCTTACCCACGAGCTTCACATCGTAGGCCCAGTCAACTTCGCCGACTTGCGCACCCAGTCCGCCGCCAACGCCTGGAATCCTATCCGTGGTCACGAACATTCCCGACCCGACGTCCGCGCCGCCTTCAATCTTCCACACGAAGGTGCGCACCGCCGTCGGCACACTCTCATCGCCCATGCCGACATGCAGCAGGATGCAATTCTTGCCGTTCCACATGCGCACGGGAACCCGCGTCGCACCCTTCTTTGCGGAATCGTACGTGCCGCGTCCGACTAGAACCGTCTCCAGCTCGGGAAAGATTGATGTCAGCTCCTGACGCCCGATCGGTCCGCCGTACGCACCGTGAATCGCCTTAATCACATCCGCGTGATAACGGAAGGTGCTCCAGACGCCGCGCGGGAAGAGAATCGTGTTCGGCGCAACGCCGGTTATCTTCTCCACCTCGCCGATGGAATGGTCAATGTCCTGCAATGGCGTTCCCGCGGTCTCGTCCCATCGGCGGTTCGCCAGCGCATCGATGTCCAGCTGATTGTCGGCGTGATACTTGGCCTTGTCCTGCACCAGGGTCGCCACCGCCAGCTCGTGCTTCCTCAGCCTCCGTCGCACCAGCACCGGCAGCTTCTTGGCCATCTCGACTCCGAAGATTAGGTTGTACTTCTGCCGTTCAATCTCCGCGAGCACGTACTTCTCGCCGCGCAGCCTAGTGTCGTAGGTATCGAGGCTCATCGTATCCTCGTAGGTCTGAGCCTCGCCGCGCGGTCCGATGAAATCCTTGTCCTCGGAGTCGACCTTGTACTCATCCCGTCCGAAGTAGGGATACTTACCAGCCGCCACATCCATCAGCGCGACCGGTGCCACCTTCATGCCGATGAACTGCTTGCTATCGTCAGCGAGTTTGTTGGCAACAACCGTGCTGACCGAATCAATGGTTGCAGTTGGGGATATGTGTGTACCCGCCATTAGATTTCACCTCCGAATATCTCTGCGGCAACCAGATTGCCGTCAGCGCTTCCGTCTTCGTTCGCCCGGGCGAACGCCCCGTGACCACCGTAGAGATAGCTCTTGGCGATTGCCTTGACGACGCCCGCTCCGGTTCCGTCCGCCACTCCAGTCACCATATGCTTGGCCGTCGCATCGGCAAGAATCGCCGCCACGATCTCGGCGGCCGTTGATTCGATTGCGCCAGCACCGCCCGTCTTCAGGCTCACGTCAATATCTAGGTTGCTCACCGTGATAGTGAGCGGCTGGTTGTTGCCGGTCGGGTCGGTGAAGGTCACGGAAATCTTCTCGCCCTTGCTGCCGTGATACGAGCGATTCGCCGTGAAGGTGACATCCGAATTCGCGTTGTCGGAATCCATGAGCACCGACGCCGCCGCCTTCACCAGTTTGCCCGTCGTCTTGCTGGCACGCAGAAGGTCTCCTTTCGCCACCGCGGCACCGACTTCGGCGTTCGGTATTTCGCCGAGCACATAGACACTTCCGATAGCCGCCTCCTTTACCGCGCCGCTGACGATTCCGAAAAGATTGCCGCCGTCAACCACCGGATAAGCGAGCTTGCCGTCCGCATCGAGGATGACGGCTCTACCACGCGCTATAGCGACGGAAGCAACGGCTTGATTTGTATGCATAAGAGTCATTTCGCACCTCCAGCCTTCTCGGCCAATTCCTTCTGAACCTGCTGCATCTCGGCGCCCGTGAGCTCACGGCCCTTTTCCTTGGCCAACTCGGCGCATTTCTGCGCGAATTCCGCCTTCTCGCCTGAGTCCTCGCCGCCTTCCGCTCTCGCCGCTTCGCCCGAAAGCCCGAGCTTCGGCTGCGCCTCGAAACACTTCGCCAGCGCCTCGTCCAGACCCATCTCCAGCGATTCGCCCTTCTTCTCGAAGGTCACCCGGGTCTCCGATGCGGATAGGGCCGCCAGCAGCTGGGCCAAGCCCGCTTCCTTGACCGCCGGCACGATTTTCTTGTCCGCCACCAGCCGGTCCACGACCGCTTCCGCGTCCGCCAGCCGCTTGACATCCGCCTGCTCGGCCAGCTTCTTCTCCGCAGCCACCAGCTTGGTGTTGGCGTCCGCAAGTTCCGCCGTCAGCTTGCCCGTCTCATCGTCCGGGAAGCTGACCGTGCCACCTCCGCCGTCGCCGTCAACTTTGATCTCCATCCCGAACGCGGTCTTGAAAAAGTCGCGCGCTCGCTCAAAGACCGTTTTCCTGTCGATTTTCTCCATGTCGTCGTCCTCCGTGATTGTGCAGGTAAGGACCTGCGCGTCCTCACTTGCGAAGTTTGCCCGTATTTCGCTTTCGCTGAGAGGCGGCAAGCCAGTCACCGCCGGCACATTCGCCCCCATAAGTCCCACGCCCAGAAGTTCCGTCAGCTCGTTCTTTTCGTTCGGGTTCAGCACCACCGACCGACTCAGCAGCCGGTTCTCGCGGATGGCGTCGGCGATTTCCGTCGGCACATCGGCGTAGTCACCCTTGAGCATTCCGTCCTCGTAGTAAGCACGGCTGACCCAGCCGTCCCCCAGCCCCTCGAACTTATGGTCAATGCTCACCGGCGCCCGGTGATAAAGCGGCTCGTAATCGTCCGCCGTCTGCTGCAGCATCGCATCCGTAACTTCGTGTCCGTTCCATGTCCCCGGACGCATCATCGGGTCACCGATGATCCTTTCGAACCGATACGGGGGCGGTTCTTTCTTGAACTGCTGGTAGTGCTTCTTGATGTGGTTGTAAAGGCTGCGCCGCACATCCGTCGGCGCATATCCCAATCGATTCAGCACCGCTGGCAGCGCTTCCCACGCGACGCACAAATCACCGTCTCGGATGCAGTGGTGCAAATAGTGATACGACCCGAAGTTCTCGCGGTCGGAAGTTTCAATCAGCCCGAAGGCCTTGCCGTACTTCGCCCAATCCATCTGCTCCTTGTCTCCGGAGCCGTCCTTGCTCGCCCATTTCCGGACCAGCTTCTCCTCCCGGTCCACATCCCAGGTGCTGACTTCAGTCGCCTTACCCGGCGTCCAAGTAGGCAGACTCAGTGGTCCCTTCATCGGCGCATCTCCATGCGAACTCGCATCTACCTAGTGCCGAGCTTTCCGCGTCTCCCGGCTCCCACTGGTCGCTTCTGCGCCGAAAGAGACCGCAAACGCACATCGGAGACCAATAACCCCGCCAACTAGCCCCCTTAGTGAGGGACACCGATGTCGCGCACGGAAAACCAGTATGAAGAAAGCACGATCCAAAAGGCGTTGCTCTACCTCAACCTTAACGGCAAGAGCTATAAAGACACCGAGCGCGATACTGGCATCCCCGAATCCACACTCCGGCGCTGGGCCGCGCAATATCCCCACTTCCTCACCGAGGTCGCATGGGCCCTTGACCACGAACTGCGCAACGTCCTGAAATCAATCGTGCAGAAGCTGCTGGACAAGCTCGACCTCGCCATCCCCGAAGTCGAAATCAAAAACGCCACCGACTACAAGCAGCTCTTCACCGCGCTTGGCATCTCACTCGACAAACTGCGCATTCAGGACACCAAAATCCGTCAGGATTTCCTCGCCGACACCACCGGCCAGCAGCCCCTCTTCTCCCCCGATGCGCCGCCCAGCGCCGACTCTGTCGTCCCTGACGGTCAGAGCCAGGTCACCGACTTCACCGAGCCACTAGCAAGCACGCTGGGCGACGCCGAAGGAAAAGCCTGATGAGTCCGCAGTTGATTTCTCTCAATCTGCATCCCGGGCAGAAGGAGGTCTATAACGCCTTCTGGCTGGAGAAGATGTTGCTGATTCAGCTCCGCTGCGGACGCCGATGGGGCAAGACAGAGCTCTGCGCCCGCATCGCCGCCGAGTACGCCATCCGCTTCCCCGGCTCCCTCATCTGGTGGGTCGCCCCCTACTACGGCCTCACCCGGATCGGCTACCGCAAGTTCGACAAGTTCTTCCGCGACCGCAAGCTCCACAACACCTACATCCGACACGCCCGCCAGGAGCCGCTTCATTTCGAGATGACCAACGGCACATTTCTCTACATGAAGAGCGCCGAGAATCCCGACCAGCTCATCGGCGAGGGCGTGGATTTGCTCATCTGCGACGAGGCCGCCCGCTACAGCCCGACGGTCTGGAACGAGAACCTCCAGCCGACGCTATTCGACAATCCCGACAGCCGCGCCATCATCATCAGCACCCCGCGCGGGCACAACTGGTTCTGGGAGCTGAACAACTTCATCGACGCCGGAGACATCCCGCGTTCCCGCAGCTTCCACTACACGTCTTGGGACAACCCCTTCATCTCCAAAGCGCGCATCCAGCGGATGGCGGACGACCCGGGGGCACCCGAGGAGGCGAAGCGGCAGGAGATTTACGCCGAATACATCGATGACGCGCTCTCGGCATTCGCCGGCTGGCGCGCTTGTCTGGGCGGCCAGCGGCGCCCCGCCATCGGCGGACATACTCATTCCATCGGCGTTGACCTCGGCCGCAAGAAGGACTTCACTGTCATCTCGGTCATAGACCGCCAGACCAACGAGCAGGTCTATTTCGACCGCTTCGCCGATCCCCAGTGGACGGTCCAGAGCGCCCGCATCGCCGGTGTGGTCAAGCACTATCCGGGCAGCATCATCATCGAGACCACCGGAATCGGCGACCCGGTCGTGCAGCATTTCCACGAGACCTACGGCGTCAAAGTCGAGTCCTGGCAGCAGACTTCCCGGAGCAAGGACCAGCTGATCCGTCATGGTCAGATTCTACTCGCCGAGAAATCGGTAAAGCTCTTGAACGAGACCCAGCAGTCCAAGGAACTGGACGCCTTCGAACTCAAATTCACGACCAAGGGCACGATGACTGCCGGTGCCCCGCACGGCCAGCACGATGATTGCGTTATCGCGCTCCTGCTCTCCCTCTGGGGTCTGGCCGGTCTCTCCGTAGTCATCCCGACGAATGTCCGCACCAGCGGCCAACGCCGGGAGGCATATCAAATCGCTGGAGGAGTTTTCTGATGGCGAAACGCCAATCACGCGAGAAAGGAGCCGATACGCAGCGCCAGATGGGCGTCATCGCTACGCCGCAGAAGGACTGGTACGCCTACATCTCCTCACTCACCGAGCTGCGGCCGAACGAAGACCTGCTGCTCAAAACCCAGACCCCGCAGAACTCACAGTTCGTCTATCCCTGGGGACTCTATGAAGAGCGGCTCGCGGTTGATTCCCATCTCAAGGCCGTCGTCGATGTCCGCAAGATGGGAGTCCTCGCCCTGCCGACGCTTATTGAACCGGCTGACGAAAGCCCACGCGCCAAACTGATCGCCGATTGGGTGACCTGGATGCTCGCGGAGATTTCACGCGATTATTACGACGGCGGCTTCGCCCGCGACCGCTTCAACGCCCTCGACGCCATCCCCTTCGGTTTCGCCGTCCTGGAAATCGACTGGGACCTCAAAGACGGCTGGCTGGTCCCGATGCGGCTCCTCCATCGGCCGATGCGCCAGTTTAAGTTCACTTGGGGCGGCGATTTGAGGCTATTGGTTTCCGGTGCCGACCTGAAGGGCACGCCGCTGCCCGACAAGAAGTTCCTCGTCTTCACGCCCTACGGTCGCTTCGAGAACCCCTACGGCATCCCGGCGGTGCAATCAGCGTACTTCCCGTCCAAGTTCAAGACCGCGGGCATGAAGTTCTGGGCCATTTTCCTGGACAAGTTCGGCTCCCCCACCATCGAGGGCAAGTACCCGGCGGGTGCCAAGAAGGAGGAGCAGGACAAGCTCTATGAGATCATCGCCGCCTACCAGCAGGAGACCGGCATCCTGGTCCCCGAGGACTTCGCCATCAGCCTCATCGAAGCCCGCCGGAGCGGCACCGCCAACTACGAAGGCTTCATCGAGGTCTGCAACCGCGAAATCAGCAAAGCGATTCTCGGCCAGAACCTCACCACCGAGGTCAAGGGCGGAAGCTACGCCGCCGCGAACATCCACCAGATGGTGCGGCGGGACATCCAGCAGGCGGACGCCTGGGCGGAGATGAGCCTGTGGAACGACCAGCTCATTCGCTGGGCGGTTGATTTCAACTTCGCCGAGCCCCGGCTGTATCCGAAATGGCGCATCCGCGTGGAAGCCGCCGCCGATATGAGACTTACGCTCGACATCGTCCGCGAGATGTTAGCCACGCCGCTTCCGATGTCGAGAGCCGAAATCTACGAAATGCTCCATCTGAGTCCGCCCAAAGACGGCGACGATTCCATCGTCGGCGGCTCGCCAACTGCCCGCACCGGCGGCCTTCCCGGCAATCCCAACCAGGACGGGATCGAGCAAGTGGACTACTTCCCGAAATCCGAGCTGGTCAAAAACCCGGCGGGAGAGCAATAGGAGCCCAATGTGCCCATTTCCCACGCAGACGCCCGCGACCTGCTGAAATATATCGAACCCGAATCGGTTGACTGCTGCGTAACCAGCCCGCCATACTGGGGGCTGAGGGATTACGGGATAGGCGAGGATGCGTTGGGTCTCGAACCGACCCCCGAACTCTACATCGCGCATCTCGTGGAGATATTCCGCGAGGTGAGAAAGGCGCTGAAGCTGCACGGGACGCTCTGGCTGAACTTGGGGGACAGTTATGCGGGGAGTAACAAGGGAGTGATGAGCGATGGTTCGCAGGTCGGAGGCTCCAAGCATCTCACCAATGTCGGTTCAGTATCAGGCTTACAGAAAACCGAAGTGCCAGTAGGTCTCAAGCCCCTCGATTTGTGCATGCTCCCCGCCCGTGTCGCGCTGGCGCTTCAGGCTGACGGCTGGTATCTGCGAAGCGTCATCATCTGGGCGAAACCCAACCCGATGCCCGAATCGTGCCAGGGCTGGCGGTGGGAGAGGGAGAAGGTGAAGGTGACCCCAGGGCGCGTTCCACGCCACGGCATTGAGCGGGGAGTCGGGCATGTTAACGAAAGCAATGTCGCGGAGCGCGAGGATGGTGCCGAATACCGCTACACCGACCGCTGGCTCCTCCGCCACGGCTCAGGGCGACCCACGACGGCTCACGAATACATCTTCCTCCTCGCCAAGACCAACGACTACTACTTCGACACCGAGGCGGTGAGAATCCCGTTCGCGGAAGCTACCATCAACCGCGCCAACTACCCATTCTATCCCGATGACCCGCGTTCACTTCGATTCGCCGAAGAGAACAAGGGACTCGTAGGCCGCACCGCTCAAGAGTTCAATGCGGAGAAGTACGCGAAGATTCGGGATGGCGACCGCTCAGGTGCGAACATCCGCTCCGTCTGGGAGATGACCACCCAGCCATTCGGATACGAGTGGTGCCGAGCCTGTAAGACGCTATACGGCAGCGGGGAGTATCGGCGGCTGAAGATTTACGAGTGGATAGATGACGATGGCAAGAAGCATCAGGAGCGTATCTGTCGGTGCGGGGAGCACAATAGCTGGCTCTCCCACTTCGCCACCTTCCCCGAATCCCTGCCAGAGCGCTGCATCAAGGCGGGGACATCCGAGTGGGGGGTCTGCCCGAAGTGCGGGAAGCCGTGGGTGAGGATGGTGGAGAATCCTCAGATTCCTCCCGAGCTTCGTAACCGTGATGTGAATAAGATGGCCTATCACACCCGTGAGACTGGTGGCGGTCAGAGATTACAGAACTGGCGAGACGAGAATCCATCCACCACCCTCGGCTGGCGACCCTCGTGCGACTGCGATGCGGGCGGCCCGATTCCGGCTCGTGTTTTAGACCCCTTCGCTGGCAGCGCTACCACCTGCCTGGTCGCCCAAAAGCTGGGGCGGGATTACATCGGGCTGGATGTGAACGAGGACTATGTCCTGATGAGTCAGGCGATTATGGAGAGGGAGGGTGCCCCTCTCTTCGCTTCTTCCACCGATAACCAACAACCGGCCCGACGGCAGGAGGCGCTCTGATGGACTTCTTCGGCCTAGCCGGCTACATCGCGCTCTGCATGTTCTATCCCTTCCAGCTCTACCGCATGTTCAGGTACCGCGAAGTCCGGGGTCTCAGCCTGCAGGCCCTATGGTCGCTCTTCATCGGCCTCGGCCTCCTTGAAATCTCGATGGTCGCCTTCGGTGCATATCCGCTCTATGCATACGGCAACGGCTTCACCCTGGCCTGCACCATTGTCATGCTCATCGGCTGCTACCTCTTCCGGGAGGTTCACCCGCCGAAGGAGGGCGCACCTCATGCCTGAACCTCAAACCCCAAACCTCAAACCCTCCCCGGAGACTGCGCATCCGCGCATCCGGATCGTCAGCTCCATCGAATTACAGGCGCTGGCGCTCTATCGGGACGCCTACGCCTCGCTTTACGTACGTCTCGCCGAAGCCCTGCGCGCCACCGGCTCCATCACTTCCGCCCTCGGGCTGATTGATTCCGTCTGGATCGAGAGCCGACCGTTCGCCGACGCCATCGCGTCCTTGCGGCTGTCCTCGAACATTCACGGCTTCGCCGACGAGTATGAAACCGTGAGCCTGTCAAAGGGCCCAGCCCCATTCGCCGAGAGCCGCGAGCCCGAGCTTATCTTCGAGGACGAAGACGCTGCCTACGAGTATCTGCGCGCGAAGACCCCGCTCACGAAGGCGCAGTTCGCGCTCCTCGGCGCCCATGCCGCCGCCGACGCCATCACCGTCACCGGCCTCACTCAACAGACGATCCGCAACCTCGTGAAGCCGGCGCTTCTGGATGCGTTGAACCGCGGTGTCGGCCTGGACGAATTCTGCACACGCCTAGCCGACCAGCCATTCGGAGTCCCCGGGCGGCTGACGCCCGAACTCCACATGGAGATCGTCTACCGCACGAATATCATGACCGCCTACAACTGGGCGCATCTGGAAGCCGGGATGGACCCCTCGGTCGCTGCTTTCTACCCGGGCGCCTACTTCCTGGTCATCCTCGACAAGCGCACCTCCACCATCTGCCGTCCGCTCGCGGGCAAGTATGTATCGCGCTTCAGCGTGATCACCGGCGAATGGTGCCCGCCGTTCCACTACAGCTGCCGCACCGGTATCGCGTGGGCGTCTCCCGACGAATACGACAAGGCCATCAGCGGCGGCAACCAGCTTCCCGAGGAGTACTGGCAGCAAGCCCAACAGAAAGTGCGCAAACTCACTGGCTTCGGCACCTTCAGGTCCCGGATATGGCAATGACCCTCCCCGCCAATGAAATCCTGAGCCTGCCGAAGGGTCAAATCATCTGCGGCGACTGTCTTGAGATTCTCCCCTCGCTGCCAGACGCCTGCGTTGACGCCGTCATCACGGACCCGCCATATGCGATCTCTAGCGACTCAGTGATCAAGCGCCGGGGAACCAAGTTCGAAGCAAAGGACATCGTCTTGAACTTCGGCGATTGGGATATCTTCGAAACGGACGCAGAGTACCTCGACTTCACCTGCCAGTGGTCCGCAGAGTGCCACCGCGTTCTCAAACCCGGTGGAACCTTCATCTCCTACTTCGATAAGAAACGCGTACATATCCTCACTTCGTTCTTGTTGGCTCACGGCTATCGCCTCCGCAATCTCTACGCAGACTGCAAGACCAACCCCGTCCCCCAGGTTCGCAAGGTCAACTGGATGAGCGGCTGGGAACTGCTCGCTATTCTCCAGCAACTCGCAGCCATCAGCCAATTACAGCCTGACGAGCACGCAACGCTTGAGAGGTTCGCAGTCGCCGTCGGCGATGCGGTCCTCAGCTACTGGAGCGTCGACTTCGCACAGGACAAGCATGGCGGCTGGTGGCTCATCGATATGGCGCTAGGCGAAGTCAGTTATGACAGCCGCCGCGAAGCCCCCCAGGTAGACCCGGAAGCCGCTGGGAGGTTTGAGAGGTACTTGGTTGAAGGAGAGTTCCCGCGATGAGCAAGAGGCGCCTTTTGTCTCCTGTATTCCCGAAACACCCAGCGGAGCGGGGCGGCGCGACCTCGGATAATAAATGCCCCCCCTGCCCCTATCCGGCGCCCGATCCCCCGCCGCACCATCCCGCCGCCAGTTATCCACCAGCACCGCCACAGCCGCCGCCACACTGTGATAACACCTATGCCTTCGCATCGCATCCCCGATGCGAGCCTGCCGCCCTCGCCAGCTCCTGCCGCATCATCCCCGGCGCGGTACCTGCGGCCATCCCTTTTTTGCAGCGCCGCCAGCGCCGACCCACCCCGGTATTTCTGACCATCCCCGCCGCCAAGCCATCCCTATCCCACCATCCGGCCGCCGCATCCCCTCTCTCTCTTATCTGTATAGTCGAGGTATCAGCATCAGCATCAGTATCAGTATCTTAAGGGGACCGCCGAGGACTCCAACGCCAGCACCATAGGACAACTGCGCCAACTGCCGGTCTCCATAGGACGCCGGAGGACTACCGAGGATGCGCGAGGATACTTGAACTGCGCGCGCAGATGGTGCGTTTTGCCGATGGTAAAGCCAAAACCGCGACCGGTGCCGAAGAATCTTATCATCAGGGAAGGGATAGCATGCGCGGCCTGAATCCGCCGCCTGAGTGGAATCTGCGCCACTCACGCCGCCGCCGCCACCCCTCAACTTTGGCTTACCTAAGCCAAAACTCAGCGGTCTAATCTGTCGCCTGCGCGCCAGCGCCAGCCCTAACCCCGCCACTTGACAGCACAGCGCAACACGCCGCGATATGGTATAATATGGTATCCCTGAAAGGATGGTGGAATCAATGAGTACCCGAATCACAGACAAAGCCTTCCTCGATTGGCTTCGCAGCTGCATCCGCCAAGCTCACGGTGCGACCATGGTAACGCGGGAAGGCGAGTATCACAAAGCACGCGGCGCGATGTACGCCTTCCAAGCCGCGCTCTACAAGGTCCTGGGTTCCGATGCATATAAGGACCAGCGAGACAGGCGCCTTCTCAACTTGGAAGCTGGCGTTCGCGGTCCACAGGACCGCCAAGGCACCGACAATCCCGACCCCGACTACCGCGAGATCGCATCGCGCGCCTGATCCCCCCGCAGGCCCAGCTATCCCGGCAATGCCGGGATAGGAACCCGGAAGCGCCGGGAATCAATGAAGGATGGTGGAATGAGATGACGGAATGGACGGAAGCCTATGGCGGCCTCTACGCCTGCTTTACCGAATGCCTGCACTTCTGCAGGGCCCGTGGTGTGCGCCGCCGGCAATGGTTCACCAAGAGCTGGGTACTGGCCAATGCGCCAGGCATCGTGCGGTTTCGCCGAAACAAGGTCACCTTCCAGCTCCTGGGTATCTACGGGATGCTGAGCGACCGGGACCTGCAGGCCAAGAAGCGCGAGCGCGCGGAAGCCGCAGTGCTCATCCGCAACGGCGAAGTGCCCGCCGGATGGCGGCATCGGTTCGCCTATGTCGCACGCCGCCAGGGTAACGGCGCCGCGCCGCCATGGCTACAGGAAGTGCTCGCGGAAACCGATTACTGGGATGACAAGCGCGACCGCGCCTGGCGGCGGAAGGCCAATCGCCGTGAGCTCCGGCGAGTGCGGAAAGAGCTGGCCCAGGTCAAGCCCTCGCCGGTTCCAACCGGCCTAGCGGCGGTAACCCTGCATCTGGCATCGACCTACCGCCGCAAGCATTCAGCGCGCAATCTCGCCGATGGCCTGTACCGCCAGTCGTATAACGCGCCGATCGCCGCCTGCAAGCTCTTGCGGCTTGACGGTCAGTTCGAGTTCGCCGTCAGGAAGACTGACTATGTT
>Ga0307427_1001476_pt1 | contig 12076 bp, 10 predicted proteins | sample SalMarWE160190MG_FD_202162 | JGI IMG/M metagenome (GOLD analysis project Ga0307427, IMG submission 202162) | Salt marsh sediment microbial communities from the Plum Island Ecosystem LTER, Massachusetts, United States - WE1603-190 | ecosystem: Environmental > Aquatic > Marine > Intertidal zone >... | reverse complement strand
GCACGGGAGCGCAGCAATTCCGGAAAAAAGAAATAAATGGTACCATTATCGCTTACCATGGGTTCGCCTTCGAACTCAAGCAAATAATGATTTATAAGCTGTTGAGTGTCGTTGTAATTTTTGCCACTGAGAACCATGAGCTCTTCCGTGGTTATAATACCTTTATTGGCTCTTATGTAGCTTAAAACAGCTATTTTTTCTTGGGAATCCCACTCTTTATTGGGATCTTTTTCACCGAAAACATAGGCAAAAATAGATTTATAGAGTGGTCTTCCTTTAGGGCGTTTATGATAGTTGGGATCCATGCGTTTGGCAAGGTTTACCCAGAAGAAGATCCGTACAAAGAATTCCAGCAACCTTAGAACCAGGAAAAAGGCACCACCGCCGCGGCCCCTTGACCTTTGACCGCCGCGTCCCGAAGAGGCAATCGATAAGATTATGGCGCCGATCAGAATAAGCAGGAATAATACAAAGTATCCCACAAGCATGAGCATTATCCAGATTTTAAACAAAAAGGCCAACACTTTTCCGCTTGTGCTGATTATGTTTTTCAACACACGCTTGGCTGTGGGTACAAAACCGTGAATACGGCTGTGCATACCGGATGGAAAATAGTAGAGCAGTTCTCCTGATTCGGTTGCTTTTAAATGACCCCGGTACTCGTCCAGTACAACTTTACTCACCTCTTGAACCTGATATTTAGGAAGACCGGTTGTAGCAATAAGATCGGCAATCGTCGATTCATTCTTTCTGCGCTTAAACGCAGTTACCAGCTGTGATTTGACTTTATCGACCTTGTAATCGTAAACTTTCTTAGCGGCAGCAATCATGGAAAACCTCCTAAAAAATATCTATTGTATTGTAGTTCAATAAAACATCGAAATCAAGTGTATAAATAAAACAATTATCAATTTGAATCTTAGGGGTTTATATGGTAAAATTCCTTTCCTTTGCATATTGTCGGTAAAGTTTATTTTGAGTATATTGAATAGCGAGGAGATAATATATGAAAAAATATATATTACTTTTTTTGCTCATGATATTATTTGTGCTTGGGTGTGGCAGTAAGTCCGCACAAACGCAAAAAGATATGTCTTTCGATAAAGGTGAAGAAGATAATGAACAACCGGTAAATCAGAATACAGATATAAATAAAGAGCTTGCAAACCTGGGCTTTTTAACACCAACGCAAACAGTTTCAGCACCGGATTTTACACTTAAAGATCTTGAAGCCCGGTCTGTTTCGCTGAGTTCATTTAAGGGTAAAGTTGTTTTTTTAAATTTCTGGGGTACCTGGTGCCAATACTGCCTCGAAGAAATGCCGTCTATACAGCGCATGTATAATCAGCTAAAAAATAAAGATTTTGAAATACTGGCTGTGAATGTAAACGATACACCGGCTGCTGCCAGCCAATACATAAAGCAGAAAAACTACACTTTTCCTGTTTTAATGGATCTGGAGTACAAAGCTTCACAGGTTTATGGGATAAGGGGTTTTCCCACCACATATCTGGTTGATAAGCGGGGGAAACTTATCGGTAAACTGGTAGGATCCAGAGAATGGGATTCACCCGAAGTAATTGAGGTGTTTAATACAATAATCAATCATGATCGTTAATACGAATATTTTATTATCTTTTGCTGCCGGGATCCTGGCTTTTCTCTCACCCTGCGTGCTGCCGCTTATACCTTCCTATATAACCTTTATCGGCGGTGTAACTATAAACGACCTGAGGCAGGCCCGTTATAAAAGGAGCATAGTATTTTTTCGTACGGTTGCCTTTGTTGCGGGATTTTTACTTCTCTTTTCAATTGTCGGTCTGGTCATTTTCGGTACCTTTTTTTCACTCAATAACCAGTTGGGATTTTTAGATATAATCGCCGGATTAATCGTCATAATCCTCGGACTTAATTTTATCTTTAATTTTTTTAAAATACTCAATATTGAAAAACGCTTTGAAGTAAAGAACCGACCGACAAGCTTTATTGGAGCTTTTGTCGTGGGTATGGCTTTTGGAGCGGGCTGGACCCCATGTATCGGCCCTTTACTGCAGGGTATTTTTTTGCTCACCGCGTCAACAGAAACTACTTTGCAGGGTGTGGTAAATCTGGTAGCATTTTCTTTGGGGTTGGGATTACCGTTCCTCCTGATGAGCCTGTTTTTCCCTTTTGTGATAGAAAAACTTAATAAGCTCAAGAAATACTTGCCTGCCATACGAATAATTAGCGGAATATTTTTGGTGGGCATCGGTCTGCTCATACTTTCCGGAAGAATTCAGGCGATCACCTTTTCTTTTACCGTAGTGGCCAATAATCTACGTGCCTGGAATCAATCGTCCTCTGTGCTGGTGCAGCTACTCGGAGGGCTGTTCTTACTCAGTATCGCATTTGCAGTACTTATCCCCTTTATAAAGAGAAGCCTTAAAAGCAATTCCGTACACGAATTACAAATTAGCAGGTTTATAATCGGATTTTCCGTGCTCTTCACCCTGCTGGGTTTTTCACACATTTTTGGACTGTTTAATCTTGCGGAATTCTTTGCCGGCTGGCTGGAATTCGGCGGGAGCTAAATCTTTTAATAGTGCCCCTAAGCTTGAAGTTAAAAATGAAATAATTGCTTATGTCCAAAATATTGTTGTACAGCGATTCTCATTTGTTAAAATGAGAATCGCTGATTGTTATATTGAAACAGTTACTCGTATTGTATAGAGTAGACAGAGGAGAGCCGGATGAACAGTGAACAGTTATTGGAAAAAGCACGAGAATATTGTGAACATGAAGAGCACCCGGTGTTTCGTGCCCAGGTTGAAGCACTGATAAATAAACAGGATAAGGACGAACTGAGCGATCGTTTTTATACGGAGCTCAGCTTTGGAACCGGAGGACTCAGAGGTGTAATCGGCGGTGGCTATAATAGGATGAATCCGCTGGTAATCAGAAAGAACACACAAGGATTGGCAAATTATGTAAATAAAGTAGTAAAAGACAAAAAGTCCGCCGTTATCGCTTTTGACTCGCGGCGTTATTCGGATCTGTTTGCTTTGGAGGCGGCAAAGGTGCTCTGCGGCAATGGTATTAAAACCTACTTATTTACTTCTCTACGCCCTACACCGGAGTTGTCGTTTGCGGTACGAAAGCTTAAGGCTGCGATCGGGATTGTTATAACCGCCAGTCATAATCCTCCGGAATATAACGGTTATAAAGTCTACTGGGACGATGGTTCCCAGATTATAGCTCCCCATGATAAGGGAATAATTGAACAAGTGAGAGCCGTAACCGGTGATATTAAAGCAATATCCGAACAGGAGGCGCTTGAGCGCGATCAGCTTGTAAAAATCGACAAAGAGATTGATAAACTTTTTTATAGTATGGTTAAACAGCAGATGTTGAGACCGCAGCTTATAAAAGAGCATGGTAAAAAATTAAAACTTGTCTATACTCCTTTGCACGGAACGGGTCTGGTTCCGATTTGTACTATACTTAAAGATCTTGGCATCGAAGTGACTGTGGTACCGGAACAGAAAGAGCCGGACGCCGATTTTCCAACCGTAAAATTTCCCAACCCGGAAGAAGCCGAGGCCATGCAGCTTGCCCTCAAACTGGCAGAAAAAGAAAAGGCGGATCTTGTTATGGGAACCGATCCCGATGCGGACAGACTCGGAATAGCGGTTAAAACAGGCAAGGATTTTCAGTTGATTACAGGAAACCAGTTGGGTGTGCTGCTGGTTGAGTATATATTTGCCTCTCGGAAAGAGCTGGGACTATTACCCGCTAAGCCGGCATTTATTAAGACAATCGTTACAACCGAATTGCAGCGCCTTATTGCGGAGGATTACGGCGCGCTTTGTTTTGATACTTTAACGGGATTTAAATATATTTGCGCTAAAATCCGTGAGTTCGAACAACAGGTGCAGGGACCTGAATATGTGTTCGGTAATGAAGAAAGCTACGGTTATCTGCCCCATACTGAAGTTAGAGATAAAGATGCGGTTTCCACTGCCGTGCTCACGGCGGAGATGGCTCTTTATTATTTGATGCAGGGGAAAACACTTGTGGAGCGTCTTAATGAATTATATATGCACTATGGTTATTTTGAAGAAATCCAGATTTCCAAACGCTATCAAGGTGAATCGGGAATGCGTACGATGCAAACGCTTATGGATACCTTGCGCACCACCACCCCAAAACTGTTTGCCGGTATACCCGTGGTGTCTAAAAAAGACTACTTGGAAGGCACAACCCTCGATTGCCTGACGGGACAGAAATTAAAAAATATCGATCTTCCTGCGTCAAATGTAATTCAACTTATTCTTGAAGACCATACTATAATTTCAGCACGTCCTTCGGGAACAGAACCGAAAATTAAATTCTATGCATCATGCCGCACACAGCCCGGGATTGATCTTGATACGGCACGGACAAATGTTAAACAAAAGATTGCGCGTGTGAGTCAGCAACTGCAGGTGCTCACAGCTTAAGTTAAAAACCAAATATAAGAGTTTCTTACAAAAATAACATTTTTGTAAGAAACTCCTAAAATGGAAATTGCTAACTTATTATGGTATAAAGAATAAGTATTTTACTAACTTAATATATTTTGAGTTTTGCAATTTCCTCATAAAGGAGTAGCAAAATGAAAGTTCTGGTTATTGGCGGAGCAGGTTATATCGGGAGCCATGTGAGCAGGGCGTTATTGGATTCCGGCCACGCAGTTGCGGTTTATGATAATCTTTACAGCGGGTGTAGAGAGAATATTTTTACCGATGAAGAGTTTATTGAAGGGGACATTTTGGATTATCCGCTACTGGCCGCTACTATGAAGAAGGATTTTGATGCGGTTATCCATTTAGCTGCTTATAAAGCTGCTGGCGAATCCATGATCGAACCGGAAAAGTATTCAGTAAACAATATTACGGGATCGATTAATATTTTGAATGCCATGAGCCAGGCACATGTTGGGTATATTGTATTCTCTTCTTCGGCAGCAGTATATGGTGAGCCTCGCTATAATCCCATAGATGAGAAACATCCTCAGGAACCGCTTAATTATTATGGCTATACAAAACTTCAGATCGAAGGGTTACTTTCCTGGTATGATAAATTAAAAGCAATTAAATCCGCCGCATTACGCTATTTTAATGCTGCAGGATATGATACGCAGGGTAGAATTAGAGGTATGGAAAAGAATCCTCAGAATTTGATTCCTGTAATTATGGAAGTGGCCTGCGGGAAACGCAGTGAACTGGAAATCTTCGGCAGTGATTATGCCACGCGTGACGGGACCGGAGTGCGGGATTATATCCATGTGAATGATTTGGCGGACGCCCATATCAAGGCTCTGGAATATATCACGGACAATAAAAGCAGTCTGCTGGTAAATCTTGGGAGCGAAAAAGGAATTAGCGTTAAAGAGATGATAGAAGCGGTAACGCGTATTTGCGGGAAAAATATTCCCTGCCGCATGACAGCACGACGTCCCGGTGATTCGGCAGAGCTGTATGCTTCTTCGCAAAAGGCTTTTAAATGTTTGGGGTGGAAAGCGCGTTTAAGCGATGTTGATACTATTGTAAAAACAACCTGGGATGTGTATAAATAAAATAAAAAGGAAATAGATGCTCGGAAAGCGCAGGGTAAGACTGCCTACTATCCTCATACCTTTTCCAGGACCGCAGTGCGAGTCAGGAAGCCAGGATATTTTTTTATACCTACGACCGGAATCAAACGGTGTGCTGGTAGAAAGCCTGCTTTTTCGCGTTATAAAGGACACGAGTACATATTGTGAAAAATGTCAGATAGTATATTTGGCTAACATACCTGGAGATTTTATAGTCAGGCATAGGATTATCCAGCAGCACAATGCAGTGAAGATACGGTTTGCTAAATTGGGCAAAAAAGCCTTTACACCCGATATGCGAAAAAAGTTTACAGAGCAGTTTAAGCTGCTGTTTAGAAACGCCCCCATCATAGGAGCTTTTTCGGCGCTGAAGCGGTTAAAACTTCAGTACGAAGATCTGTTTAAGATTTGGGTTCCTCCTGAAAACTATACCATGATATGTGGACAGTCGATCAAGTTGTATCGCGGTTATTTTATCGTGAATTATGATATTCCGGCCCTGCTGCATAAAAACAACCGTAAAACCGATATCGCTGTAATGATCTATCGTTCGCGTTTGAATAAACAAGAGTACCATACCATGGTCGAAGAGATGGGGGAAAAACTGGTTGCAGAAAATGTTGTAACAGCAGGCCGACCACTGGCCAGAACTTTTCATTACTCAAACGGACCGTTTGAGCAAATTCTCGACGGTATCGGATATCTCTATGATAATAAGGGAAGTCATCTTCCCTTATCCTGCTTGAGTTTTATGAAATATTTGCTTGAGCATGGTTTTTCACAGGAGCGGATATTACACACAATCAAGAATCCGATTATGCGCTTTCGAACTGAAAAGGGAATTATCGAAGAAAATATCTTTAGTATGACCAAAGACAGCACATATAAAGAAGCTTCGGACATATTTAGGCAAAGGATCTGAAAAGAGCAGCTTGATGCGAATCTCGATTAGCGAACAATTAATGCAAAACATCCTGATAAAGGCACCGCTCGGCTTTGTGCTTTTGGACAAAGATTATAACATTGTTTTTGTAAACGAGTTAGCCGGAAAAATAACCGGTTATGCCCCTACGGAATGTTATCACACACAATTTTTTAATAGACTTGTAAAAGATAAAAAAACACTGCAGGTGTTAAATAAAAAATTGGTTGACTGTATTAACAAACCGTTTGATAATGTTGATATTAAAATTATAAAAAAAAACGGGGACAGCTCTATTGTTCATATCGAGGGATCTGCGATAAGCGCTGATAGCGGACAATTCATTCTGCTCATGCTTAAAGATATCACAAATAAAAAATCATTTGAGAAAGTAATGGAATCCAGCTTCGATAATTTTATTCAGACAACAATCGAACTGGATAATGCCCTGCAAAAAGTAAAGCGTCAGCAAATCATTTTAGACAGATCTTCCCGTACTTTAAAAAATCAGCTTCATATTGCTAAAAGTATCCAGTCTGCCTTATCAAGCAGGAAATGGCCTGCGAATGAATATTTTGAAGTCTGGGCACATAACCGGGTTTATGGTGAATTAGGTGAAGATTATTTTGATCTGTTTAAGTTTAGCGATAAAAGCTTTGGGATACTTCTTGCTTGTACATCTACAAGCGGTTTGCTTAGCTTATTAATAAAAACCATATTGAAACTGGATACCGCTGAAATTGTAAAAACAAAAAAAGATCCCGGGCTGGTTTTGTCCTTTTTAAACTCAATGGTGACAAAAATTATTAAACCGGCAGGTGTAAGCATAGCTGTTTTTTATGCTGTTGTCGATGCTGCTGCCGGGACCATTGCCTGCGCCAACGCAGGGCATGACGCTGCATTGTGTATGCAAAAAAGTGCGCGTAAAGTGATAACGTTGGGAGAGCACAATAAGGGTCCGAATATAGGTATTGTTGATACCCTCAATTATACCGTAGAGAGGGTAAAGCTTATTGAGAGTGCTAAAATTGTACTTTTTACGCAGGGGATTGTTAATACGCGCAATAAGAACAATGATGTTTTTGGTAAAAAGCGTTTAGTAAAATATCTAACGGAGTATAGTCACTTAAAAGCCGGGCAGTGGATAAAAAAAATTATTGGTGAATTGATTGTTTTTAGCAAATCCGCAGTCACAGAACATGACAGCACACTTGTCTGTATTGATTTTAAAAAGAGTGGGGCCGAAAGTTTTCGCACAGTTAAAACCGGAGTAGAAAACACATCCGCGATGGATCATGCCTATACACAGGGAAGGAAATACATTAAAGAAAAACAATACCAAAACGCGCTTAAGGAATTTTTTAAGGTAATAGAAATGGATGCTGATTCCTATGGAGCCTATTCCTATATAGGACATATTTATGGAATGTTGGAACAGCATCGAGAAGCGGAACGCTTTTTTAAAAAGGCAATAAGCTTAAATCCGGAATATTTTCAAGGATATTACTATTTGGGAATTGTATTATACAATCAGAAAAAGTATAATGAAGCAAAAGAATACTGGTTGCAGGTAAAAGCATTAGCCGGTGAATTTAAAGATATAGATAAGCTTATAAAAAAAGTAACGTAATTGTAGAGGAGAAATATGCTTTAAAGAAAGGATACATACCGGATGGCATTGAATGTTGTTGAAAAGATAGATCGTTTCATCCAGATCAATAATGTGATTATAAGCACATATGATAAAAGTGGATTGGATGTATTAGTGGAAAAGATATTGGAAGTTAATCCGGAAGTTAAAATATATTCCACAGGTAATACATACGCAAAGTTGAAAGAAGTATTTACGGATAAAATCCGGAGCAATCTTATTGCGATTGCGGATTATACGGGTCAAACGGAAATGCAGGGGGGGTTGGTTAAGACACTTGATTTTAAAATATATCTGGGGCTGTTAAGTGAGACATATAATAATGAACATCAGGCCGACCTCAACCGGGTACGGGGAGTGGCTTTCGATATGGTTGTGAGCAACTTATATCCGTTCAGTGAAGTTATAAAATCAGAGCAGACCACACCCGAAATAGCACGTTCCCATATTGATATAGGCGGTCCCTGTATGATCAGGGCAGCTGCCAAGAATTTTATCAGAATCACTGTAGTTACCGACAAAAAGGATTATAGCCTGCTGGCAAGTGAGCTTCATAAAAATAAGGGTAAGATAAGTTTGGAATTACGTTTTGAGTTGGCCAAAAAGGCCTTTCTTCATACAGCGCAATATGATACCGCCATTTCCGAGTATCTTATCAACCGAGAGTTTACGGAAATAGCAGAGTGCTACCATAGACTATAAAAAAAGAGGGAGTGTAAATGGCAAAAGATTTAAAATCAGCCTACAAGACTATAGTTGCCGATCATTTTCCCGGTCAGTTAGAAATAAGCTTTGTAGATAAAAAGCTAAGGCAGACACTTGTATTTGATAAAGTTACCTGGACTATTCAAGGAGAAAAACGCGGTTTACGCTATGGAGAAAATCCCAGTCAGGAAGCAGCACTCTATAAACTGGTAAACGGCAATCTGACGTTAGGTCAGGTGTCGTGTATTAAACCCGGAAAGCATCTGGCCTCTAATGTGGAGCTCTTAAAATCGGGGAAGCATCCGGGTAAAATAAACATTACCGATGCTGACAGCGCGCTTAACATCCTGCGTTATCTGCATGCTGAGCCATGTACGGTCATTGTAAAGCATAACAATCCCAGCGGTGTGGCCAAGGGAAGATCTCTGGCTGATTCGTTCAATAAAGCCTATGAGGCCGATCGTATTGCAGCCTTTGGCGGTGTGATCGGATTGAATAGATCCTGTGATATGGAAACCGCTGAACAGATGTGCCAGCACTATTTTGAAGTTGTGGTCGCACCGGATTATGAGCAGGGAGTAATGCAAAAGTTTTCTGAAAAGAAAAACCTGCGTATCATGAAAATTGAGAATATGGAAAAGCTGCAGGATTTTGTCTCCGAACGTTTTATAGATTTCAAGTCGCTTATAGACGGGGGAGTGATAGTTCAGTGGTCTTTTAAACCGCAGGCTTTAACAAAAGACAAGCTATTACCAGCAGAGGCTGTGTATAAAGGAGAAGAGTACAAGATTAACCGTCTGCCGACTGATAAAGAATATGATGATCTTATTTTCGGCTGGATTGTAGAGGCAGGTGTGACAAGCAATTCGGTTATCTATGTGAAAGACGGAGTAACTGTAGGGATTGGAACCGGAGAACAGGATAGGGTAGGGGTAGCGGAGATTGCCCGTGATAAAGCCTACCGCAAGCTGGCCGAACGTATCTCTTATGCTGAATTTAATAAAAGCTATACTGAGTTGAAAGATAAAGACGAAAAAGCCTTGGTTGATCAGAAAGTAAAGCAGCAGAAGGGCGGTTTAAAAGGAAGCTGCATGGTTTCGGATGCCTTTTTCCCGTTTAGGGATGGGGTTGATATAGGGATCAAAGAGGGCGTAACGGCAGTCATTCAACCAGGTGGTTCGATACGTGATTTTGAGAGTATTATAGCCTGTAATGAAGCGGATGTTGCGATGGTATTTACCGGAGAGAGAAGCTTTAAGCATTAAAAAATTGCTCGCGCATAATATTTTTTATTATCTTTAAAGTAAGTGGTAGACACAGTAAATGAAAATACAGGGTATAAAAAAAATATCAAACGTACTATGGGAAATCTCACCTTCATTTAAAGGCGGTATGAAAGTACCGGTCAGGATTTACGCTTCGGAAAAGCTTATCAACCAAATGGAGAAAGAGGTTTTTGAGCAGATTACCAATGTGGCCTGCCTTCCGGGAATCGTAGATTATGCTTTTTGTTTACCTGACGGACACACGGGTTACGGATTTCCTATTGGTGGGGCTGCCGCTTTTGATCCCCAGACCGGTATTATTTCTCCGGGCGGTATCGGATTTGATATCAACTGCGGGATGAGGTTGCTGCGTACTTCTTTAACATATGATGAGGTTAAACCTAAACTCATAAAATTAGTGGATACACTTTTCGCGCGCATACCATCGGGTGTAGGTGGGGCAGGCGCGCTTACCGTAACGCAGGATGAATTCTGTGATGTGATCGAGCAGGGTATGGAATGGTGTCTGAAAAACGGTTATGCGGAGCGTAAGGATCTGGAGCGTACTGAAGAGCGGGGTTGTATGTCAGGAGCTAAAGCCGCTAAAGTAAGTCACAAAGCCATAGAACGCGGTTACAAACAGGTAGGCAGTTTAGGCTCGGGTAATCATTTTTTGGAAATACAGGTACTCAGACCGGAAAATGTACATAATAGAAAAGCGGCAGAGGTTTTTGGTTTAAATATCCCGAATCAAATTGTGGTAATGGTTCATTGCGGCAGCAGAGGATTCGGACATCAGGTGGCACAGGATTATCTGTTTCAGTTTCTTCAAGCCATGCAAAAGGATTATCATATAAAGACAAACGATAAACAGCTGGCCTGCGTTCCCTTTATGTCTCGGGACGGACAGGATTACTTCAACGCTATGCAGTGTGCGGTAAATATGGCTTTTGTAAATCGTCAGATAATTATTCATAAAGTCCGGGAGGTTTTTTCGGATATTTTTAAAAAAAGACCGTCCGATCTGGGTATGGAACAGATTTATGATGTGACGCACAATACAGCCAAATTAGAAGTACATACTGTGAAAGGAAAGAAAAAAGAGCTTCTGTTACACAGAAAAGGGGCTACAAGAGCCTTGGGACCGGGAATGGAAGGTGTTCCTTTCGAATATAGAGAAATCGGCCAGCCGGTTATAATCGGGGGCAGTATGGAAACCGGATCGTATCTGCTTGTAGGAACTGCCCAGGGAAGCAAGACGTTTTACACCACAGCCCATGGTTCGGGCAGAGTAATGGGCAGGCATCAGGCTAAAAAACAGTTTAACGGAAGAGAGTTGCTGCAAAAGCTTAAAGCAAAAGGGATTTATATTCGCTGTGCCTCTTATTCCGGATTGGCGGAGGAGGCCGGTGCTGCATATAAAAATATAGATGATGTTGTGAAAGCAGCCGAGCAGGCGGGATTAAGTACACGTGTAGCCCGGCTTATACCAATCGGAAATATAAAGGGCTGACCCGGTATGTCCTTTTCTTATAGAGATGACATGGCTTCGGCAGATATTGCTTTTCAAGCGCAAGGAAAAACAATTGAAGAACTTTTCTCATCCGCCTGGCAGGCTCTGATTGAAGTAATGGTCAACGACAGTAAAAAGATTAAAAAAAGCATAACCAGAACATTGGATCTGGAACAGACATCCTTACCTATGTTGCTGTTAATATTTTTGCAGGAAGCCCTGTTTTATAAAGATGCACAGCAGTTATTTTTAATTGTTGAAGATATAGCGGTGTCACACGAGGCCGGCAGCTATTCTCTCAAAGCAACATTAAAAGGTGAGCCGATTATAAAACACAAACACAGGCTTGGCATTGATGTCAAGGCCGTTACCTTACATAAATTTAATCTTGAAAGGACTGACCATG
>Ga0307427_1001475_pt1 | contig 12080 bp, 11 predicted proteins | sample SalMarWE160190MG_FD_202162 | JGI IMG/M metagenome (GOLD analysis project Ga0307427, IMG submission 202162) | Salt marsh sediment microbial communities from the Plum Island Ecosystem LTER, Massachusetts, United States - WE1603-190 | ecosystem: Environmental > Aquatic > Marine > Intertidal zone >... | reverse complement strand
CCTTTCTTTTTGGGCTAAAAAGAAATATTAACATGTGCGAGTTTCCCTATGCTTTTACAGTAATTCTAGATCGTTACAAACCTTTCTTTCCCCTAACTGCGAGGTTTGGGGGTTAGCTATCAAAGTCGTTAATTGATAGGAGTAATTATGTTTAAGGTAACACAAAATGGCATGAATCGTTTAGATATTGAAATGAGTGGGAAGTTAAACTCTGAGGAAATGCAAACTGCGTTAGATGAACTTGTTAGCAAGTCAAAGAATATAGAAAATGGCAAAATGCTGTACGATGTTATTGACTTTCATCTTCCATCACTAGGTGCAATTGGCATTGAATTTTCTCGCCTACCCTCAATGTTTGGACTTATGAAAAAATTCAACCGTGCAGTTATTTTAACTGACAAGACATGGTTAAAGAAAGTAAGTGAATTTGAAGGGGTTTTGTACCCAGGTTTAGAAATTAAGGCTTTTAATAGGGATCAAAAAGAAGAAGCAGAAGCTTGGTTATCGAGTTAGAAAGACAATTATTACAGAACATAGCTAACCTCGCTGGAGCGAACCCGACGCGAGGCGTGAACATTGATGGTATAGGTTTGCGAGGCCGCTCAGCTCGAGGTTAGCCTAAAAGGAGTATAAAATGACATTATTGATTCTGATTGGAGCAATAGCTGGTCTCGTTATGGGAGCCGTGGGTGTTGGAGGTGGAGCAATCATAATTTTTTGTCTTTCAATTTTTGCCAAGTTCCCTCAGAAAATTGCGCAGGGGACAACCTTGTTTATAGTTGCTGCACCAATTAGCCTCTTGGCAGCAATGCGTTACTATAAACAAGATTTCGTTGATGTTAAGGCTGGTTTAATAGTTATGGCCAGTTTTCTCCTTTTTAGTTTCATTGGCGCTCATATCGCTGTTCATCTACCAAGCAGCATGTTAAAGGTTCTCTTGGGAATAATGCTTATGTTGATGGGAGCAAAACTTATATTTTCTGGCTGGGCAGCAATAAGCTAACGTAAAAAGCGTTGAATAAATGGGGACGTAGGTTACAAAACGACGTCAGTCGCTAATTCCAGATGTCTTGCCATGACTACATTCTATCAAATTTTCTTTTTATTGCGGATATGTTCCTCTTATCTCAGGCCTAAAAGTAGGGAAAAATCTGCCCTTAAAAAGGGAATCTTATCAATTCAATATCGATAGTTAACTGGTAGGCACCTGTGGCGCTGGCTTACCTTCTAAACTGTCAGAAACAAGGCGCCCAAGAAATATTGCAAACGGCGCAATATCCTGTTCCACGCTCGCGCTTTCCAACGCAGCCATATAGTTGTCTCGCTTTTCCAGCGGAATAACGGTCCAGGGACAACCGCCCGCAGCGAGCATCACGTTCATAAGAAATCGTCCCATACGGCCATTGCCATCCATGTACGGATGGATATATACGAGCACGAAGTGCCCCAGAACAACAACCACCGATGGCTCCGGCTCTTCTCTCAGTAAATCAAAGAATGCCGGCATGCAGTTCCGCACCGCTTCATGGCGCGGTGGCATATGCATTGAGCGGCGGATATATACCTGGTCATTTCGGTAGCCAGCGAGGTCTGCTGTCCGCAAGAGGCCGGCTGTTACGCTCGGCCCAAACATCTCACGGTGCCAGCCACCGTGATCATCATCGACAACTGCTCCGGGATTATTGCCCTCTAGTACCTTGCGTACGCTTTCGCGGACCGCCTGATAGGACTGCCAGTACCCTCGTGCAGCTAAGGCATTACGGTGTTCGCGGTCATCCTCATTTTCATCCGGATTCCAGTCACCACTGCGGACCCGTTCGATCAGCCCAGGGCTGACCCGATAGCCTTCAATGGACAATGAGTGATAAGCGTCCGTAACGTAAATGTCATCGGCTGCCTTGAGATAGGCAGCGATGTCGGAAGGCCGGCCAGGCGTGGACGGAAATTGTTTGAGGATTGGTTCTCGCATCTGTTGCCACATTAGGCGAATACGGTTCACGTACGGCGACTGTTCACGCGCTGGCAGGATCAGATTTATTGTGTCTTCGAATGGATCTTTTTCACGAATGTTGTAGTCTGCGGTTTGCATTGTTCTGACAATATCGTCGGCAATACGGTCACGCCCGATATTTCGGAACGCACCTGCGAGACGGCCGGCAACCGTGGTGTGTCCACCTTCAAGGAGCAATGCAAGCACATCAGATGCATCGCGCACCATGGACAGAGCTGCGCGTGCGTCAGTCGCGTTCTGTCGAAAGAATCCAGATCTGCAGCTCACCAGGCCCGCAGGTACAGAGAACAGACGCAAGCCGTCCTTCTCTGCAATTTGTCCAGCCTCGGGCAGGGCCGCACGTGTATCTAATAACGACGTATCATGCGGCAGCGTTGTGATTTTGTTGCGGGCCATTGGTGAGCGCACAAGCAGTTGGCGTGGAACCGTCATGTTCCCGGCATGCAGCAATAGTGACTGCTCAGGAGAGAGGCTCCAATTCGCCCCAAAACGCTCCTTCAAATAGGCTGCACAGAAACCCCAGAACGATGCATACCATCCCCGGCTCTTTCCCATGGCTTCGTCCGGGCGGGCAGGGATGTACCAGCCCTTCATGACCTTTTGCAAGAAGCCGTTTTTGACCAGGCGTTCCCGATGCCTCCTGGTCAGATCACCTGAACGCACGGCTACGACACCGCGTTCTTGCAGTGCTCTCAGGGCCTCAAGGGATTCGGCCAGTTTTTCTTGTGGGCTTGCCATAGCTCTGGTACTTTCGTTAGCTTATTGCGCCGTACAATTATTAGCTTTTCATGCATCACTAAATTTAGCTCTTTTAGTTGTATTATTTGTAGCTTATTTTGTCAAGCGCTATTTAGCTTATTCTGTCCTGCAATTATTAGCTTTTCCTGCGTAACTGTCCAAGAAGCCGCCACCGACTGTGGCAAGCGGGTCGTTGGTTCTAAAACAACTTATTTCGTATTGTCTTACAAACTACGCTTTTTCTTGAGCGAAGCCCAGGAAAACAGGGTTGAATATCTTGCCAATGCCCTCAATCTCCACAATGTTGTGCGGAAAAATATCCAAGACTGGCTCGATTTTTACCTGCCAGATATCAACAATCTAAAAGATATGGTATTATGGGTGAAGAGTGAAGAGGGACATCTTAAGTTATTAAGTTTTTTTGGATTATTAAAAATGTCAGCTATCTTGCCATCATTGTAGACATATAAGATTCTCTCCCACTTTCATATTTCATCAGTGAAGAGGGAAATTCGTGCAGAAGGTCCATTACGCCTACCTACAATCCTATTTTGATGTAACGGAGCTTCTTCTAAGAGAACGCAACACAGCTTAGCTCTGGGTAATTGCTAAGCAATTTCTGCACGAACGTCTCCCTCCATGCGTGTTGCTCCTTGGATCAAATAAATGGGCAGAGTAACCGGTTATTCGTGCCACGGACCTGGCGCTTTCCAAGTTGCTTTGAAAGGCTGCTTTGCCGAAAGACTTTTTGCTATAGGTCCCAGGAAAGCAGCAATCATTTTGATCACTTCGCCGAAGTTTTGCGGAACATTTGTCAGCCGGTTCTTGCGGATGAATCCACGCCACTGCACAGTTTTTGTGACGTCCTCCGCAAGGGAGTTTGTTAAGGCAATTGGTTCAGGCTGAATGTCTGTCCCGCGTGTTGAAAAGGTCTTCGCGATGGCCGCTGCCAGCCTCGGACCCCTAAATTCAAACTGGCGCAACAACAGCCAGACATCAAAGAAATCTTTCATCCGGCTGTTCAGAACGCCCAGTTTAACCATGGCTTCAAACTTCTCAGCAATAGTACTTTCAATGCTATAACCAAGAAGTTGAGGGGCCGGTAAATCGAGAATGGTGGGGTAATCTATAAGTTCAGGCGTAGGAACTACCACGTCACCAAAACCGATATCAAGCTGCATGGCAACTTGTGCAGTGCCCAGTGATCCCCGGAACCGGACGCGTACCCCTTCGTAATCGACATCCTCAGTAATAGGCTCTCCCTCGATACTCTTTTCATCAAAAGAAATACCATCCGGCTCGACCTTCTGACGGCATATGGCTCTGGTAAAGTCAATCATGGCCTCAACACTGTTGTCGATTCGACCAAGGAGATCAATATCCATTGTGGGCCGTGAAAGGGGTGCCTCCCATACAGTAAGCATCAAGGCTCCTTTGAGAACGAAGTTGTCGGCATAAGGAGATTTGGACAAACGGTAAAGGAAGCGCTCCATCGCAAAGTACTGAAGCGCTTCGCTGAATGGTCTGCCCGTTTCCCGCGCCCTGTTAAGTAGGCGCTGGCGTACAGAGGCTGCGATGTTCTTGTACAGGTGTTTCGTCAAAGCAAAGCCTCCAGGTATGGTCGCATGACTTTCTCAACCCTGCACACTCCCCCGAACCTCATCAGATCATCGATCTTGAAATGTTTTCTTTCCCGATAAAGCCTAAGTGCCTCAATGGCTGTATCGAGGCCGATTTTATTTCGATACTTGAAGCAGTCGGCTATCGTCTTTTCAGGACTGTAAACCCTGAGTGGAACCCCTTCTGTGTTATGCGATTCTATTCCAGTCTTGAATGCTCCCCCTGTGAACCGAAAAACTCGTACTGGTGGGTAATCCACCTTCGGAAGTCGTGAGATCCTTTCCACCGCTATGTATACTTCATGCGGAACCTGGGTAGTTAAATCATGGAACGCCAAAGCGGAGATCAGACAAACTACTCCATTTGGAATTCTCAAAGCAACTGTTATTAGATCTTGATTACTGAGAGGCCGGAGATCGGCTAGCCTGTACAAACCACGACTAAGCACCTCTACAATGCCTTTGTCACGCATCTCATACAGCGTGCGCGGGTGAATCCTTTCACGAATGGCATCGCTAGCCTTGAGAATACCACCGTGCTCCCTGAAGATACCTTTTGCTTTTTCGTATTTCTGTTGAGCTTTTTTCATAATTACGTCTTGGATAAAAATGTATCCATTTATTTACTTTTGGCTACTTTTTTATCCAAAAATAGAAAATTAGTCAAGGAAAAAGAAAAAAAAGGTCGTTCCTAAAATTGTAAACTTCTTACCACTGTACCGGACTGTGTTTTCATTCCTTATCCAATCATTTTCTTCGGTACATTGTAATTTAACAATCAGAAATTTCAGATATCTTGCCAATACCTTCAATTTCCAGAATGTTGTGATATTGGAAAAATATTCAAGACTGGCTCGAGTTTTAGCTGCCAGATATAAACAATCTAAAAAGTATGGTATTATCATAGAACATTTTTAATACGATTTTGCTAAGGGAATTTAGCCTGCTTGCCAAAAGGCACAACTTGGTTCTATCTGATTTTATTAAAAATTTCAAACCATATGCCTGAATTCTTTGATTTCATAATAGATTATCCTTTATGGATACGATGCAGAACGGCCATAAAGTCAAACCCTGAATATTTAATTTTTGTATCCCTTCGTAGCCTTCCTGCCAAAAGGAATTCCCAGTTTCCTCATTTTTTTGCGTAGTGTTGAGGGGTTGATATTTAGTAGGGATGCTGCTCCCTGTTTTCCTCCAACTCTACCACTTGTCATATCCAAAACTCGGCGTATGTGCCCGGACATAATTGCGTCCAGTGCCAATGAATCTCGATCTTGATTATCAGGGTGAAGTATAGTCTCCGTCTCCTGCTCATAGCTACCTTTGGGTTGTAACGCAGCCTGAAGATCGTTAAAGAAAAGGGCCTCGCCTCGGCTTAAAATCAGTGCCCTCTCAACTGTGTTCCCCAACTCTCGTACGTTGCCAGGCCAGGGGTAGGCCATGAGCCTCTCAAGTGCTCCCTGGGCGAGGGGTGGCATTTCCCTCATGCCAATCTCTCGCGATTTCTTCTGAATAAAGTAATGGACAAGGGATGGAATATCGCCTTTCCTTTCTCTTAAGGGAGGTATGGCAATTGGGAAGACATTGAGCCGAAAGTAGAGGTCATTTCGGAACTTCCCCTCAGTTATCATGACTTCAAGATCACGGTGGGTGGCAGCAATTACCCTGATATCCACCTTTATCGGTTCGGTTCCTCCCACCCTCTCGATCTCCTTTTCCTGCAGAACCCGCAGGAGTCTGATCTGTGCCTCTGGCTGGAGCTCAGCCACTTCATCTAAGAAGATTGTGCCACCATTGGCTCGTTCGAAGCGCCCACGCTTCCGGGAGAGTGCGCCGGTAAAGGCACCTTTTTCATGCCCAAACAATTCGCTATCTACAAGGTTCTCAGGGATGGCCCCACAATTGACCACGATGAGGGGGCCGTCTTTTCTCGGGGACAGGTTATGGATCGCGCCAGCGATGACCTCTTTGCCTGTGCCTGTTTCTCCTGAAAGCATTACAGGGCTTGAAAGGGGCGCCACTTGTCGCACCATGTCCATCACACCCCGTAACCCGAAATCAGCCTCGATGATCGCCTCTCCTGCAATCTGCCGTAATTCGCTGTGAAGGAAACGGTTATCCTCGGCAAGGAGCTCCTTGAGCTCGAGCAGCTCCTGATACCTGACGCTGTTAGACAGGGCTATGGTAAAAGGCTCCCTGAGCAGTGATACCAGGTCGGCGTGTTCCAGGGTGAAGGCGCCGCTCTGCTTTGAGATAAAGGTCACTCCTCCTACGATATCCCCATCTACGATAAGGCGAAGTACCAGAAGCGAAGCGTCCTTTTCCAGCAGGCCCTTGGATATCCAGGGCCTGGCCGTAGGATGCATCTCTGCCCTGTCAACGACAGGGGTCTCCTTGTCGGGACGCACCACGAAGGTGCGTATGTCTGGTGGAATAGTGACGGTGAGGTTGAGCAATGAGCTCCCTTCGGCTGACGCCCTGGCAAGGGCTGCGTGCTCACCCCTCTCTGGACGGTAGTGGGTTAAAAACACGCTATCTGCAGGGAGATAGTCCCTGAGATACAGAAAGCTCTCGTACAGAAACGTTTCAACATCGAGGCTTCCGCAGATGCGAAGCGTGGCCTCGCGAAAGAATTCATTCTCGTCAATCTGCATGGTTTCCCCCTGTTTGCTAATTTATTTGTCCTATAGGACACTTTATATCTACAATGTACCATAGTCAATTTAAAAAACGTACTATAGGATACTTTAACGAATGCTTAAATTATAACTAATTGATTTTACAAGATAATATATTTTGGCATGTTCTATGCTATTTAATAAGACAAACAGGGAAAAAGAGAGAAAAATTATGAGATGGCTGGAAACGATCAAGGTGCAATCAGCGACAGGTAAGGAGGAAACTACTGAAAACGAATTAACGATATTGGTACGTGAGGTTCGGAAAAATACTGACCGTCAAGGGCTGCGGGAGGCTACAGTTTCGAGCCATGCATCAGTACCCGGATATTTTGCTCTGCGGCTATTTTGGGACACGGATGATCTGCAAGCCAGCGGAAGTATGTTAGGAATGAGCCTCGCGCAAAGCCTGAAGGTTTTCGGCCTTGTAGACCACTCCGTGTGGATCGAATGTAGTAAAATGAAAGGAGGCAAAGAAAATGTGCAGTAGAAGAAATAGAAGAAAATATCGATCTAATCTTGAGACATCAAACATAGCCTATTGGATGATTCGCGTGATGCATGATAACCCCATTCTTCCACTGGTGAGAAATCCGTACAAACTCTTGAATGTAGCCGGGCTTAAGGAAAGCCAAAAGGTAGTTGAGGTTGGATGCGGACCGGGATTCTTTACCATTCCCGCGGCAAAGATAGTAGGAACTGAGGGCCATGTATATGCAGTCGATATCCATCCACGTGCAGTAGCCAGGGTGAAGGAAAAAGTCGAGAAAGTGGTTTTAAAGAACGTTACACCTATGTGTATCAACGCATCGAATACCGGGCTACCAGGTGGAAGTGTTGACCTTGCGTTCCTCTTTGGCCTTCGCTACATCGCAGGCGGACTTGAAAGTGTGATCTCCGAGCTCCATCGAGTTGTAAAGCCCGGAGGAATCCTCTCTTTTGAAAAGACCAGGGGCTCGGAGGCGGAATTGATTGAAGAAGTCAAGCGAGGAGGATTTACCTACACAGGAAAGCAGGGGCGAATCTTCTTATTTAAAAAGAAGGGAGAATAATATGAATGAAATTTCCAGAAGAATTTTTTTCAAGGTAACGGCGTTACTGGGTGTCACATTCACCATAGGAAAATATGTGAGCGCAAAAACACTGAGCTTTACAGATCTAATAAATCCTGCCCATGCTGCGCAAAGAGGAGCGAAAAAGGTGGTCCCCGCGGTGAGTGATGTGGATGCGCACTCCCAGTGTGGGATGAGGGTGGGTGTACAAGGCGGTAAAATAATGAGTATCGGTGGCGATCCCACAGACCCTGAGAGCAAGGGCCAGCTCACCGTGCGGGGCAAACACATGAAAGAGATTCTCTACGCGCCCGATAGGCTACAGTACCCTATAAAGCGGGTTGGTGCACGAGGGGAGGGAAAGTGGGAGAGGATCTCCTGGGATGAGGCCCTCACGACCATCGCGAACAGACTTCGAGATATTAAGAAGCACTACGGCCCTGAGGCGATTGATTTCCACCATGGCCACTACCACAGCGGCGATATCCTCGGTGCCTATCTCGCAAGGCTTGCGAACCTCATCGGCACACCGAATATCACCAATCCAAGCCACGTGTGCCATCTTCCACGGATATTTTTAGGGTTTAACTATGACCTCGGAGCGGTAGTACCGCCTGACGTGGCGCACAGCAAATGTTTAATCATCTGGGGCGGTAATCCCGAGGCCACCAACAAGCCCCAGGAGATCGCCATCAAGGAGGCTCGAAAGAGGGGCATGAAGCTGATCGTGATCGATCCCCGGGTCACCTCCTACGCAAAAAATGCCGATCTCCACGCCCAGCTAAGGCCAGGCACCGACGGGGCACTGGCACTGGGTATGCTGTATGTGATCATCAAAGAAGGGCTCTATGATCGGGAGTTCGTGGAGAAGTGGACCACCGGGTTTAAGAAACTGGAGAACCACATTGAGCAGTACTCCCCCGAGAAGGTAGAGAAGATTACCTGGGTCCCAGCCAAAACAATTGAAGATATCGCCCGAATGTATGCTACTACAAAGCCGGCATGCATCAGCCCCAGGAATGCCCTCGACCAGCACACCAACTCCTCGGTGGCGATCCGCGCCATTGATATCCTGATGGCCATCACCGGGAACCTGGATGTAAAGGGAGGAAATATCATTATTATACCTATTGTGATGGGACTTGAGGACATTAAGCTATTTGACAAGCTCCCACAGGAAGCGGCGAATAAAAAGCTCGGTGCTGATAAGTGCCTCTACTCCAAGATCTCAAAGGCCTGGCCTGCCGCGCATACTCCCTCTCTGTGGGATGCTATACTCTATGGTGATCCCTATCCCGTGAAGGCAATGGTGGTAATGGCCTCAAATCCAAGGCTTACTTGTGCAAACACCAATGTCGTGGAGGAAGCCTTGAAAAAACTCGATTTTCTCGTAGTAGCAGATCTCTTTATGACGCCAACGGCTGAGCTCGCTGATATCGTGCTCCCTGCATGCACTTTTCTCGAGAGGACCCGGTTTGTGACCTACGATACCCATGCAGACCACTCCTGGAACGTACATTCCCGTATCGCGCTTAGCCCCAAGGCGGTGGAGCCGTTAGGGGAGTCGCGTTCTGACTGGAAGATCATCTGTGAGCTGGGACGAGTGATGGGCTATGGGGAGTACTTCCCGTGGAAAACCGAAGAGGAGGCCATCGATCATGTGCTCACACCGCTCGGCATCACCTGCGAGGAGCTGATGGAACACCCGGAAGGGATCATCATGCCTGTTCCTCCTTTTCTCTACACCAAGTTCAAGGGCGTCTTCGGCACGATCATACGAAAGGCGCTTAAGGTGGCGGTCTTTAGGGACTACCCCGATATGTACAGAAAATATGAATCCAAGGGATTTATGACCCCTTCCAAAAAGGTGGAGATTTACTCGGAGCGGTTGGAGAAACTCGGCTACGATCCCCTGCCGACCTACTGGGAGCCTGCCGAGAGCCCAGTGTCACAGCCTGCTCTGGCTAAAGAATATCCCTTGATACTGATCGCGGGAACCAAACTGGAGATGTACACCCACTCCGAGATGCGGAACATACCTGGACTTCGAAAACTATTTCCAAAGAATCTCTTAGAGGTGAATCCAGAGATGGCTGCAAAGCTTGGCATCACAGATGGTGATCTTCTAAAGATTTCATCGCCAAGGGGTAGAATCAGATGTGCGTCTTATATAACCGATCGCATCGATCCACGAGTAGTGCACCTTTATCATGGATTCAAGGAGAGCAACTGTAACGTGTTGACCGATCATAAGGCCTTTGATCCCACCACAGGATCAACGGGGCTGAAATCGCTGTTGTGTAAGATAGAAAAAATCTGAAATAGAGAAAAATTTAAACAAAGGAGGTATTACAATGGAATACGGGAGTAATTTTATTGGCCTATTTGCCCTTTCGAGTGCAATCTGTTGTCATATTACCGCAAAGGCACATTTTACACTCAAAAAGAGAAATTAGTTGAGCCAGGCTTCAAGGGTAGGCAGACAATTAATTGATAAGAACTCTCTTTTTTTTGCACCAAGTGTAGGATAATAGGGTTTGAATGTTGCGAAGGGTGGCAACACTTAAGTCTGCTGAACGGCCCGAACTATCAAAGATCATTGACAGTAAAGTTTATATCTTTTCCGCCTCCCCTTTGCTCATTTTAAAGGAATGTTCTTCTCCAGGAAATACCCCGTTTTCCACCTCGTTTTTGTACTCTTTCAGGGCATCAATTATCATTGGGCCTAATTTGATATACTGCTTTACGAATTTTGGGGTGAACCGCTCAAAAAGGCCCACAGTGTCATGGTATACAAGAACCTGACCATCACAATCCTTACCAGCGCCAATCCCTATGGTGGGGATGCTTAACTCCTTAGTAATCCTTGAAGCCAGTATCTCAGGAATACACTCCATAACAACCATAAAGGCCCCAGCCTTTTCCAAATCTTGGGCAGCGATGATCAAACTTCTTGCACTTTCTGCATCCTTTCCCTGAACCTTGAAACCACTTAACTGTGTTGCAGTTTGAGGTGTAAGGCCAATATGGGCGCACACAGGAGCGCCTGCAGTAACAATTGCCTTAACCACAGGGGCAACCTCTGTGCCACCTTCAAGCTTCACAGCGTCACATCCACCCTCTTTTATAAATCGGCCGGCATTTTCAATGGCCCGCTCAATACCTGTCTGGTAGGACATGAAAGGCATATCTCCTATCACAAAGGCATACGTAGTACCCCTGGTTACTGCCTTTGTGTGGTGAATCATTTCTTCCATGGTGACAGGCACTGTGGAGGTGTATCCAAGAACTACCATTCCCAGCGAATCTCCAACCAGGATAGTGTCAATGCCTGCTTTGTCTACCATCTGAGCAGTTGGGTAATCATAGGCAGTCAACATTGTTATTTTACTTCCTTGTTCCTTTTTAGCCATAATGTCAGAAATAGTTATCTTTTTTCTTTCCATAGTTATCTCCATTATAAAGGTTCTTCTCGCAGAAGAACCTTTCTCTGATTGTTGTAAAAATTCGTAACCTAGGTATCTTGCCACAAAGGCACCAAGGCACCAAGACTATAGAATTATTATTTATTATAGCTTTTTTAATCTCGATAAATCGGGATTGAAATTAATAAAAAAACTCCGTTATTCAATGTATATTTATCTTTTCTTAGTGCCTTGGTGCCTTGGTGGCTGAATACAAAAATTCAAGCAAATTCTTTGTTGACCTTATAGATACTATTTCTGATTAGTCAACAGTTATTTCCCTTGACGGTCTTATTTTGCTGGAAGTAATATGGCAACTTACTTTTTTGGATTTGATGCTTTTGTGGAAGATAAGGTTTGGTAAATTGTTAACAAAGATATACGGTAGTTCACAAATGCCAAGACATAGGTTACCCGACTCTAATGGTAAAAAATGCCAAGACATAGGTTACCCTGATTAGTTAATTATAATACTCCATGGTGGAAGTTGATAGTCAAAAACCTCTACCAATTCT
>Ga0307427_1001471_pt1 | contig 12100 bp, 10 predicted proteins | sample SalMarWE160190MG_FD_202162 | JGI IMG/M metagenome (GOLD analysis project Ga0307427, IMG submission 202162) | Salt marsh sediment microbial communities from the Plum Island Ecosystem LTER, Massachusetts, United States - WE1603-190 | ecosystem: Environmental > Aquatic > Marine > Intertidal zone >... | reverse complement strand
CACGATATGCCTGCAACGAGATAAACAGCGCCCTTTGTGTTCCAAAATCAGTCCCGCTGACAAACACCACCTGCACTTTGTCGCCGAGAGCATCTGCGAGCTTCTCGATGTTTGCCAGGCCAATCTCACACTGCTTCTCAAAAACCTTATACACATAATCCTTCCGCAGCGCCGTGGAGATATACCACTCCTCGACGTCCCTGATACCTTTGGGTTCTTTGAGCCAGGGCGCAGGAACAAGAGCAATATCGCCAAATGCAACACCGGGAATAGTCAAATAAATGCCGTAATCCGTGTTATCGTAATAATAATCCACCTCCCGCCTGAAGTACCCGATATCTTCATCCGAAAACAATCCAAATTCCTCGCAATTGTCCGTCGGGTCAAGCTTGCCTTCATCGATGGGCTCCTGTCTTTGCAGCGAATCCCAGAAATATCCGTTCTTCGGCATCTTGGCGCACGGCGGCGCGGATGTATCCCCTTCCGGATACATAAAGAGGTCGCCATTTTCATCTTTCGTATAATTGAACTTTTCCGGCACCAGAACTTTCGTCCCATCAACCGGCATAGTAAACGGTTTCCATCCCTCATTTTTAAAACCAAACATATTGCCGGGAGGATTAATGCCCACGACATCCAGTTGAAGGGCCTGGCGAAGTGATTCATCAATCTCGCCCAGCATCTGATATGGCTCAATTACTTTTACACGATGATATTTTTCCCCCAGCACTGCCTGGCGAAGCCGATGCACAGCGCATACACCGATACCCGTCTGTCCGCCGGCACCGAAATCTACGCACAGACGGTCGGGTGATTTGTGCTCCAAAACCGCCTGCAGACGCTCACGTGAAGTCATATTAAATCAACTCACGAAAAATATTACCATTTATGAAGAATCCCTAAGTGTGCTTTCTATAAAAGACAACTTTATTATCTTGCAGATACTCTGGCAACTTCAGCCCCTTTTTGCAGAGCGTCAGCATTAACTGCTAACGTTTGATGATAACGCTTGGCTATCGTCTTCGGCAGGCATTTAGCCGCTGCATCTACACTAAGTAAATCCCTTTTTTGCAGATATGCACCCAAAACCACCATATTTGCGGCTTTGGGATTGCCTAATTCGACAGCTATCTCATCGGCCGGTACTGTCAGAATCCGGATTGAATCATCCACTTGCGGCTCAGTATCTATAAGGGAGCTGTTCATCACCAGCAATCCGCCTTTTTGCAGGCGAGGGGCAAATTTTTCGAGCGATGCCTTATTCATTACAATCAGCGAGCTGGGTTTTCCGATGACGGGGCAGGCGATTTCTTCGGCTGCAATAACGACCATACAGTTGGCTGTCCCGCCGCGGACTTCTGCACCGTAGCTGGGCATATAAGTTACTTCTTTGCCGGCCTCCATCGCCGTCTGGGCCAATAGCTTACCGGCCAGTATAATCCCCTGGCCGCCAAAGCCGGCAATGATAACCTCTTCATAAAGCTCGTGTTTTGAATTTTGTATTTTGGTCATTTGAAATTGTTTAGTATTTCAAATTTCGTACTTCGTATTTTTGAACTTACCCTTTTAACTTTCCGAGTGGGAATACTTTTGTCATTTCTTTTTCTATCCATTCCATTGCCTTGGCTGGTTTCATTCGCCAATAAGTCGGGCAGGGACTAAGAAGCTCCACAAGCGATAGGCCCTGGGCGCCATCGACCTGCAGTTCAAAAGCGTGCCTGATGGCCTTTTTGGCCTTTAGCACCTGTGCCGGATTATAAACTGAGCATCGCTCAACATAGATTGTGCCAGGCAAAACAGCCAGTAATTCTGATATTTGCAGCGGATAGCCCTCGCTGACAGCATCCCGGCCTTTTTGTGTTGTCGCCGTAATCTGGCCCAGGACTGTCGTCGGCGCCATCTGGCCGCCGGTCATTCCAAAGACCGCGTTGTTAATAAAAATTACGGTTATTTGTTCGCCCCGATGTGCAGCGTGGATGATTTCACCTGTCCCAATCGCCGCCAGGTCGCCGTCACCCTGATAGGAAAAGATTATTTTGTCGGGATTTGTTCTTTTCATCCCTGTCGCTACCGCCGGCGCCCTGCCGTGTGCTACCTCGACCATATCGACGTCAAGATAATTATACGCTAATACCGCACAGCCGACAGGTGCGATGCCGATAGTCCGGCCGCGTATCCCTAATTCATCGACCGTCTCTGCTACCAAGCGATGAGCTATTCCATGGCCGCATCCCGGGCAATAATGAGTCGGGCATTCTTTAAAAGTTGGCGTTCGTGTAAATACTGTTTCCACTATTTTCTATTCTTTTCTGGTATTGTTAATTGCTTGATTTTTTCAAGAATTTCATCGACGGTCGGCACTCCGCCGCCCGGTCGGCCATAGAATAGTACCGGGGATTTGCCTGCTACAGCTAATTTTACATCTTCGACCATCTGGCCAAGACTCATTTCGACTGTTAAAAATAGCCGGAACTCATCGGCAGCTTTACTGATTTGCTCCGTTGGAAAAGGCCAGAGTGTAATAGGGCGTATCCAGCCGACCTTAATGCCTTCCTGCCTTGCTTTGCTTACCGCTCCGCGGACAATTCTCGCAGCAACACCATAGGCAACAACGACTATATCTGCATCATCAACGGCAAATTGTTCGCATAGCACCTCATTTTTCTGCACCTGCTCATATTTTTTTTGTAGTTTACAGTTTAATTCTTCCAGCACTCCTTCACCGAGCCATAGCGAGCGGACGATGTTTTGCGGCCTGTCTTTGGCTCCGGTCAAGGCCCAGTCTTTTGAGGGTAATTTTCTTCCTTGTTTTCTCTCAAATACCACCGGCTCCATCATCTGGCCTAAAATGCCGTCTGCAAGCACTACGACGGTCATTCGATACTGGTCAGCCAAGTCAAATGCCAGCGGCATACAATCGACCAATTCCTGGACGCTCGATGGCCCAAGGACGATAGTTCGATAATCGCCGTGTCCGCCGCCGCGGGTGGCCTGGAAATAATCACCCTGCGACGGCGCAATATTGCCCAGACCTGGCCCACCTCGCATTATATTTACTACTACAGCCGGCAGCTCCGCACCGGCCAGATAACTTATCCCCTCCTGCATCAAGCTGATGCCGGGACTGGACGAGCTTGTCATTGCCCTTTTGCCTGTCGCCGAGGCACCAAAGACCATATTGATTGCAGCTAATTCGCTTTCACACTGCAAAAAGACATGGCCTTCCTCAGGCATTCTTCGAGACATATATGCAGTAACTTCATTCTGCGGGGTGATTGGATAGCCGAAATAGGCATCGCAGCCCGCAAGAATCGCAGCTTCACCAAGGGCCTCATTACCGCACATTAGTACTCTTTCATTCATTTTTCTTCATCTATTAAACACAGCCAGACAAATTGGCAGGTTCGCTCATTTTTTCCTTTTTAAACAATACTTCCCAGTCTGTTTTTCAAAGCAGGGATATCCTTTTTAACCGTATCCCAGACGGCAGCTAAATCCACACCTAAATAATCGTGTATCAGCTTGTCTCTCATTCCCGCTATATCTTTCCAGGGTATATCAGGATGTCCTTTCCTAATCTCTTTAGATAACCGCTTCGCGGCTTCGCCTATTATCTCGATCTGCCTTATCACTCCATCCTGTATAAGATGATTATCCATAAAGTCTTCGTATCTTATGGCCTGGATATATTCCTCTATTCGTGATATGGCATCTAAAATATGCTTCAAATATATGGAGTCGTCTTTTTTCATCCGTAGATTACCTCCATCTGCCCCCTTATTGTATCAATCAAATACGGACTTATAGATTTTTCCGTCAACAAATCCACTTTTATTCCTAAAAACTCGGACAACTCTCTTTCTATTCTTACAAGTTCAAGGAGGCTTTTTCTTTCTGAAAATTCCACGAGAATATCTATATCACTGCCCGGTTTTTCCTCATCTCTCACATAAGAACCGAACACAGATATTTTTCTGGCCCCTTGGTCTTTAAGGGCCTGAGCAATCTTTTCAAAAATTTCTTTCCGATTCATCATTTTTCTTCATTCTCTTAAAGCAGCAAAGCCCCTTTCATTCTTATATTTATTGAACCTGGATGCTTTTCTGCAATTACTGAGTACTCCTGGCGTCTTCCGAAAGAGGCCGTATCTCTATATTTCCTTTTGTTCCTAATAGGGAAAAAATCGGACAATTTAAAGCACTCATTCTAATTCATTTACGCTTTTTCTCTGATGAGATTGGGTTTTCCTTTCTTATTAGTTTTGGCAGATACTACATCGTTTTCGCGAAATACCTCGATGGCAGCATCGGGACAGATAAGCGCACAGAAACAGCAGCCGGTACAGTCGGTATTAGCTACCTCAGCTGGGAAGTAGCCTTTTTTGTTGGATTTTTTGGAAATTACGATGCTGTTCTTTGGGCATACGACTACACACAGCCCACATCCTTTACATCTTTCGGTATCAATTTTTATTTTGCCGGCCATCACATATTCCTTTTTACCGCAGAGTCCGCCGAGCACGCAGAGATAACATAGTAATTGATAAGTCGCAAGTATTTAGCCAATTAACTACTTACCATTTAACCAATTTTCTCTGCGCCCTTTGCGTTCTCAGCGGTTAATTTTTTCTGCCTGAATTGTAACAGAGCCGGCTCCGGCTGTAAAGCAAAAAGGTTATTAGCTCCTGCATAGTGCCGCTGCCAATAAATAATTGTTTTTTCCGCACCTGCACGCTCATTATATATCACCGTGAGCTTTGTCATATCTACGGCAAAAAATGCCGAACGTATGCTTGACAGCCGTTGGCAGCAGGGTGATAATACACGCCGGTGAATTTGATGATTATTTTGCTGAAGTTATTAAATTTTACGAATGCACAATGAATGAGCAAAAAATTAAAAAAGGAATAAACAGACGCAGCTTCCTTCGTTCTACAGCGGCGGCAGGAGCGGGGCTGGTCTTATCACCGGCTATTTTCGGACAAACAGCCGGCAAAAAAGCGGATGACTTAAACATGGCCCTTATCGGCGCAGGCGCTCAGGGACAGGTCCTGATGAACGCCTGCCTGAAGATTCCCGGAATCCGATTTAAGGCGGTCTGCGATATCTGGACAGCATATAATCAAAGGCGGGTGTCGGGGCTTCTCAAAAAATATCACCACGAGCACAATACCTATATCGACTACCAGGAAATGCTCGCCAACGAAAAGGACCTCGATGCAGTGATAGTCGCCACGCCTGATTTCTGGCACGCCGAGCACGCTGTTGCGTGCTTAAAAGCCGGTTTGCATGTCTATTGCGAAAAAGAGATGTCCAACACACTTGAAGGCGCCCACCGGATGCTCGAAACTGCAAGGCAAACGGGCAAGCTGCTGCAGATAGGGCATCAGCGACGCAGCAATCCGCGTTACATCTACTGCTATGAGAAGATAATTAAAGAGGCGAAACTGCTCAACCGCATCACAACAATAAACGGCCAATGGAACCGCAGCAAGGCGGCATGCGAAGAAGCGGGCTGGCCAAAAGGAAGCGAAATTGACGAGGCGACGCTCAATAAATATGGCTTTGAGTCGATGAAACAATTCAAAAACTGGCGATGGTATAAGGGATTAGGCGGAGGACCAATTGTGGATTTGGGCTCACACCAGATAGACGTCTATAGCTGGTTCCTCGAAACAAATCCTAAATCCGTCATAGCCAGCGGCGGAACGGACTACTGGGAAGGTCGCCAGTGGTATGACAACGTTATGGCCATTTACGAATACCAGACCAGCGAGGGAGTTGTCAGGGCTTTTTATCAAACAATAACGACCAACAGCAGGGCCGGCTACTACGAGGCCTTTATGGGCGATGAGGGTATGCTCAATATCTCCGAAGCCGCTACATCCTGGGATGGCGTTTATCGTGAGCCCTGGGTTCAGCCGGAAAAATGGGAAAAATGGGTGAAAGCGGGCTATTTAAAGGGGACAGTTGGGCAGCAAGTGCCTGATACAGGTGCTGTTATGGATTCTCGCGAGTCACCGCCCCCGCCCAGGTATGAAATGGCGGTCGAATTCAATGACCCCTACCATAAACCTCACCTTGAGAACTTCTTCGATGCAATTCGCGGCAAGGCGAAACTGAATTGTCCCGCTGAGATTGGTTATGAGACGGCTGTAGCTGTGTTGAAAGTCAACGAGGCGATTCAAGCCGGGCAAAAGCTGGAATTTAAGCCGGACGAATTTAAGGCTTAGTAAATATAATTCCGAAAAGGATTGCTCATACGTTGAAAAAGGGATTGATAGTAACAGGCATTTTGCTTTGGCTGACATTTATCAGGCCGGTCTATGCTGCTGATGATGAGAAGCTGCTTGGTGATGAAAGTGACGGCAGCCGGGCCATCCCGGCTCATCTTATCAATCTTTATGATGAGGAAATTGCCGAACTCGATAAGATAAGCTATAAAATCCTTCCTGATGACAAACCGCTTCTTCCATTTTCTACACGCCAGACCTGCGGTATGTGTCACAGCTACCAAACTATAAGTAATGGGTGGCATTTTAATGCTGTTGATGCAAACGTTGTTCCCGGCCGGCCGGGAGAGCCATGGATACTCGTTGATACCGCTATCGGCACACAAATTCCTCTGTCATATCGCCCGTGGCAGGGTGCTTACAATCCAGAGCAGCTCGGAATAACACCGTTTCAGTTCACCTGTCTTTTCGGCGGACATATGCCCGGCGGCGGTCCCGGAGAGCTTGAAAGTGATGATATGGATGACATTATGCGCCAGGGTATTTCAGGCAAGCTGGAAATCAACTGCCTGACCTGCCATAACGCTCACCCAGGCCAGGACCAGATTGAATATGCCTTCCAGATAAGTCAACAGAACTTCCGCTGGGCGGCAACTGCTGCCTGCGAATTTGCCTCGGTCAGCGGCTCTGCAAAAAAGATGGATGAAACTTATGACTATTTAATGCCCATTGAAAGCGAAGACGCACCGACTGTAACTTATCGAAAAGATGCGTTTGACCATAAAAACAGGGTACTGTTTGACATCGTCAGGGAGGTCTCCGACGAGCGATGCTATTACTGCCATTCCAATCTTGACGCAGGCACGCCTCGCGGCGACGCAGGCAGCAACAATTTGAAAAGATGGGCAGCGGACGAAGACGTTCATTTAACGGCAGGATTAAAATGTGTTGACTGTCACCGCAACGACGTCAGCCATAACATAATCCGGGGTTATGAAGGCGAAGATACGGCATCACAAAATCCGTTAGCAGCCGTTACGTCCTGCGAGGGCTGCCATACAGAGGGGCGTTTGGGAGCCCCTATTCCGGAACATCCGGGTATCCCTCCGGTGCACTTTGATAAGCTAAGCTGCACCGCTTGTCATTCAGGTTCCTGGCCCGAACAACAAACCATCCTTGCAAAAACATCGATGGCGCACCGTTTAGGCACTCTCAGCACAAATAAAGCACCGGAAGCTCTGCCACATATTTATTATCCCGTTTTCGCCATGCAAGGCGGCATCGGAGCTGCATACGTCGGCGGATTGCTCGACGTAAGCAGCGAGGGGAAAATTGGGCCTCATAAACTGATATGGCCTGCATTTTGGGGCAGCATAAAAGATGATAAAGTAACACCGATACACCTTGAAGTTGTCAGGAAAACCACAAGTAAAATTCTCTCGAAAGCAAAACGTTCGCGTTCCGGTGATTGGCGGGAATTAAACGATGAGCTTATCATCGAAAGCCTGAAGGCGTTACAGGAGACAGCCGAAGGCGCAGCCGTTTACATAAGCGGCGGCAAACTCCATCGTCTTGATGGCGAAGGCAAACTGATTGCTTGCGAACATAATGCGGCTGCCCCTTATCGCTGGCCTATTGCACATAATGTCAGGCCGGCTGCGCAATCGCTGGGCGTTCGCAGATGCGAGGATTGCCATTCGACGGATGCTCCTTTCTTTTTTGGCGCTGTAGCTGTCGATTCACCTCTGGCCACGGAAAAAGGTTCATCCAAGGAAATGATTGCATATCAGGGCATCAATCGCACTTATGCGCGGGTGTTCGCCTTCTCGTTTGTATTTCGACCCTGGCTGAAAGTTATTGCCCTTGGGTGCTGTGGAATTATTGCAGGCGTTATATTGTTATATGCCCTCAGGGCTTTGGCTTGTGTAGTTAAAACATTAAGCGGCAGGAATTAGAAAAGATTTGTCTAAAAATATGTAAATAAAATGTTTCGTATAGTATCAATAATCTCTTTTATAGTTGCCTTTGTAGGCATTGGCATATGCTGCATAGTCCGGCCTTGCTGTAAAGAATGTCGGTGGACACCTCTTGCAATTATCCAAAGGATTATTCGCATATTTACGATGCTGTTGCTGGAGCAGAAATTGAGCCCCGTAGGTGCCCTTCGCAAGCTCGTGTCTCTTTTAGCGCTGCTTTGCTTTTTGATATTGGCGATTACGAGTTTCTACCCTGTATTGATTTTAGGCGAGAGCATTCACGGTTACTGGCTAATGCTGCATGCAACTTTTTCGCCGGTTTTTGCAATATGTCTGGCGGTTTTAGCTGTGATGTATGCCGGAAACCACCGCTTCAATAAAAATGACTGGCCCTGGCTAATGCACATCGTTGAACGTGTTACTTTAGTAAAAAGCAGCGGCGAAGATGCCGTTGCGGAAAGTGCCGGACTCGGGCAAAAAACAACCTTCTGGCTGCTCGCCATACTGACGCTTTCCCTAATCCTGTCGATTATTCTGAGTATGTTCACATTTTTCGGAACCGATTGGCAGGAGCTTCTTTTGGATATTCACCGCTGGACCGCATTGTCTTTCGCGCTGGTTGCAATTATACATATTTACATAATAATCCGAGCTAAAATGCAAGAATGATTGTAACGTGAGCTACTTCTGCCTTTTTGTTATGGTTTTAAAAAAGCAAGGTAGTGCCTTTGGGGGATTTATAGTCGATAAGTATCTGGCGAGACACCGACAAGAGATAAGATACAAAATTTTATTCAGGAGAACAGATTATGAATAACGGAGTACTGCCGAATTATTTGAGTATGGCAAAGCCAAATCCGACGGAAAATCGGGCCCCCTGGTACAAAAGCACAGCACCGGCATACGCAGGTATCTTCCTCTGGGTCGTTTTCTATATGGAAATTGCCAATGGTACTCTCTCTCAGGCGGGTTTGGGATTGAGTCTGCTGGGACTTGTCCTTGCAGCCTTAATTTGTCATTTCCTGTTTTACCTGGTACCTGGTTTATATGGTATGAAGACTGGATATCCTTTGTATGTTGTTGGCTCATCAACGTATGGAACATTGGGAGGTTTTTTGATGCCGGGATTGCTGATGGGACTGCTTCAGTTTGGCTGGCTCGCTGTAAATGTTGCTGTCTCTTCCAATTTTATCCTTCAGGCGTTTGGCAAGCCATCAGCCCTTGACCCGGCTACCGGGCAATTCCATGGCGGCGCTGCTTTTACGATTGTGGCAATCATCTGGGCTGCTCTGGCAGTTGTTGTTGCTCTTAAGGGGATTCAATACGTTGGGAAAGTATCAACCTTTCTGCCGATAGTTCCACTAATAATGATTCTCATTGTTTTCCTGGCTAATGTCGGCTCCGCAGGCGACTTTAAGACCGCTGAGGATGCTAAACCTCTCGTTGGCTTCCTGGCAATAATAGCAATCGTTGTTGGCTTTTTCGCAACGGCAGGTGCAGCAGGCGTGGACTTCGGTATGGGTAACCGCAATGCAAAAGACGTCCAGCTTGGTGGCCTTTTTGGTATAACTCTGGCTGTAATTATCGCCGGTGGCTTGCCACTGATTGCTGTTGCCGGAGCACATGCTGCCAATCCTGATATGAAAAGCTATATCTTCGATGCTGTTATTCGTGCACAGGGGGGTTTTCTCGCTAAGTCAATGTTTGCTCTGTTCGCAATAGCAAGTTTCGCACCGGCATGTTTTTGCTCATTTATCGCAGGCAACAGCATCGGCACAATGTTCCCCAAAGCCAACAAGTCAGTTATGGTTACAATAGGAGCTGTCGTTGCGATTATCTTGGCAGCAACAGGCAAGGCCCTCAACCTGGTGGGAGTGTTCTCGATTATTGGCGCCTCCTTCGGGCCAATATGCGGCTCTATGGTAGCCGACTACTTGCTGAGCGGCTGCAAATGGTCGGGTCCACGCAAGGGTATTAATCTTGCGGGATATATTGCCTGGGCCGTAGGATTTATTGTTGCAATACTTCCAATGGTCGGCGGCGAAAAGTTTAGCTTTATCTCACCGGCCCCGGTCATTGCCTTTGTGATTGGCTTTGTCCTGTATGTTATCCTTGCTAAAGTAGGACTTGAACCTCCGGTTGTTGAGATGAACAAAGCCGAGGGAATATCATAAGAGAAAACCGGTGCAGAAAAGAAAAGGTGAGAATCCCCGATTATACAGTTTTATTAGGTATTCCAATCAATCGGTTATGAAGGATTCGAAGACCCTTAATCTCTTTTTTAATTGAGAAGTTGAAGTAAAAATCGCCTGTAATGGCTTGACAATGCCATAGAAATAGAATAGGATGAAGATAACTATCGAGCAATAATACCCATATTTGCCGGCAGGTTAATAGCCGCATAAGTCATATAGAATGTTAAGGTTAAAAAGAATAATGAAAAGAAGTTTTGGTTCAAATGCGAAGTTTTTTTGGCTGTTTTTATTGACTTTGTCTATGTGCCTTATCATTTCCTGCAAGAAACCTGCAATCGAGCCCCCTTCCGGTGGTCAACAGCAGGCCGAGCCGGCTGAAGCGGCTGTTGTCGAAGCCAACGATATGGAAGCCGAAACGCCTGATATCCCACCATTACCTTCACTCGAAGAGCCAACCGCCACCGGCGAGGATGTAAATGCTTCCATAAATACAAACGCCGCCAGGATGGCGCCGATTAAGCTTGAGCTGCCCAGGCCGATGTTCGAAGGCACACCACAGGATAACCGGGTTCCCAACATCGAGAAACCTCTTGGCAAACCGCGTCCGCCTTTTTTAGCTCCGGCTGGAACGAAAAATGTAGCGCTCGGAAAACCGGTCTCAAGCAGCGACAAAGAACCAATCATTGGTGAGCTTGAGTTGATAACCGACGATGATAAAGAAGCAATCGACGGTAGTTACGTCGAGCTGGGCCCTTTCCTGCAGAATGTTACGATTGACCTTGAGGCTATGCATGAGATATATGCCATTGTCTTCTGGCACTACCACAAGCAGGCCCGGGTTTATTATGATGTGATAGTGCAGGTCGCCGATGACCCTGATTTTATAACGAATGTCAGGACGCTGTTCAACAATGACATAGACAACTCAGCAGGATTAGGCGTTGGGAAAGATATGCATTACGTTGAAACTGCCGAAGGCAAGCTTATCGACGCCAGGGGTAAGCGAGCCCGGTATGTCCGCCTCTACAGCAACGGCAGCACCAGCGACGAATTGAACCACTATATTGAGGTGGCTGTTTACGGTAAACCCGTAGAATGAAACCGGCAGATTCCGGCTTTTCTGTGAAATCATTCAAAAAATGTTGCTTCCTTATTTTGGCCGCTGTCATCCTTGCGCTCGGGCTGCGTCTGCCGAAATTAGAGCAGCGACCAATGCACGGCGACGAGGCCGTCCACGGTATAAAGTTCGGCGAATTACTGGCTGAAGGTGTCTATACATACGACCCCAACGAATACCACGGACCGACGCTCAATTATCTAACTTTAATCCCTGCCCGGCTCAGCTCCGCTGAGAAGCTCACCGATATCAGCGAGCGCACCCTGCGTATTGTGCCGGTTTTTTTCGGCGTGCTTTTGGTGCTGCTGCTTCTGCTGATTGCTGGCGGCCTTGGCCCGCGTGCCGCTGTTTATGCCGCCATATTGACGGCCATATCACCGGCTACGGTCTTCTACAGCCGGTATTACATCCAGGAAATGCTGCTGGTCTGCTTTACCTTTGGGGCAATTGCCAGCGGTTATCGATACGCCCGGAGCAAAAAAATCGGGTGGGCCTTATTGACAGGCGTCTGCCTCGGCCTTATGCACGCAACGAAAGAAACCTGTATCATATCTTTCGGCTCAATGTTTCTTGCCCTGCT
>Ga0307427_1001470_pt1 | contig 12108 bp, 10 predicted proteins | sample SalMarWE160190MG_FD_202162 | JGI IMG/M metagenome (GOLD analysis project Ga0307427, IMG submission 202162) | Salt marsh sediment microbial communities from the Plum Island Ecosystem LTER, Massachusetts, United States - WE1603-190 | ecosystem: Environmental > Aquatic > Marine > Intertidal zone >... | reverse complement strand
GGCGTGGCCGCCGGCCACGGCACGAGCCGTCAGGGTCCCACCCGGCGTGCCGAGGGCGACTGCACGGCCCAAGGGCCGTGCCACCCCGCTAAACACGTACGATTGCCCACCGCACGAAAGAACGTGGAAGCGGGCGCATCACCGAGCCACGGGATTCGAGCCGGGAGTGGGAACTCCCGGTCATCCTCCCCCAGCGTGGTCCGTCTACCCCCGCACGCACCCTGCAACGCTCATCGAGACCGACGCCGCCGAAGCAGCACCAAGCCGCCCAAGACCAGCAACGAGAGCGTGGCGGGTTCGGGCAGCAGGGTCAGGTGATGCCCGGTGCCTGCCGCCACGTCGGGCGCCCAGGTCGCGCCGCCGTCGGGCGAGAGTTCGGTGAACACGTCGAAGAAACTGTCGATGTCCCACGTCCCGCCGCCCAGGTCGGTGATGGTGACCATGCCCGTCGAGGCCAGCGTCGGGCTTTCGCGCAGCAGCGTGCCCGGAACGGCGATTGCGGCGGCGGCCAGCGAGAGCACCTCGGCCTGGAACGTGCCGACCGTCAGCCCGGCCTTGCCGAAGACCAGAATCTCCATCGGACCCTGGAACAGGACCGTGGGATCGCCGGGAAACGAGGTGACGATCGCTGTCAGGGAGGCGTCGCACGTGAGGAGTTCGTCGGCCCCGACGTCCTGCCGCACGATGTTCTCGAAACCGAACAGGTGCACGTCGCGTCCCTCGGCCAGGGGGGCGTAGTCCAGCACCTGCGTGTCGGGGTCCGAGACGTATTCGCCGGCGGCCGGGGGCAACGACGGGTCCGTGACGGCCAGACCCGCCCCGGCCTCCGGGGCCCAGACCAACCCACACGCCAACAGGCCCAACGCGGCGACCCACACAAGAGCCAATCTGTCCATTGCGCTTCTCATCAGTCAAACCCCTCCATTGTGCTCATCGGCCCCACCTCGAGGCCGTGCTCCACACACGGTGCGGGCGCACGGTGGAGACGCGAGCGAAGACCCTTCATCGCCTCTGGTGGCAGCCTTTCCCCGGGCGCAGCAACCAGACAGTATACCTCAAGAATCCTCAAAAGGCAAACGACTGTGGCAGAAATCCGTGGGGGTGTGGCGCCCCCTCGACCGAGCCCGCCTCAGAAGCGGCGGGGCATAGCGTGCCCACGGCGCCCCCTCGACCGAGCCCGCCGCGGAAGCGGCGGGGCATACCGGGCACACGGAGACGTGCTGCCGAGCCCGCCTCAGAAGCGGCGGGGCCTATCGTGCACACGGAGACGTGCTGCCGAGCCCGCCGCGGAAGCGGCGGGGCATACCGGGCACACGGAGACGTGCTGCCGAGCCCGCCGCGGAAGCGGCGGGTCCTATCGGGCACACGGTGACGTGCTGCCGCGCCCGGCCGTCAGGAATCGGGCTTGCCGGGCGGCGCGCATCCTCATCCACGAAACCCTATACTCGCCTCGTGCGGTTTGTTATGATTTCGCGGGGGAACCGGGGCGCGCCGCCCCGCCGGACGGACGGCCCATGCGGATACTGCATCGGTACATCCTCAGGGAGATGCTGAAGACGCTCACGCTGGGTCTGGTGTCGGTGACGGCGGTCGTGGCCTTCGGCATGGTTCTGCGGGCGTTGGAGCATCACGGTCTCGGCCCGTTGACGTCGCTGCTGTACATGGTGCTGTCGATGCCGAAGGCGGCCTATTTCGCGCTGCCGCTTGCGGCGGTGCTGGCCGGAACGCTCGTCTACGGTCGCCTGGCCGCCCAGAACGAGGTCATGGCCTGTCGGGCGAGCGGCGTTCCGATGTGGAGCCTCTTCTGGCCGACCATCGTCCTGGCGCTGGTGGCGGCGGGCGTCGCGTTGTTCCTTGCGGCGTGGCCGCTGCCGGCGAGCGCCTATGCCGCCAAATGCCTGGCCCTGGACGATATCGAGCGGATGTTCTTCACGCGGCTGGCGTCGAGGGGGCGGATTCACATCGAGGAGGCCGGGTTCCAGATGACCGTCGACCGCGTCGTCGGCGACATGCTGTACGGCCCTACACTGAAGTACCGCGACAAGGGCGGCCAAACGTATTGCTACGCGCCGTTCGGCCGCGTGAGCTTCGACCGGACGCAGAACCGTGTCAAACTCGCCCTCTGGGAAGCCGTCGTCGTCGACGAATCGCACGCCGTGCCCGTCCGCGGGACGCACCTCGTCGGCCTGACCCTGCCGACCGCCGTGCCGCGCAAGGAGGACGACCTGGACCTGTGGCATCTGATGGCGTGGCACCGTCGGCCGGAGTTGTCGGACCGCGTCAAGGATCTGCCCGACGACGCCTCGGACATCGCGATCCGGATCGCCAAGAACAAGGTCCGTGCCCGCGCCATCGCCGATCTGCACGGCCGGTTGGCCTCGGCCATCGGGTGTTTCGGCCTCGTTCTCGTGGGGGCGGGGCTGGGGGTATGCTTCCACAGCAGTCACCTGCTGACGGCGTTCGGCGTCGGCCTGGCGCCGTGGATGTGGGCGAGCGGGGCGACCATGTTCGTTACGGCGAGGGTGTCGCGCGAGTACGGCCACCCCGAGGACCTGGTGTGGCTGATCTGGATGCCGAACCTGCAGGTGGTCCTGTTGGGGTTGGCGATTCTGGCGTATCTGTCGTGGGTCTGGACGTCGCCGCTTCGGCTCCGCGATCGGTTGAGGGGGCGCCGCCCGTGAAGATTCTCGACCGATACATCCTGTCGACGTTCCTGGTGTCGCTCGTGATCTGCCTGGCGGCGATGATGGGCCTGGCGCTGCTTCTGGATTTCTCGTTCAACCGGAACAAGTTCCTCGACCTGGCCGCCGAAACCGAGGAGGCCGGCCTGTGGGGCCTGCTGGCCGGCATCGCCGACTACTACGTCTACCGGGTCTTCGACTATTTCCAGTTGCTGGCCGCCCCCACGCTCCTGGTGTCGGCTGCGGCGAGCATGGTGCGGCTGAACCGCAACCGCGAACTCACGAGCATCAAGGCCGCCGGAACCAGTCTGTACCGCGTCATGTGGCCGATGATTCTGGTGGGCCTTATCCTCGACGGGTTCTACATCGTGAATCAGGAAATCATCGTCCCCGGCATGGCGGTGGAACTGGCGCGCGACCCTGACGACCTGGCCGTCCAGGAGGAGTTCGCCGTCGATTTCGTCCGCGACGAGCACAACAACATCATCTACGCCCCCATCTATAACCCGCAGACACACTGCATGCGGGCCGAGAAGAAGGTCTTCGAGGACGGCAGCGTCGTCTTCCCGGCCAGGGTCCGCATCTTCCAGCGAGACTCCAAGTACGAGGCCCTCGGCACCATCGAGGCCGAGAGCGCCCAATGGGACGAGCAACGCAGCCGATGGATCTTCACGGGCGGCATCAAACTGCCCCCCATCAGGGAGGCCACCCTTCTCGACCGCGTCCCGGCCGGCCACACAGGCGAACCCCAGGCCGACTATTACACCAACGTCGGCCCACGCGAACTCCAGCGACACCGCACCAGCGACTTCTACCGCTACATGTCGTACGCGGAGTTGAAGTCGCTGGCCGAGGACCCGATGCGGGGCAACCGGCGGCAGTTGCAGGTGGAGATGCACCAGCACGTGACGGGGCCGATCCTGAACATCCTGATCCTGCTCCTCGGCCTGCCCTTCGTGGCCGGTCGCGAAGACCGCAGTTACGTGGTGGGGATTTCGATGGCGGCCTCGCTGTTCATCGGCGTCTTCGCCGTCCGGTTCGCCGCGACCGCCTTCGGCAACGCCGGCCACGTCGGTCCGCTTCTGGCGGCGTGGATGCCCATCTTCATCGTCCTGCCCGCCAGCATCCTGTCGATGGAAGCGCTGCGGACGTGAGGTGAGACATCCGGCACGCCGGCCGGGGAAAAAGCGGGTCAGGGCCATATTCAATGCCAAACCAGCCGTTCGGTTTGGCTTTGAATGGTTTGGCTTTGCCGGCGCCGGAGACGTTCAAACGGCCTTTTGGCTGGTCAAACCGGAAACGGCCCCGGTTTGACCGCCAAGTGGCCCTGACCCGCTTTTTTCCCGGCCGAGCGGCGGCCTCGCTGAAAGGTCTCATCGCATTGTAGTGACCACACCACCTTCATCTCGTCACGACAGCAGCGAGATGAGCCGGCCGAGCGGCGAGGTGCGCCACGCCTCGCCTCCCGTGCCCGTGGCGAAGAACAGCGCCAGCCGCGCGGCGTACACGATGAGCGTCGCGACGCAGAGGACCGGAATCGACCAGACGAGGGCCCGGGCGGTCCGGTCGAGCCACGTGCGGCCGCGCAGCGCCACGCCGGCGGACCGCACCATCACGACGGCCAGTAGAACGTACAGGACCGGCCCGAGCGGATGGAACGCCACCGACTCGCCGGGCGCCCCCTGCCCGAGGGCGTAAAACGACCGCGTGATGCCGCACGTCGGGCACGGCACGTGGGTCGTCCGCCACAGGAAGCAGATGGAGCCGCCGGCGGCGGCCGGGCCGAACGTCGGCGGAAGGGACGCCAGGTCCACCGGCCGCAGACTGACCGCGAACATGATCGCCAACCCCCCCGCCGCGATGCCGTGGAAGAGGCGGTCAGCCCGGCGGACGGTCCGGTTGGGGCCAACGGTCTCACGGGGATCCATCGTTCGTGTCACGCGAGTCTCAGGCCTCTGGCGGCAGCACATCGGACGGCGGCACCGGCGCGTCGCCCCCCGCCGCGCCCGCATCCGGACCCGGGGCAGGTATCGGCTGAACCAGCGGCCGGCCCGTCCACGAGCGGTACAGGTACACCATCGTGATGTAGTACCAGACCGTGACGGCGGGGACCGTAATCAGGATCCCCACCACGCACGCCAGCAGACCCACGAGGCCCGCCGCTATCTCCAGCAGAATGAACAGCACCGCCAGGCCGATGACCGACCAGAAACGCGTCCTCACAAACCCCACGGCCGTCTTGAGGGCCTCGACCCCCGAATCGGGGCTGTCCCAGACGGCCACCAGGGCGAACTGAAAGAAGAACCGCGCTGCGGCCAACGCGAAACCGACCGCCGTCGCCAACACGGCCAACAGGCCGCCCACGGCAATGATGCCGAACAGCACAACGGCCGTCTCCTCATCCGATGCACCCATCTCCTCGGCCAGGGGGGCCGCAATCTGGATGGGGATGCGGATGCAATTCTGGCCAACGTTCTGAATGATGGCAGCAAGGCCGTCGATGGCCACCACCGGCAGCCCCGCCAGAACGCTCGGCCAGTAACACACCGAAAACGCCGCGAACAAGTCGCCCACGTCCACCGGGCCGCCGTCCACCCGCCGCGCTACGCCTCGAAACAGGCCGGCCATGAGCGGCGGTTTCACAAAGAACCCCACGATGGGCGCCAGACAGCACAGGCAGCACGTCGCCATGCCGACACCCAACTCGACGGCGCCCTTGACGAACGCCAGGAGCCAGAGCATCCAGAAATCGGCCATCAGCAGGCGCCAGCCCATCCGCATGGCGTCGATGACGCCCAGGTCGGCGGCGGCGGTCGCGTCTGCAGCCGTCGGTGGACTCTGACTCATTCGAGCGTCCTCCCTGAGAACGGCGGTGGCAAGTTTCTCTGGCGGCGCGTGTGGATGCGCATTTGTCACCCTGAGACCCCGCAAAGCGGGGCCGAAGGGTCTCGCCGTGCGCCCGGCCTTGTGCCCGTGACCACGGCGAGATTCTTCACTCGCTTCGCTCGCTCAGAATGACAACCTAACGCCGGCGACCGGGGCGCATCGAGCGAGAAATCGTTGCCACACCCATCACAAAGTTCTGCGCCTTGGCCGTGTAGCGCGGCTGCGTCAGTGCCTTACGGTATCGGCGGCGCGGGCGGCGGCGGTTCAATGTCGGTCGGCGGCACGGGACCGATGCCTTCGTCCGGCGGCTCCTCGGCCATGAGCGGCTGCACGAGCGGCTGGCCCGTCCACGAGCGGTACAGGTAGATGAGCGTGGCGCTCCACCATACCATCAGCACCGGCATGGTGAAGAACACGCCGACACAACAAGCGATGAGCCCTGCCAGTGCCGCCGCCACGGCCAACACCGTAAACAGCAAGGCCAGGCCAATGCACGACCAGTAGTGGGCCTTCACGAGGCGGACCGAATCCTTCATCGCCTGCCAACCGGACTCCGGATGATCCCACACGGCCAGCAACGAGAACAAGAACAGCAGCATCACCAGACACAGGATGATCGCAAGGGGGATGACGATGGCCAGCGCGATACCCACCGCGACGGCGATCTCCTCATCGCTGCCCATGTCGTCGCCGATGACGACCGCCCCGGCGATAATCCCGCCGATCAGCACGCCGGCCACAAGACCGATGATGTTCGGCAAAAGCATGGCCACAACCGACTGCCAATACCGCTGGCGGAAACCCTCGAAGACCTCTCCCGCCTGCGCGGGAGTGCCGTCGATACAGTTGCGGATCGCGTAGAACAGACCGGCCATGATAGGCGGCTGGACGAAGATGCCCGCCGCCAGTTGGATGCAACCGTTGACGATCGGGCCCAGAATGGGGACGATACCGATGACACCTCCCACCACACCTATGGCAGCCAGGATCGCGTACGCCACCAGACCAACGACCCAGACCGGCCAGAAATCCGCCATCATGAGTCGCCAGCCCATCCGGACGGCGTCCATGACGCCGATGGCGCCCCCGCCGCTGAAGTCCTGCTGCACATCGTCGGGGAAAAGGTCGGTCATGACTGGCTCCTTGTCCAGGTTCGCAAGCGGTCTGACATCGGTAATCTGAGATCTGAGATCTCAAATCGGTGGCCTGAGCCCCGACGTCTTCAATCAGTTTCCGCCTGCCGCAGCATCGGCCTCGGGCGCCGCCGCCTGAACCAGCGGCCGGCCCGTCCACGAACGGTACAGGTACAGCAGTGCGGCGTACTCCCACACGATTAGCAGGGGCACCGTAAAGAAGACCCCGATGCAACAGGCCAGCATGCCGATGACGTTGGCCGCCGTCCCGATGGCCCAGAACACGAGGATGAAGCCGATCATCGGCAGGAAATGGTTCCTCACCAGGCGCATCGATGCCTTGGCGGCCTGCCATCCCGACTCCGGATGGTCCCACACGGCCGCCGGCACGAAACAGAAGAAGACGGCGAAGATGCTGAACCCGAGGATGAGGAGCAGTTCAATGGCAACGAACAGTACGAGGCCGCTGACGACCACGACGGCCACAACCTCCTCCTCGCCCTCGGCCGCCGCAACGATGCCGCCGCCCACCAGGAACAGCACGGCCAGGGCCGCGATGATGAGAAAACCCAGAGCGATGCCCGCCGCCGTCACCGGCAGCATCCCGACCACCGACGGGCCGAACCGTTCCTTGAATCCGGCAAAGAGGTCGCCCACCTCGGCCCGGCCGCCGTCGATCCGCTTCGCGATAACATAAAACAGGCCGGCCATCATCGGTGGCCCGACCAGGATTTGCGCCGGCAGGCCAAACATGCCGGCGGCCATCATAATCAGCAGCATCACGAACGCCACCACCCACAGCCGCCAGAAATCGCTCATCATCAGCCGCCAGCCCATGCCGACGGCCTCCAGGACGCCGAGGGGGGTGGCGGGACGGTCCGAAGGGGAAGGCAATGAAGCCGGGGTCTGGTTCATGGCGGCTCCTTTCCGGCTCTGTGGCGTGCGACCTGACACGCCAATCGTATCAACGCCGACCGTTCGGCGTCAACGAGTTTCCGTGCCTCACTTGCAGACTGCGCGGCGGGTCCCCGTACCCGCCGCGCCACCGTGCCGCCGGCCTGTGCATGCCTTTGCGGGGGTGTGGCAATTCTTTCTGGCGACGGTGGTATCGTGCAATCTGTCACCCTGAGAGCCCGCATCGCGGGGTCGAAGGGTCTCGCCGTGAGTCCGTTCTGCCCCACGTCACATGCCAAAGACCACGGCGAGATTCTTCGCTGCGCTCAGAATGACAACCACGGCGGGTGGCACGGCAGCCCGAAGGGCGGCCGTGTTGGACACCGCGTGCCCACGGCTGCGGCTGCGCCGCGTACCTGTTTAGCGTGCTCTCGAAGCGATGTCATTTCGACCGAGCCCTCGCCAAAGGCGAGGGCGAGCGGAGCGCCGCAGCCCGAGTGCCCGCAGGAAATCTCGTCGTCCGAACACGCATAACGGCGAGATTCCTCGACTCGCTTCGCTCGCTCGGAATGACAACGCTAAACACGTACGGGTCGGGAGACCCACCGCGCGATCTTTGGCCCGCCATGTTTGGCCTGCGATACTTGCCCGGCGATCTTTGGCCTGCGCGGGTGGCCGTCAACCCTCGGGCGTCGGGTCCGGCCTGCCGTGCTTCGGCTTGGCCGGCGCCCTCTGGCCGCCGGTCGATCCGAGGTAGTCGGGCAGTTCGAGTCCGACCATCTTGGCGAGTTGGTGCATGGGCGGCAGGACGCCGACGAGCCGTCGTCCGAGGTCCGACAGCCCCCCGCCCTCACCGCCGCCGTCCCAGACGACGACCTTTTCGAGCGGCAGGTTGCGGATGGCCTCGGCCTGGATGCCGGCCACCTCGGTCAGTTTTTCGATCACCAGCAGGCTGGTGGCGGCCTTGGGGTCCTGGGCCGACGCCGCGATGAGGTCGCCGTAGCCCTTGGCTTTGGCGTCGAGGATGGCCTGTGTGCCCTCGGCCTGTGCCCGCATCTTGGCGAGGATGGCGTTGGCCTCGCCCTGGGCGACGAGTTCGCGTTTCTGTTTTTCGGCGTCGGACTGGATGACGACCTGCTCGCGGGCGGCCTCGGCCGGGACGACGACCTCGGCCCGCAGGCGTTCGTGCTCGCGGGCGGCGCGGGCCTTTTCGGCCTCGCGCTCGGCGTTCTGTTCGGCCACTCGGATGGCGCCGGTGGCCTCCATGGCGGCCGAGTCGCCCTTCTGGCGGGCCTCTTGCTCGGCGACCTTCTGGCCGGCGCGGTAGGCGGCCTTCTTGCCCTCGTTCTGGGTCTCGGCATCGACGGCGTCGGCCTCCAGGACGGCGACTTGCTGTCGGCGGTCGCGGTCGGCGGTGGCCTCGCCGATCTGGGCCTCGGCGTTGGCGGCGGCGACGGCCTTGCGCTGGTCTCGCTCGCGCTCCGCCACGCCGGTCTTGCCAAGACGTTCCTGCTCGGCCACGTCGACGTTGGCCTGATTGATGGCCTCGGCGGCGGCCTTGCGGCCGATGGCCTCGATGTAGCCGGACTCGTCGGTGATGTCCTTGATGTTGACGTTGATGACCGCCAGGCCGATCTTCTCGAGTTCGCCCGAGACCGCCTCGTTGACCTTGAACAGGAAGGCCTGGCGGTCGCGGTTGATCTCTTCGATCTGCATCGTGGCGATGACGGCACGCATCTGTCCGAGAATGATGTCTTCGGCCTGCCGCTCGATCTCCTGTCGCGTCATCGCCAACAGCCGCACCGCCGCGTTCATCATCAGCCCCACCTCGTTGCTGATGGCGGCCGTGACGGTGGTGGGCACCGAGACGCGGATGTTCTCCTGCGACAGGGCGCTCTTCAGGTCGATCGGCACGACGAACGGTTCCAGGTCCAGGTACTGGCACGCCTGGATGACGGGCCAGACGAACGCCGCCCCGCCGTGCACGCACTTGGCGGCCCCGCGCCCCGTCTTGCCGTAGATCACCAGGATCTTGTTCGACGGGCACCGGCGGTAGCACTTCAACAGGAACAGCAGCAGCGCCAGCGCTGCAACGACCAGAAGAATGACCAGGAAGATCTCGGTCGGGAACCCGTTACCGGAAACCTGGGGCATCTGCATGAGCAGCGGCACGAGAGCGTTCATCGGGGGTCTCCTTTAGTCGTCGGTCGGGGCCACCTCAACCGTCGAGGTGTCGAGAAGTCGTGTGACGCGGACGGGTGTTCCGGCCTTCATCGGCTGTCCGTCGGCGGCGCGCGCGGGAATGAAACTGACGGCCCCGCTGACCACGGTTCGCACCTTGCCGGCCCCGGACGCCGGGATATCCATGTACACGGTGGCCGGTTGGCCGACGCAGGTCGCCAGCCTCGGGGTCCCGGTCTCCTGGAGGTGGCGCATCAGGTACATCAGCGCGGCAATGACCAGCGCCCCTGCGAGCGCCCAGGCCACCGCATACAGCAGCGCCGTCCGGAGCGGCGTGCCGTTGAAGAGGTACAGGGCCCCCGCCCATCCGAACAGCATGCCGCCCGTGATGATCGACCGGATCGAGAGCAGTTTGAAACTGACGGTGGTGTCGTGGGCGGTGACCTCGACCGCCTCGGCGTGGGCGTCGCCGTCGAGGTCGCCGGCGTGGTCGGCCTCGAAGCCGGCATGGGCGTCGGCGTCCATGTCCACGTCGGCGTCGGCATCCGCGTCAAGTTCGGTGTCGGTGCCGCTGCCGGCCAGGCCGATGAGCGTCATGACGAACTGCCAGAGGAACAGGGCGCTGAAGAAGAAGGCGACGCAGAAGAAGGCCTTGTTGGTGGACGAAAGGCCCGACCACCAGCCCTCGGCGGTGGTCCCGGGGCCGCCCTCGGCGGCGGCCTCGCCCGCCGCCGGCGACGCAAACAGAACCAGCCCCGCCAGGGCGACGCCAACCAGCAGCGCCGCGCAGGGGAAGGCCCGGTCCGACAGCGTCAGGATCGACCGCCGTCGCGTCATGACAAGCCTCCTTTGATCCGAACGGGATCCACGAGTCACTACGCCGGTCGCGCCGCCGTTATTCGCAGAAATGCCGGCCCCACAACCGGGCGCTGAGCCTAACTCGCACTCGCGCGACGGGCAAGATATTTTCACGTACGCCGCCGCCCTTCGGGGAAGGCGGACCGCCCACGGTGCGGGGAGGATGACCGGGAGCCGCCGCGCACGGCTCGACCGGGCCGGGCGTGGCACTGCGGGTTGGCGAAAACCGTTGCGGCATAACGTGCCCAATCGTATGGTTAATGGGTGCCACTCACCAGGGGGCCGAACCATGGCTCGACCGGTAACCGCGTGCATCGTCCTCGCAGCGGCCGCCCTGGCGACCGGGTGCTTCGAGGGCAAGGCCGACGTGACCCTCAACCCCGACGGCACCGGCAAGATCGTCGGCGAGATCACCTTCCAGCCCACCACCCGATGGGCCGGACGCACCTCCTCCGACCCCGACCTCGAACTCAACGACCCCGAGACGGGGATGAAGGAGATCGTCCGCAAGATTCTCAAGAGCACGCGCGGCGTCGAGGCCTGGAAAGACGTCTCCTTCAAGCGGCTGCCGGACGACCGCATCCAGGTCAAGGGCACCGCCTACTTCGAGGACATCTCGAAGGTCCGGATCTACCCCGACGACGCCAAGTCGCGGGCCGCCTTCGGGCCGGAGGGCAAGAAGACCCTGATGCTCGTCCTCCACCGTCCGACGGAGACCGGCGGCACGTCGCGGCGCGGCTACTCGTCGGGCAGCCTGGCGGCGCGCATGAAGAGCATGCGCCGCGACTTCCGCGAGGCGAGGGGCCCCGTCGGCCTGGAACTCGCCGACATGGAACTCGACCTGCGGTTCCGCGTGCCCGGCGTCGTCAGCGAAGTCAAAGGTCTCGAGCAACTCGGCCGGACGCTCACCTTCAGCACGACCGGCCCGCAACTCATCCGGCACATCGCTAGCCTCGTCGCCGACAACACCAACCTCCGCCGCATGGCCGCAGCCGGCCAGTCCCTCACCGGACGGTCGCTCGGCAAACTCATCAGCAGCAGGGTCTTCAGCCACAGGGGCGAGGTCTGGGCCAAGATGACCGGCCACGCCCGGCCGCAGTTCAAGTACGAGACCGAAGTCGAAGCCGCCGAGGCCCAAGAGAAGGAAATGCTTGTCAAACTGGGGCTCGAAGAGGAGCGGACCTCGCGCTCCGCCTCGAAACGGCCGAGCACCTCGACCAAAAACACGCCGAAGAAGGACACGCCGAAGAAAGGCACGCCGAAGAAGGACACACCGAAGAAGGACAATGCGAAACTGCCCAAACTCCCCATCCCAAGCAAGCCGCCGTCTATCCCCACGCCGATCCTGCCGTTCTAAACGCTGCGACATCCGTCATGCCGCTGCACCATCCATCGTGCGCGGTGGTTCTCCTGAACCACCGCGCCTCAAATGCTCAGGCCCCGAGCGCGGCGGGTCCGGAGACCCGCCGCGCGGC
>Ga0307427_1001468_pt1 | contig 12120 bp, 12 predicted proteins | sample SalMarWE160190MG_FD_202162 | JGI IMG/M metagenome (GOLD analysis project Ga0307427, IMG submission 202162) | Salt marsh sediment microbial communities from the Plum Island Ecosystem LTER, Massachusetts, United States - WE1603-190 | ecosystem: Environmental > Aquatic > Marine > Intertidal zone >... | reverse complement strand
GGCCGCCAGAAGCGGTGCCAGTTTCCCCACCCCCCGTTGTAGCAGGCAAAGGTGACCGGCAGGGCGGAGAGGGCTACCACCAGCGCCAGTATTATAATAATTGCTTTACGCATAACCTACCCCTTACTCATTCCACAGCACGATATTAAAAGCTACGTCAAAGTTGAAACTCTCTTCTATATCATCATCAAGGTCAATAATTACGTAGCCAATCGGCGCTAGTCCAGGGTCTATCACACTACTTTCTACCACACCTGTTGTAGAAACATGGACTCCAGAAGGCAAAGATGAGACGTTAATTTTCTGGACTTTAACCGGTAGGTCCCCGGTATTCAAGACTTTGAAACTGTGATTATAGCTGCCGGCCGGAGTAGGGGCGGCGGCGGTGGCGGCGACGGTAATATGGAGCGTCGCATTGGATGCTCCGCAAGAAACTTCAGGAGAATGCGCCGTGCCGCAGCTTAGTGCATAACTGGTGCTGCCGGTAGTGATGGTGCTTTGGATGTATATCTCATCGCTCCAGGCGCCGTAAGCCGTCCCCATCGCCCCGAGGGCTAATAATAGAGCCATGGCCAGCACCCCTATTCTGTTTAGGCCCCGTCTACTTCTCCTCCGCAAACGCTTATCTCCTTAATATATTGGGCAGGCGGTTACACCTTGCCCGCCTCCCAGCCAAGGGAAGGGTGAAAGACGATACCTTTACGCCTTTCCCACTTCCCCTGACGGGGAGAGGGGTCGGGGGCGGGGGTGAGGGTGAAACAACACCCCCGCGCTCCCCTTATCCTCTTTTTTTATGTGCCTAGTCTCTAGTCTGGCTTTAGTCTAGCGGATACTCGTTCCACTGGACGCCGGTTACGGCTGCCTTGAAGGTAAAGTCCTGCACCTGAGTGAAGTCTATACCTTCATCCTGCATGATGTGAATCCAGAAGCTGAGGTCCCAATGCTCGCCGGGCTCAATCTGGTCGCCGAAGTTGTCGCCCCAGTAGATTTCCACGTCGTTAACCTGGTTTTTACTCAGGTCAAGAGCCAAATACCCGTCGTTGGTAAGTGTGGCCAGCACAACGTCTTCAGCATCGAGGAAGGTCACGTGGTCCAGCTTTATGGGTATGGTGCCGCAGTTGGTTATCCCGAAGGATATGTGGTTATAGTAGCACGGATACATGTTGTGCAGGGTAATGACAACCTCTTCAACTACTTGGCCTTCGACAGGTTCCGGGCAGTTAGTCGTTATCCAGCCGACGTTCTTTTCCATGTGCACGGGGTTATTTACGAAAGCCGCCGTGCCGGTGGAAGAGGCGTTCCAGTCGGCACTGGGGTGAGTCTTGCCAACAAGATAACCCGTGCCGTTCTCGCCATCGGGTGCTTCGCCATTATCCAGATAGGAAAATGGGCAGACGAGACTCATGCAGACCTCGCCGGTGTTGACCGTGCCGTTAATGTAGACGGTATCCGTCCAGGCGGCGTAGCCGACACCGAGAGCGCCCAAAGCCAAGACCAGGGCTAAACACAGAAGTCCAAATTTTTTCATGTATTCCTCCTCTCATCCCCTCCTCTTAACGGGAGTTGGGAATTGGGGCGCGGGGGTTAAATCCCCCGCGCCGGTCCTGACTTTAACTAGGTGGTGCTTTGTACTCGTTCCACTGGATGACCTTGATCTGTCCAGTTACGGTGCCGTTTTGCCCCATGTTGGGCTCGTTGAGTGCCTCGGTTGCATGCTGCGGGACGAGAATCTCGATTACAAACCTTACCCAGTCGCAGTAGTGGAGCTGGGTGCCTTCCAGTTCCGCGGGGGTGACCTTGGTCCAAGACGTAGCACCATCTAGCTTCACATAGCCGCTAATGTCGATGGTGAGGTCGGAGAAGTTCGAGCCCTTGTCTGCTTCTATTTCGATTGCCTCAAGCATCACCTTGACCGGGATGGAGCCGACATAGTGGCACTCGAAGTCAGCTTCCCACGGGATTACCGTACCGGCAGCATCGGTGAGCGGGAAGAGGTTGTGGAAGGTAACGGTAACGGAATCATCCACCGGTGCCGGTGTGGCACCCGCCGTGGTCTGCGCTGCTGAAGAATAAGCTACGATGAACGGTCTTGGATTCTCGCCGACTGGATTGGGTGTGTAAGCCGGGTCTGTGGACAGCTCGTAGTCAGGGTTGCCTCCCGGAACCTTCCACATCCACATTCCGGAGTAGTTTTCCACCACGATGTCGACAGTACCGGTGTTCACCGTGCCTTCGATGGTGACGGTGTCCGTCCAGGCGGCGTAGCCAACGCCCAGGGCGCCAAGCGCCAGAACCAGCGCTAATGCTAAAAGTCCTATTTTTCTCATTTTTTTTGCTCCTTTCAAAAGGTTATTTTCTAGTACCCCTCCCAGGGATTCCCTGGAGAATCGACCAGGGTACAAGCCATCTATTTTTTGAAGGCTAGTACTAATTGTAAAGGAGTATAGCTCTTTAGTATGTCCCCCCTTGTGGTGATTTAGTGCTAATCAAAACGATGAATTTTTTGTCACGAAATCGTGACATCTTTTCCGTGACAGGGGATAAATAGTTTTTTTTAGGAGGGTTTTTGTTTTTTAGGTGGGGAAGGAAGTTAAAGAGGCGGAGCCTTTTTGGGTGGGTGGGTATGGGAAGAAAGAGAACTGTTAAAATGTAAAATGGGGGGGGAATTGGTAAAGTGCCTAATTGACAGGGGGTGGGGCGGGGGGTTAACATAGCTACTAGTCAAAAAAATCCCACAAGCTAACGGGAGAGAGAAAATGCGTTACCGATACTGGATTGCCTTTGTGGCGAGCATACTGCTGGCACTGGTCTTTCTAACCGCCGCAGTGGGTAAGCTGATGGGGCAGAGCGCTTTTCTGCTGCAGATTTCGACCTATATTATAAGCGAAAGCGCCGCCGCCCTGCTGGCGAGCTGGCTGCCCTGGGTGGAGCTGGTGCTGGGCTTATGCCTGCTGGTGGGCATTTTCCCGCAGATAGTGGCCGGTATTTCGACACTGCTTATCGCCGCCTTTATCATGCATAACGGCTGGATGATTGGCCAGGGGTTTGGGTACGAGCCCTGCCACTGTCTGGGAATACTGGACCAGTTGTTTAGGGGTAGCCTGTCCACCATAGGCTCTCTGTATGTAGATATTGCGCTTATTGTTCTGGCGCTGGCGGTCTACTTCTGCTACCCGGGTGGGGTGCTCAATACGCGCCCCTGGTTCCTGCGCTGGCGGGAAATAGTGGAAAGTCCCCCGGCTTAAGGATTAAGGCTTTAGGAGGGTCCCCTGAAAAATCAGAGATTTTTCAGGGCCTAAGAGGGTGGGGTGGGGATGTGGTTGCGGGTGGCGTAGGCAACAGCCTCGGCGCGGTTCCTCAGATGCAGTTTATCCCTGATGCGGCGGAAATGGGTCCTGACCGTGCTTTCGTCGATGAAGAGGCGGTTGGCGATTTCGGTGTTGGTTAAGCCTTCACCTAAGAGCTGTAAAATTTCCGATTCCCGGGTACTGAGCTTGGGCTTGTTAGCCCGGCTGCTGAATTCGGCGACGAGCTTGGTGGCAATATCCGGGGAGAGCATAGCCTCGCTGGCGGCCGTCTTCCTGACCGCTTCTACCACCTCGGTGACGCTGGCGCTCTTGAGTAGATAGCCACAGGCGCCGAAGCGGAGCGCCTTGAACAGGTCTTCCTCGCGGTCAGAGATGGTGAGGATGAGCAGTTTGACATCGGCCTGTTTCTGCCTTATGGCTACCGTGGCTTCCAGACCGCTGCAGCGGGGCATGAAGATATCCATGAGGATGACATCCGGTTTTAGCTCCGCCGCTTTCTGTATCGCCTCCAGGCCGTCTTTAGCTTCGCCGATAATCTTGATATCCGGTTCGGTTCCCAGTATGTTAGCCAGCCCGGAACGGACTACGGCGTGGTCGTCAGCAATTAGAACCCTTATCGCTTCAGCCATGGCCACCTCCCCGTTTGATTATTTGCCGGTACCTCTACCTGAACCTCGGTGCCCTTGCCCGGCAGACTCAGCACTCTCAGTTTGCCACCTATCGTCTCCGCCCTTTCTCTCATCACCTCCAGGCCGTGACCCTTGGTCTGCATCCCACCCTGGTAGTAAGCCAGGGCATCGAAGCCGCGGCCGTTATCGGCGATGCTTACCTCGAAATGGTTGTCCACTGATTTTACTTTTATATCAACATTGGATGCTGCGGCGTGCTGCCTGACATTGCTTAAGGCTTCCTGGCAGATGCGCATTAGCTCTAGTTCCGCCGGCGCTCCCAGGCGCAGCTCGTTTTCCTCGGTATCGAGGTGGAAGACGAGGTTATTTTCCTGGCTGAGCTGCTTCAGGTAGCCTTTGAGATTGGGCATGAAACCGCTGTCGGTGTAGCTGCGGAGAAGCTCGATGGACTCTCTGGTGTCCAGCCGGGCTTTTTCGGTGAGTACCTCCAGCTGCTTTATCTCTTCGAGTTCAATGCCCATTGCCCTCAGGCGGCGGGTTAGAAGCTGTGCCTGCCAGCGCAGGGCGGATAGGGTCTGGGCAATGCCATCATGGATTTCGCGGGACATCCGCTGCCGCTCCTGAATTATGTCTTCATATTGGAGGCGCTGCCTGAGGTTGACATTGATGAGGTAGGGCAATGCCGCCGCCAGGGAAACGGCTATGATATAAGCCAGGAAGTAGCTCAGCTCGGGGAGGAAGAGCTGGGTGGGGAAGAAGGGATTGAACAGGTGAGCGCCAATGACATAAGCCCCCGATAGGGCGGTGATGCCGAAGGTTACGCCGCGGTCTAGAAGTAACGCCGCCGTCAGTACCGGGGCTAAACTGTACAGCAGGAATGGGCTGTAGAGCCCGCCGGTGGTCAGTACCAGGAAGAAACAGACCAGAATATCCAGGCTGAGGAGGATGAAGGTGAAACTGCTCTTTTGCTGCCAGCGGAGGGGCCGCAGCGTCTTGAGCAGGGTGTAAATGCCGACAGCGACAATCAGGTAGAGGGGCGGTGTCAGCGAGTAGTAGCCGGAGGGGAAGAGGAGTATCTGGGCACTGGCTATCCCCAGGGCTAACCAGCGGTAGGCGGAGGGGACGAGACTGATGCGGTCCTGCCATTTGCTGAGTATTTGGTCTCTGTGGTGGTTCAAATCCGGCTCCAGGGGGAAATTAAATGGTCGGTTTGAGTTTCTTCGTGAGGATAATCATAGTTCCCTGAGGGTCTAAAGTCAAGCACATAACTTAACCTTTCTTACCAATTTTAGTACTTCTTTCCTATGACTATTTTATGCCCAATCGGTACCTTTGGGTGATTGTGCGCTTACACGGGGTAAGTTACTATCAGGATAGTTCAGTTGGAGAGTAGATGGGGGACAAATGGTCAATATGGTTAAGGATCTGGTAGATGAGGAACAGATGGGTAATATGCTGACAGTCCAGGAAGTAGCCCGGCTACTCCATATTCATCCTAATACCTTGAGACGCTGGAGTAATAGGGGGCTGATAAAAGCCTACCGCATTACCCCGCGGGGTGACCGCCGCTACCGCCGGGAGGAAATCCTTAACTTCCTGGCCAGGCTTAATGCCAATCACGGTGATGGGCGACCTGCTGACAACGGCCAGGAGTCATAGTATCAGGTTTAGTATCCCGCCGGTAACAAGTGCCGCCACAATCATAACCCCGACCGCTTTGAGCATATTTAACCATCCCAGTTCCCGGAACATGACGACAAAAGTGGCGATGCAGGGAAAGAGCATCGCCAGTACCACGCTGCCGACTACCAGTTGACTGGAACTGAGTGCCAGTGGCGCCAGCATCCCCAGGGCTACATCTTTACGCAAAAATCCGATGACCAGCGCCGTTACCGCTTCCTTGGGTAGTCCCAGCAGGCCGGTTACCACCGGCGCGGTGAAGTTGGCGATGGCATCGAAGACCCCTAGTATATAGAGGACATTGATTACCAGAATAGCCCCCAGAATTATGGGTATGGCCTCCGCTAGGAAGCTGTAGGTTCTGAACCACAGCTTTTGCAGTACCGTCCGCCAGGGCGGGAGGCGGTAGGGGGGTATTTCTATGAGTAGCTCGGGGCTGAAGCCTTTTACGGTGTGGTTGAGGATAAGGCCCAGGATAATCCAGACGATGAATAGCGTGCCGTAGACGATGGCGACATACTGTATCCCGCGCGCCCCGACTAGGCCGAAAATCATTGCCTGCAGGGCGGCGCAGGGCACGGCGATGGATATGAGGGTGGCGGCGATAAAGCGCTCCCTTTTGCTTTCCAGGATTCGGGTGGCCAGTATCGCCGGCACGTTGCAGCCCAGCCCCAGCAGGTTGGGGATGATAGCGTAGCCGTGTAAGCCCAGGCGGTGCATGATGGTATCCATTAAGACCGCCAGCCGCGGCAGGTAGCCGGTGTCTTCTAATATACCCAACACGAAGTAGAAGGAGATGATATAAGGGAGCACCATGCCGAAGGGGACAAAGAGGCCGCTGGATAATAAGCCGAACGACTGAACCAAATCTACTTCACCGTCGATGAGTTTGCCAATGACGATATCATGGAGAAAGCCTGTACCACCCATGAGGTTGCTTAACCACGACAGAACTGGTGACCACAGGGTGTTGAAGAGGGGGTTGAGGACATAGTTAATTAATCCTTCACCGATGAAGCGCACCACGAAGAAGGAGGCGGCTAGAATGGCCAGAGCGATAAAGCCCCCGCTGACCGGTTTGACGCTGGCGTCGGCCAGGCGCTCCCGCCAGGTGTGGTGGCGGTGCCTTATCTGCTGGACCTGCTCGATAATCTTGCCGATGGTGGCCCAGCGCTGGTCGCGGGTGGCCGGAGGGTGTTGGGGGGAGGTTGCCCGGGGGATGTTTTCCGCCAGCTCTTTTACCCCTTGGCCGGTTACGGCTACCGTGGGGATGACCGGCACGCCCAGTAATTGCCTCAGTTTGTCCAGGTCAATATCAATACCGCGGTGCTTGGTATCGTCCCAGAGGTTGAGTGCCACCACCATTGGGATGCCTCTTTCCAGCAGTTGCAGGGTTAAATAGAGGTTCCTTTCCAGGTTGATGGCGTTAACCACGTTGATGACGATATCGCCGCTACCGAGCAGGCGGAGGGCTATCTCTTCGGCTTCCGAGGTCGGCTCCAGGGTGTAGGTGCCGGGGACATCGATGACCTCGGCCATTTCCTCTCCCAGTTTCATGTGCCCCCGGGTGTAGCTTATGGTGGTGCCGGGGTAGTTGGAGACAATCGCCTGAACACCGGTCAGGCGGGAGAAGAGGACACTCTTTCCCACGTTGGGGTTGCCCGTGAGGAGTATTCTGGTCAAGGAACCCGCTCCGGCGTGACCATTACCTTGTTAGCCATGCCGAAGCCGATAGCCACCTCCACCCGGTCCACTGCAATGGTCACCGGCCCCCGCATGAGCATGGCGCTGGTCTTGGTTATCTTCTTGCCTGGGATAATGCCCAGGGCGTTGAGGCGGTCGATAATGCGGCGGCCGCCATGAATATCAACCACGGTACCGCTCTGGCCGCTCTTTAGCTGAACCAGGGTTACCAGGTTTGCTTCCGGGTTGAACCTGCCTCCGAACCCGTGCATTTGTCTGCGCATATCTGCTGTTCCTTTAATCCTTTCCGCTTCTTAAATTTTCAGGCCTCCTTGAGGCACTTGGTGACGTACTCTTTGGGGAGCCGGGGCTGCTTGAGGTAGTGGTGGAAGATTTTAAGCCACTTGGGCTGTCCTTCAGGCGGCTGGCTGACGAACTCAATAAACTTGGCCAGCTTCTCCTGAGTAGCCGGGCTGACGGAGTGTTCCATCTTGCAGGCATCGTCAGCGGCTGTTTCGGGGTCAATATCAAGTATCTCGGTGAGGAAGTGGCGCAGTGCCTCGTGGCGGTGGAAGACGTCCTGGGCTATCTCTTCCCCTTCCGGGGTGAGCTGCACCCGCCCGTACCTTTCGTGTTCCACCAGCCCCTCCTGGGAGAGCTTGGCTAGTGCCGAGGTGACGCTGGGCATCTTGACCCCGAGCGCCTGGCTCATCTGGCTTACCCTGACCGCTTTCTTGCCTTCACCGAGCATGAGTATCGATTCCAGGTAGTCTTCCATGCTGGCGCTGTGCTTTGTTGCCATTTTCCCACCCATTTTAAAGCTGAAAAAGTTAGTCTTGTCTAACAATTTATTATAGCAAAGGCTTTAAAGCGGTGTCAAGTTTTTGGGTTTGGGCTGTTTTAGCATTTGTTAAATTTCCCACCCACCTGCCCTAAAAGGCAATGCCTTTAAAATTTTCTTGAGTAGGGGGGAGGGGGAGGAAAGTTTTAGAAGCGGAGCTTACATGTGCGGGTAGGTATGGGGAGAGGAACAATTGTTGGAAAGGGAAGGGTTGGGGGGTGGGAAGAAAGTACAGGTCAAAAATAGGAGTATAGGGTACTTTACAACGGCGCCCTGTTGTGGCTAAAATATCGGTATCGGTAGTGAGACCCGGTTTTAAACTACAGAGGAGGTGAGGGTGATGTTAAAAGTTATCATCGGCTACAAGATGAAACCAGACAAGGATATGCTGCCCATGCTGATAAAGCTCCGGTCGCACGCAATGACCTACCCCGGCTATGTGGGTGCCGAGAACCTGGTTAATAATAAGGATATATCTATAGTAGCGATAATCACCACCTGGGAAGATGTGGAATACTTCAGGGATTGGGAGAGTTCGAGGACGAGGCGGGCTATAATTGACGAGTACAAGGATTCCCTTGCCGAGGAACCCAAGGTGACCATATACCGGATAATACCTACCCAGAAGTGGATGCGGTAGGCTCTTTTTAGCTTTGGGCATGACATTGGTAATATTGACAAAGAATAGGCGGTATGATATGATTTTGGGTACTCTAAATCGCACCTTAACAACTGGATAGTGGAAGGAAGGTTCTTTAGTTAAGCTTTACAGTTTTTTTTGGAGAGTTTGATCCCGGCTCAGGATAAACACTGGCGGCGTGCTTTATGCATGCAAGTCGCACGGTAGTTTACTCTTCGGAGTAAATGAGAGTGGCAAACGGGTGAGTAACACGCAAGCAACCTGCCCCTAAGTAGAGGATAACTCCGAGAAATTGGAGCTAATACTTTATGTGGTGATGGAGGTAAGGCACCATCACTAAAGCCGCAAGGCGCTTGGGGAGGGGCTTACGGCCTATCAGGTAGTTGGTGGGGTAACGGCTCACCAAGCTTTTGACGGGTAGCTGGTCTGAGAGGATGGTCAGCCACACTGGGACTGAGACACGGCCCAGACTCCTACGGGAGGCAGCAGCAAGGAATATTGTGCAATGGGCGAAAGCCTGACACAGCGACGCCGCGTGGGGGATGAAGGCTTTCGGGTTGTAAACCCCTTTTCTCAGGGAAGAACAATGACGGTACCTGAGGAATAAGTCTCGGCTAACTACGTGCCAGCAGCCGCGGTAATACGTAGGAGACGAGCGTTATCCGGATTTACTGGGCGTAAAGCGGGCGTAGGCGGCCTTTCAAGTCGGATGTGAAATCTCCCGGCTCAACCGGGAGGGGCCATTCGATACTGTTGGGCTAGAGGGCAGCAGAGGGAAGCGGAATTCCCGGTGTAGTGGTGATATGCGTAGATATCGGGAGGAACACCAGTGGCGAAGGCGGCTTCCTGGGCTGTTGCTGACGCTGAGGCCCTAAAGCGTGGGGAGCGAACAGGATTAGATACCCTGGTAGTCCACGCTGTAAACGATGGACACTAGGTATGGGGAGTATCGACCCTTTCCGTGCCGAAGCTAACGCTTTAAGTGTCCCGCCTGGGGACTACGGCCGCAAGGCTAAAACTCAAAGGAATTGACGGGGGCCCGCACAAGCAGCGGAGCGTGTGGTTTAATTCGATGCAACGCGAAGAACCTTACCAGGGTTTGACATGTCGGAAGTAGAAACCCGAAAGGGGGACGACCTGTTGAGTCAGGAGCCGTCACAGGTGCTGCATGGCTGTCGTCAGCTCGTGCCGTGAGGTGTTGGGTTAAGTCCCGCAACGAGCGTAACCCTCGTTGCCAGTTAATTTCTCTGGCGAGACCGCCCTGCAAAACGGGGAGGAAGGTGGGGATGACGTCAAGTCAGCATGGCCCTTATGCCCTGGGCTACACACACGCTACAATGGGTAGTACACTGGGCAGCAATGGAGCGATCCGGAGCTAATCCCACAAAGCTATCCTCAGTTCGGATTGCAGGCTGAAACTCGCCTGCATGAAGTTGGAGTTGCTAGTAACCGTGTATCAGCACGGCGCGGTGAATACGTTCTCGGGCCTTGTACACACCGCCCGTCACGTCATGAAAGTTGACAACACCTGAAGTCGATGGGCTAACCCGATTTATCGGGGGGCAGTCGCCGAGGGTGGGGTTGATGATTGGGACGAAGTCGTAACAAGGTAGCCGTAGCGGAAGCTGCGGCTGGATCACCTCCTTTCTAGGGAGATTACCCGGGGTGGTAACGCCCCTATTCTCCTAGGTCGTTCGCCGACCTAATAAGTTGGCGTTTTTCCCTTCCTTCCACTATCCAGAGGTTAAGGTCTTTTTATTTCCCACCCGCCCACCCTAAAGAGGTTGCACCTCTAATGCTCCGCGTGGGGGGAGAAGGTGGGGTTAACGCCCCCTTTTTAAATGGTCGTCTAGCTTCCCGCCCTCCCGCCCTAAAGAAGTTTCACTTCTAAGAACTCCTTTGAATAGGGGGGAGGGGTAAAAAGGGCTTTAGCCCTTCCACAAAGGGCTGGCGGGCGGGTAAAGATAAAATCGGGGTGGGGTAATTTCATAGCCCGACTTGATTTAGACTGAATTTTTGAAGTAAAATTAGGCGTTTGTGTGGGCCACTAGCTCAGTTGGTTAGAGCACAGTCCTGATAAGACTGGGGTCTCTGGTTCGAGTCCAGAGTGGCCCACCAAGACAGCTGAAAGAGAAGAGCGATATGACCGGGAAAAAGTCAGAACTAGAGGAAGCACGGGAGGTGGGGAAGGTGGCGGCCAGGAAAGAAGTAGGGGAGTAGATTGAAGCCAATATGCTACATGGCCCTTACCGCACCGTTTATTCCGGTATCTTTCCACCAGTGATAAAACGCCTTAAAGAAGGCAAGCAGCTGTAATTAAGGCACCTCTTTACCTGTAGTATCGCAGACTTAGCCTGATATTTTGGCGCAAATTCAGCTATTTAGATAATTCCTTTCTGAACTGTTTGAACTTTTGCTGGACCTCTTCCCTGTTTTCGTCCCGGGTGCCGCCTGTCTCGGGCAGGCTCCAGTCCATATCCTGCAGGTTTTGCATTATTTCGGGGAGCAGCTGCCAGGGTATCGATATTAAGAAAAGTCCCTCCGGCAGTACCTTTAGTGAGTGCATACCGAAGCTTAAGCCGGTTATGGTGAAGTTGAGTTTGCCGCTTAATACCGGGTAGAGATACAGCCAGGTGCAGGCTGCTACCGGCGTTCCTTGGCTGGACCAGCTTTCCCCGCTGGAGTAGCCCGAAGCTCTGAGTATTGTCCGTGCCTGATTGAGATTAGCTGTAATTATCAGCACGTCCGGGTTGAAGGTTAGCCGGTCTATGGAGGCGAAGGCTACATACCTGACCGAGCCCTTTATCAGCTTGGGTAGGTACTGGTAGATTTTGCGGTTTGCCCGCGCTTCGCTGTAGATATTTTCCTTCTCCCCCACATAGCCGCTGACGAACATCGGCTCCGGGTCTTGCATGCCCAGTATCATCGGTTCAATGCAATCGAAGTCTTCTTCCCCTACGTAGAAGGGCTCCGAGGTCTGGGCTTCCTTGAACATCTCGCACATGTTGAGCCCCTTACCCCGCCGCTTGATGCCTTCGGGTTCGGTGATGAGGAACTTGACGCCGACCGGCTTCCTTTCGAAATTGAACCTGTTGAATATGGAGTAGTCACGCAATTTTTTAGCCATGTTGACCTCCCTGTAATTTGTCGGTAAGATTATTATTTTAGTCCGGTACCGCCCACTTTATTATTCCTCTTCTTTGCCCTGGATTAGAGAACCACCCGCCGGGGCCAGGCTTCCTGAAGACAGGCGTTCCACAGGGTTTCCAGGTAGGCGTGGGTGTATTCTTTCTCAAGAAGGTGGAAGAGATAGGCACCCGTCTCGGTGAGGCGGATGGT
>Ga0307427_1001467_pt1 | contig 12123 bp, 10 predicted proteins | sample SalMarWE160190MG_FD_202162 | JGI IMG/M metagenome (GOLD analysis project Ga0307427, IMG submission 202162) | Salt marsh sediment microbial communities from the Plum Island Ecosystem LTER, Massachusetts, United States - WE1603-190 | ecosystem: Environmental > Aquatic > Marine > Intertidal zone >... | reverse complement strand
TAGTTAATAAATCTTTTATATTGTTATTTTTTGCAAAGTAATTTAAAAAACTTAGCGCACAGGCCATTCCTCTATCTTTAAACGATAGGCTCGGATTCAGTCCTTCATTTTTAAAATAGAATGGTCCACCTATGGCTGATTCGAGATTTTGGTTGGCCATAACCATGGGGGTATGTGCTTCTCCGAGATATAGTATGAATTCCAAAGGGATAACGGGGGCGATGAACTCATAATAGCAGAAAATACCCTTAAGGGGATTGAAATTAAGCATCCTCCTGTAGTCAAAGATTCGTCTCCATAAATCACCATTTCTCCCTTGTATTTCTTCTCCTCCTTCATGATACAGCATTAATAACCCGCCACATGATGGGCAGGTATAAAGAAGTTGATCGATATCAAATTCACGCTTGCATTCAATACACCTGTAAAACATCCTACCTGACGGTTCAGGTATAAGATATTTTCTGATATGCTCTGGAAATTCTTTTAATTCCATTGTTTGATTGGTTTGATTGGTTTTAGTTTATGATACTATCTGTTAATAACATTTTATGTGTTTGAAAAATTGATTCTATTTAAAGGGAATGATACCTTTTGAAAATATAAATTGTTACTCTTTTTGATGAACCTCCATGCCCTCCGGTCACAACGAAGAATGAAAAAATTTCTCGTCATTCGTTACTCATTGTGTGGGGATGTAGAATTCCTTCTTATCTAGTTTCAAGTTTCCAGTTTCGAGTTTCTTTCATATAAATTATTAGTCAACTCATCAACCAATCGAACAAATAAAACAAATATAACCAATACAACAATAAAATATTAATCCGACCAGCCGTGGACACCAATGAGATTAACAAAACGGCATCCCCCTAAACTCTTTTGTTCTAAATCTTTTCCCTTTCTGATAACCTTAATCAGTTCTTGGCTGTATCTGTCACCAACAGGGATAATCATTCGCCCATTATCTGCCAGCTGATCTATAAGGGGCTTTGCGATATGTGGGGCACCAGCCGTTACCATGATAGCATCAAAAGGGGCATATTCTTTCCAGCCCAGGGTTCCATCAAAGGCCTTAAAAAGGATATTATCATATCCAAGCTGAGACAGCAGTTTTCTCGCATTTCCCAGTAATGATTTGATTCTCTCAATAGTATACACCCTGCTTGACAATTCAGCTAAAATTGCTGTCTGATAGCCAGAACCTGTTCCTATCTCTAAGGTGTTCTCGTCTCCCTTCAACTCCAATGCCTCTGTCATGAGTGCTACAATATACGGCTGTGATATAGTCTGTTTCTCACCTATAGGAACGGGGTGGTCATTATATGCTTCTCCATACAGGGCATCTTCAATAAAAAGGTGCCTGGGGATTTTGCCCATAGCCTGGAGTACTCTTTCATCTTTAATACCACGGGCGACGAGCTGATTTTTTACCATTCTTTCTCTTGAAAGATTAAAATCATGAGACATACAGCGTTATCACTCCTCTATCCTCTCGTCTTTCCATAACGTGCCAGTTAAATCAGCCCTCTGTCCACACCACAAGCAATTAATTTCTCAAACTCCTTGGCAGGCTTGAAAAATGAAAGGCCGTATTTGTCATATATTGCCTGTATTCTTCTCTGGATTGCTCTTACGCCCTTCTGGCTCACATAACGGGCAGGGCCGTGCCAGCAATCGGGGAATCCAATTCCCAGTATGGCTCCAATATCCATACTAAAATAGTCTCGCACAACGCCCTCATCCAGACAAAGAAAGGCCTGGTTTACCATGGCAAGCAAAAGCATCTCCTTTGCCTCATTCCTTTCAGGAGCTGGAAGGGATTTGTTGTGAACGACAAATTCCAAGGCCGATGTATCAGGCTTCAAGCCATCTTTATAAAAGCAGGGTTTGCCAGCACCAGTATAGCCTGCCTTGTACATCCTTATGAGAGTCTCTGGTACAGGCAACAGGTCAGGGATCCGGGATTTCATAAAGAGGCCTGCATGGTATACCACATTTCCCCCTGCAGTGCCATATACATGCAAAGGCCCCTGAGGAAAGCCTGCCTTAAGTGCCAAGTGGTCTATTTCCCACGGGTCGAGCCCCATTTCTGCCAGATAAAAACCAGTCATCACAAACACACCAAAGGTGCGGCTGGTATAGAATCCGGGCCCATCACCCACGATGATGCAGCTCTTTCCTTGTTGACGACCAGACATCACCGCAGTGGCAAGTGCTGCTTCAGAGGTCTTAGGACCTTGAATTACTTCCAAAAGCGGCATTAAGGGCACAGGCGAAAAATAGTGCATCCCGACTACCTGTTCTGGCCGTTCTGAATGTGCTGAAATTTCCTCCATCGGGATGGTAGAAGTGTTGGAGGCAAAAATGATATCAGCATTGATATCCTGTGCCTGTTTAAGAACTGTTTGCTTTAGATCCAAATCCTCAAACACTGCCTCAATAACCAGGGGAGTGCTCTTAAGTTCTGCATAATCATTCATGGGCCGAATGTTATTCATGACCTGTTCTTTCCGCTCAGGGAGCCAGCGTCCTTTTTTCACTAATAATTCCAACCCATTCTCGATCTTTTCTTTCCCTGCCTCGGCTGTCTGTTTATCCACATCAAGGAGCCCTACTTTTATACCATTATCAGCACAGATTTGGGCTATCCCCTGCCCCATTAATCCGGCACCGATAATGGCTATCTCTGGTGACGGAATGGCTTTTTTGCGATCAATTATTGCAAGTTTGGGTGCAAGGCTTGTCAATGAAAAAAAGAGATCAATCTTGTTTTTGACATTAGGCTCGACAAATAATGGAGCAAAATGTTCCACTTCATTTTGGACAGCCTCCTTAAAGGGTAAGCCAAGGCCATCTTCAATTGCATTAATGGCTGCCTTGAAATATGGTTTCTCCGGACACACAGTATAACGCTCACGGGCATTTTTAATAAGCGCCTGCTGCTCCTCTACACTCAACGGATTGGGTTCCTTCCAGTCAGGATTGTAGTTTCTGTTCACTATACCTTTATTGTTCCCAATCCATTTTTCCGCCTGTAGAAAAATTTCATCCTTTGGAACCATAGTCACCAATCCTGAGTGTGAGTAAAACTCCACGGGGAGAACCCTTCCGCCCAGAATAATATCCAACGTGGTTTTGAGTCCCATAGTCTTTCTGAGAGTTTCAGGTCCCCCACCAGCAGGAAAGAGGCCTACGTTGATCTCAGGAAGCCCCAATTTTGATCCAGAGGTAGCAAATATATGATCGCAGCCCCACAAAAGGACCTCAAAACCACCTCCAAGTGCAGTTTGACCCACCAAGACGGCCACGACCGGAAAGAGACTTTTAGCTAATGCCTCCAGTGTCTCATGAAGTTTCAGGACCAGATGTTTTACATTAAGAGGTGAAGGGTCCTTCATGATCTCCATAAGGTTGGCTCCATCCAAAAAACTTTTTGCCTTTGCTGATGTTACAATAACACCGTTCACTCTGTCGTTTTTAGCTTTCTCTGTGGCCTCTCCCAAATCGGCAATAAATTGCTCACCAATGGTATTAACAGGCTCAGCTGTGTCAATCTCAAAAATTGCTACACTTGTTTTCCTATCGATTTTATATCTGAGCTCCTGCACGCTATCATCTCCTTTGAATTTTTTTATTGAGCTATTCAGAATAGTAATTCACTTTCCTTCCATATGTATACTGAGTATTGCTATGCCTCGGCCATCTCCTAAACTCGAATGATAACACCTTCACCCTGTGTCAATCCTCCACAAATGGCAGCCACTCCTTGACCACCGCCACGTCGCCTTAGTTCATACATCAAGGTCATCGCTATTCGAAGGCCTGATGCGCCCACCGGATGACCGATCGCTACAGCCCCGCCATTGACATTGGTTTTTGAGATCAGTTCATACCATTTCTGCTCATCTTCACCGGCCAAAATCTTGGTGCTCACAAGGGGCATGGCTGCAAAGGCCTCGTTTATCTCAATGAGGTCCATATCATCAATGGTCATCCCGCTTCTGTCCAGTACCTTTCTTATGCTCATAGCCGGTATCCAGGAAATACCATAGGGCATATCGGTTTCACCAGCTTGATCTACTATGGTTCCAAGTATTGGGAGACCCAAGGATTTTGCCTTTTTCTCTGTCATTGCTACCATGGCAGAAGCGCCATCGTTTAGCCCCGGAGCATTTCCGGCAGTAGTCGTCTTTGAGCCAAATACAGCAGGAAGCATCTCAATAAGGGCAACACTCCCATTGGGTCTCGGCATTTCGTCCGCCAAAAAAAGATATTCCTTTCGTCCTTTTCTTACTTTTATGGGAATAATTTCATCTTCAAATTTCCCCGCATTCATAGCATCTGCCCATTTCAGGTGCGAGCCCATGGCAAAGGTATCAAGCATCCTCTTAGAAATACCATATTTTTCCGCTCCAACAGAGGCATCCACTGCTACTGAATTATAGCCAGGATAAGAGATAGGATAAATAGGGTCAGGAAGATTGACCTTTCCAATCCTCACGCCAGTTCTCAACTGTCGACTGGAATGAGGTACACGGCTCATGGCCTCTACCCCTATAATCAGTGCTGCTTCGAGTTCGCCAAGACGCATTCCCCAGAGAGCCATGCGGAGACCCGTAAGGGGTGAACAACATGCCGTGTCCAGTGTTGTAGTAAAGACGTCACGCCCCAGTTTAAGTCCAATCTGTCTGCCAGTAACAGAACCTGCTTCAAAGGAACTCGGTATACAGTTACCAACGAAAATCTGATCTATATCATTGGTTATATCCCTTCCTGGTGCCGTAAGGGTTGCCTTAGCCACATGGACAGCCACATCAAGTGGTTCCATTTCTGATAGGGAACCCAAGTACCGACCAAAAGGGCTTCTTTTGGCACTCACAATAACGTAATTATCCGCCATCCTATCTCCTTTTCATTAAAAACGAAATGAATTCTGATGATTATTTTTGATTTATCTCCCGAGTATTTCATCTGCAAGCATATTTCTCTGTATATGGCCCGGCTCTAAAAATAGATCGAGCACCTTCGCATCCCTGTAAAAGTGTTCAATGTGCCCCTCTGTCATATACCCATACCCCCCATGGACCTGTACAGCATTATATGTAGTCTTATATGCAGTCTGAGAGGAAATCATCTTGGCCATTAAAATTGCTCGTAAATCAGGTTTTCCCTGATCAAACGACCATGCTGCTTTATAGGTAATAAGCCGCGCCATTTCCACATCCATATACATGTCTGCCAGTTTGTTTCTTACGGCACCAAAGCTTGCAATCGGTTTACCAAACTGCTCTCTTTTTTTACTATACTCTAATGCCTTATCCAGTCCGCCCTGAGCAATACCTATGCCCATGGCACCGGTTTTAATCCTCATCTCATTTAAAAAATTTTGCAGTTGAAAATAACCTGTGTCTTCTTGCCCAATTATATTCTCTGCTGGAACACGAACATTGGTGAAAGCAACCTGGTCCACTGGAATCATCCTCATGCCCACCTTTTCTCCCATACTTGATACCTCTATTCCATCTATCTCTCTTTCAAGCAGAACAACGTTTTGTGCATTCGGTGTATCCAGCCTGGTTTGACAGACAACGATTATATAGTCGGCCATGCTTCCAAGTGTAACAAAATATTTCATTCCATTAATAATGAATCCGTGTTTATTTATTTTTGCGGTGGTTGCTAAGGGTGCAAGAAAATACCCTTCCTCTAAGAAGGCACTTGTGACGATACCTTTCCCGTGTACAATAAAAGGTAGGATTCTTTTTTTCTGATCTCCATTTCCATTTCTTACAATCATTTCCGAGCCGAAATCTGAAAGCGCCAATGCCATCCCAATGCCAGAATCTTGCCGGCAAAATGCCTCTGCTATCAGGGCATTCTCTAAAAGACCAAGTTCCTGACCGCCATACTCTTCAGGAAAGCATACCCCAATAAATCCAAGCTCACATGCCTTTTTCCAGATGGTTAATGGAAATTGCTGCCTTAAATCATAATCGAGAGCAGCATCTGGATCAAATTCGCCTTTGGCAAACTCGCTTGCCGCCTTTTGGATATCTATCTGCTCAGTGGTTAAATGAAAATCCATCAAATATAATTTCTCAAAATATTGCTTGTAATTATGTTCCTGCCTTGGTATTTTAGAAAAATATCATCAAATTCCCAATTTTCTACCTATAATTCTCTTCATAATCTCATTAGTCCCTGCGTAGATAGGGTGTGCCCTTACATCCCTAAAAAACCTGCCAACTTTATAGTCTTCTAAATAGCCATAATCCCTGTATAGTTCCATGCACTGAGATATAATCCTATTGGCCATATCAGAGGTCCACCATTTGGCCATTGATACCTTTTTAATGATATCTTCATCATTTATGTGATCATAAATTAGACTATTTAAAAAGGTGCGTCCTATCTCAATATCAGTCGCCATTTCCGTTATCCCGTTTATATCAATCGGTATCTCTGCCTGTTTTAAGCCTTTCCTTTGTTTACAATAATTAAGAGTCATATTAAATGCAGCCTCTGCTGCTGCCTGTGACATGATAGCGCTTACAAGCCTCTCTTGCTGGAGTTTTTCCATCATATAATAAAAGCCTTTTCCTTCCTCTCCCAAGAGGTTGGATACAGGTACCTGACAGTCTCTGAATATAAGTTCACCTGTATCCTGACTATGCCACCCTGTTTTTTCCAAGTTTCTACCCCTGGAAAACCCAGGTGAGCCGTCCTCCACACAGATAAGACTAATATCTTTATAGCGAGATCCAGATTCTATCTCTGTCTTGCAAGCCACGACAATCAGGTTGGATAGTATGCCATTAGAGATATATATCTTCTCTCCATTGATTATATAGCTATCTCCATCTCTTTTTGCAGTTGTTCTAATAGAGGATAGATCTGAGCCAGCATCCGGTTCTGTCATAGCCACAGCAAGAATAATCTCACCTGAAATGCAGCCAGGAAGCCACTTTTTTTTCTGCTCCTTATCTCCGAAGGTATGTATATATGGAGCCACAATATCACTGTGAAGTCCAGCCATAAGACCATATACACCAGCATAGGCCATCTCTTCAGTGATAATAAAGGAGAACTCAAGGCCAAGCCCTGCACCCCCATATTCTTTCTCTACCCAGGGACATAGATATCCATGCATACCCATTTTTTTCCAGACTTCCTTAGGAATAATCCCCTCTTTCTCCCACTGGTCATAAAACGGGATTATTTCTTCAGATAGAAATCTCTTAAACCGTTCTCTGAAAAGGCGATGTTCTTTTCTATATAGGTTTTTATGCATGGTTGTTTAAAGGTGGGAGTCAGGAAAGCCATCTTTTTCTTCTCTTATAGTGCTTCACATCCTTATAGCTTTTCCTTTTACCGACTTGACTGAGGCCAAGGTAAAACTCCTTGATATCCTCGTTTTCTTTGAGCTTAGCGGAAGGGCCATCCAGTACTATTCTACCGTTTTCCATGACATATGCATGATCTGAGATTGAAAGGGCAACAGAGGCATTCTGTTCAACTAATAAGATGGATGTATTGTTGGCTTTATTTATGAGTTCAATAATCTTAAAAATTTCTTTAACCATGGAGGGGCTTAACCCTAAAGATGGCTCATCAAGGAGCATCAATGCAGGCCTGGCCATCAAGCCCCTTCCCATTACCAGCATCTGCCTCTCCCCACCTGAAAGGTAGCCGCTAACTCTATGCCGCATACCTGTAAGGATGGGGAAGTATTGGTAGACGTTTTCCATATCTTTTTTTATTTCCAGTGTGTCATTTCTTGAATATGCCCCTACCTTTATATTTTCTTCTACAGTCAATTGTTCAAAAAGGGGCCGGCCTTCCATAACCTGAACAATACCCAATCTTACTATTTCTTCAGGGCTATTTTGATCGATTCTTTTGCCATCAAACTCAATGTTGCCATCCGTTACTTCACCTAATTCGGTCTTTAAAAGACCGGAGATGGCCTTTAAGGTAGTGGACTTACCGGCCCCATTGGCCCCTAAAAGGGCCACGATTTTTCCCTCCATAACATCAAGAGAGACCCCTTTAAGGACCAATATAACATCGCTATAGATTACCTCAATGTTGTTCAGGGTTAGCATGCCTATTTTTTCTTTTTTGGTGGAGGAACGATCTTCAGGGTTGAGGTAGCGATCCTATCAGAATCTAAACCTGTTGCATTAATCTTATACACACCGGGAGGTATTGGCTTTGCCGCTTTAAAATTTGGTCTTAGGAGGGGTGTCCAACCTACCTGAAAAAACCAGTTGAGGGTTGCCGTAGGGGCCATAGCAGCGGTAAAATTACCCTTTTCATCAGCGGTTGCAAAGGCAATTCCAACATCCTCTCCCTCTTTTACCCCCTTCATCTTAAGGCCGGGTGGGAGAACCATTTCTACTGAGATCATCTCCTTGGGCTGAAATCCTGAACCTTTGAATGTCACAGGTTTTTTGAACAGGGCAGGAGAAAGGAATGTCTCAGCGGGAGTTATCTCCAGGGTTGCCTTTGGCCCCGTTAATGATTTTATGGTCTGACATGAAAGAGCCCCGAATGCTAGGCCCGAGATCATAACAAACAAGATAATTACCTTAAAAATTCTCATTTTTTGCCTCCTTTCGATATCTTATTAAAATTTATGAAGGCTTACTGCATCTGGTGTCTTTCGCCAGCCAGTTATGGGGACAATCTTACCGCCTTTTACGCGATAAATTTTGATTTCCCGGCTTCCCCTCCTTGAATCAGAAGCGTATGCACATGGGCCTTGGATACCAGCCCTCTCTAAACCGGTAATCCTTTGATAGGCCTTATACATCTCTAATCCTTTAAGCTTTTCATAACCCACAGCCTTAAGAGCAGCCCTTAAACCACCGACATAGGTCATACCCCAGGCTATGCCCATACCATAGACTCCATTAAGTTTATCCAGAGAACCCCTGTAATTTTTCCAGAGATCCGTTACAGCCTTGTTCATCTTGGTATCCTCACCCCTCAGGAAAAAGGAGTAATTCACTATCCCTTCCAGGGCCTTGGCATGAATACTAAGACCTAAGGCAGTGGGACCCCAATAGCCAGTGGTAAATTGTATCTTCTTGGTAAGACCTAAGGCATATGCATCCCTGATGACATTGGTAGGTGTAGGATCAATGCCACCTGCATGAATATAATTTGCACCAGCTTTAGCAAGCCGTGTAAGGTAGACGTCGTGTTTAAGGGTGCCTGGTGGGAAAAATTCAGGTGGAAGAATTTTTATTCCCAGTTTTTCTGCATATTGCTTGCCACCCCGTAAGTGTTCTCTACCATAAGCGTTATCCCAGTTAAGGTATCCCACGACAGGGGCACCGGATTTTCCTTTGGACTTCCAGTCATCCATGACCCAGTCCATGCTTGCGGCAAAGGCATCCTGATAAGCAGGGCCCCAGATAAAGGTACTTCCCAGATGGGCCTGGAATTCTCCATCTCCAGGAGTAAGTTGAACCCTCTTATCTCTTGCAAGTAACCTGCCAACGGCCCTTGCTATACCAGTGCCGATTGAGTTGACAACCAACAGTTTTGGGGTTCTTCTATAGCGTTTGTATGCAGACACAGCCCTGGCAACATCGTACCTGGTATCAATACCAATGAATTTTATCTTGACCCCATCGATCCCGCCTTTGGCGTTTATGTCCTTGATATAATCCTCAGTACCCTTATCAGCGGGAACATTCAGGCCAGCAATAGGGCCGGTATAATCTGCGAGAGATAAGTAAACAACCGATTTCTCTTTAGCAAAAGATGATGAACTGAAACCAACCACACTCAGGCAGACAGCTAAAACTATTGAGAGAAAAATTAAACATTCTTTTCTCATGGTATCCCCCTTTCTTTATTTAAGGTTTAAGTAATAGATAGCGCCTTTTTAATCTTTTTACCACCTCCTCTCTCTACTCCTAATAAGCAAATGGATAGAGCCTGTAAGAGGCCTTAAATATCTCCCAGCGATGTGCCAGGCCCCTTGGTTCAAAGATTAGGAATATTACTACTGCCAGACCAAATGCAGTGAGGCCAAGAGCGGCAGCCGGCGAAGTTCCTAACCATGGCAACGCCTTTGCCAAAATTGGTGATGTAAACATGACAACCTCGTTAAGGATACGAATAAAAAGAACGCCAAAAAATACACCAGGAATGCTTCCCATACCTCCGATTATCAACATGCCTACATATTCGAGGGCATGGATCAGGGTAAATTGCTCGCAGTCAACAACTGTTATCCAATGAGCCCAGAGAGAACCGGCAATGCCTGCATAAAAACAGGCAATAAAAAAGGCAAGCAACTTATAATAATATAGGTTAACTCCCATTACCTCGCCAGCAAGATCATTATCCCGGATAGCCACAAAGGCCCTTCCAACCTTAGTCCTGATCAGGTTTCTGGCAGCATAGGTCATGATAACCATAACAGGCATGATGATATAGTACATTCTCTCATCTGTATCGAATTCAAAACCTCCCAAGCTTGGGGCTGGTGGAAAAAGACCTTTAAATGAACCGGTTATCTCTAAATGAAGTATTAGCCAGATAACCACGAAATGGATGGCTATCGTTGCCATGGCCAGGTACATACCTTTGATTCTCAGAGAAGGAGCGCCACCAATGATGCCAATTGCTCCTGCAATAATACCAGATAGGGGCAGGGCAATCCAAAAAGGAAATCCAAGCTTTATAGTGAGTATTGATGAGCTAAAGGCACCGATAGCCATGAATGCTGCCTGGCCGAAGGAGATCTGCCCACAATAGCCAGTTACAATCTGTAAACCGAGTACAACAATAACACTAATAGCCAGCGAATTCATTAAACTAATTAGATAATAAGAGCCAAATAAGGGGAAGATATGAAGGAGGATCAGTGCAGATATAAGTATTACCCAGTGTTGCCACGTCCTGATTATGGCAATATCCAGGGTGTAACTCTTATCAAATACACCACATGGTCTCATTGCTCATATCCTTTCAATCCTGACAAGGCCAAACAGCCCGTAAGGTCTTATCAATAATGCTAAAAGAAGCACAACATAGGCAGCAACATCCTTAACTCCGCCACCTACAATAGGGTCAAGATAACCGGCACCTACATTTTCAACAACACCTAAGAAAAGCCCGACTATAATAGCGCCAAGCAAGGAATCAAGCCCGCCACAAATAGCCACGATAAGTCCATTAATCCCAATATAGGGAAGCATGTAGTATATGTCCATTACATTTGCAGTAGCGATTCCTGCCACTGCTGCAACAATAGCCGAGAGGATCCAGATATAGGAAAATATGTTCCTGACATTTACGCCTGCGCTCTGGGCCAGGCGATGATCCTCGGCCGTAGCCCTCATTCCCAGTCCAACTTTGGTATATCTGAAAATAAGAGATAGGCCGAAAAATAACAGTATTGCCACACAAAAGCTTATAAGCTGATTTATTGGAATAGAAAGACCATAAATTGCGATATTACCTGTAGGTAAGAAGGCAGGCAGTGCCCTTGATTCTCCCTTAAGATAGAGGACAAAGATACCCTCTAAGACAATAAAGATAGCAAAGGTCATAAAGAAGGCGGCAAACAGGGGCTGACCAATAAGGGGGCGGAGGGCCAGTCTTTCGATCAAAAGCCCCATCAAGGCCGTCAAGACAAATGCAGGAATAAGGCTTATCCAGAAGGGAATACCAAGGCCACCAAAGAAGAGCCAGAAAAAAAGGGCCCCAAAGGCAACAAGTTGCCCGTGGGCTAAGCTGACCACATGTGTGGATTTATAAACTAGGACAACGGCAGCACCTACCAGGGCATAAAGGCTGCCAATCATCAAGCCGGTTATAGCCTGTTGAAGAAATCCGATCATTTCTTCTCCTGTAGTTCATTGATATGGATTGATGTTTCAATTGTCCCTTTCCTTCCGTCCCTGTAAGTCACACTGGCTTCAACCTTATATGTATCCTTATCGCTATAAAGGACTTCAATAAGATCCTTATACTTATCTTCAACAAATGTCCTCCTTAATTTCCTCGTTCTGGTAAGCTCATCTTCATCTGCATCAAATTCCTTATGTAGATTAACAAATCTCCTTATCCTTGTCCACTCTGGTAAGGTGAGATTGACCT
>Ga0307427_1001463_pt1 | contig 12135 bp, 10 predicted proteins | sample SalMarWE160190MG_FD_202162 | JGI IMG/M metagenome (GOLD analysis project Ga0307427, IMG submission 202162) | Salt marsh sediment microbial communities from the Plum Island Ecosystem LTER, Massachusetts, United States - WE1603-190 | ecosystem: Environmental > Aquatic > Marine > Intertidal zone >... | reverse complement strand
CGTGGTGAGCGTGGCAAGGATGTTGGCTTTCACCCCGCTGCCGAGTCCGTCGGCAAGCGCCAGGGTCACCGAATCCGAGTGGCGCGAGACGACGATACTGTCGCCGCACAGTTCTTCGCTGCGCTTGTTCAGTTGTTTGGTGCCCCACTCGTAGTACACACTCATTGAGGTCCCTCTTCTTGAAAAAGGGACATGAGTTTTACCAAAAGCACCTTCGTTTCGGCGGTCGTCTCACCCAGGAGCCGTGCGATCTCCTGGGCGGTCTGCATCTGTCGGGAGATGACCTCCTGCGCCCGGTCCAGCGTCTGTGCCCGCAATTCATACAGGTGCTTGCGTGCCCTCTCTTCGTCCGAGATGTCGATGAAGATGCCGCAATAGAGGTCTTTCCCCTCGATCGGGAAAAGCCCGACGCGGAAACTGACATCGTGCTGCGAGATCGTCTCCTTGACCATGAGATGCCCGCCTGCAGCGATGGCCCTCTCGAAGCAATCCGAATGCACAAACTCCGCCGCTTGCTCGCCCAGAAGGTCTTCATCGCGGCAGCGAAACATCTCGCGGAAGGCGGGGTTCACGAAACGAATCCGTGCCTGCCCGTCCACCAGCAGAACGCCGTTGGGGGTGTGCTCCAGGATCGCGCCGACGTGCGCTGCGGTGATTTCGCTGTTGGAAGGCGTCATGGCCGATCCGTCCCTCGCGGTTCGTCTACCGATTTTGCCCCCAGCGGCGCCAGGACCTTCTCCCGGAACACCCGGACCGCCTCCTCCACGCTCGCGTTGGTGAAGGGCTCCTCGTCGATCTGCCAGTTGACTCCCTCGCCGCAACGCTCCATGCAGAACGACCCCTTTAAGCCGACCTTGTCCTGGAGACCATGTTTCTCAAGCAGTTCATTGAATCGCTCGATCACCACACGCGCGCCCCTCAGGTGACACGAACTGCCGACACATACGGTCACGGTCACCATCGGCCGCTCTCCCTGTACCTGCGCCGCGCCTCTCGCCCTGTGGCAGAACACGCTTACCGGCGGCGCCGGGGCGGTGCGCCTGCCCTCCTTTAGCGGTCATCGCCCTCGTTGGCCTGGTCCGGTGCGGTCACCAACTGCTCGGCGGTCGCCTGCCGCTTCTGCCGAGCATACTGCTCGATGTCCATGAACACGAGCGCCTTGGTCGGGCAGGCGGACACGCACGCGGGTTCCTCGCCGGCCTCCTGCCGCGCGATGCACTGGTCGCACTTGATCACCCCCTTGCCGTCGCGCGCCAGGCCGATCACGCCGAACGGACAGACCACCATGCATAGTTTGCACCCGATGCATAGATCCCGGTCGATGATGACCGGTCCGGACTCGCCGTACCGCTGGATCGCCCCGGTCGGGCAAACCATCACGCACGGTGCGTCGTCGCAGTGGCGGCACTGAAGGGGGAGGCCGTAGCCGCCGGCCGCCTCGACCGTTACCCGCCGCTGCGGGAGCGGATCCTCCAGGACCGCCTCACGAAGGTTCTTCGACTCTGAGTGCTGAAGCGCGCAAGCCATCTCGCACGACCTGCATCCCAGACAGCGCTCGATGCGGCAGACAATAACCTTGCCGGCGCTCTTTCCTCTGATCTTGCTCATGGTCTGTCCCCGACGGGGTTCCTTTCCAGCCCGGTGTTCGTTATGTCTTCGCCGCCGCAGAGGCAGCGAGGAGCGATTCAAGTTTCCGTTTGGCCTCGGCAAGGGCCGTCTCGGCCGCCGCGTCCACGCCCAGGATCGACCGGCCATCCAGGTCCGCCTGCTGAAGGGCAGCGCTATAGAGTACGTGGCCCAGAAGTTCCATCCCGTCGGGCAGGCCGGCCCGGACCGTCTCGACCTGCGCCGGGTCGGTTACCTTGTTGAGGACGGCAGCGAATTGCTTGATGCCGATCTCGCGGCCCATCCGCGCGACCGCGTCGGCGGTCTCGAGGCTCCGCTTCCCCGGTTCGACGACGACCACCAAGGCGTCAATGCCCATCACCGACGCCCGGCCGAGGAACTCCAGGCCTGCGTCCATATCTACAAGCAGGACCTCCCGGCGCTGGAGCATCAGGTGCCGCATCATCGCCTTCAGAAACGCGCCCTGCGGGCACGCGCACCCTTTGCCGCCGCCACGGATTCCGCCCAGCACCAGCAGTTTGAGACGATCGACCGTCAGCGAGTAGGCGTCGGGCAGGTCCGCCACGTGCGGGTTCAACTGGAAGTACTGACCCACCCGGTCGGGGTCGGCGCCGGTGCGCTCCCGGATGAGGTCCTTGAGCGACACGAGCGGGGCCGGCAGGTCGCCTGGAGCCACGCCGAGCGCGGCCGCAAGGTTGGCGTCCGGGTCGGCGTCAACGAGAAAGACGTCGCGTCCCTCGTCGGCCAGCGCGCGGCCCCAAATCGCGGTGACCGTCGTCTTGCCAACGCCGCCTTTTCCGCTGATCGCGATCTTCATCGGCTCTTGCAACCCCCGGCCACTGTGCGTCGCCGCGCCATGCCTACGGTCTCAGGCGTTGGCGTACGAGAAGCCCCCCCCCCCGCACAATACAATCCTACACCCGCTGACCCGGGCAACGTCATCCGTCAGCGGAGATGCTGCGATACTCCGAGAACAGAAGCCCGAAACAGGGCACCGGCCTCAACCGCCGTAAGGATAGGCAACAGCCCCACGCAATTCAAGACGAAACTGAAATAGTGCGGCGGCGAAGAGAGTCACACCCGCCGGGAGTTCTTCGGTGTGATACGACGTGATCGCGATCGCGCGCCAAAGCCAAGTGGCTCAGAACGGCCTACGCCAGTATCGCGTCGCCGTTTCCGCGCGCGATGCGGCCGATTCGGTAGACCGTCTCGCCGGCCTTTTCGAGGATCCCGGCGATATGGTCGGCGTAGTAGGGGCTCGCGATCATCACCAAGCCGATGCCCATGTTGAAGACGCGCCACATCTCTTCCGTCGAGACGCCGCCCGCCTTCTGAAGCCAGGTGAAGATCTCGGGCGCCGGCCACGCGCCTTTCTTGATGCGTGCCCGCAGGCCGGGCGGGATGACCCGGGCCACGTTGGCCGCCACCCCGCCGCCCGTGATGTGGGCCATGCCGTGGACCACCTTCTTGATGCTGTAGTAGCGGAGCACCTTCTGGACGGCGGGCGAGTAGAGGCGCGTGGGAGTGAGCAGTTCGTCGGCCACGGTCCGGCCCAGGCCGGGCATCTCGTCGCCGACCTTAAGCCCGGCCGCCTCGAAGACGATCTTCCGCGCCAAACTGTAACCGTTCGAGTGAAGGCCGCTCGAAGCGAGGCCGAGGACCGTATCGCCTTCCTCGATGCGCCGGCCGTCGATGATGCGTCGCTTCTCGACAATGCCGACCGCGAATCCTGCCAGGTCGAAATCGCCCGGGGCGTAGAAGCCGGGCAGTTCCGCCGTCTCGCCGCCCAAGAGCGCACAGTCGCACTTTCCGCACGCCTCGGCCACGCCGGTCACCACCTCGGCCAGAATATCGGCGTCGAGCCGACCCACGCCGAGATAGTCGAGAAAAAAGAGCGGCTCGGCGCCCAGGACCAGGACGTCGTTGACGCACATGGCGACGCAGTCCTGGCCGATCGTCCGGTACGAGTGCGCGTCGATGGCCACCCGCAACTTCGTGCCGACACCGTCGGTGCCCGCGACCAGGACCGGGTGCTTGTAGTTCTGCCGGAACAGTCGCTGGTTGTAGTCCAGGCTGAAGACGCCGGCAAAGTGGCCGTACTGGCCGAGGACGCGCGGCCCGTGGGTCCGCCTGACGGCCGACCGGATGCGGTCCACGAGCCGGTCACCGGCCTCGATGTCCACGCCGGCCGCTTTGTAGGTCAGGCCCTTTGCCATGCGTCGCTGGCTCCCGGCGGCATCGCAACGGTATCGTATCGCAGCGTGGCGGCCGACGCTACTGTTTTCGTAGGGGGTCCTGAACGTGGCGTGAGGGTGGCCGCGCCAATTCGCTTGAGTTTCACTCCGTCGGTTCCTACACTACCGCGCTGCGCTGCCGGTGAGGGGTCGCTTGGCACCGGCCGACGGCACCGTTGGGCCTCGGACACCCATCAGAGCCATGGCGAAACGAACCGACAAGGCGAAGTGGATCTGGATCGCGCCCGAGTGTCACAGCGAGGACTTCTACCTCCGCGCCCGGCGGAGGTTCACCCTCCGCGGCGAGCCGGCCGATGCGCGGCTGCGCGTAACCGCCTTCAGCGAGTACGTGCTGTACGTCAACGGCCGGTACGTCGGCTGTGGTCCGACGCCGTCGTCGGCCCGGGCGCCGCTGCTCGACGTATACACGACCGACGACCTGCCGCTTAAGCGTGGGTCCAACGTCATTGCGGTCCTGGCCCACAACTACCACGTCGGCCTGCCGCGCTTGCCGCGCCTTCCCGCCGGGTTGTGGCTCCAGTTGGACGTCACCGGCGCCGGCGGCGAGACGGAGCGGATCTCGACCGACCGGCACTGGCGTGTCTCGGCGGCGGACGACTTCAGCCGCCGCGCCCCCCGCATCTACTGGACGACCGGGTTTGCGGAGGTTCGCGACACCCGCCGCGAGCCCCAGGGCTGGACCGAGGTTCGCTTCTCCGACAGGCGATGGGCCAAGGCCGACGAGGTCCGTCACGAACGGCCGAAGGGTGCGCCGCCGCAGAAACTCCGCGAACGAACGACGCCGCGCCTGACCGAGACGTTCGTCGCACCGGCGCGGCTGGCCTCGTCGGGCTGGACGAGGTGGCAGGAGGGCATGACGGCGATTCCGTTCGAGTTCGCCGTACCGAACCCCGCGCACGGCGAGTTTTACGCCGGCACGTTCGTGCGTTCGCACCGGCGGCAGAAGGCCCGACTCGTCTTCGATTGCGACGAAGCCGCCGCCGTCTACTTCAACAACCGCCGGGTCATCCGCCAGGGCTACAGCGAGCGGTTCGTCCATTGGCTTGAATCTGAGGAGCACGACCACTACACGGGGATTCATCGCGGCCAGGGGCTCCGGATCGAGTCGGCTGACGTGACGCTGGGCGCCGGGTGGAACTCCATCGGCGTCGTCATCCACGATCCGGGCGCCTCGTGGGGGTTTGCCGTACGCTTCGAGGACGTGCGGACCGGCAGGATGCTTCCGCTGGAGTTCTCGCCCGATCTGAAATCCGCCGACTGTGTCGGCTGGCAGATCGTCATCGACCAACTGTGTCCCTGTGGCAGGGGATCGTTGCCCGAGGTCCCCGCACCGAACGAGCGGACGTTCCCCGACCCGGCGTACCAGTTGGCGTGGGAGAGGCGGACCGCGACCCGCCGGCCACCGCTTGGCGCCACATCACTGGCAACCGGCGGCAGGGGAAACGGGCCGCTCAGGCTGCGCGACCGCCAGACCGTCACGTACGACTTCAGCGACGAGGTTGTCGGTCACGTCGAACTCGACGTGGACGGCGCACCCGGCGCCATCCTCGACGTCGCCTGGGGCGAGGGGCTCGGGGCCGACGGCAGCATCGAGCCCGTTCGCAGTGGCATGCGGCACGTGGACCGGCTGATTCTGCGCGGCGGGCGTCAGGCGGTGCGCTTCGTCAACCGGCGGGCGCTGCGGTACCTGGAACTCGTCGCACGCACGGGCGGCGGCGTCCTGAGGGTCCACCGGATTGGCCTCCATGCGACGGGTCGTGGGATCGACCCGCCGGCATCTATCCACACCACCGACCGCAGACTCGCCGATGCCATGATCGTGGTCGAGCGGACCGTCCACCGCTGCATCCAGCGGACCTTCGAGGGCAGCCCTGCCCGCGACGCCGAACAGAGCATCCCGGCGGCGTATCTGCTGGACCAGGCCGAGCGGACCCTCTGCGGCCGGACCGACCTGGGCGAGGTCGCGCTGCGAGCCTTTGCCGACGACCAGCGCGACGACGGGTTCTTTCGGTCCGTTGTCCCGGCCGGCACAGTCTATACGGTGCCCGACTGGAACCTGCTATGGATCATCTGGCTGGCGGACCACGTCGCCTGGACGGGCGACCAGGCGCTGGCGAAACGCCTGTATCCGGCGGCCGAGAAATGCCTCGAGTGGATGGCAGCCCATCGCGGGCCGTCCGGGCTGCTCGAGAACAAACCCGGACGGCCGCCCTGGTGGCTGTTCCTGGACCATTCGCCCATGGACAAGCACGGCGAGGTAACGGCCTGGCAGGCGCTGTGGCGCCGGGCCCTGCGCAGCGCCGCCGAGGTGGCCGAGTTCCTGGGCGACGACCAGGCCGCCGCACACCGACGGGCCGAGGCCGACGCCGTTGCCAAGACCGCGCGCAAGCGGCTGTGGGACAGGTCGCGCGGCCTGTTCGTTGACGGGCGCCTGTACGACAACATCTCGGACATGCACACACCGGCCACCAACTACTACGCCCTTTACGGAGGCTTGGCGACCCCACATCAGGCCGACCGGATCCTGGCGAACCTCTGGAAGAGCGGACGCGTCGAATCGGCCGACTGGGGGCACTGCGAGAATCCCTACGTGAAGTATTTCGCCCTGGAAGCGTTGCTGGAGCGGGGCCACGCCGAGCGGGCCTTGGCGATGGTCCGTTCGTACTGGGGCGCGATGGCCGGGGCGGGCCTTTCGACCGTGCCGGAGGTGTTCCCGTTGCCGGACGGCCGGCGAGCGGCGCCGGGGCGGCGCGGCCCTGCGGACGGGCCGTACAACGGCCATCCGCCGTGGGTCCTCTGCCACGGTTGCGGCGTGGCGCCGGCGGCGCTCGTCGCGAAGTGGATTCTCGGCGTCCGGCCGGGCGGGCCGGGCTTCGATCCGCTGCACCTGGCGCCGATGCCGGGCGACCTGACGCGCATCAGCGGCCGCGTCTGGACGCCTAAAGGCCCGGTCGAGATTGGGGTTGAGCCGGCGCGCGGACGCCGAAGGGTCCGCGCGGTGCTGCCCGACGGGTTGTCCTACCGGCTGGACCTCCGCCATCTGGACCCCGACGACGAGATCGAGATCGCCGGTGGGAAGCCGGCAGAAGCGTAGGCGGCAGGTTATTTCCTTGCAGCACCGCACCTGGGCAGTAGCATGGCACGCCCTGACTCGGTCCGGGGCGACGTTGTCTCGGCAAGGGGTCCTGCGAACGAAACGGAACTCTGATCAGGAAGGAGACGCGCGATGAAACTTGGAGTCTTTGCGGTGCTTTTCAGCCAGCAGTCGCTGGACGACGCGCTCGATTACATCTGCGACAGCGGTCTGGAGGCGGTCGAACTCGGCTGCGGCGCGTATCCCGGCGACGCCCACGTGCCGGTCGATGAACTGCTCGCCTCGAAGGCAAAGGCCAAGGAGTTCAAGAAAAGAATCGCCGATCGCGGACTCGTCATCAGCGCCCTGTCGTGCCACGGCAACCCGATCCATCCGGACCCCGCCCACGCGAAGCGCGACCACGAGTCGCACCGCAAGACGGTCCGGCTGGCCGAGCGGCTCGGCGTCAAGACGGTCGTCAACTTCTCGGGGTGCCCGGGCGGCGGGCCGAAAGACAAGGTGCCCAACTGGATCACCTGCCCCTGGCCGCCCGACTTCGAGGAGGCCGTCAACTGGCAGTGGGAAGCCAAACTGGTGCCCTACTGGCGGAAGGAGGCCACCTTCGCCAAGAATCACGGCGTGCGGATCGGCTTCGAGATGCACCCGGGCTTCTGCGTCTTCAACACGCAGACGATGCTGGCCATCCGCGAGGAATGCGGGCCGACCATCGGGGCCAACTTCGACCCCTCGCACCTGTTCTGGCAGGGGATGGACCCGATCGTCTCGGTCAAGGCGCTCGGCAATGCCATCTTCCACGTCCACGCCAAGGACTGCCGCATCGATCCCGAAAACACCGCCTTCACCGGCGTCCTCGACACCAAGCATTATGGCGACGAACTGCACCGCTCGTGGATCTTCCGCACCGTCGGCTACGGCCACGGCGAAGGGTTCTGGCGAGACTTCGTCTCGATGCTGCGGACCGTCGGGTACGACGGCGTCCTCTCGATCGAGCACGAGGACAGCCTGATGAGCGTCAACGAGGGCTTCCAGAAGGCCGTCCAGTTCCTCAAGAACATCATCCTGACCGAGAAGACCGGCGAGATGTGGTGGGCGTAAACGGCGCTCGGCTCTTGCGCGCGTAACCCTCCGAGCCGGCCGCGGGAGCGGCCGGGGGCGCTATTCGGCCGTGGCACGTTCCATCGCGTGACGAGGCCACCGTACCGAGCCGGCCGCGGGAGCGGCCGGGGGCATTGTTCGGCCGTGGCACGTTCCGACGCGCGACGAGGCCACCGTACCGAGCCGGCCGCGGGAGCGGCCGGGGGCGCTATTCGGCCGTGGCACGTTCCATCGCGCGACGAGGCCACCGTACCGAGCCGGCCGCGGGAGCGGCCGGGGGCGCTATTCGGCCGTGGCACGTTCCATCGCGTGACGAGGCCACCGGGAGCTTCCACTCCCGGCTCGAACGGCGCGGCGCTCCCGGCTCGAACGGCGCGGCGCTCCCGGCTCGAACCCGTCACACGCGCGGGAATGGCTGGCGGCTGTTGACGTAATGGATGGCCTGCTGAAGGTGGCGCTCGTCGAAGATCACATCGACTTTCCCACCCTCCGTCCACCACTTCTGCCGTCCGGGCGCCGCCGCTTTCAGTTGCCGAGTGGCGCGGTCTTTGAGTCTGGCCCTGGCCTGCTTGCCGGTACGGCCCGGCGCCTTCACCACCAAGTGGACGTGATCCGGCTGCACGTTGACGGCGTGCAGGTGCCATCCGCGGAATTCGCAGGCTTCACGCATGGCCGCCTCGGCGACCTTGCGCTGCTCGTCGGTCAGCCAACAGGGCGGCTCGCGCATTCGCACGGCGTCCGCGTTGAAGAAATCCGTGTGGTTCCACGGGTAGGGCGTGCCCGGCGTTCGGTGCCGCCGATCTACGTAACCACGCCGGTCGCCCCGCAGCCACTGGCCGTAGCAGGTCCAGGTAATCAGGTAGGCCAGGGGCTCGCGCATGGTTTCTTCTCCCTCCGAGCCGGCCGCGGGAGCGGCCGGGGGCGTTGTTCGGCCGTGGCACGTTCCGACGCGTGACGAGGCCACCGGGAGCTTCCGCTCCCGGCTCGAACGGCACGGCGCTCCCGGCTCGAACGGCGCGGCGCTCCCGGCTCGAACGGCGCGGCGCTCCCGGCTCGAACGGCGTTATGCGTTCAACTCGCACTTCCGCGGGGCCGGGCGATGTGGATGAACGCTTCGACGGCCAGGGCGAGCGACAGAAGCAGCGTGGCGGCGTTCAGGATGATGAGAGCGTACTTCTGGTAGGCGGGAAACGTCTCGCCGACGGGCTTGGTGAAGAACTCGATTTCCTTCGACACCATGGCCCACACGGTCAGCACCAGCATGAACAGGCACGGCAGCAGCGTCAGCAGATACCCCCACCCGCCGCGACGCCTCAGATAAATCGTGATCAGGAGCAGGGCCAGCGCCGCGAGCAGTTGGTTCACGGCCCCGAACATCGGCCAGAGCGTCAGGGCGCCCTTGCCGGAGGCGCCCGTCCCGAAGGCCAAAGCGCCCGCGCCGACAACGGCGATAGCCGTCGCGACCCACCGGTTCGCCAGGGCCCCCAGTTTGAAACTGGTCGCGAGTTCCGAGATGACGTACCGCTGGATTCGCGTGGCCGTGTCGAGTGTCGTCCCCGCGAACGACGCGATAAAGACCCCCATGATGATGACGCCGACGGCTTTCGGAATGCCGATCGAGCCGAGCATGTTGGCAGCGCCGCGGACCACGGCCTCCACCTTCGAATCCAGCCCGCCGGCAGCATCCCACGACGCGTAGTGCTCGTTCCATGCGGCCACGCCGCTCAAGACCTCCCCGCTCTTGGTCTCGTAAGCCATCCCGATGCCGGCCGCCACCGTCACCAGGACGAGTACCGCCAGGGCGCTCTCCATCAGCATCGACCCGTAGCCGACGAACTGGGCGTCGCTCTCGCAGCGGACCTGCTTGGCGGTCGTACCGGAGGAGACCAGGCAGTGGAACCCGGAGATCGCGCCGCAGGCGATCGTCACCCCGAGGAACGGCCACAAGGGCGGCGCACCGGCCGGCGCCAGGTTGACAGCCGGCGCCACGATCTGGAGCGCCCCCGTAAACGCCGACGCCGCCACACCAAGCACCAGGAGCCCCATCGCGATGAACAACTGCCACGCATTGATGTAGTCACGCGGCTGAAGCAGCACCGTCACCGGCAGCGTCGAGGCGATGTACGCGTAGATGAGCAGAGCCACCACCCACACGCCTGTCGCCGGCAGCACCTCGGAGCCGCCCACCTGAAGCGCCGGCATCGTCAGCGACAGCCCCTCCACGACGTGAGTCAGAACCACCGTGCCGTACATCGCCAGCACGGCCACGGCCGTTGCCAGCATCACGTTCGCCTTCCACCGGTAGACGGCCGCACCGAGCCCGATCGCGATGGGTATCTGGAACCAGATCGGGAACACCGACCGGGGGAACCTGGCGAAGATTCCCGCGATGACCACCCCGAAGATCGCAATGACGATCAAGAGTTCCAGGAACACCACCAGGAAGAAGATCATCCGGGCCCGCCGGCTGATGTACCGGTCGGCCACCTCCGAGAGGCTCTTGCCGTCGTTTCGCATCGAGACGACCAGCGACCCGAAGTCGTGGACCGCCCCCATGACGATGGCCCCGACGAACACCCAGATGACGGCCGGCACCCAGCCCCAGATGATGCCGATGGCCGGCCCGACGATGGGCCCCGTCCCCGCGATTGATGTATAATGGTGCCCGAAGATGATGCCCTTCTTCGTCGGCACGTAATCGACGCCGTCCTCCATCCGCACCGACGGCGCCTGTGCCGAGTCGTCCAACCGGAAGATCTTGCGAGCCAGGAACCGGCCGTACGTGTGGTACGCGATCAGATACCCCACAAACGTCACCACGACCAGGATGAGTGCGTCCACGCGACGTTCCCCTTACACAGTCCCCGCAAACGGGTGAGTTGGCAGCGCAACACGGCGCCCGCGAGACGGCGCTACTATCGCGCGCACGACGGCGTTTCGCAAGGTTTTGACGGCGGCGTGCGCCGCGGGTATAATCGGCGCGCCTTGGCGCGTGGAGGCCGGCCGTACCGAGCCGACCGCGGGAGCGGCCGGGGGCGCTATTCGGCCTCGACACGTTCCATCGCGTGACGAGGCCACCGGGAGCTTCCGCTCCCGGCTCGAACAGCGACGGCGCTCCGTCTGAACAGGGTTTTCTGCGAAAGGGCTCCCGTGACGAAGAAGCAGGCGCTGTGGTTTCTCGGCATCGGCGTCGTGGTGGCCGCCCTCCTCATCGCGGCCCACGTGGCCTTGCCGATCCGCCGGTCCTGGACGGTCAACCGTATCCTCCACTACGTCTGGGAAGGCGTGACGGGCGTGGCGACCGTCGGGGGTATCGTGTGGCTCATGTGGCCGAGGCCCAAGGCCCGCCGTCGCGATCACCAGCGCGAGCAGGTCCGGCGCCGGTTCATCGCCCTGACAGGCGCCGTCCTGGCAGCGGTGATTCTCGTTATTTTTGCCGAGATACACCGCGACATGGCCAGCCGCCGGCGCCTGGACGGGCCGGCCGTCGAGGACCTCCAGGCAATCGGTCAGGCGCTTGATGATTATGCGTCCGACCACGACGGGAAGCGGCCCGAATCGCCGGCCGCTCTCGTCCCGAAATACCTTCCGGCCCGGCGGCTGTATTACGCCTACCGATGCGGCCCTGACGCGGCGGACCCGCCTGCGGAGACAGCCGGCGACGGCGCCGAGGAACCGTCGTACGCCCTCGTCAAGCAGCAACCGCCACGCCCCGGCGCTGAGAAAACACGTCGCCCTGAACCCCGCCTGCGTGCCTATCTCCGTCCCGGCCACGCCTGGGCGCCGCTTACGGTAGTCCTGGAGGCAGACGGCCGCGCACACGTCGCCGGTGAGGACGAGGTCCGGGTCTTCGAAAAGAAGGACGAACCGGGCGGGTAGGACGCCTCTTCGCCGGGCTCCCTCCGGCCCGAGCCCGCCGCATCGAACCCGCCGCGGGAGCGGCGGGGGGCGTCGTTCGGCCATGGCACGTTCCATCGCGTGACGAGGCCACCGGGAGCTTCCGCTCCCGGCTCGAACGGCGCGACGCTCTCTCCGAGCCCGCCGCATCGAGCCCGCCGCATCGAG
>Ga0307427_1001462_pt1 | contig 12139 bp, 10 predicted proteins | sample SalMarWE160190MG_FD_202162 | JGI IMG/M metagenome (GOLD analysis project Ga0307427, IMG submission 202162) | Salt marsh sediment microbial communities from the Plum Island Ecosystem LTER, Massachusetts, United States - WE1603-190 | ecosystem: Environmental > Aquatic > Marine > Intertidal zone >... | reverse complement strand
TGTATCCCGGAGGCCATGTATGTCGAATGGTGTCAACCTTTACGATATTATACCCCGCTGCTTTAAATAAATTCCCAAGGGTAAGTGGATTCCAGGTATATAAATGTTGATTGATATCGTTTTCTCTGAATCTTTCACGTGGGGTCTGGTGGGGAACAACAAATATTAATTTTCCGCCAACCTTGAGTTTTCTTTTTAATAGGCTGAGGCTTTCAAAGGGGCATAATAGATGTTCCAGCACATGATTTGAAATTACAACATCCGCAAAATTATCGGGGACTTCCTCTATACTGGAGTAAACTTCATAGGCGTTCCTTTTTGCGGTTTCTTGCGCGGTTTTATTGGGATCTATTCCGATTTTTTCATTGCATGATAAATTCTTTAATATATAACCTCCGCCGCATCCAAAATCAATCACACTATCCGTAGGTTTTATATAATCTTTGAACTTGAAAAGTCCTGTTTCTCCTTCAAATTCTCCAATTTCCTTTTGCCGGTCAAAGTAATTTTTGTTATAATATCTCATACTATACTATATCAATATATTAACCTTAAGTCAAGATTTTGTAGCATTACAACCTAACAAATAGAACACAGGTTAAATGAAGGCCTCTATGAGTTCTGTTTTTCCTCTGTGTTCTTTGAAACACATAAAATTGAAGGGTGGTGGTTGGGCTTTACGTTCCTCTGCCTGCCCTGTAGGGAGGAACGACTGTACCAGGGTGTCCTCTGTGGTTAAAGACTGGTGGGTGGTGGGTAGAAAACCTAGTCTTGACAATTCGATTACTTTGAAGTAGTCTACAGTTCAAATGGTAAAGCGTATTGCTTTCATACATGAAGAGGTGGATCCATACAGGATTTCATTCTTCGAGAGATTGAATGGAAGTAAAGATATAAAACCCACCGTCTTCTATTGCCAGAAAGCACATCCCTATCGAGGAGGAGAAGTGAAATTGGGGAAGAGTTCCCAATTCTCCGAAATACTTCCGGGAGGCTTAATTAAGATTCCTTTTTTTGAAAGAGAGATGAAATATAATCCTTGTATATGGAGGAGGCTGTCCGAAGGGAACTTTGATTGTGTTGCAGTAGGAGGGTACTATCATATTACGATGCTTTTTACCATTCTCTGGTCTCTTATTCATTCGGTTCCCTATACAATAATTTCGGAGAGTTGTTTGTTAAATCCGAGAAGTAGATTTAAATCCTTACTAAAAAAGCTCCTTCTCCCGTTTATTATTAAGCACGCCGCTTTTTTACTTCCCCTGGGAAAATTTCAGGCAGAATACCTTATCCATTACGGTGGAAAAGTGAAGGATATCTTCTATTTTCCCAATACCTCTGATGTTGATTTCTTCATTGAGGAATCGAATAAATACAGAGGGGAAAAGAATGAATTAAAAAAAGAATTGGGAATAAAGAGTAAATATATCGTCCTCTACGTAGGACGTTTAGTGGAAGAGAAGGGTTTATTTACCCTCCTTGGAGCATTCAAGGAAATCAAGAATAATTATGATAACGTAACCCTTTTAATTGTCGGAGAGGGGCAGTTAAGAAATGATTTAGAAGGTTTTACAAATGAAAAAGGGATAGATAATGTTTGTTTTGCAGGGTTTGTAGAAAATAAGGAGCTTTCACGTTACTATGGAATAGCGGATATCTTCGTACTGCCTTCCCGGGATGAGCCCTGGGGAGTAGTGGTTACTGAAGCAATGGGCTCAGCTCTTCCTCTTATTCTTTCCGATAAGGTAGGTTGTCGGGGAGATCTTCTCAAGGAAGGCAAGAATGGATTTTGCTTTGAAAGTGGTAAGTACCATAAGCTTGCTTTTTATATTGAAAAATTTCTTGAAAACCCGACAAGTATGGAAGAGATGGGTAAAAAATCAAGAGAGATAATCAAAGGATTCGGTTATTCCTTTTGTGAGAAGAATTTGAGAAATGCGTTGGGGAGAGGGTAGGGAACTCTACAAGTTTTTTCTATCTCAAGAGTAAGAATTTGCCGGAAAGTATCCGGTTTTTGTAGTGGAAGCGATAGAAATATATTCCGTTGGATATATAATACCCTTTTGAATCCTCTGTATCCCAACAAATGGAATGCGAACCCTTTTTATATTTTTTGTCCGCTAATTTTATAACCCTTCTACCGGTAATGTCAAATATTCCAAGTTTTATTCTATCTTCCCGAGGGAGGTAAAAAGTGAACTGGACTTTATTGGGAGAAATGTTTTTGTCTATTGTACAATTTGGTAAGGCAGAGTCCTCATTTACGGGTATAGATGAAAACGAAGAATCTATATACACTGTATCAAGATAGGGTATAAAGTTATCTTTTGTGACAGTTAGAAGTATTATTCCTTCTGTTTCCGGATGTACTGTTAGGGTCAGTGAGCCGCTTCCATCAGTAAAACCGGTCGCATAAATTTCGTCCCCTTTCCATAGACATACGTACGCGTCCATCACAGGAAATGCCCGGGAGGTAACGTCTATTTCGAAATCAAGTGGCGCAGGAGGTAAGGAATCCCGGAAAGAGATAGCCAGGGACTCCGGAATATCGGTCCAGATAGGCATCAAGGGATCGCCGAATAAGGTATGAGAGAGCCGGGTTTTATGAGAGTAATTTCGGGTTTTTGCCACTGCTTCAGTTACTCCTATATTTGTAAGACTATCATTAAAGAGTACCTCTAACAAACTAAAATGCAGGGCTGTAGAAAACTCTATCGCTCGCGTGAAACCAAGAAAAGCTACTCCTCCTCTTTCAGGGAGAAGGGTAAATGCCTCTGCCAATGATGGGCCATGATAATTATCGAATACAGCAAAATGTTCCATGTCATAAGCAGCTTGAAAGCATGAAGATACATACATTATTCCGTAATTGTCCTTAGTGATTAGTGAATCTATCCCATTTCCGGGCTCTACGTTGTTACCCCAGTGGTTAGCATGAAAATAAGCGTCGCAGGTATCAAGACTCGTCAGAAAGTCTCTATCAAGGGATGGGTGGTTTCCGCCGGGGCAGGAAACAATCAGATTGTCGGGTCCGCCGTGTGCGTAGTGATTGAACCAGCCATAGTTATTGTTCATTCTCGCGATAACTTCGCTTCCTCGCGGGTGAATTCCGTCCGCGTCCTCGAGCATTGTGGTATCGTGTGTAAAATTATCAGGGAATGCGCCGTACTGGATGATGTATTTAGGCGCGGACCTTAACTCATCAGCCCCGGTCCAGAAGACTTTTGACAGGTAGGAAGGATCACCATTCCCGGGATTCTTCTCATAACTTAAAACCTTACTCACCCAATTGGTTATCTCCATTCTGTTATTACAGGGGAGCCGTCCGACGAATAGCTCAGGGTAAGGGTCAACGGAATCATCCGCGAACTCCCCATAGAATTTATCACCATCCACATTCCAGTTCCCGTTTAGATCCGAGTAATAGAGATCTGAAGGGGGCGCTCTATCTACTTCATTAATTCCCGATGAAAACCCATATCGAACCGGTACAATTTCTTCATCTCCGCCAAGCAAGACCCATTGAAGTCCCTGGGGATATTTATCTATTAAGAATCCGCGGATAGCACCGGGAGAATCATAGATTTCGGAGATAGGGTCGCCTGAATAATGTTCCAGTATATTTTCCACTGAAACCACGGTTGCTCTTATTCCCTTTCTGGTTATCCAGTGGATTAACGGTTGAAAGGCATCTCTGAGGGAATCGGCAGTTATTATAATATAAGGAGAGCAGTCCACCTGTCTTAGAGTCGATTCTCCGGGTGGTGTGTAATTCGTGACAAAAGACCTATAAGAATACGCGGGAATATCTTGTTTGTTATCTACTATACTTCTCAGTGCCTTTTTAATTATTAAATCCGAATAAGGATCCCGAGATAATCTTCTTCCCGGAAACTCGAAGGTGGGGCTGCATGAAAGTTTAATCGTTAAGTCTTCAATGAAAACCGCTTTACTGCTTTTCGGATTAAGATTTAAGGGTTTTATCTTAAGGTCCACAATCCTGTTTCCTCCAAAGGAATAAGTGCCGAGAATCTCAGCCGTCATAGTCCTCGAAGTGAATGAATCTATCCTGACGCTGACAGACTCAGCCGAAAAATCTTCAGGGATGAGAAGATGGACGTAGTCTACGGGGTTATCAAGTGAAGAAGAGTAACTATATTCGATAGAATAAAATCCCAATAGCGATAACCCGATTGCCTGGCAAAAAATAATGGATAAAATCTTTATCAGTTTATTCATATATTTTATTGTAATCAAATTTGTTCCAAAATTCAAGCCCTTAACAATCTTCCTGCGGAGCTTACCCCGTGAAATAGTAGAAATTACCTGCTGGACTCTTATTTCACGGGGCAAAACAAAGAAGGGCAAGTTAACTTGCCCTTCTTTAAGGTTTAAACGCTATCTATTAAAGGCTCAGTAGTGCACTCCAGCAGATTAAGTGCCCCCTACTCTTTAATCAGGGAAGAAATACCAATTTCTTAACATCGCGGAATTCACCTGCTTCCATTCTAAGGAAGTAGATACCACAAGCTAAGGGCTTATTGTAATTATTCGTTCCCTGCCACTTTACACTGTAAGTACCCCGGGATTGTTTACCATTAACAAACGATATCACTTCTCTTCCCAGAAGGTCGAATACGCCGAGTCTAACCTCTACTTCTCCGGGTATTTGATATTTGATTTCAGTTCCGGTCCCGCTGCCGAGGAGATTAGGAGTGGCTAAGTATAGAGCAAATTTCAATTCATCATCCGGTAGAGGTACCGACGTTATACCACCGGTTTTCCCCAATGCCCACATAATGAGAGCCGGACTGGCAGCACCAGTGTAAGCTCTAAATTTTGCTTTTAGCCTCAGGGTATCATATGTTGCTGTATCTAACCCGGCAAAGTCCAGGTTACAGAAAAAGGTACCCATCTGGAAATTGTAATTAGAATTGCCAGGTATGCCAGTTCCAACATCATCAGGTACAGTATCCCAACTGCCCTCGTGCCGATATTGGATCTGCAGTCCAATGGAGTCATCAGCAGAGGATTTCGTCCATTTTGCGCCTACCCAGTCACTCCTACTTGAATTTTCAGTGGTAAGGTCGTTATATGCAATGGGATGGGAGGTAAGGGTTCCTTCGTTTGTTTCAGCTGGTTCCCAAACGGCTACAATGCCGGTTCCCCGGTTGAAAGCTGCATTCCAGGTGCAGACATAGGTTTTGTTGGTTTGCCCAGTTGATTCAAGGTTACTTGCTGTCGCGAGGTCCGTCGAGCTTGGGTCTGGCCCGTTTGTGCGTACTGTCAGTGGAGATGTCCAGCTTGGAGTCAGTCCACTTGTTCCCTGACAAGCACTGAATATGACAACCGAACCGTCCAGCGAGCTAACATTTTCTACCGAAATCGTAGTTTCGCCTGTTATGGCTTTTTCAACTTCGAAAGCGTAGGGTGTTGATTGATTGACACCGTAATAAACATGAACGTGGGTTGCCCATTCAGCATCCCCTCCAGTGCATGTAACGGTCACAGTGCCATTGGATGACCCAAGCGTTTCTTCAAGAATGTACCAAAGCTCCTGATGGTTTCCAAGACCATCCGGATTGTTCGCTTCATCACCTGCTTTAGTACAGTCCTTGCCGTCAACCGTAACGTTCGTCAGGCTTATCCCGGTGCTCTCGTCACAGGCGACAACCACAACAAGCCGGTTATTACCGGCACTGCCAATGTCAATGCTATGGCTTTGTCCCGACGAACCGCTTGCCCGTTGAAATTCTATTTCTATAGTTGAGGAGAGTACAACCGAATTACCTTGAACCGTTACACCGTTCTTCGTGCCTTGATTAAATTGATTTCCCGCAACCTGGTACCAGTACGGAAAGCCATCTCCGATATCCATATCCATGGTGAAGGAACGAATAACACTCCAATCAGACCATACGTTTGAACCGTCTGGATCCCTCGCCCGCGTTTTCCAGTAGAAGAGAGTTTCCGCTTCGGCAGCAGTGCCAAGTGAAATAGTTTCGATTATAGTATCACCTGACAGATAGGTTCCCGTAATCGCAGAATCCGCACTCGAAAATCCATAATCAGTATCCCACTGGATTTCATACTGGATGTTATCGCTTTGAGGATCAGTAGATGTAACGGATAAGGTGCAAGCATAAGGTGGAGGATAGGCATTAAATATCGCGTTATCGAATATTCGGATAAGGGTTGGACTAACGGGCGCAATTGGAAGTCCCTCGTATCTGTAGATGCTGTCATTATCGTTACCCGACATATACCAGTAATCGCCATATCTGTAGATTCCTGAAGGCCAACTATCTTCATTACCTATATAATAAGCAGTTTCCGTATAAGACCAATTATTGTCATATCGATAGATGCTGTCACTATCATATCCTGACATATACCAGTAAATACCATCTTTGCATATTCCTGTGGGAGTCCCATCTTCACTACCTACATAATAAGCAGTCCCCGTATAAGACCAGTTTTCATTATATTGATATACGCTATCGTTATCTATTCCTACCGTATACCAATAAGCGCCATCTTTGCATATTCCTGTGGGAGTCCCATCTTCCCCCCCTACATAATAGGCTGTTTCCGTATAAGACCAGTTTTCATCGTATCGATAAATACTGTCATTATCATTTCCTGTCATGTACCAATAATTGCCATCTTTGTGTATATCTGTAGCCCCGCCGTCTTCATTACCTATGTAATAGGCGGTTCCCGTATAAGACCAATTATCATCATATCGATATACGCTGTCATTACCATTCCCTACCATATACCAATAATTGCCGTCTCTGAAGATTCCCGTGGGAGCCCCATCTTCGTCACCTACATAATAGGCAGTTCCTGTATAGTCCCACTCAGCGCCGAGACAGATCAAAGAGATAAAAGTTAATACCGTTAATAATTTTCTCATGAGCTCTCCTTAATTTTTAAAAAGATAAAAAAATTTATTAACAACATTTTTATGGTTTTTAACATTAAAACCTCCTTAATTTAATTAGAGAAAAATCGTTTTTTAACTTTTTTACATTATTCGTTTTTGTTTTACATTATAAATATTATACAAATAAACCAAGATTGTCAACCCCTTTCTCTTCGTTTGTTAATTGTACAGGGGGCTTTGTTCCATAATGCGGATATTGCAAGTATTTTACCGAATTTGTAAAAGCGAAAAACTCTTTTTCGAATTAGGGAATTTCCCGATTTTTTATTGACTTTTTTCTTATAAAGATTATAATTGTGTATAAAGTATTTTAAGGAGGTTAAAATTATTTTTCTCTATAACATAATAACTTTTTTAATTGTTGGAGCTTTCAGCGTGTTTTTTATCGTTAAGGAACAGAGGGAAAGGATTTACTCATTAAACCTGATTCACTGGTTCTTTATACTTACTTTTTTCGTTCTTACTCCCTTTATACAATATACCTGCGGAAAATTTCCTTTGTGGCTTTCGGAAGAAGAGAGATTTTCGATTTGTTTCACGAATCTATTTATCATCACATGGGTGGTTTTTTACCAGTTTGGTTACTCCATTAAGAAATTCCGCGTCAGCAGGTTATTTTCTTATCTGAAGCGATTCGAGATAGGAGAAAGAGGGGTCTATCTCTCTATCTATCTCTCTTTTATTATTTTCATTGGTTTTTTGTTTGTGTTTGGCGTGAAAAATCTTCTTATCCTTGGAGCGTATAAAGAAGTTCTTAACTCTATCCTTTTCAATCCTCTGCTGATTATTGTAGATAAATTTCTCAGATTCATACCTCTTCTTTCCCTTGTTGGGCTTCTTCTTTTAAAGAATAAATGGACAAATAGACGAGAGTGGGGATTTCTTTTAACTGCTTTAATTCTAATCAATCTACTCGTAAATAATCCACTGGCTTCTTCAAGATATTGGGCAGGCACTGTTGTTCTGGGTTTTATTGTAATGCTACTTAGGAGGCTAAACATCGGGAGAGGCTGGATGGCAGCAGCACTTCTTATCGGAATACTCTTTATCTTTCCCTTGAGTAATGAGCTGCGTTATAAAACAGTAGAGACGATATCTCTTTCGGATTTCAGTTTATCGGAACTGAAAACAGCCTATACTTCACCCCATTTTGACGCCTATGAGATGGGTGTCCATACACTTCAATACGTAGGAAAAGAGGGGGTTACCTGGGGACGGCAGCTATTGGGTCCGCTCCTATTCTGGATACCAAGGGCTCTCTGGAGAGGGAAGCCTGTAGGCTCGGGAGGCGTAGTTGCCAGTTATTTCGCTTATCCCCAGACTAATCTTTCCTGCCCTCTTCCTTTCGAGGGTTATATCAATTTTGGCGTAATTGGATTGATTGTATTTGCTTACTTGATTGGGGTACTATTTTCGTCCCTTGACGAATACCACTGGAAAGTATCTACCGCCACCTCTTCCGAGGTAATATCCGCGTATTATCCCTTCCTTCTTGGTTTTTCCTTTCTCGCTATGAGGGGCGACCTCATGTCCGGTTTTTCTTATACTGTAATGTTTATCGCGGCAGGATTGGTGCTGCTTTTAAAATGAAGAAAGAAATTAAGGTTTTGAACGTTTTATTGGATGATCGAATTGGCGGAGCGCACATGCGCATCTTTAGAATCGCGAGGAAATTGAAAGAAAGAGGAATAGAATACTCGCAAGCAGTCCCAAAGGGAAACGGAGAATTTCCGGATTGCCTTAGAAAAGCAGGAGTAGCGGTTTATCGATGTGAATTAGGTACTCCGCATTTTATCAGAGATTTTAAGACTTTCTTTTTGAATATAAGTTATCTTATCAATTTTGTCCCATCTGTTTATTCCCTTATTAGAATTATTAAGCTAAAGGAGATTGATATTGTTCACCTTCACGGATTGTTGAATTTTCAGGGGGCTTTAGCCGCTTTATTTACGGGGCGTTTAGTAGTGTGGCATTTCCATGAAACACTTTACCCGAAATTTCTAATAACCATCCTGAGACCTTTTACCAAGTTCGTCGCGGATCGTCTTGTACACATATCGGAAAACACCAGGAATTATTATCTGACGGACTCAAGTTTTAAAGAGGTGCTTATTTACGAACCGGTGGATATTGGAAGCTTTGACTCTACTTCCATAGGGAAAGAGGAAAAGGTTAATTTAAGGAAAGAATTAAATATAAGTGAAGATGATATAGTTTTAGGCGCGGTGGGTAATATAAGCTGGGTCAAGGGTTATGAGAATTTGATTGTGTCCATGGGAACACTCAAGAAAAAACACAAGAGGCTAAAATTACTTATTATAGGAAAGATATTGTCAACACAACCAGGGTATTACAAACGTCTTAAGAGATTAGTTTCTTCCCTGGGGCTCGATCAGGATATATCTTTCTTAGGAATCAGGGAGGATATTCCACAGCTGTTTTCTCTTATGGACATTTTCATCATGCCTTCAATAACCGAGGGTACGCCTCTCTCTATAATAGAAGCAATGTCTATGAAATTGCCTGTTATTGCAAGCAGGGTGGGAGGAATTCCTGAAATGATATCCGAGGAGAAAACAGGATTGCTTGTAACTCCGGGTAAGCCGGATGAGATTACAGACGCGGTTTTGAATCTACTGGGAGATTCTAAAACAAGAAAAGAAATGGGAGTGAGGGCAAGGGAAGCTGTCGAAAAGAAGTTTTCACTGGAGCGTTGCGTAAGCGAACATGAAAAATTATATAAAAAACTCATGAAGTTAACAGGGTGATTGAAACCGGTTCAAGAGTCAAAACCTTCTTCAAAATAATAGAAAACCTAATCTTTAGTCAAGTTAAAAAATTTTTACGTTTGGGAAAGTTCATGCACTTGGAAAATTGTCAAATAGTAAAAAAACAAAAAAAGTGGGGTATGGTAGGCTCTGTGTTCTTTGTGGTTCAAATAACCTATTGACAATGATTTAAAACTCCATACAATAATAGGCAAACATAATTTTACAAAATTTTTTTATTCGTGCTATTTGTGTGATTTGTTGTTTCTCTTAGTTTTGGTGTGTGTTGGGTTTTAAACAACACAAATATTTTTTTGTTTCTTTCTCTGTGACTCCGTGTCTCCGTGTGATAATTAGTTTTTTTGGGGTTTTTGGAGTTTAGTGTCTTTAGTGTGTTTCGTGGTTTGAAATATTGTTTTTTCTCTGTGTTCTCTGAGTCTCTGTGGCAAATAATTTGCCGGAGGAGGGATTTGAACCCACAAGTCCTTTAAGGGACAACGGATTTTGAGTCCGCCGCGTCTGCCAGTTCCGCCACTCCGGCTTACCTTGAAAATATATAAAATGAACCACATAAGTCAAGAGGCTTGATAAGTGCCCAATATAATCAAAAAATTTGCAATTTAGAATCTACAATTTGCAATTTACAATGTCGCGTAGCGATTGGGGGTATTGACATGTTTGGATATGGTATTAAAATTCAAGAAGAATGAAAGGTGAATTAAAAGATAAAGAGGGTATATCTTTAATATCGCACGAAATAAAAAATTCTATTGCCGGACTTAAAATGGGAATTGGAATGCTGCGAGATATGGGAGATGGTGAGGTAAAGGAAATCAGTGGTACGCTTTTTGAGGAATTAGAATATCTCCAGGATATGACATTCGATGTTTTAAGTTTGACCGGTGCTCTTGATTTAAATCTCGAAGAGGTTAATATTAAGAAGTTAAGTGAAGAAAGCGCGGAGTTGGTTACCGGAAATCATGATTTCGTTGAGCTAAAGTTTAGAGAAGATTTCCCGGATGTTTTCTGTGATAAAAAGCTTATGAAGTCTGTTTTGATTAATCTGATTCATAATGCTTATGAAGAGGTTGGAAAAGAGGGAGTGATTGAGGTGGGGGGAATAAGTTTGAGGGAAAGTATCGTTGAGATATGGGTAAAAGATAACGGAAAGGGCATCAAAGGCGATATAAATTCGATTTTTAGGAATTTTAAATCGAGAAAGAAAACGGGAACAGGTATCGGGTTATTTCTGGTGAAAAAAATAGTTAATGAGCATTTTGGGAAGATCAGCGTTGAAAGCAGTTACGGTAAAGGGACAAAATTTATTATTGAAATGCCATCGGATTATCATTACGTTGACAGGCGTTTGGGGGAAGAGCGAAGAAGAAGTAAAGATAGGCGTAAGGAGGACTAATGATTTTAGTTTTAGAAGACAATAAAGCGTTGCGCATAATTGTTAGGAAAGCTCTTGAGAAGGCAGGTTACGATGTTAGAACGGCTGAAAACGGCAAGGAGGGGTTGAAGGTCTTAAAAGAAGAAATCCCGGATTTGATACTATCTGATGTCATAATGCCTGTAATGGATGGGTTCGAATTTCTTAAAGCCATTCGAAAAAAACATCCTTTAATTCCTTTTACTTTTTTGACGGTTAAATCCGAACTTGATGATTATACGAAGGGATATGAACTTGGCGCTACCGATTATTTGACAAAGCCCTTTGATGTCGATATATTACTTAAGAGGGTTGAAAAGAGAATAAAATCAGGGAAATTGCTTAGAGAAATCATAGAAAAAGGAAAAGATACGGTGAACCTCGGAGAAATTCTGACAGTGGACCTAATCAGTAGTTTAAAAGAGCATAAAGTTGACTGTAAGCTTGTGATTACTTCGCCTGCGGGTAAGGGTAGTGTTGAGATTAAGAAGGGAAAAATAAAGAAGTGTAAATTTACTGATGTAGAAGATGGAAACGCTCTTCCCAGAATTGCAGGTTTAAATAAAGGCAAAATTAAAATTGAGCGATAATTAAGTATTTTCTGTTTTTTGACGCAACAAAGCTACAATAATGATTCAAAATGAAAAAATTACAAAAAATAATTACACATGTGGTACGTGTAGTTGATGTAGGAATGAAAAATTTTTCGTGTAATTTTTTTGTTGGTTTGTTAAGTCGCAGATTCGTTGGATCGGGAAAATTTTTTAAACTACCTAACGATCTAACAATCCAACCAACCAACAAATTAAAATCTTTTGGGTTTTGAGGTTTTATGAGGGAAAAAGTTTTTAATTTATTAGATTATGATTAGGATAGAAAAAGTGAAGAAAAGTTCGATTGCCGATAAACTCGGGGTGAAATCCGGAAATCACCTTATTTCTATTGATAACAAGGAGATAAACGATTCTCTTGATTTGAAATTTTTTGAAG
>Ga0307427_1001460_pt1 | contig 12145 bp, 20 predicted proteins | sample SalMarWE160190MG_FD_202162 | JGI IMG/M metagenome (GOLD analysis project Ga0307427, IMG submission 202162) | Salt marsh sediment microbial communities from the Plum Island Ecosystem LTER, Massachusetts, United States - WE1603-190 | ecosystem: Environmental > Aquatic > Marine > Intertidal zone >... | reverse complement strand
CGGTTGGGGGCTTTCTCTACTGCAGCGGAGCGGACACGAAGGCGTCGTTCCCGAAGCTCACCACGGTTGGGGGCTTTCTCGACTGCAGCGGAGCGGACACGAAGGCTTCGTTCCAGAAGCTCACCACGGTTGGGGACTCTCTCGACTGCAGCGGAGCGGACACGAAGGCGTCGTTCCCGAAGCTCACCACGGTTGGGGGCTCTCTCTACTGCAGAGGAGCGGACACGAAGGCTTCGTTCCCGAAGCTCACCACGGTTGGGGACTCTCTCGACTGCAGAGGAGCGGACACGAAGGCTTCGTTCCCGAAGCTCACTACGGTTGGGGTCTATCTCGACTGCCGCGGAGCGGACACGAAGGCTTCGTTCCCGAAGCTCACCACGGTGGGGGGCTATCTCGACTGCCGCGGAGCGGACTGATGACCCAATACCGCTACACCTACCACAACAAGCTTTACTGTGCGATGGGTGGCGAGCACGGGCTGCTGTGCAATCCGGTACGTGATGCGCGTGGAAAGTGCATCGTGGGCCGTGGCAGTCAACTCGTTGACTTCCAGGACGGCAATAGATGTGTGGTGATACGTCGATGTCTCAGGCTCTACAAAAGATGCGACAGGAAGCGAAGGCTGGGGGGGGATCGTCGCCCAGAGCAGCTTGAGTTCGGAGTCGGACCGGGGCGACACAGAAGTGAAGAGAGAAGAAGTCACATCCGGAGAGTGATGATTGACACCGCCACAGGAATGATGTAGGATGAGAATTGTGAACGCGCAGCTACCAGATAAATCGAAACTGACGCATAACGGAGCCCTCCCCCAGAGTGTGCGTTCACATTCGTTGTGCGTCGTTTTCGGTTTGTCTGGAGCCATGGGGAATCATGACTGGATTTTCTAAACTCGACTCGTCGATCATCCACTCGACCATCTGGCGTGAACCAAACCACATCAGAATAGTTTGGATCACAATGCTCGCCATGTCGGACGCCAAAGGGCGCGTTATGGCCTCTATTCCTGGCCTCGCAGATGCTGCTCGGGTGTCAATCGAAGAGTGCATCGAGTCGATCAATTGCTTCAAAGCTTCGGACAAGTGGAGTCGTGACGAGGATAACGAAGGGCGCCGCATCGAAGAGATACGAGGCGGATGGCTAATCCTAAACTACATGAAATATAGGGATCCTACGAGCACATACAGAGTGAGAGAGTGGAGGAAGAAAAAGCAGAATGAAACGGTTGCAACAGTTTCCAACGGTTGCCAACCTAGAGAAACGGCATCAGAAGCAGATCCAGAAGCAGATCCAGAAGCAGATCCAAAGAAAGAAACACAGAAACGCGCGCCTGCGCGAACGTCGTATACAAAAGATTTTGACGAGTTTTGGAATTCATATCCAAAAAAGATCGGTAAGCAGGCCGCATTCCAAGCGTTCAAGCGAGCCAAGAAAAACGGGATGCCTGAAAATGTCGCTGACATTGTTGAGATGCAAAGCTCTTGGCCAAGCTGGACACGTGACAACGGTCGGTACATCCCAAACCCGGCTACCTGGTTGAACCAAGGGCGTTGGTCCGACGAGTGCCCCCCATCGGGGATACGAGAGACGCGAGCCGAGGAGATTCAGCGGCGAAACGAGGAGTATATCAATGGGAGAAAACGAAAAACCGAGGACAGCGAGCTTTACAGACGTCGAAAAGATGCTGGCGAGGCTATCACGGTGGTACCCAGGGAAGATAGCGCTGAGCGAGGAAATGACAGCTGACTGGTACAAGTTGTTGTGCGACGTGGATCCAGATTGCATGTTTGCCGCCGCCGCCGATCTGGTATCAACATCGATTTCTGACTGGCCACCAACAATCGGAGCTATCCGCTCTCGCGCGCTCGAGCTGGCCGCGGGAGAGCTCGCACCGGTCAGCGCATACGAGGCATGGGAGAGGGTGAGGAAGGTTCCACACGACGACACGGTTGTGCTTAGAGATATCGAGAAGGCGGCGTTGAGTCAGATCGGAGGAACATGGGAGCTGCAAAACGGAAGCGGCGCGACGATCTACCATTTCGTGCGGGCGTACGATGCTCTACTGATCAAACAGCGTAGGATCCGGACAGTGCTGCCAGTAGTGGCCAGCGTCGCCGAGACCAACGCCCCGGCCCTCCCGGATCCGGTGAACACGAAGCCGCTCGAGCTGACCGACGGCGGTCACGAGACGGGCGCGGATCCTTCGGAGGTATCGGAACTGCTGAAAGGGCTCGTGGGATACGAGAAAGGACAGGATGCGTGAGTTGGCACTATTTGCCGGTACTGGAGGAGGAATTCTTGGGGGACATCTCCTCGGATGGCGAACCGTGTGCGCTGTTGAAATCGACCCCTTCTGTAGGGAGGTGCTCCTCAGACGTCAAATGGATGGATGCCTATCGCGCTTCCCTATCTGGGACGACGTGCGAACCTTCGACGGAAGACCATGGAGAGGAAAATTTGACATTGTTTCCGGAGGGTTCCCGTGTCAGGACATCAGTCCAGCGGGTTCCCGTAAAGGACTTGCCGGGAGCCGTTCATCGCTTTGGTTTGAGATGTCGCGCATCATTGGCGAGGTTCGGCCTCGCTTTGCGCTCGCGGAAAACAGTCCGCACCTTCGTGCCAAAGGACTTGGCACCGTCGTCTACGAGCTTACCGGCATGGGGTATGAGTGCCGATGGGGGGTTTTGGGAGCTCGGCACGTCGGTGCCCCCCACAAACAGCGAAACCGTATTTGGATCGTTGCTTCCGACCCTGACCGCGTCGGAGTACGGATCAAACATGGGTGGCGGTGCTGGGAGGACTGGGAAGAAAAGGCCGAGCTTGCGCTGTCTGTTGCCGACACTGACAGTGAAAGGGAACTACAACAAAAGGGGCTTGTCGAAGGCCAGCGGGGACGGCTTGGCAACTGCGATTGCTTCACTCCCGACTCTGAGAGCATCCGACGCCGAGAAGAGCGGACACCTGACAGCGTCGGCGGAGAGTCACGGCGATTTACGACTTGGTGGGCCGTTGAGCCCGACGTGGTGCGAGTGGTTCATGGGCTTCCCTTTAGGGTGGACCGCGTTAGAGCCCTTGGGAACGCGCAAATTCCAGCAGTGGCTGCGCTCGCATGGGATATTTTAAGCGGCTCTCCAAAGAGCCAGTGAGAGGGTGAAATGAAACGAACATATACAATTATCGAGTTTCCGCACAGCGGGATACCAGTAATGCACACGATGCACCGGCAGCCAGAGGTTGATGACTGGTTGCGTTTACGAGAGGTGCATGAGCACAGTGACGCTGCGTCGGGCCAATGCGTCTATTTTTCAGAGGTGAACTCATCGTTCGTGATGGTTTTCGACAGCAGACCTCGTACCCTGTCATTCGCGCCGACGCTGTGGAAGCGCCAGGAAGCGAAGGTGGGCGATGAATAAGCCGACAGAGTTGTGCCCCAATTGACGTTATGTGCTGAACAAAGGAGGAGTGGTGTCATGAGTCATTGGAGACAAGGGCCTCCCAGCGTGGAAGACCAGGATAGCTACGACAGCATGCTTGCCGTGATAGAAACAAATGGAGGTACTGAGTTTTATCTATGTCGATTGGATGACAGCAATACCCTAGTGGATATCGACAGTGGGGATGACTATGGATGGAAAGCTGATGTAATAGACCGTTGGTGTCCGCTGGATGAGGTGCTGGAGTTGATAGGATGTGACAAAGGAGAAAGAGGAAAAGAGAGATGATAGCCAAGCTGATTGACAAGCAGATTGCTGCGATTGAGGAATACCGGGATCTGTATTTCCGCCAGGCGACATGTACGGATCCCGCTGACCGATCTCGCGCGGAGAGTGCGGCGCGGAGGATTGCAGAGATCAGTGGTGTAAAGATATCAAACATCCAGTGGATCGATTCGCCGTATGCATGGGCCTCGCTCAGGGAATCGCTCGGGGCCTCGCTCAGTGACTCGCCAGTGGACTCGCTCAGGGACTCGCTCTGGGACTCGCTCGGGGACTCGCTCAGTGACTCGCTCGGGGAATTGCTCGGGGACTCGCTCTGGGAATCGCTCGGGGCCTCGCTTAGTGACTCGCTCATGGACTCGCTCTGGGACTCGCTCTGGGACTCGCTCTGGGACTCTGGGTGGCTGGCTTTATATACGTATGCAGTCGAGCAGCTCGGGGTGGAGATCTTGGATAAAAACTCCGAAAACTTGAAAATCTTGAAACTGCATAATGAACTTGCTGCGTCGTGTTTTGCGCTATGGATAGTTCCGGATACGGCTATATTGTGCGAACGCCCAGAGTCTGTGGAGCTCGACAACGGGCGGCTGGTGGGCGTGACATGGCGGGGCCGAAAGGAGACAAACGATGATATCCAGATTAACGGATGAGACACAATTGAAGATACGGGAATATAGAGACCGGTATTTCCGGCAGGCGACATGTACGGATCCCGCTGACCGATCTCGCGCGGAGAGTGCGGCGCGGAGGATTGCAGAGATCAGTGGTGTAAAGATATCAAACATCCAGTGGATCGATTCGCCGTATGCATGGGAATCGCTCAGGGAATCGCTCGGGGAATCGCTCAGGGCCTCGCTCAGTGACTCGCTCATGGACTCGCTCAGGGCCTCGCTCAGTGACTCGCTCTGGGCCTCGCTCAGTGACTCGCTCTGGGCCTCGCTCAGGGCCTCGCTCAGTGACTCGCTCATGGACTCGCTCAGGGCCTCGCTCAGTGACTCGCTCTGGGCCTCGCTCAGTGACTCGCTCTGGGCCTCGCTCAGTGACTCGCTCTGGGCCTCGCTCAGTGACTCGCTCTGGGCCTCGCTCAGGGCCTCGCTCAGTGACTCGCTCATGGACTCGCTCAGGGCCTCGCTCAGTGACTCGCTCTGGGCCTCGCTCTGGGACTCGCTCGGGGACTCGCTCAGGGACTCGCTCTGGGCCTCGCTCTGGGCCTCGCTCAGTGACTCGCTCAGTAACTCGCTCAGGGACTCGCTCAGGGCCTCGCTCAGGGACTCGCTCGGGGCCTCGCTCTGGGACTCGGGGTGGCTGGCTTTATATACGTATGCAGTCGAGCAGCTCGGGGTGGAGATCTTGGATAAAAACTCCGAAAACTTGAAAATCTTGAAACTGCATAATGAACTTGCTGCGTCGTGTTTTGCGCTATGGATAGTTCCGGATACGGCTATATTGTGCGAACGCCCAGAGTCTGTGGAGCTCGACAACGGGCGGCTGGTGGGCGTGACATGGCGGGGCCGAAAGGAGATTTGTCATGGGTGAAGAGGCATACGAAGAAACGGTGTTGGCCGCAGATTGCGGTACGTTGACGATTCGCGGCAGTTACGGGCGGAAGACCGTCTACCTGGGCATCGCCGAAGGAAACAAGCCTGATGAACAACCAGACGTGATGATTGAGCTAACTCCGCTTATGACCCGCAAGCTAGGCGAGGAGCTAGGCGCGATGACCGCTGGCGCACTTGACAACACGCTGGATGCGTTGCGTGAGGTGACCGAGATAGCAATGAATGCGTTTGACCAGATTTCCGACAGAACAAAAGACCCACAGACTCAGAGCGTTGCGCGGGAAGCATTCGATGCGGTGGATTCCATCCAGGCATCAGTCCTGAACGACCCTGAGTAAAGTGAGATCAAAGTTGAAACATGATTTTGAGAAGGCATGACGGACTCGAAATTGAGCGATGCCGGTTAACAGGGAGATAGCGATGTACGACAGCAGGCCAATCGATGATGCCACACAGCAAACAATCATCGCCAGATTGCGTGCATTGCCGTCTGATGACGTAGCGATGTTTTGGCGAGCGTTCATGGTAACCCGCGTGAGGGACTTCCATCGCGGGACGCTTGTGGCGGTTAGGCAGGTCCTTTCAAACATCGAAAAACAAAGGGGCATCAGGTGATGCGACGAGATCCACGGACAGACCCGCAAGAGGGCGACGTGTTGTACCAGGCCAACGGAACCCGGGAGCTCCACGTCGAAAAGGTGGACGGTGAAGAAGTAGCCTATCGAGTCACAGATGGGCATGGCGGGCTCCTCGCGGCCTACAGGATGCCACTGATCAACTGGCGCGAGTCCGCGCCGTACACATGCGACGAGAGCGAAATGTTCTGCCCTTCGTGCGATGGGCGCGGGACGGCTCATTACGCAGAATCCGAATATGCGAATGGCCTTGAGAGGTGTCGGATGTGCGGTGGCACAGGGCGGTTGTACTTGGCAGATAAGGAGGAGAGCAATGAGCAGGTTTGATGATGCCAGGATGCAGGAGGAGATTATGAACAATACACTAGAGGAACGACTACGAACGGTTGCTCAAATCTTGATATCCGAGATCGGCGCGGATGGCCCCATGGATGCCGAGGATGCAGCATCGAAGGCAGTGCAGACAGTCCGTAGCCTGAGAGACCGGAAAGAAGGGCTGCTCGCAGAGATAGAAGCATGGAAAGACGCCTCTGGCCTTGAGCAAGGTGGCGACCCGGACGGTATTACACCCGACGACTTGCGCGCCGAGATTGAACATCTTCGCGCCACACGAGAGAAGTCCTGGAGCGCGGCGGATGAGGCTCTCATCGCAGAATTGTTAGGCGAGAAACGCGAGCAGAGTTGAACGATGAAGAATGCGAAGCTACTGCTGGTCGAGTCGCATAAGAGAGGACAAAATAAATGATTTGGCTACTGGACCCGGGACACGGGATTGAAACAAATGGGAAGCGCTCGCCGTTTATCCCACCAGGAATACGCGAGTATGAGTTTAACCGCGATATCGCGCGGCGAATTATCGATTGGTTTCCACGGCAACTCGACATCCAATCGATTGTGAACGATGAGCACTCCGTGAAACTTCGTCACCGAGTGAACCGAGCTAACGCAATTGCAGAGCAGGAAGATGAGGTGTTTTTTATCAGCCTCCACGCCAACGCATCTGGGAGATCAGCGCGAGAATGGAACGATGCACACGGTTCGACGGTGTTCGTATCGGAAAACGCCAGTCAATCGTCTGCATTGTTCGCCGATATCCTCGCGCCGAGAATCGCTTTGACACTCAAAACAAAAGACCGCGGGGTGCGGCGCCGCGATTTCTACGTGTTGCACAAGACCCGTTGTCCCGCCGTGCTCATCGAATACGGCTTCATGACCAACGAGATCGAGGCCGCGAAATTAGCGAGTGATGGATATCGTGAGTTGCTCGCACAGGCCACCGTGGGGGCGATGCTCGAGTTTGAGGAGCGGTTCTGATGAATAGCGAAATCAGAGGCATAAACCACAAGTTCACGATCGGCGGGCTGGACTTCTACCTCGTGATCGGGGTTGACGATGCTGGCGGGATCTGTCACCTGTCCCTCCACCACAACCGCGAGGACGACAAAATCTATTCCATCCTATTAGACTTGGCCACAGCGGCGATCGGCTACGGGATGCCCGTCGAGGCTATTTGTGGGGAGCTCATGTATCACGAGTTTGGACTCGGTGGGCCGACGAACAACCCGCGGATCCCCATGGCCAGGTCGGTCCCAGACTACATCGGTCGATACATCGAGCAGCTCGTCAAGCTCCAACTGGTGGAGCGGCTGTGCTCAATGCAATTCTCGACCAAACTCGACCCGTGGGCGGCCGTAGATGCGGACGGGGTGCTACTGATGGACCTCCCTCCTTCCACCCTGCGGCAGATGATCGGGCGGTGTCTGCGAGCCACCAAGCGCGACAGAAACAAACAGTGAGAGCGAGCCATAAACAAGGAGAAAGAAAATGACAAAAAAAGACAAAAAATCTAAACAAGAAGAGCGAAAATCAATCATCGAGCGCCTTATAGGATCAATTTTATCTGACGAGGACAGCACAGATTTAAAAAAACTAAAACGGCTTCTTGACATGGATGTTAGAGAAGCAGCTAAACTCATGAGTGTCAAAGACGCGCGGTATCTGGTAGAAACATACTATGATCTCCAAAAATTCAGAATCGCAATGGAAGGTCAAATTAGATCGGTGATATCGGACGACATTAGTCCTGATCTGGAGCAACCGAAGGGGCTGACCGTCTATGTGTGCGCTCAAATAAAGCTACTCGAAAACCAAGTGAAAAATTCGTTGGGTGCGTATGCCGCTGAATTTTGTGTTGGGAAGTGGTTGCAATCCATCTGTGGTGTTGGACCGGTCCTGTCGGCAGGATTTTTGACTACATTCGATATTCGGAGACATCTTCTCGAGGTGAAGGATTTGGAGACCGGTAACGTGAGCATCCACCCTGAATCACGAGTAGTAAGAGACAAAATCAAAAAAGGAAAATTGGAACTTATCAGTGAGAAATACGAGCCAAGACATACGGCAGGTGCATTTTGGAAATTTGCTGGGCTCGATCCTACCGTGAAGTGGGAGAAAGGGAAAATTCGACCATGGAATGCTAGGGCTAAAGTGCTGTGTTTCAAGCTTGGCGAGTCGTTTGTGAAGGTCCAAAACAACGATTCTGACATCTATGGAAAACTGTTGATAAAAAGAAAACAATTAGAGTTAGAAAAAAACGAATTAGGCGATTTTACAGATCAAGCAGCTGCCAAATTAGAGGCCTTTAAAATCGGTAAAAACACAGATGCTTACAGAGCTTACAGTGATGGGAAATTGCCACCAGCACACATTCATTCGAGGGCTAGGAGATGGGTTGTAAAGCTATTCCTATCTCATCTGCATCATCAGATGTATCTTGATTATTTTGAAAAAACACCCCCAGTTCCATTTGTTTTCAGCGAGTGTTTTAATGGAGGTGTACATACCCATTATATCCAGCCAACTGAATTGCCAAAAACAGGTAAATCATTGGCTGAATTGTATAACCAGAGCCTGTGACAGAAACAGGGTGTGAGAGCGAGCCAAAAGCGGTGACAGAAACATTTGATTGGAGCGAGCCACTAAAAAGGACAGAAACAGGGTGAAGGAGCGAGCCAGATACCTTAGGACAGAAACAGGTGCCGAGAGCGAGCCAATGAGAACGACAGAAACACGGTGTGAGAGCGAGCCATCAATGAAGACAGAAACAGGTCGTGGGAGCGAGCCAAAGGGAAAGACAGAAACAAAACATAGGAGCGAGCCAAATGCGGCGACAGAAACAGGTGCCGAGAGCGAGCCAAAGATTTTGACAGAAACAGGAGATCGGAGCGAGACAACGACGGTGACAGAAACAGGTGCCGAGAGCGAGCCAATGAGAACGACAGAAACATAAGATGGGAGCGAGCCAATGCCCAGGACAGAAACACGTGAGAAGAGCGTAACCAAAAACTTGAAAATTCCGCAAAAACAAGGTATTCTGAGGCTGTGCTTCTTTGTTGTTTTCCTTCTTTTCCATCCCCTCGGCGTCACCCCAAATCTCGGCGCCGAGGGGACCCTTTTTTTGAGGCGAAATCATGACTGACTCATTTTCCATGGACATGAGCATTTTCAAAGAGGACGCCCGCAAGCTCCGATTATTCTCCGACAAGGCCCTCCCGGCGGCCGTCGAGTACACCCTTAACGAGCTCGCAGTGCAGACGTGGAAGAGGTCGAAGCGTAACCTAAAAGACAATTTCACCCTCCGAAATACCTGGACGGCGCGAAACATGGCCTTTGAGAAGGTCGCACCGGGGCGCCGAGATATCTCGAGAATGAAGAGCATGGCCGGTTCACGGCTGGAATACATGCGAGAGCAACAGGAGGGCGTCACCAAATCGGCCCGTGGGAAGCACGGTGTGCCAATCCCTACGACGTCGGCTGCGGGGGAGGGCCAGGGAAGGACGCGTCGAAAACGGGTGCTCCGGAAGCACTACATGTCGAATCTCAAAATGGCGCAGGGCGCCTTTGTGAGAGCCAAACGCTCTGCCTGGTCATCAAAACTGGTGTTGCCGTTCGTCATCGCCATCGCCCGCAAGATGAGAAAACGGTTCATCTATTGGGAGTCTCCCAGGGGAAAGCGCGGGATATTTCAGATCGACGGCGACCGGCTCAACATGATCTATGATCTCTCGGAGAAGCGCGTCACGTCCAGTCCACGGCCTTGGCTCGCGGATGCAACCGACAAGGTGACGCCGATGTTTCGGAAACTGTACGGCAAGGCGCTGTTTTTCCAGCTGCGGAAGTTGGGGGCGAGATGAGAATAGTCAACAGAAATGAATTTTTTAAACTTCATGGAGAGGTCGTTTTTTCAAAATTTCGTCCACAGTGTAGCGAGGCACTCGGGATAAAAGTTGGGCTCATGGGCCAGGATTTTGTCTTTCAGGATCTAGATCCGTGCGGTGCGATAGACTCTGATGGTGACACCGACCTTTTTGACAAGCTTATCGCTATGGAAGAAAACCATTCTGTTAGTGAGGGTGTGGATTATTACCAGTACCAGAGGGACGGCCTTTTCGACCAGGACCAACTTTTCATGGTGTTTGACGAGTCAGATGTGAGAAAATTGATAGATAGATTGGAAGAAGTTTTGTCATCTGGAAAGGATTGATGATGGGACGCAAAGCACCAAATCCACCCCCACCTGATGGGGCGAAACCGAAACCACCGCCTCCACCCCCAAGAGGACGGTTTCTGCCGCGAAAAATCTCCGACAACGATGACATGTTCGCCGAGGGGATTATCGCCTACATCGACCGGCGGCCACCTGACACGGAGCCAGGGGCGGCCGCAATCCGTCCAGTCTACACGCACACCTATCAGGGATGGGCGCTTTTCCAAATCCGCAAGGCCAACAGATGGACGCTCCGAGAGGCGGCCAAACTGTTCGGCTTGTCGGCTACTGACCTATCCAAGTTGGAGCGTGGAGCGATATTTTTCAGGAATCCGGACGATATGCTGGAAGCCATTTCCAAGGCGTTTGGAATGGAATAAAAAAAGCGAGGCGGAAATGAAAAAGAAATTTAGGTTCGAAGACGAACAAGCGGACGGGACACCTTTAGTCGCAAAACCGTTCAACGACATGCTAAAGCGAATTGAAAAACTGGAAAGATATCAGATATTGCAATGGTTTCTATTCGTTTGCATCGTTGTCGTTTTAATCTTAACTGGATGCAGTGACAGCGACTCGTCATCTATTGAGGAGATATGCGAGCCAAGAGAGGTTCGGAGATGCCCTTGTCTGGGCGGGGCTGATGGTGTGCAGGAATGCCTCGGCGACGGGAGTGGATGGGGATATTGTAGATGCGGTGATGGGGACAAGGATGCCGACACCGACACCGATACAGATATGGACGGGGATACCGACGCGGATACGGGTCAAGACGGAGATACAGACGTCGATGAGGACGGCGATCCTGTCTCCACCACCAGAGACGGGGGCACCGACTGGGATACGGACGCCGACACGGACACGGACGGGGACACGGACGGGGATACCGATTCCGACAGCGACACGTACGCCGATTCCGATGGAGACCGCTGCGGTCTCGAGGTCCTCGAAACCTTTGACAGCGAGATCCCGGTGGGTTGGACGCTCCAGCCGAGCGGCAACGGATCGGGCTCTGGCTCTGGGACTGGCGGAACAGGGGACGTACCAGAAGTCGACGAGGAGCATACGTGGCACCACACCACCGTCGAGGAGGCCGGGGATCTGGCCGGCGAGGGCATGGAAGGCGGCTATTTCTTCGTGGGGGGATTCGCGGGGATGAACGAGGGGATCACCACGGATTTCTACGATATCGGTGACTGCGAATCGATCTCGGTGATGTTCAGCCACGATTTCGAGGATATGTCCCGCAACGAGGACGATAGGGGTGAACTCTCGATACTCGTTGACACTCCTCCCTTTGAGCTCGTGGAGACCTTTAATGAGGATGGTCCCCACGAAGAGGACATCGAGCTGATCGACTTCCTGACGGGAGGTACCGTGTTCCAGCTCAAATTCACCTTCATCGACGAGGACCAGGGCAACTACGGTTGGTCCATCGATAACTTTGAATTGGTCGGCGCTGTTGAGATGGGCAGCGACACCGATACCGACACGGACACGGAACTCCACGATAGATGAAGACTAAATCTTTTTTACAGGTCACCACGTAGACTTACTTACGATGTACGTACAATACGGTTGTAACGACGTCTATCTGTCTGGTGTTTTCCCAGTAATTCCATAAATAACTAAATTTATTCCATGAAAAGGTACTGTAGACCCCCCCCCTCCCCGTCCGCCGTTTAGACTGCGTAG
>Ga0307427_1001458_pt1 | contig 12153 bp, 13 predicted proteins | sample SalMarWE160190MG_FD_202162 | JGI IMG/M metagenome (GOLD analysis project Ga0307427, IMG submission 202162) | Salt marsh sediment microbial communities from the Plum Island Ecosystem LTER, Massachusetts, United States - WE1603-190 | ecosystem: Environmental > Aquatic > Marine > Intertidal zone >... | reverse complement strand
GTGACCATGGGGAGGTTGGTGTACTGGTTGAGGATGCTTATGATCTCCTGGGCGTTACCGATGCTGTCCGTCTTGAAGACGGGTATCCTGCCGCCTAGCACCGTGTTCACCGCCCACTGGTAAACCTCGACCGCGATGTCCTCCCTCTTCGGGAACTGGAACATGGGGCTGCCGAAGGTGGTCTCGATGACCATCATGTCACAGTCCACCACCTTGGCGGGGCTCATGGTGAAGGTGTCCTCGGTGCACAGGTCCCCGGTGTAGAGGACGGTGCCCTCCGGCGTTATGACCTCGTACATGGCGCTCCCGAGGACGTGGCCGCTGTCGTGCACCCGTACCTCGATGTCTCCCAGCTTCACCTTGTCCCCGAACCGGATGGGGTTCAGGTTGTCGAGGCGGTTCCACCCCATGGCCTTCAGCAGCTCGTAGGTCTCGGGGGTGGCGTACTTCTCTCGCTCGGGGTGCTTGAAAGCGGCTGCGTGGTCGGAGTGGGCGTGGGTGACGAAGGTGGGGTAGCTGTGGCTGTTACGGGTGGGGTCGAGCATGACGCCTTGGTCGCCGTACTCTACCACTATTCCGCCGCGTTGCCGTACCTTCAACTCCAAGCTGGGCCACCGGAGACGATTATATATGGATAACCGAGTTGCCCCAATAAATTATGTGGGGTTATTTATACCCGTTGGTCACCGGGTCTGAAGCATCAGTATGGCCTGGGCGAGGTCGCCGCCGCTCTGCTCCAAGGCCGCCCGGGCCTTCTCCATGCCGACGTTGGTCTGCTGGGCAACGAGAAGCACGTCCTCCTCGGGTATCTCCAGGGGCTGCTCCTCCGCGGGCGCCGCCTCCGTCTGGGGTTTGCGCTCCGTCTCCCTGCCGCCCGCTACCTGGTACATCTTCTGGCCCTGAACGTTGATGCTGGTAACCGTAGGCCCCTCTATCACTATCTCACGGTTCTTGCCCTGCAGGATCACAGTGTGCACGTCGCCCAACTCGTCCATCTTCATGCCCATCTGCTTCATCATGCGTCGGGCGCGTCGCGAGTCCATTCTAGCCAAAAGCCTCACCCAGAGAAAGGGGTGATGGGATGCTTTTAAATCTCTAGTTGGAGGCCGCCTTCACCGTGGCCTTCAGGAGCATGGCGATGAGCATGGGGCCCGTGCCGCCGGGCACCGGCGTGTAGGCGCTTGCCTTCTCCAAGGCCTCAGGCGACACGTCTCCATACACCTTCTTGCCCTCGTAGGTGTTGCCGTTGTCGATGACGATGACGCCGGGCTTCACCATGTCGGCCGTCACATAGTGCTTCCTCTGGATCTCCGTGCTGACGACGTCCGCCGTCTTCAGCAGCTCCGGCACGTGGGGGCATTTCTCGCCCGCCTGGGTGACCCGTACCTTCATGTTCATGAGGTACGCCGCCAGGGGCTTGCTGAGGAAGTTGCTGGAGCCCACTACCACCCAGTGCTTGTTCTCGGGGCTCAGGCTGTACCGCCTGAAGAGCTCCATGATGGCCTCGACGCCGGCGGGGGGATACGTCTCCTCCCCCATGAGTATCTTGCCCAGCGTGCTGGGGCTAAGCCCGTCCACGTCCTTCTCGGGGGCGATGGCGTCCACAGCCTTCAGCTCGCTGAGCCCCTCCGCGAGGGGAAGCTGCACCATTATCCCGTGGATCTTCGGGTCCTCGTTGAGCCTGTTGATGAGGGCGGCGAGCTTCTCGTCCGTGGTCTGCTCCAGATGATGAAACTCGGCGTAGATGCCCACCTTCTCGGCGCGCTTCTTCTTGAGCTTTACGTAGCGGGCGCTGTTCTTGTCGTCGCCTGTGAGGACGAGTGCGAGGCCCGGGGTCACCCCCCTGGCCTTGAGCGCCTCCACCTCGGCGGCTACCTCCTCCATGACCTTGTCGGTGGTCTCTCTTCCGTCCAGTACTAGGGTCATCTTAACTCAGTCCCTTGATTACACCGTTCTCGTCGATGTCCATATCGTTTGCGGCGGGCTTGCTGGGGTGAGCAGGCAGGGTGCTGATGTCGCCGCAGTACGCCACGATGAAGCCGACGCCAGTGCTGGGCTTGAGCTTCACTATGGGCAGCATGTATCCCTCCGGGGGCATCCCCTGTATCGTCTGGTTGTCGGTGAGGCTCAGCGGCGTCTTTGCCATGCAGATGGGCATCTTGTCGAAGCCCAGCTTCACGATCTTCCTCAGATCCTTCCTTGCTTCTGAAGACAGCTCGATGTCGGCCACCTTGTACATCTGTGTGGCGATGGCCCTGATCTTCTCCTCCACCGGCATGTCCAGGTCGTAGAGGTAGTGGAAGTCGCTGCCCTTCTCAGCCTCCTCGAGGACGAGCTTGGCCAGCTCCTTGCCGCCGGGGCCGCCCTTGAGCACCGTGTCGGTGAAGGCCGCTGGGATGCCCTCCTTCTCCGCCCAGTCCATGACGACCTTGATCTCCTCGTCCGTGTCGCTATAGAAGTGGTTCATACACACCACGACGCGGAGGCCGTGCCTGTGGGCGTTATCCACCTCGTTGGCGAGGACCGGCAGGCCCCTCTCGACAGCCTCGGGGTCAGGATCCTTGAGCTCCCTGTACTTCTTCCCGGCGTGCCGCTTCAGCGCCTTGATGGTGGCGACGATGACGACCAGATCAGGCTTAAGCCCGCCCGCGCGGGCGGCTATGTTGCAGAACTTCTCCATGCCCAGGTCGGCTCCGAATCCCGGCTCCACTATTACGTAGGGAGCCAGCTTGAGGGCGGTCTTGATGGCGGCGAGGCTGGGGCAGCCGTGGGCGATGTTCGCGAAGGGGCCGCCGTGGATGATGGCGGGGGTGTTCTCGAGGGTCTGCACCAGGTTGGGCTTCACGGCGTCCCTCATGAGGATAGCCATGGCGCCGACGCCGCCGATCTCCTTGGCCTTCACGGCGGCGCCCTTCCCGTTGTAGGCGACCGTGATCTCACCCATCCTCTCCTTGCAGTCCATCAGGTCGCTGCTGATGGCGTGGATTGCGCAGATCTCGCTGGCAGTGGTGATCTCGAACCCCGTCTCGTAGGGGACGCCTCCGTTCTTGTCGCCGAGGCCGACGACGATGCTCCTGAGGCACCGGCTCTCGATGTCCAGCACCCGCTTCCACATCACCGATTTGAGGGCGATGTCCAGCTTGTTGCCGCGGAAGACATGGTTCTCCATGAGGCTCGTCAGGAGGTCGTGGGCGCAGGTGACGGCGTGGAGGTCGCCCGTGAAGTGGACGTTGATGTCTTCCATGGGCAGCACCTGGGCGTATCCGCCGCCGGCCGCCCCGCCCTTGATGCCGAACACCGGTCCAAGGCTCGGCTGCCGTAGGACCACTATGTTCTTCTCGCCGATTTGGCCGAGCGCCTGGGCCAGACCGACGGCCATCGTAGTCTTACCCTCACCGGTCTTGGTCGGCGTCACGGCGGTGACGATGATGAGCTTCCCGTCCGGCTTACCCTTCCGGTCCCTCAGCACCTGGGGCTTGATCTTGGCCTTATAATTACCGTAGAGTTCGATGTCGTCCTCCGTCAGCCCGAGGCTGGCGGCGATCTCTATAATCGGTTTGAGCTTAGCGCTCTGAGCAATCTCGATGTCAGGTGGAATTGCCATTATGAGTCTTAGAATAGATGATGACCCCTTTTAATAAGTTAACGCACATTGAAGCAGACATATCACGGAAAAAAGGGGTGGTGCTATACGCCCTCGTGTAGCACCTTGTACTCCTTCTCCGGCCCAGGCTTAGTCAGCGACCACTCGAAGCCGCGCTGAGTGGTGACGTACTCGGGCCAAGGCAGATCTATGGGAGGGTAGAAGTCCTTGGGGAGCAGGGGCGCAACCCACTTAAAGCCGCCGACGCCGCCTCCCGTCCTCTCGTCGAACTCCTCCTTGGCCTGAGCAAGCTCGCCTGGATGGGTGAGCAGGTCGACGATGGTGATGCCGATGGTCTTCGAGGCGGTCACTATGCCGGGGTCGATGCACGGGGAGTACCCGTTCATGGCCAGCCTGGTCCACGGGGGCAGAGACTTATTTGGGTCGGGGTTCCTGAGCCCGGCGTTGGCGGTGTTCAGACGCGTAGAAGGCGCCGTCCACTGGTAGTCCACGTAGTCGTCTGATCCCTGGGTGGTCACCCAAGCCGGGAACTTGTACCTTATGTCCTTGTCGAAATAGTCCCTGGGCGCTATTGTCTGGCACGCCTCCGTCAACGGCTCCTCCATGGGCTCGAAGCCTAGGTTCTCCTGGATCTTGCGGCCGAACTCCCGGGCCTCCTCGCCGAACACGGGCGGCCCCACGGTCTGCAGGTTCCTGTAGAGAACCTCCGATAGCTTCTTGTTGCTGAGGCCGACCCTAGTCCTAGCTATGATGCGCTTGGTCACCCTGGTGCCCGTGATCTGGGCCACGCCCTTGGCGGTGTTGTCTAGGACGTTGGAGATCTGTTCCTGCATCTCCAGCAGCGGCGCCCTGTGGGCGTACTGTATCTGGGCGATCTTGGGGGGCAGATTGTCTGAGGTCGCCTGGCCGCCCACCATGATGTACTCGTTCATCGTCCAGTACGCCGTGTAGGGCAGCATGGCGTCCTCGACGTACTTGGTAGCGGTGTACATGAGGCACACGGCGTCCAGCGCGGCGGGTATCCTGCCGCCGGCGTGGCCCAGTATGTTGAACGGCACATCTTTGGGCCTGAACCAGTTCTCTGGGTGCAGGGTCTCGAATGTGTACAGGGTGTTCCAGTAGCTGGCGGCGTTGATCTCGTACCTCACCGTGTTGTAGCCTGACGGGTGGTAAGGGATCGACGCGTCGAAATCGTCGAAGTAGCCTTTAGCGGCGTGTACGGGCTTGGAGCCGCACACCTTCTCCGCGGGCTCCCCGAACAGCTTGAGGGTCCCCTTCAGCCTGTGCTTCTCCATGGCGTGCTTCGCGGCGAGGAACCCGAAGAGGGCGCCTGTGCCCAGCGCCGAGTGGGGGTCAGTGTGTCCCGCCGCGTAGGGGTGAAGGTTCTCGTCCCTGAGCTTCCGGTAGGGCACTGGGGCCTGGCTCATCCCGGGGACGGCGTCGTACTCGGCGAACCCGCCTATCACCGGCTTCCCCTCGCCCCAGACGGCGCAGAAGGCCGTGGGCATCTCGCCGCTTCCCTCCTCAACCGTCCAACCGTCGTCTCTCAACAGCATGACGTAGGCCGCGGCGGACCTGTACTCCCTGAACGCCGGCTCCGCGAGGTTCCATATCTCCATGTGGAAATCCGAGAGCCACTGCCTGTTCTCGTCAACGAATCCCAGCGCAGTCTGCTTCTCTTTCTGGATCTTACTCAAAACAGCCACCAGCAAAGAGTAGTGGCCCAGTATATAGAATCTTTACTGGTGGCCAGCGGCTCCCCCACCCAAAGCTTATCTGAGTATCAGCCAGAAAATAGACAATCGACAGGTGAACAAGATTGGTAACAGTAACCTTTGTGAAGATAGGCTACATCGGAACGACGATCATCATCGAGGCCCTCCTAGACGAGAGATCCGCCAGGAAGGACATCAAGATGAGGGTAATCTCCTGCGCCGTCAGCATGGACGTGGAGGACTCCGAGGAGGTAGCCAAGATCGCCGCGGGAATCGAGAGCGACCTATACGTGGTGGTCTCCCCCAACGCCGCCCTCAAGGGCCCCACAGCAGCGAGGGAAATCCTCGCGGAGACCGGCAAGCCCATCATTGTGGTCTCTGACGCGCCCTCCCGGAAGGCCGTGAAGGAGCTTCCCGAGAACATGGGGTACTTCATAGTCTACGGTGACCCCATGATCAGCGCCAAGAGCGCCTTCCTCGACCCCGTGGAGATGGCGAGCTTCAACGGCGACGTCCTCAAGGTCCTAGCCGTCACCGGCGCCTTCAGGCTCATCCAGTCCGAGCTGGACAGAGTCATCGACGAGATAAAGGCGGGCAAGAAGCCGGAGCTCCCGCGCCTGGTCATCACCAAGTCCAGGGCGCTGGCGGCCAGCGAGATCCAGAACCCCTACGCCCAGGGCAAGGCCATGGCGGCCTACGAGATAGCCAGAGGCGTCGCCAGCCTCTCCACAGAGGCCGTCTTCAAGCTGAAGGCGCGGGAGGAGGCGATCCCCGTGCTCACGGCGGCCCACGAGGCTATCCGGCAGGCGGCGAAGCTCGCCGACGAGGCCCGCGAGATAGAGAAGGCTAACGATACCGCTGTGCGCATCGCCCACTTCAGCAAGGGCAACCGCCGCAGAAAGGTCAAGCTCTACGACAAGTTCGAGAAGTAGCTACCTATCCTTTTTTCTCCCTCTTCTGACACGCACGGCGGTGCCGGTCTTAAAGGAAAGCATGTCATCACGGTTCATCTTGGACTTGCCGACGGCGACGACCTCGCCGCCGCCGTCGACCACCACGACCTCGTCCCCCGGCCTAATGGACTCCCCCGCGTCCCTTACGTGCTTGGCGAAGACGTTCTTGCCCTGCTCGACGAACTCGACGACGTCGTCCAACACCCTGACGCTGTACTTGAAATCCTCGAGAGCTGCGACCAGCCTCCCGGCTCCCGCGATGGTGACGGTGAACAAAGCGTCGTTGGGCCTATAGTTGGCCACCAGCTCCTCGCCGGCCCAGATGTGCCGCGGCTTCCCGGTGTTCTTGGAGTACTCTATCCATGCGTCGTCGGGGAAGAGCGCCGCCCCCGCGCCTCTCCCGAACTGGTAGTCGGCCACGGCTCTTAGGCGGGTGATGTCCTTGTTCATCGCTGAGATACATTCGCTGAGGATTTATAAGACGATTCACATATGATGCTATGAGGTTTCGAGTTGCGCTGCGAGGTATGTGGACGCGAGATATTCGGGCAGCCCTACTACAGAGTCATAGAGGGGGGCAGGATGACGGTCTGCGGAGGATGCGCCCAGTTCAGTAACCAGGAGTGGGACCCCAGGAAGCCGAAGGCCCAGCCCCGGAGGAGGCGCTCGGTTGCGAGCACCCGGCCGAGACGCAGGAGCGACATCGAGGTCGCCGAGGCCACGGAGCTGGTGGAGAACTACGGGACGCTCATCCGAAAGACCAGGCAGAGGAAGGGGATGACCGTCGAGGACTTCGCGAAGAAGCTCAGCGAGAAGGAGTCCGTCATCAAGAATTTTGAGAAGGAGCAGCTGAACCCGACCATGACCCTCATAAGGAAGGTTCAGAGTGAGCTGGGGATCACCCTCATCGAAGAGGCAGAGGTGGGCACTGGAACCGTCCTCACCATGCCCATGGGGCCCCGCACCCTCGGCGACATGATAAAACTCAAGACAAAAGAAGAGGACAAAGAGGAAGGCTAACCATAAACGGAGCCATAGTCGTCACAGGTACGCCGGGAACCGGCAAGACCAATCTGTCTAGGTTGTTAGCCGACGAGATCGACGCCAGACACATAGATCTCTCCGTCTACTCCAAGAACTTGGGGCTCATCATGTCCAAGGACGAGGAGATGGATACGGGGATAATAGACCTTGAAGCCCTGAGGATGAAGATAAGCGCGGAACTGAAGACCGCAAACGGGGCAGTCATCATCGACGGGCACTACGCCCACGAGGTGGCGGCGCCGAACGAGACCCTAGTCGTGTTCGTGCTCAGGAAGGCGCCCTGGGCGCTAGCCGAGGTCTTGCATGGACGCGGCTACCGCGAGGCGAAGGTGTGGGAGAACGTTGAGGCCGAGATAATGGGGGTGAGCACCGCCGAGGCCCTTGAGACGCATAAACCTAGGAAGGTATGCGAGATAGACACGACGACGGCAACCGCAGAGCAGAGCCTGCAGAAGATGCTGCGTCGTCTACAGGGTAAGGCGATGTGCGACGGCCCGGTCGACTGGCTGAGCCACCCCAGGACCATGGAGCTGATCAAGAGAAGTGTACCTTATAGTGAGATGCCCTAGCTGCGGGAAGCACATGATGGCCAACACGGCGAACAAGACTCGGACCTGCCCCCACTGCGGCTTCAAGGCAGAGCTGTTCAGCCTGCGGGTGCTGGCGAGGGCGGAGACCAGCCAGGACGCCGTCAGGATCATTCAGCAGCTCAAGGAGGGGGAGGCGGAGAGACGCCCGGGGGTAAGGTTCAAGCGATTCAAGGTCTAAATGATGGACTGACCCTGCTCGGGGCTGCTTCTGGCACGGGTAAAAGTTTCTGGTTTTTATATTAGAGTATGGGATACTGTAGGGTTAGAGGTAAGCACGTTGGCGGCTATAACAGGTAGAAAATTCTTCGAGGAGCTTGGGCAACTGGTAGGCAAGCCCGTCTTCGTCGAGGACAACACGGGCAAGACCTACGAGGGCGTCCTCCTAGGCTTCGACAGCCAGAGCATGAGCGTCGCCCTAGGCGACGTCAAGGGAAAGCAAGGAACACTGTACCACAGGCTATTCCTCACCGGGAACACCGTGGCCAAGGTGATGGCCACGGAGAGGCCGTTCAACCTAGAAGGGTTGAAGGAGAGGCTTGAGCGCGTCTTCCCCAACCTAGTCCAGTACTTCTCCGAGGCCGGCGTACTCGTCGTGATGAACAAGATAAGGTTAAACGAGACCGGCGTCATCGAGGGGACCGGGCCGGCGGCCGACAGAGTCCAGAACATATACGACAGGTTCGTGGCGGAGACCACTTAAACCCCAATTTTTCCTGATCTGAACAAGAGTTAAAACAGACACATCAGATTAAACTCAACATGTCGTTCGAGCTTCGGGACAGGGACCTGCTGGGCCGAATAGGGAGGCTGCGCACCAAGAGCGGTGAGGTGGAGACCCCCGCCTTCATGCCCGTGATCAACCCGTTGCTCCAGACCCTGACGCCGAGGCGGATGAGGGAAGATTTCGGCTGCGACATCATCATAACCAACAGCTATATCATCAGGAAACAGTTCGGCGACGTCCCCGACTTTAACGTCCACGAGCTGCTGGACTTCTACGGCGTCGTCATGACGGACAGCGGCGCCTACCAGATACTGGTCTACGGCGGCGTCGAGGTAACTCAGGCCGAGATAATCGAGTTCCAGAAACGCATAGGCTCGGACATCGCGGTGATCCTCGACATACCCACGGGGTGGGACGTGCCGAGGAGCGACGTGGAGTACACAGTGGAGGAGACGCTGAGGCGGGAGGCGGCGGCGCTTCCCCTCATAGAGGGCTCGGACGCATTGTGGGTGGGCCCCGTCCAGGGGGGGAGGCACCTGGACCTCGTGGCGCGGTCGGCGAGGCTTGTCGGCGAGATGCCGTACGACGTACACGCCCTGGGCAGCCCCACCGAGGTTATGGAGCGGTACATGTACCCGGTGCTGGTGGACATGACCATGACCGCCAAGCTCAACCTGCCCACAGAGCGGCCACTCCACCTCTTCGGCGCGGGCCACCCCATGGTCTTCGCCATGAGCGTCGCCATGGGCTGCGACCTCTTCGACAGCGCCGCCTACGTCCTCTACGCCAAAGACGAGCGGTACCTAACCACAAGAGGAACCGTGCAGCTCCAGAGCCTAAAGTACCTCCCCTGCAACTGCCCCGTGTGCAGGAGCAACACGGCCGACAGCCTCAAGGACATGCCCAGGGGCGAGAGGCAGCGGCTCCTCGCCGAGCACAACCTCCACGCCACGATGACGGAGATAGACGTCGTGAAGCAGGCCATCGTGGAAGGCCGCCTCTGGGACTTGGTGGAGACCAGAGCCAAGGGGCACCCCCAGATGACGGCCGCCCTCAAGCGGCTCTCCACCTACAGGAAGCACCTAGAGAGGGGGAGCCACGGGTTCAAGGGCCGCGGCGTCTTCTACTACGACTACCACAGCCTCGCCAAGCCGGAGGTGACGAGGTACAGTAGACAGCTCATCAACAACTACGGCAGGCCGGAGGGGAAGACCACGCTGCTGCTCATCCCGGCCCCCCCTGAGAAGCCGTTCAACACCTACCCCGGGTACCTGCGGCTGAGAGAAGGCCTGCAGCCGAGGCTGGAGGAGATACACGTCTGCTTCGCCGCCGCCCCCTACGGCGTGGTGCCGGAGAGCCTGGCCGAGACCTACCCCCTGAGCCAGTACGAGATAGCGGAGCCCCTGGACCACGAGACCCGGGAGTTCACCGTGGAGAAGACCGTGGAGTACGTCGAGGCGATCGGCCACCAGAAAGTGGTGCTCGTGAGGGGAAACGATCCCTTAGACGAGAGGCTTGAGGAGGCGCTAAGAAGCTCCACGCCTTCACTGCTCGTGTTGAGGCCCGAGACCATCTGGGAGAAGGAGACAGGAGAACAGGTTCTGAGACTGTTATAGCCGCTCATAGATAACTCCATGCTCTGGGAAACCCAAACGTTTAGCCCAAAAAAAAGCAACCTATAAGAATAGGCAGTTAGGATATGTTGTGTCCCCCCAGGTGACTCAGCGTCGACTGGTTATCGGGGAAAGGACTGAAACGGCCCGCATGTGTAGATACGCGGGCCTTTTCGACTAGGTTAGGTAATAGATAGAATGGTTAAACTTAGTTTCATGGGCGGCACCCACAGGGTGGGAGGCAACGCCGTCCAAGTAAAATCAGATGAGGCGAACCTGCTTCTGGAGTACGGCGTCAAACCAGGCACCCCACCGGAGTTCCCGGGCCACATAAGAGCCAGGGACGTGGACGCCATCGTGGTGGGGCACGCCCACCTCGACCACAGCGGCGGGGTCCCGCTCTTCTACTTATCGGAGAAGAAGCCGTACTTCGCGACTCGTACCACGAGCGAGTTGATGAAGATACTCATAAAGGACATGATCAAGCTCAACAGCTACTATCTGCCCTTCGAGTACCTGGAGCTCGACAAGATGCAGAAGTACCGGAACGACATCGTCTACGGCCAGAAGGTGAAGGTCAAGGACATCGAGTTCAGGCTCCTTGACGCGGGGCACATACCCGGGAGCGCCATGGTGGACATCGACGTCGGGGGCAAGAAGATACTCTACACCAGCGACTTCAACACCATACAGACCCGGATCTGCCGCGGCGCCAAGGTGCCGAGGAAGAAATACGACGCGGTCATAATCGAGTCCACGTACGCGATGCACGAGCACCCTGAGAGGAAGCAGTTGGAGGAGGAGTTCGTTAAGGAGATCAAGTCGACTGTGAACGACGGCGGCAAGGTGCTTGTACCGGCCTTCGCCGTAGGCCGCAGCCACGAGATTATAAGCGTCCTCCACGCCCACAAGGTAAAAGGCAACATACTGTTGGACGGGATGGCCAGGGCCGTGAACCAGGTCATGCTCGATATACCCGAGTCTGTGAAGACCCCCAAGACATACGCCAAGGCCATGGCCGGGGTCCACATAATAAGGGGCTGGAGGGACAGACGGCAGGCCGTCAGGAAGGCGGACGTGATAGTGGCCCCCTCCGGGATGCTCCAGGGAGGCACCGTCATGTTCTACATGGAGAAGCTGGCCCTGAGCGCCAACAACTCCGTCTACATAGTGAGCTTCCAGGTGCCCGGTACAAACGGCGCCAAGCTGCTGGAGACGGGGATGTTCCCGATAAAGGATCGTGACACGAGGGTGAACGCCAAGGTGAAGCACTTCGACTTCAGCAGCCACAGCGGTAGGACGCCGCTGCAGCAGTTCCTCAGGGGGCTCAAGGGAAAGCCAGATGTCTACGTCATCCACGGCGAGGAGGAGAGCTGCGACTTCCTGGCCGAGTGGGTCAGGGACGAGCTTGACCTCAACGGCGTCGCACCGAACCAGGAAGAAGAGTGCACGTTCTAGCTTTTCCTGACAAACTTTATATCGTGGCCGCCACACCATAGCGGATTCTAGGTTTGACGGAGACTGCTGTGGGGACCCTTTTTCCAGCCTCTTCCTGGTGGCAAGGCTCGTGGAGGAGCCCAAGACCGCCGAGGTCTAAGCGAAACCATTAAAACCAAGCACCCTTTCTTTCATGGACGCGGAGAGAAAACGTTGCCCATCGAAGTATTCGACAAGGACGAGTTCGTGGAGATCTCAGGGAAGGCCACCGAGTGCAGGATTAAGCGGAACCCAGACAACGTCAAGCTCAAGCTGAGTACGAGTAGATACATATACACCCTCAAGCTGGAGCCCGGGGACGAGGCCGAGGTCATCTCCAAGCTTGGCTGCCCCACGGTCGAGATCTGATTCTAGGTATACACTTGTTCGCCCATAGCGCCCTTATAATGGTCTGGACAATATACTGCTGTATG
>Ga0307427_1001453_pt1 | contig 12164 bp, 4 predicted proteins | sample SalMarWE160190MG_FD_202162 | JGI IMG/M metagenome (GOLD analysis project Ga0307427, IMG submission 202162) | Salt marsh sediment microbial communities from the Plum Island Ecosystem LTER, Massachusetts, United States - WE1603-190 | ecosystem: Environmental > Aquatic > Marine > Intertidal zone >... | reverse complement strand
ATCGACATCCATTGCCACAGCGAGTTTGCGGCGCTGGTGTATCCCCGGGCCGAGAGCAAGGTTCTGGCCGGCGTCACGACCGACGTGTCCGGCAACTGCGGCGCGAGTGCGTTTCCGTTGGTCGGCGAGTTCCGCAGGCGCCGGCAGGCCGAATGGCAACGGCACGGCCTGACGCTCGACTGGCAGTCGGCCGCCGAGTACTTCGACCGGGCCGAAGCGTCGCCGTGCAGCATCAACCGCGCCCTGCTGGCCGGGCACGGCGCCATCCGGGCGGCGGTCCTCGGCTACGCCGACCGCCCCGCCTCGGCCGGCGAGCGGGCCAGGATGCGCCGGCTCCTCGTTGAGGCTCTCGATGCGGGCGCCTGGGGCCTCTCCTCGGGCCTCATCTATCCGCCCGGATGCTACGCCGACGTGGACGAACTCGCGGACCTTGCCCGGTGCGCCGCCGACGCCGGCGCGCTCTATGCGAGTCACATCCGAAACGAAGGCGACACGCTGCTGGAGGCCGTCGATGAGTTCCTCGAAGTGGTCCGTCGCTCCGGCGTCCGCGGACAGGTGAGCCACCTGAAGGCGTCGGGTGCGGCCAACTGGGTGAAGGTGCCCGAGGCCATCCGCCGCCTGCGCGACGCCCGGTCCGCCGGGCTCGCCGTCACGGCCGACCGCTACCCGTACCTGGCGAGCATGACGGACCTGGACTCGATGCTCCTGCCGAACTGGGCGGTCGAAGGCGGACGCGACGAGCAGCTGGCTCGCCTGGCCGCCCCGTCCACCCGCCGCCGCCTGGCCGCCGGCATCCGCCGCCGTCACCCCGAGCCGGATTACTTCGAGCGGATCCTCATCGCCTCCGTCGGCGGTTATGGGCCGCAGGACGTTGTGGGCAAGACGCTCCACCACCTTGCCGGCGCCGCCGGTCGCGATCCGATAGACGTTGCCTTCGACCTCATCATCGAGCACGAGGCCCAGGTCAGCGCGACGTACTTTTCGATGAGCGAAGAGAACCTGCGCGACATCCTCGCCGAGCCGTACGTTGCCATCGGGTCGGACGCCGCCCTGCGTCGCCTGCCGGACCCGGCGGAAGGGGAAAGCCCGCGCGGCCTGGCGCATCCGCGGGCCTACGGGACGGCGGGGCGGTTCCTCGGCACGTACGTTCGCGAGGCGGGGCTCATGGACTGGCAGGAGGGCGTGCGCCGCCTGACGAGCCTCCCGGCCGACATCCTGGGCCTCGCCGACCGCGGACGCCTCCTCGAAGGCGCCTGGGCCGACCTGGTCGTCTTCGACCAAGACGCCGTCGGCGACCGCGCCACGTACCAGCGGCCGTGGGTCACGCCCGCCGGCATCCGCCACGTCTTCGTGGGCGGCGAGTTGGTTGTGACCGACGGGCGCCACACCGGCGCCGTGCCGGGCCGCGTGCTGAGGCGAGGCATCCCGTGAGACCGCGGATCGCCATCACGGCCGGCTTCCATGAACGGGACGGAAAACCGCGCGTGGGCCTTCCCGCGGCGTACGTCGATGCGGTTGCGGCAGCGGGCGGCAGGCCGGTTCTGCTGCCTCCGACGGGCGGCGACGCTGCGAAGGAGGAACTTCTTGCCGTGGCCGACGGACTGCTCCTTTCCGGCGGGGGCGACTTGGATGCCGCCTTGTGGGCAGAGCCGCTTCATCCGACGGCAAACGTGATGCACCCCCGCCGCCAGAAGGCCGACCTGGCGTGGCTCCGTCTGGCCGACGCCTGCGGCATGACGGTGCTCGGCATCTGCCTGGGCTGCCAGGAGATGGCCGTTGCGCGCGGCGGCAGCCTCATCCAGCACCTGCCCGACGAGCCGGGCAGTTTGGTGGACCACGGTCGCGGCGGGCAGGTGAGAACGAGGCACCCCGTCACGGTCGAGGCCGATTCGCTGCTCGCGCGAATCGCGGGGTCGCAAACGTTTGAGGTCAACAGTTCACACCATCAGGCGGTGCGCGAGGCCGGGCGCGGAATGCGCGTGGTCGCCCGCAGTCCGGACGGCGTTGTCGAGGCGATTGAAGAAGCGGCGGCCGGCCGGTTTTTCCTGGGCGTTCAGTGGCACCCGGAGAGTATCATCGCCGAGCCGCCGTACCTGGCCCTCTTTGAGGCCCTGTGCCGGGCGGCATCCGAAACGCAACCTTCCTGACCGGTGGTGAATCTCGCGGTGACTGAAACGAACGGACGCCTGCCGGGCCGTGCCGCTTCCGTCCGGCGGTACGAGCCGCTGGCGCCGGCGGCGGCGGCGCTGGTGGCGGGGATCCTCGTGGCCGAGTTCCTCGGCGGCGGGATGGTCCTTTGGTGCGCGATTGCGGCCGGTGCGGCGGTTGCCTGGGGTCTCCTGCGCCTGCGCCGCGCGGGAGACCGCACGCTTCTGGTGCCGCTTCTCATCCTGCTCCTTGCGACGGGGGCGGCGCGGTACCGGGAGAGTGTCGAACCGCCGCCGGAGGACGTTGGGCGGCTGATCGCCCAGGGAAGTCGCATTGCCCTGGTCGAAGGCGTCGTCGTGCGCTCCGTCCGCCAGACCCTGCCGCCCAACGACGTGTTTTTGCCCTCGCTGCCATATTACATGCGCAGCAAACTGACCCTGGCGTGTGAGCGTGCGAAAGTTGACGGTCGCTGGGCGCCTGCTCGCGGCCGTGTGTATACAAGCATTCGCAGTCCGCTTCCCGAGACGGGTGCGGGCGTGCCCGACCTGGGCGACCGCATCCGCGTGCTCGGCCGCCTTGCCCGCCCCATGCCGCCCGCCAACCCCGGCACGTTCGACATGCCGACGTACTTTCGCCGCCAGGGCATCCGCGCCTGCCTCTACACGGATCACTGGGAAGCCGTGACGGTGGTCGAGCCGGCGGCCGATCGGCTCCGGTGGATCGTCGGCGCGATGGGCCGGTGGGGCGTGCGGCGCTTCGAGGCGATGCGGAGTCCCGAAGGACGGGCGGTGGCGGCTGCCATCGTGCTCGGACGGCGAGACCTGCTGCGGTTCGACGCGGGCCAGACCGAGGGGGCTGACATCGAGCGGGCGTTCATCGTCACCGGCACGGCGCACTTTCTGGCCGTCTCGGGGTTCAGCGTCGGCCTGGCGGCGGCGGTGGTTCTGCTCATCGCTCGGCTGGTTGGCCTGGGTCCGCGTTCGACGGCGGTCCTCGTGGCGCTGGTGGTGCTGGCCTACGCGCTGATGACGCAACTCCGGCTGCCGGTGGTCCGCGCCGCCATCCTGATCTGGATTCTGTGCGCGGCGTGGATGGTGGGCCGCGAGCGGATGCGGCTGAACTCGCTTGCCGCCGCCATCCTGGCCATTCTGCTCATTCGGCCGGGCGACCTGTTCACGACGTCGTTTCAACTCTCGTTCGCCGTGGTCCTGGGCATGTTCTGGCTGGTGGGTAAAATGGAACAGGCGGTGTTTCGCCGCCGGCCGGACGATGAACTTTTGACCGGCGCCGGCCGGCCGGGTGCGTTTTCGATCCTTCATTATCTGCGTCAGACGGCCGCCTTGTCGGTCTCGGCGGCGCTGGTAGCCGTGCCGCTGGTGGCGTATCGGTTTCACCTGGTCGGGTGGCTGGCGCCGGTCGGCAGCATCGTGCTGGCGCCGCTGGTATTTGTTCTCATCGCCGGGAGCATGGCCCTCGTGGTCCTTGGCGCCGCGGCGCCGTGGCTGGCGGACCTTCTGGCGGCCATCCCCGACGGCATGGCCCGGGCGATCGTCGGCGTCGTGACGGCGCTGGCGCGCGTGCCGGGCGGTCATTTCTACACGGCCGGCTTCTCGTGGCTGTGGCTGGTCGTGGTGTACGGCCTGCTGGCGGCGTGGGTGTGGCGCGAGCGGCTGGGTCTTTCGCGCGGGCGACTGGCGGTTGCCGTCTTTGCGGCTGCCGGGGCATTTCTCTGGAGCGGGGGCCACGGGGCGCCCCGCTGGGCGAGGGTCACGTTCCTGTCGGTGGGGAGCGGCAACACGAACGTGCTGGAACTTCCGAACGGGCGGAACCTGCTCTACGATGCCGGTTCGGCGCTCTCCTACGCCCGCGCCGCCGAGGCGGCGATTGCACCCGCCCTATGGTCGCGCGGCATCGAGCGGATCGACGCCGTCTTTTTGAGCCACGCACACTTCGACCATTTCAAGGATGTCCTGCCGCTCGTGGAACGGTTCGGCGTGCGGCGGGTCTTCGTGCCGCCCACGTTCCTGAGGAAGCGACTGGCCACCGACGACGTGGTCATCGAGGCGCTGCTTGCGCGCGGGGTGAAGGTCGAGTTCCTCGGTGCGGACGACCGCCTGGCCGGCACGGGCGAGACCCGCATACGGGCCGTGTGGCCGCGCGGCAGCGCGTCGATGACGCGAGAGATCAACGACGGGTCGGGTGTGCTCGAGGTGTTCGACCACAGCCGGCGGCTTCTCCTGACGGGCGACCTCGAGGCGGACGGCATGGCCGCCCTGATGGAGGCCGAGCCGTTTCTTCGGGCCGACGCCATGCTCTGGCCGCATCACGGTCATGCCCAGGAGGCCGTGCGGCGTCTCGTGCTGCACACGGGGGCCGAGGTGCTCGTCGTGTCGGCCGCTCGGTCGTATAGGCCGCAGCCGATACCCAAGTGGATACGGGAACTGGGCGTGCGCTGCTTCCACACGGGCGTTTCGGGCGCCGTGACGATAGACCTTGCCCTTGGCGGGCTCCGGGGCAGTACGTTTCGCGGCGGCGCCCAGGCGATGACCGGTCCCACGCCGACCGTTGACGCGCCGGCGGGCGGCTAAGAGCGTTTCATTCGCTGCCGCCCATGCAGAGCACGCGGCCGTCGGTCGTGGCGATAAAGACCCTGCCGTGGGCGGCGATCATGCCGTCGAACACGGGTGGGGAGTCGAGGCGGTACTCCGCCTTCTTGGCGCCGTCGCGTTTGTCGAGCACCCAGAGCATGCCGCCCTTCTCGCCGGCCAAGGCCGCCGCCTGCTCGGCCATCTTCCGGGCAAAGACCGGCTCGTTGGAACGCCCCCACATGGCCTTCTCGTCGACGACGTCCGGGGGACCGGCGACGAGAAGTTTCTCATCCGTCGCCACCATGGCCCGCACGACCACCGGGGGATGCGATATCTTCCAGTTGTAATCGACCGTGGTAAGGTCTCTCTCCGGATGTTTGGCTCTCTCTCGCCAATCGGTCATGTCGTTCTTTATGCCGCCACGTTTACGATGAAACATGCTTCTGTATGGCGAAGTGAGTTTGGAGCCATAGAGCCTGTATTCGAGCACGGAGGAGTTGCAGAGATACTCCGGGTCGCGGCTGTAGCCGTACGCCTGGTCGGCGTCCACCGCCATGATTCGTCCGGTGGTGGTGAGGCGGCCGGGCACGTGCCAGAATTCCCAGACTTCGCCCGCGCCCCTTCCGTAGATCCAGTAGGATCGGTGGTACCACGAACCGTCGAGGAAACTGGTGGGCGAAAACAGGTGCCGTCCCTCGCCTCGCTGGGTGAAGGGGCTCACCATCCAACTCTTTTCGGCGGACGGCTCGCCTTCTCGCGAGAACACCGGACTCGTCGTGCGCTTGCCGTCGAGCGCGAAGGGCTGGGTTTTCATGTAGACGACCTTGCCGTCGCTGGAAAGCACGTCCTTGGTGGCGACGGGCATCTTCCTGGCATTCATCATATCCTGAAGCGTCTTATCGGTACCGGGAATGTCTCTGCCCATCGTGGTTTCCGAGAGGAGTTTGCCCGTCTCGGCTTCCAGGCGTACCATCGTCATGCCGCCGTCGAGGAACATCGACCGGCCCGCGACGCAGTAAACGGCGCCGGCGGCGACGAGGACGCTCCCGTGAAGGGGCCAGACGGATTCGAGTTGCCCGTAGGAGACGAGTCTCCGGTCTGCGGGCGCCGCCCTGTACCGCCAGACGAGTTGCCCGTCGGCGAGCCTGAGGGCGTAGACATATCCGTCTGCACATCCGAATAGAGCCATGCCGCGATGGATAGTTGGCGGGGAATCCACCCTGCCGCCTGCCACATAGTGCCACACGTCCTCTCCCGTGCCTTCGTCGAGGGCGTAAACCGTGTGCCGGTCGACGGAGGCGAGAAGGACCTTGCCTGCGGCGGCCACGGGCTGCGTGAGCCTGCCGCCCACCTTCGCCTTCCACACCTGCTTCAGCGATGCGGGCACGTTGCACCGTGCGCGCCCGCTGCGCGTGTTGTCGTGCCGGAAGACGGGCCACGACGTGGCATTGGCGTCGCCGGCGGCGTCCTTCGCCGCAATCTTGCCGTACGCCGGTCCCCGGAGGAGCCTGTTGCCGTCGAGGTCCCATTCGGCGGCGCGTGCTGTGACGGCGCTGAACCCCTCGAGTTTGGTCTGCATGTAGCACGCGCAGGCGTGTTGCGGCAGGTAGAGCAGGCCGTTGGCGGGCATGACGCCGTAGATGCAGCCGCCCCGGGTCCAGTGATGGATCTGCCAGGTCTCGGCGTCGATGTCGACAAACGACGTACCGGTCCGTGGCGCAAGAAGGAAGCGCTCCGTGGCCTTGCCGGGAAAACACCTCTGGTGCATGAAGTAGGTGCCGGGCGGGCAGGAGATGCGCTTGGACGGTTCGCCGCTGCGGATGTCCCAGGCGACGTAGGTCTTCTTGTTGTTGGCAAAGGCCCACACGCGGTCTTTCGTGACGAAGAAGTCTTCGATGCAGTAATGTCCGCTCTGCGGTTTCCCCTTCACGGTCCATTTGGTCTTGCCGGAGGCGGCATCGAACACGTTGATCGTTCCGTGTGGCGAGAAGAAGACCATGCCGTCGCGGATAGCCATCCGTGGGGCGTACTGGGTGCCGCCGCACTTGGCCTTGATCGGTTCGGACTCCCAGAGTTTCTCGCCGCTGGTCCTGTCGAGGCAGACCACTTTCCCATCATATAGGCATACGTACCGCCCGTTGACGGCAAGGGTCATGGGCCAGACGGGGCGTACCTTCTGCCAGAGGATCTTTCCGGTATCGGCCTGTATGGCGGCGAGGCGTTTGTGGTCGGCCTTGGGTCCCCATTGTCCCCTGGCCCTTGCGGCCTCCATCCAGCAATGGGAGTGCTGCTGCCTGTAGTCGCACTTGGCGGGCTGAAGGTCGATGAGGGCGAAGAGCACGCCTTCAGAGAGGACGAGGTCCGCCAGGGACTCGGCCGCATAGGTCCGTTTGACTTGGCCGGTGGCGGCGTCGAGAGCCATCAGCGGTTTGCCGACGCCGGGGGCGATGTAGACCGTGTCTTCGGAGGCCACCAGGCGTCTCGAAATGGCCGCCGGGCCGGACTTCAGCGGAAAGAGATGGTTGAACCACCCGGGCAGTTCCTTCTTCCAGAGGACGGTCCCGTTGAAGGCGTCGCTCGCCGTCAGCATCCATTTCGCAGGCAGTTGGATAGACGCCGTCGGGCCCTCGTCCGACACGGAGAACACGCGCCCGCCCGCCGAGACCAGCGCCTGCATGCTCGCCGTGTGGTCATGGTTCCGGGACCACTGGGGGGAGCCTACCCACTGGAGGCCCTTCGGCGGCGCGACCACCGTGTCGCGGGATACGCACGTGCCGCCGGCGTCGTGAAGGTAGTGGGTCCACTCGTCGATCTCCTTCGGGCGCGGCTTGACGGTCCTGGTCCACTTGCCGTCGGTCTTGATGTAGGCCACGCCGTTCGGCGTCAGAACGCGCAGGACCTCGTCCATCGGGACGTCGCCGAGGTCCTCCGCCACGACGAGGTTGACGAGGTTGTCGATGTGGGGCAGGCCCTTGCCCGTCCACTGCTCGACCGTGACCTTGCCGTAAAGGCCTAGCGAGCGGATACGGGCGCGGGCCTTCTCGATGTTGGCCGCGTCCGTGTCCAGACCGTGGACCAGGTAACTCTGGCCCGCGCGCAGCGCGGCGGTCAGAGCGCCGTCGCCGCAGCCGACGTGTACGATAAGGCCGCCCTTGATGCCGGTGGCGTCGAGGATCTCTTTCGCATCCGCCGCCCAGGCGCATGACGCGCCGCAGGACACTGCCAACAACACTGCCGCCGCAACCGTGAGTGTCTTCATGAGAACCTCCTGCTCGTTCATTCGCCAAAGCACAACACGTTGCCATCCATCGTAGTGATGTAGAGTCGCCGGTTGGCGGCGGCCATGCCGTCAAAGACGGGTGGCGTATCGAGTTTGCACTCGGCGAGTTTCTCGCCCTGCTTCGTGGAAACCGCCCATAACCATGCCCCCTTCTTGCCCTGCCAGGCGGCAAGCGATTCCTGCGGGTCAGTGAGAACCAGGGCATCCTCGCCCGATCCTTTCGTCTTTATCCGTTCGGGCGGGCCGGCGATGAACATAACGTCACCGGCAACGACCATGGCTCTTACGTAGAACGGCACCTGGGTCTCCCAGCGGTTCTTCTTGGCCGGCGCCGCCGGCCGTTTCTGCCTCTTTCCCTTTGTTGAAGTGCTCTTCGCGGCAGGCTTCTTCTCGACCGGTTTCGGCTCCCGGCCGGGGACCGGCCGGTCGCACGCAAAGAGTTGATATTTCTCGCCGCCGCGCCACTGGCCGGTGTTCCCTCCAACGTACTTGTTCCGGCCGTAACCGAAAATGGACGCTTCGTCATACGATAGGATGCGTCCGGCGGGGACCACGTTGCCGATTTTCCACCAGCCGCTCCAGTGCGCGATGAAGTTATCGCTCATGACCCAGTAGGCCCGATGCCACCAGGTATCGTCCAACAGGCCGATCGGGCTGAACAGGTGCACCCCCTTGTTCGTCTGGCTCCCGGTCTGGAAGTCCAGTTTCACGTGCCGCATGTACACGTCGCCGCCGTCGGCCAGAAGGATGTCGGACAGCACCCCCTGTACGTCCTTGCGGTCCAGAGGCTGGGGCTGCTTGCCCGTTTTGGGGTCGGGGCTGTACATCACCGTCTGTGAGATCATGCGGCCGGTTCCGGGGTCAAGACGGCAGAGGCGGATTCCGCCGTCCAGATAGGAGGACCGCCCGGCGGCGACCACCAGTTTGCCCTCCTGAACCAGAACGCTGCCGTGCACGGGCCATACCGATTCGAGTTGCCCGTTGACGAACGTCCGCCTCTCCTCGGGGGCCGCGCGAAAACGCCATGCCAACACCCCGTCGCTCGCTCGCAGGGCGTACACCCACCCGTCGGCCGAGCCGAACAGGGCCATGCCCTGGTAAATCGTGGGGGGCGAATCGACCCGTCCCCCAGCCGTAAACCGCCACGCCTCCGCACCCGACCGTTCGTCCAGGGCGTGCACCGTGTGCGTGTCCACCGCCGCCACGAAAACCTTGCCGGCGGCGGCGGTGACGCCGGACAGCCGGCCGCCGATTTGCCTGTGCCACGCCGGCTTGAGCGTCGCCGGAACGGCCGCTTTCGTCATCCCGGTGCGCGCGAAGTCATGCCGATAGACGGGCCACGCGTCTGCGGCATCGGCCGGCGTGCGCCCGGCGTCGATCCGTCCGTAGGCGGGCCCCTTCTGCAACCGGTCACCGCTCCGGCTTTCGCTTTTCGCTTTCCCTGCTGCGCCAGGCGCCAGCGCCCAGAAGCCCGAAAGTTTGCTTTTCATGTTACAGGCGCAGGAGTGCGGCGTGGCGTAGAGCAGCCCGTTGGCCGGCATGATGCCGTACTGGCACGTGCCGCGAATCCAGTGGTGTGGCGAGGCGTCGCCGGACCGCACATCGACGAACTGCACTCCCTGGACGCCCAGCAGGAGGAAACGATCGGTGGCCTTGTTGCGGTAGCAGCGATGGTGCATGTACCCGCCCACCGGGGAGATTTGCCGTTTCACCTCTCCCGTGGCCCGATCCAGGCCGACGATTCCTTTTCCCTTCATCCATACCAGTTCGCCGATAACGAAAACGTCCGGCGGGGAATTGTATCCCTGGTGGCTGGCGCCACGCCACAACTGCGAACCGTCCTCCGCCGAGTAGGCGACAATCTTCTTGAAATCGGCCGAGTAGACGGCTGCGCCGTGGGCGACCAACGTCGGCGATTCCCAGCCCGCCTCGTGACCGGCCAGGTCCAGAGGCGCCGGCGAATGCCACAACTCCTTTCCCGTGTTGACGTCCAGGCAGAACAGGTTCTTTTTTGTCTGATAGAACAGGCGATTGCCCAAGGCGGCAAGCGTCGGATGGACGAACAGGTCGATCTCTTTGTGCCAGACGGTCTTGCCGCTTGACGCGTCGGCCGCCACGATTGCACGTTTGCCGGGCGCCGGTTTCAGGCCCCTGCGTATCTGGGAATCCTCTTGCGCGGTGGCCTGCGGCCGGGTATCGGCAAGGACCACGAGTTTGTCGCCGATGCGAAGAATCTGCCGGGCGTTCTTGCTCCCCTCGCAGGTCGCCAGCGTGCGGCCCGTCGCCGCGTCGAGAATACTCACCGGCGCGTCGATGCCGAGCGTGACGTAGACGAGATCGCCTTCGGCGGCAAGCCGGAAAGCCGTTTCCGCCGGACCCGACCGGAATCTGCGAAACTGATTCACCCACGTGCGAACCGGGCGTTTCCACAACAGGACGCCGCTGAAGGCGTCGCGGGCCACCAGGAACCACTTCGCAGGAAAGCGGATGTCCGCGCGAGGCGTCTCGTCGATGATATAGAAGAGGCGGCCGCCGCCCGTCACGCACGCGCCAAGGCTCGCGGCTTGCTCGTGCGCCCGGGCAAACTTGGGCCTGCCCAGCCACTGGATGCGGCGCGGCACGTCCACCGCCGAGTCGTGGGCGACCGCGTTGTTGTCCGGGCCGTGGAGATAGTGCGTCCACTCGTCGATCTCCTTCGGCCGCGGCTTGACCGTCTTCGTCCAGGCGCCTTTCTTCACGTAGGCAACGCCGCCCGGAGCCAGGACACGCATCACCTCGGCCATTCCCGGCGCGCCGGGACCGAGGTCCTCAGCCACCACGAGGTTGACGAGGTTGTCGATGTAGGGCAGGCCCTTGCCCGCCCACTGTTCGACCGTGACCTTGCCGTAAAGGCCGAGCGAGCGGATGCGGGCGCGGGCCTTCTCGACGTTGGCCGCGTCCGCGTCGAGGCCGTGGACCAGGTAGGAGTCGCCCGCGCGCAGTGCGGCCGTCAGGGCTCCGTCGCCGCAACCGACGTGTACGATAAGGCCGCCCTTGACGCCCGTGGCGTCGAGGATGCGTTTGGCCTCCTCGGTTGGCGCGGCCTGTGCGATTCCGCCTGCGTGCGGCGGGACCGACAACACGCAAAGGGCCACTGCCATCCAGCCGAACACCACTCTTCCGAAAGCCATTTCTTTTCTCCCACAGGGGGCGTAAGGTACACACAACACGAAAACCGAGAGATCCTGCAGTTGGCCATTATGCCCTGCCGGGAGTTGTTCGGCAACCATTTGGCACGAAAACCTGCACCTTCTGCCAGCCGGGGCGCCGGCGTTGAAGATGAGCAGCCCAGGTAATGCTTGAACGTCGGCTGCGGCTTTGATAACGTTGAGGTGGGTGCTTCAGCGGGCGGACCGCCTGATGGTTCCGCATGCCTGCCTGTGCGAAGGGGCCCTCAACCCGCCCGCCGGTCGTAAAGGACCGGGCGGAGGCGGACAACCGGATCCCGCAACGGGCCGCACGTAACGCCGACACGGTCCGCGTCATGGGAGACTATCGCACCATGGAGCCAGAACAATTAGAGCCCTGCATCCAGGATCGCGGGAGGCAGTTCTTCGCCGACATCGGCGACGAAGCGCCTTCCGTGTTCAAAAAGGACTGGTGGACAGGCAAGGTGATGGACGCGTGCATGCACAACGAGCAGTTCAAGGTCCAACTGTTCCGGTTCATCGACGTGCTTCCGTACCTGACGACGGCCGAATCGCTGGGCCGCCACATCGAGGAGTACTTCTCGCGCGAAGAGAACGTGCCGGCGGCGCTGAAGTGGGGCATCAAAGGCGTCGGACTCGGCGGCCGCCTGGCCATGAAAGTGCTGGGCGCAACCATCCGGAAGAACCTCCAGATGATGGCCCGCAACTTTATCGTCGGGGCCACCGTGCGGGAGACCGTCAAGCGGCTGGGCAAACTTCGCGAGCAGGGCTTTGCCTTCACCCTCGACCTGCTCGGCGAGGCCACGCTCAGCGAACGGGAAGCCGACCAGTATGCGGAAGGCTACATGGAACTGCTCGAGGGGCTCGCGGATGCTCAGCCGGCGTGGCCGGCGCTCGCTGGCGAAGCGGCCGACCTCGATTGGGGCCACGCGCCGCGGGTCAACGTCTCGGTCAAGCCGT
>Ga0307427_1001450_pt1 | contig 12172 bp, 13 predicted proteins | sample SalMarWE160190MG_FD_202162 | JGI IMG/M metagenome (GOLD analysis project Ga0307427, IMG submission 202162) | Salt marsh sediment microbial communities from the Plum Island Ecosystem LTER, Massachusetts, United States - WE1603-190 | ecosystem: Environmental > Aquatic > Marine > Intertidal zone >... | reverse complement strand
GCGCCAGGATGCCGCCGATCTCAGGATCACGGGCCCAGTCGTGGTAGTGCCTCGACTTCCTGGAAGTCGAAAGGGTCATCCAATCCACCTTGTCGGCAATCTGCCACAACCGCTTCTTGAGCCGCTCGCGGACGGGGTCTGGCACGTTCACTGGACACCTCCCGGCGGTGGAGGCGCCGGGAACTCGAATGTTGGCAGCTCCAACGTGGGGTCGTCTTCGCGTTGGAAGAGCGACGCCTGGTCGAGCATCCATTCTCGAAGGAAGTTCCCGGCAGAGTTGTCGCTGAATTGAACGAGCCGTTCGCCGAGCCCTAGACGCTCAACCTCGCCTCCTCGCACAGCACGGTCGAGTTCGATGACCTCCGCCACGCGTCTTAGGTCTGTCACGAAATCCAGAACAACCACGCGATCCTTTCCGGGACTCAGTCGAAGGCCGCGCCCGAGTTGCTGCACGAAGATGCGACGGCTGTGCGTCGCACGCATGAAAACGATGAGGTCTACATCGGGGACATCCACTCCCTCGTTGAACAGATCAACGGCGGCGATGAAGTCGAGTTGCCCAGCACGGAATCTTGCCATCACGATGTCGCGATCCCGCACGTCCATATCGGATGCAATCGACTCCGCGCGAAAACCGTATCGTCGAAGCATAGCGGAGAAAGATCGGGCGTGGACTATGGTTGGGCTATAGATGATCCCGCCGCGTCGGCCTTCTCGCTCAAAGGTGTCCTTGATGATGCGAACGGCCTGTTCGTCTCGCGTTGGAATGATGAGGGAACGGTTGAGTTGTGAAAGAGAGTATCGGTGTCGTGAGGCTCCTTGAACGAAACTCCAATCGATGTTGTCCGCTAAGAGCCGGTAGTCGACCTCGGCCAAGAAACCTCGCTGCAAACCCTCCGCTATTCCGATTCGAACCTGCGGCGGACCGAGGACTTCGTCCAAGTCAAACCTATCGCCGCGCCAGGGCGTAGCCGTCACGCCACCGAGCATTCGGGGGCTGAGTGCGTCGATAGCTTCACGAAAGGTCTCGGCCCCAACATGGTGCGCCTCGTCCACGAGGACCAAGCCGAATGCCGGAATCGACTCAATCCGCGATCGTACGCTTTGGAATGTCGCGAACGTGATGCCGTTCCAATAAGCAGGTCCCTCGCCGCCTGATAGCTGGTGCGTCGTAACCCATTTGGGAAGTTGATACCAGAAACTGCGATGGAGCTGGCTGACTAGCTCACGTACATGTGCGAGAACGAGAACCCGACCCCCTTCGACCAGATTGTCCCGCAGAAGATCGGCGACGACTTCGGCCATGACCACAGTCTTGCCAAGCCCGGTCGCCATGACGATCTGCGCTCGTCCCGTGTCGAGTAACGCCTCGCGAAAACGAGTGGAAGCGTCCTCCTGGTAACTGCGAAGCGTTCGTCTCGCTGACGGGTATTCGGGCGTCCGCCGCATGAGGCGCAAGAGTGCGCGGGGACTAGCAATCTCGATCTTCAACCCCGTACGTTCGTAGCGAGCCTTTTCCTCATAGAAGGAGTCGCCGGGCGGCCGAGAACAAGCAACGATCGTCCGGTCGGCCGCATAGTACTTGGCCGCTTCCACGACTTCTCCAATCGCCGCTCGTGGGGGAGGAGTGACGGTCGTGTGTTTGCATTGGAGTATCCACGTTTCTCCGTTCTTGACGCCGAGAACGTCGCCCCCTCGGTCACCACTCCCGGCTACGATGCGGACATCGTCAAATCCATTGGCCAGAAGCAAACGAGCGACGTCCCGTTCGAAGGCTTGCCACGGGCCGAGCAACAGCCGATGTTCGTTCAGGAATCCGGGTTCGACGCGCGTCACTACTCATTCTCCGCATTCGTGTTTGCGGCGAGCAGCTCGACGGCCAGTGCGGCTCGGACGAGGCGGTTTCGGCTCATGTCCGCCAAGTCGTTCGGGTCTTGATCGGCAAGCCACTTCGCGTCCATCAGCAAGCCTGAGTAGTATCGTACGATGTGGCTCCTAGCCTCCTCAGTGGCTGCGGACTCGCCATAGTCCACTGTTCCGTAAGCGGTATCCCAGTACCGGCCGTCAAGGAATAACTCCGGGTGACGCTCGAAGAATATCGGTAGCGTCTTTCCTGGCGCGAATTCCAGGAAGCGACCGTCGCTAATGATTCGCTGGGGATCACCAACAGAGCGCGACGCCATCTTGTTGAGGATGGCCTCGCGTTCGGTGGGAGAAAGCTCGTCGAAAAGAGCGGTGCTGTCACGCGAATCGATGTTGTTGGACAGGCTGCGGGCCACGGCGTTTAGTGTTGATGCGGCTTCGCTCGACAACGTAAGGGGATCCAACTGGTGCGTTCCCGCGTACCTCGCGCGGAGCCCGGACAGCACGCCCGCGAACGTGGCATCGGACGGGCTCCCTCGCTGAAAGTCCATGGCTGACCACGCCAGTTCCGCCAGGAGGGCATCTAGCGGTGTCATGGTTGTCGAGCGAAAGACCGCGTGATTAACGTTCACTAGGAATTCAAAGATGCCCGCCGTGGTTGCGGTCAACGCCCACGGCCTTGAGGAATCGCCGAGCCCGGTGTCGGAAGCGGAGACTTCAAGAGCACGGATTTCCCAACGCTGGTCGGTCACTTCATCCCTGTATTCGCGCGTGAGCGATGGGATTGCGGTGCGCTGTGGAACTTCCGCTTCAGTGCCCGCCGAGCCTTCATCATCCGTCGGTTCCGGCCCCCCTGGCTCCGAAGGGCCGAATCCATCAAGTCCATGGTCATCATCGTCTCCCCCGGCGGGTGGAGGGGCTAGCAATGATCGATCGGCTTCCTCCACCAACTCCCACCATTTGGAATCGGTTCCGTACTCCGCTTCTCCGGCGAAGAAACGCTTCGCCATCTCCTCGGCGCGATCGTTATCCAGCAGGACCAGAAGCTTCGCGTAGCAACCGGCAACCTTGGGTTTCGGGCTTGACCGTCGGAATGCTTGAAATAGCCGGAACAAAGGCGAGGTGTTCTCGCCAAAGCCTTGGGCGGAGGCCTTGTCCGGCCGGAGCGGTCCGTCCCCCCTGACAATTCGTGCCATCTCCTCCCACGCCGGGTCATTACGGTCAAACCGATCCTTCGTGTAGGTCACGCGGCAGTGATCGATGTGTATCTCGCCAACGATCCTCCCGCGATGCCGCGGATCGTCGATCGGATACTCCTCTTCCTGAACTCCCTCGTTGTTCCAGAAGAACAGTTCCTTGCTGCCGATTTCGATTCTCCGACCGTGTCGCAGAAAGTCGATGCCATAGTCGTTCGCGCTGAGGAATCGCTGGACGCCGAGCCAGCCATGAACATGCCGCTCCCTCTGGACGACGTGATCGGACAACCCGCAGGCCGGGCAATTCTCCTCGTTGGCCGGAAGCCATTGCCAGCAGCTTGTGCAGAACGGTCGATCGGCCAAGTGAACATCCACGGGCTGGCACGCGTTGACGATCCCGTATCGGGCGGTCTGGACCTCGCGGTCGGGATTGCCCTCTCCGCCCCATACGCAGTGGTCCCGTCCGTGGAGTTGTGCACCGTTGACGAGAAGTCGGAACGCGACGGGTACGCCATGAGCGCGAAGCATCGCCGAGTAAACGCGTGCCAGCTGCTTGTTGGTCCGCGTGCGGTTCGCCGCCCTGCTAAACCAGTGGCGCTGTTCGGGCTTCAGGCGTTCAACAGTTACCTCGGTTCCGTGCTCGTGGGGATCGATCTTGGGGCGCGTCAAACGAGGCGTGCGAAAATGCCTCTGTCGCACAAGTTCTTCGAAATTCACTTCGAGCCCGCACCACTCCGCATCCCCGGCTCGCGTCGTCCATATCCTCGTCACGGTCCCCAAGCGGGCGGTGGCGATGTTGAATCCCATTCCAAACATGCCCAGATTGCTGATCGGATCGTTGCCCGTCCAGCCAGCGCGCACGGCGTTCTCAAGGGTCTCGGCTGACATACCGGCACCGTTGTCTCGCACTGTAACACGAGCGTTCTCGTTGTCAGATGTGGGCACCGCGACATGAATCTCCGATTCGCGGAGAGGTTCACCGGCTCGCATCGAGGCAATGAACGCGTCGATGGAGTTGTCCATCAGTTCGGCGATGCAGCTCCACTGCGGCAGGTTAATCTCGCCGAGCATCGGCAGAATCCGCGGATGCGGCCGCAAGTCGAATTCGGGGACGGCTGACTGTTCAGGCACGACAAGAACCTCCCTCGGATTGTGTGGTCCGATTCTTCACCAGTTCGAACAGTGGCGTGGCGATGGCGGCTGCCAGGGCGCAGGGGATAGCGTTGCCAATCTGCCGCGTGACATGTAGGCGCGCCCCCACGAAATAGTGGCTGTCGGGAAACGTTTGGATGCGAGCCGTTTCTCGGAGTGTGTAGTACCGTACGCACCCATTCTTCAGGGCCAATGCATTCTCGCCTCCGGGGACGCCATGGACGCCGGCTTTGATCGTCTTTGATGGCCAATCAGGATGGCTGCCGACATGGCCAGCGTACGCCCTCGCGCCGGGGATGGACCAATGGTTCATGTCCGCCGTCTTTTCGTTTGGCGCCGGCTCCGGCGCGTCGCGCAGCGCGTCACGAACCGTGATCCACGCTGGCATGTTATCGTCGGGGTCCGGTTTGGCGCCGTTCCCCGGCATTACCCGAGGCTTCTTGAGCGAATGCCGTTGCCAATACTCGCCAGAGATTTGTGATCGCAGCAAAGCGCTTCGGCTATGGGTCGGGGAAGGAAAATCGTAAGCGGGAAGATCAGCCCGCGTTGCGACAATAAAGACGCGCTGGCGATTCTGCGGGACACCGAAGTCGGCCGCATCGAATACTCTCCAAGTGACTCGATACGCCGGCTCGTACATTGTCGACGATCGATGTCGCCGTATTCTGGCGGCGTGGTTGTGCCACAATTCCTTGGGTTGAGGCTTGATGAAGGGGAACTCGAGCTGCTGGATGACATACTGGAAATACGGTTGGAAGCTCTCGCGCACCAAGCCTCGAACGTTTTCTAGCATCACAACGGCGGGGCGTAGCCCGCGGATGGCGCGGATGACTTCGGGAAACAGATTGCGGCCATCATGTTCAGCCCGATGCTTGCCGCCAAGACTGAACGGTTGGCAGGGCGCGCCGGCGGCTAGAAGTCGGACCGGCGTGTCGATATGAGACCAGTCCAGCTTCTCAATGTCCTCCTCGCATACGGGGCCTCGGAGAGTCGCAACGTCTGACGCCGTGTTCCTCCGGAGGGTCTCACAGCAGTGGCGGTCACATTCATAGAAGTGCGCCGGAGAGAATCCAGCCTGCTTTAGGCCAACCGCCAAGCCGCCCGCGCCCGCGAACAAATCCAGGTCGACTGCCTGTTCGGGTCCCGTCCGTGCGCCGCGTGTGTTCATGCGGGTATCCTACACACATTCTGGCGAATTCGGACCCGCCCATACGTCGAATCAACCATCGTCTGGATTCGATCAGGCCTGGGCGAGCGTCTTGTCGTACATGAACTCCACCGGCTACGGCGGGGGCGGCGGCGGACGATCAGGCGCTGCCGGTCGGTCGGTGCGGTGCGATCCGCGCCCAAGTTGACGTTGCTCCGCAGCCCAATTGACCCAGCCCCGAGGTTAACTTGGGTCGGGACCGTGGTCAAGTTGGCCTGACAGCCAGGTCAACTTGACTCGGCCCCGCGTACGGGTGGTACGTGGGTCACGTACGGGGGCTACGTGAACGGCGTACGGGTGGTACGTGAACAGCGTACGGGCGGTACGTGAACGGCGTACGGGTGGTACGTGAACGGCGTACGGGTGGTACGCTAGACCGTCAACGTTGCGTCCAGTCTGCCCACCCTCAACTCCCGCGTGTCGGGTCCGGCGGGCGGGCGGCCCATCCGGGCGCGGACCTCCAGGTTGTACGTGCCCGGAACCAGCGTCGCCGGCACCAGGAAGTCCAGGCGGCCGGGCTTGTTGTAGGTCACCATGCTGACCTTGGTCTCGCCGCCGGCCGTGGCGACGAAATAGATGCCCTCGTCCGCGGTCGCGGCGGCGAACTTCAGGCGGCTGCCGCTGATCTTGCCGACGTTGCCCACGGTGACCTGGTCGTTGGCGGTGTCCGAGCCGAAGTCGAAGTACTCGATCAGGTTGGGCGCGGGCTTGACCGCCTCGACCCGCTCGACCGTGGCGCCGGCCCGGACCGCCTCGCGGAGTTCGATGCCGGGGTTCGAGCCGACGTCCACGCGGTGGCGGGCCTGGTCCCACGGGTCGACCGGGCCGTTGAACACGCCCTTGACGCGGGGGAAGAACTCGGACATGCCGAAGTAGTTGACCCGCTGGCCCATCTCCAGCCGGCGCCGGACGGCGAGCAGCAGGTCGGCGGTGACGGCCAGGACGTCGGGTTTGGTGACGGTGGAGCCCTGGTCGATGATGTCCTGGACCAGGTCGTCGCCGTCGGCGCTGCCGCTGATCTCGACAATGCCGGCGTAGTCGTTCGGATCGGACGTGACGTGGTTCTCGAATAGGGCGTACTGGATGGGCATGACAAGACTCCTTGGCAAAAGAGATGACCGAAAACCGGGGTACCCCGACCCGTCCCCGAAAACGTCAAGCGGATTATCCACGCTCGCAACGGCCCCGTCAAGCCTACCGCCAAGGGCGAAAAGGGCCGCCTGTCCTTGACGGGCCGCCGCGGACGAACTCCGCCGTCGCGCAGCGACGACGTTTGGCGGCATGTCAAGGGTGGAGCGAGACGCCGACCGTCACCGTCAGCGCGTGATTAGCTGCTGGGCGCTGGCGAGTCGATCCATCGCCCGATCCGCGATTCGTAGTATTGCCTGAGCCATGCATACCGCAGGGCGAGCTTGTAGTTCTGCGCGTGCACGAAGCGCTCGTGCTCTCGCTTTGCGAACTCATGGCCTTTCTCGGCCTGCTCGCGGTAGTCTTCTTTGTCCTGGTAGAGTTGATAGACGGGATCACCAAGGAAATCAACGAATGGGGCTCCATCCTGATCGAGGGCGATGAGAGACAGGCAGTCCTGCGCCATGTTGCGGTTGAATTGGTCGGCCTTGGTTTCCCCGGCGTCCTCAACACAGGCATGGAGATAATCCATCGCCGCTTTCCCCACAACCACGCGGGGATACTGCGCCACGTGTTGTTCCAGAAGGTATGCGCGTCGCAGGACGGGACCATAAATCTCATCTGGGAAGTGATCGATGGCCATGCCGACCTCGATGCCACCGCGAAGGGGCACACCGGCGGCCAACGCCAGCATGAGCACGGAGGCGGTGCCAAGCAGCATGCCCCAAACCCCGAAGACCGTTGTATCGCCCCCTGGGATGGCCAGCGGCGAGTAGAGGACGATGGTGTCGGAGAAGTTCTGGCAGCCGAGTTCAAAGTCATGCAGCCGTCGGTACTCCGCCCTTTGGGCGTCGGTGAGATGCGCGTGGGCCGGATGACGCTCCGCTTTGGAAGGGTAGTTCTGAACGAATCCCTTGAAGGCTTTTCGGATGTTAGCCACGCGGCCGACGGTCTTCTTCAGGGCCTCTATGAACTCTGCACGCTCCGAGGGCGTATCCGGAAAGCTGCTCCATCCGTCCAGTTGCTTTCCTTGGTTGAGCAAGTCGATGAGGCCGACCACGTACATCCCACAGGTGGATTTGCGATCGGTTAGGGTCGGCTCTTGATTCATCTCGGCACCTCTCGCTGATGTCGCGAAACACCTGGATCGTATCCGGGCACATGGCGGCGAACAAGCTATTGCCAGCGCTGGCGGTGGTGGCGGCGGGCGACTCCGTCACCACGGGCGGGTGCAACGCTGCGGGCGAGTCCGTTGACCAGTCGCCCGGCCCGGCGGAGGCGTACGAACGCAAGGTCGAACTGGCGGTGCTGGCTGAGTGCCTGGAGCGCTGCCGCCGCGACGTGGCCCCGCGTACGTTCGACGCTTTTCGCCTCTACGTCCTGCAAAAAACCCCCGCAACCGAGACCGCCGCGACGCTCGACATGTCGCTCAACCAGGTCTACGTCACCCGCCACCAACTAATCGACCGCCTCCGCCGCGAGATGCCCGAACCAGACTGAGCGGCACCGGCCCGGCGGCCCACGGTCTATCCGAACGTCACGGGTGTGCACCTTCTTGAGGAACACCAGCGGAAATGGTAACGTGGTTGCCGTTCTCTCACGGTGCTCTTGCCTAGGAAAGCACAACATTCCGTGGACGACTCGAACATAGCGTGAATCCGCACGCGAAAGGGTGAGACAATGGCGTTGTACTTCCTCGATTATGACCTCCGACAAGAGCGGGGTTACCAGAAACTGTACGATGAACTGGCGAAGTTCAACGCCGTTCGACTGTTGGAATCCGCGTGGTGCTTCAAACGAGTCAACACGACGGCGGCGAAACTGAGGGATCACTTCAAGGGATTCATCGACGCCAATGATGGCCTCGCGATCACCGAGGTAACGGATTGGGCGACGTACGGCACCCTCGGAACACCAAACGACCTCAAGTGACGTTCACGCCCGGAAGCTGATGGCTGTCCCTTGACGCGCTGTTCAAATGCGGGCCTGGGGTTGGCGCGTCTGAGACGCGCGGTAGAATTGGTGGCAGTAACGCACGGGACAGCAAGAAAGGAGCGCTGCCGCAATGCCTCGGATACCCGCGGTCTGCGAGAACTGTCAGGCGATCTTTCCCTCCAGGGTCGACGTAAGAGCCCAGAACGTAACGTTTGTCAGCTGTGGTGGCGGAGCCTGTCCCCGGTGCGGCGGCAATAGCAAGATACTCGACGGCGTTTATAGCGCTCTGGGAAATACGCTACACATCCTGTTGCAGCAGGCCAACACCGGTCTGCTCAAGCAGTTGGTCCCTGTCTTGGACGAAGCTGCGAAACGCCAACTGTCCCGCGACACAATCCGTGCTCGCATCGAGGAGACTACGCCAGAACTGCGGACCATCGGGGACTGCCTGCCTGAGACACGCACTGAACTCTACGCCTTTATCGCAATTCTTCTCACTCTCCTGGCCATGTTAATAGCTGTCGTCGGCCACAAGTCAGGCGATAAGACCGAACCCAGCCAACAGGTCATAAACCAATACATAGACAACTCGCTTGAGATCACCTACCGCGCGGCTGACAGCAAGTAGACGGACCCACGCCTGTAAGAGCATACAGTCGGGAGCTCCAATGGCGGACGGGTTGTTGGACAGATGGTTGGCCCATTACGATTCGATCCATCGCGGCTGGACGCCGCGCGGCATCGCCAACGGGGTGTGCGCGACGAACGGGTTTGCGTTTCCGCGCCTGGCGGGGGGCTACAACCTCTATCGCGGCGTCGGTGCGCTTGAGAACGTGGATACCGACGTTCCGGTCGGCGCTGCCGGGGCGAATGCCTCACAACTGGAGACGTTCTCGTGGCGTCCTGCCGCGGCCTCGACGACATACGTGCACGTTATTCGCTCGATCGGCGGCGGGGGTGTGGAGAGCCCCTCGGGCGCTCAGGCGGTGACCGTGTCGTTCGACGCTTTTGGTCAGCCGGAAGGGTTGAAGCCGAACACGCCCACCAGCCTGGCGGCGGCACCGCAAGGAGGCGGTCGTTTCGAGGTTTCATGGCGGTACGTGGCCCGGGACCAGGAGACGCCACCGGTGGAGTTCCGCGTGTACGGCGACGGGGGCAGCGGCACGGTGGATTTCGACAGTCCCCTCGGCGCGGTGCCGTACCGGGCGCGCCGCGGGCAGTTCCGGTTCATCACCGGCGAACACGCCCACGGCGCGGTGCGGTCCTTCGCGGTCCGCGCGGTATCAGAGTTTGGCACCACGGACGGCAACACCGTTGTCGCCGGCGCCTGGGCGGACGCGGAAGGGCCCCCGGTGCACACGTCGGTCTTCACCGAGACGGTCGACGCGGAGTAGCCCATGCAAGTTCGTGATCTTCAACAACTCAAGCGCGTGCAGGAGCAGCTCCTGGAAGAGTACAAGGTGCAGCAGGAGCAGGCCCGTGAGGCCGGCCCCACGCGCTCGGCGGCGGAGGGGGCGCCCTCCTGGATCGGGCGGGTGAGCGGGGTGGTTTCGTCCGACGAAGAATTGGGCCCGCATCTGCTGGTGATCAAGCAGAGCTTCGCCAACACCCCGCCGACGCCGAGCAACGCGGTGAGCAATGCCAGGGTCTATTACCCCACTCCCGGCAGGGATGTTGCGGACTACTCCGAAGATGAATACGTTCTGCTCCTCCGCGTGGACGGCGCTTTCCTGGCCGACAAACTCGCCTAAGCAGTGGCGCCCGAGGAGGGCGAGCGCGTTGCCCTGGTTCGTCCTGCATGCCGGCGCCGGTCTTCGACGGGCTTGGACATGGCACGCGACGCCGGTCGCGTCAAGGAAGAGCGGCTTGGCGAGCACCAGCGCCGAGGCAGGCCGGTGATAACCTGTCGCGGAAATCGACTGTTATTTCATCTGAGATTGTGCCATGATGAGCGCTCGAGGTGCGCCGCCGCCGCGGACGAATCCCGGCGTAGGGCCCGGCCCTTGGGAGATGCCCATGACGCAACACCGTGTTGACCGGATCAAGTGGTTGATCATGTTCGTGGTGGCCTGGCTGGTCGCCCTGTACATCTACGAAGTGGTGGGCGCGGACATGAAGCCAGCGGTGGGATTCGTCGCCGGCGCCGCCACCTTAGGCCTCAACATGTACGCCCGGCATCGGGTGCTGAAAAGCGTCCAGCCCAGCCTGATGACCAGTTTCTGGTTGTACCTGCCCATAGTAATGTTCCTGCTGGTTCCGGTGGCCTTCAAGCTGATCACCTTCCTTCGGGCCGACGAGGAGCAGAGTTGGTGGAGCCACCTGCTCTCGCTGCTGCCGTTCATCCTGAAGCTGGGCGTGCCGGTGGCGGTTCTGCTGGCGGTGTATTTTTCCTTGGGCAAGTTCGGTCCTTCCGAGGAGGAGGTGGCCGGGTCGCCGCGATCGGTCGGTGGTCTGGAGTACCCGGCCCCATAAAGGGCGGCAAAGGTCCCTGGTCACACCGGGTAAGCATCCGCCCGCCGTGAACGACGAGCCCAGGATGGGATGCGCGGCGCCAAGACCGTTCCCCAAAGACCCGGCTGCCGGATTGTCGTGTGCTCCTGCTCTCTGGATCCTGCGAGCGCGCCTCGTTGCCGACGGCGAGCGCTGTGCTACAATCGGGGGACGAGGATCATCCCTCTGGACGCGACACGCCACACCCCGATACGGGCCGCCGCGGGGCGATCAAGGGGTTGAGGCCTGAAGGAGGCGGAACTCGCGTGGTGCGCCGGCCTGGGCGGCGTCGCCGGACACGCGAGGCGGCGTCGCGGGACTCAGTCGGAGGGGTGGATTCGATACCATCGACAATGGAAGAGCCCGGCAATGTCGCCGGCGGAGTTGATATGGGGAAACCCCCGGCTGAGGAATTCGGAGTGAATGCAATATGCGTAAGGATTACTTCCTCGATCACGACCACAGCCGCTGTGTCGGCCGAAGTTGAACGAAGTCGCAACTGACTCACGAATCATCTGCCAATGTCAAGCCTAGAATCCAGAAACATCACGATCAAGATCTTCGTCACGGGCGGGACTTTCGACAAGGAGTATAACGAACATCGGGGAGAGCTCTTCTTCAAGGATACTCATGTACCCGAGATGCTGAAGTTGGGTCGTTGTAAGTTAGAAGTCGACGTCAGCACTCTGATGATGGTCGACAGTCTAGAGATGAGTGACGCCGATAGAAGAAACATCCTTGAGAGCTGCAAGAGAACAAAAGAAGACAGAATACTGATTACTCACGGCACTGACACAATGGTCGAAACCGCGGAGCTTCTTGCCAATTCCATAGAAGATAAAACAATCGTCTTAACCGGCGCAATGATCCCGTACAAATTTGGCAGTTCCGATGGATTATTCAATTTGGGCAGTTCTTTGGCATTTGTACAGACTTTGCCGCACGGGGTTTATGTTTCGATGAACGGCAAGTGTTTTCGCTGGGATAAGGTTAGAAAAAACAAAGAGACGGGAGAGTTTGAAGAAACACGACACTGCGCTCATAACCCGTCCTAACAGAAACCAGGAATATGTTGTCGATAAGCGGGAGATGGAGCGGTTTTCACCTATGGGATGGTCTGGACGCTGGCCGACGGCTACCCGCACGAGATGCGGGCGGCGGACTACGACGACTGGGTCACGGAGACGAAGTCCGCCGACGG
>Ga0307427_1001449_pt1 | contig 12178 bp, 6 predicted proteins | sample SalMarWE160190MG_FD_202162 | JGI IMG/M metagenome (GOLD analysis project Ga0307427, IMG submission 202162) | Salt marsh sediment microbial communities from the Plum Island Ecosystem LTER, Massachusetts, United States - WE1603-190 | ecosystem: Environmental > Aquatic > Marine > Intertidal zone >... | reverse complement strand
CAACGCCGCCTACACCCAGATGCTCGGGCAACGGCTGATCGGCCGGCCGGGGTTCCAGCACAATCCCGCCTACGAGACCGAGAAGAACCACTACTTCGGCTCGCACTGCACCTGTGCAACCAGGCTCCAGGGCCCTGAGGGCCCCGACCGGCCGTTCCTGCTGCGCCGGTTCCTCCATAGCAACGAGGGCAGTTGCGCTATCCAGGTTTTCTGGAAGCGCGACGAACCCGTCACGATGGTCCACTACTATCCGGGCCAACCGCCGACGCTCGACGTGTACGCCGGGCGCGTGGTGACATCGCACGAGATGCCGCCGGTCGGCGGGTGCACCACGAACGTTGAGGTCGAGATCCTCGACCGCGCCGACGCGTGCCTGGTGAAGGGGCACCACAATCTGCTGTTCTGCGGCAACGTCGCCCGGCAGTTCCGCCTCTTCGCCGTCCTGTACGGGATGAAACTGGCCGACACCGGCTACACCGGTCCCTGGCCCGGTTGATCAGCAGGCAGCCTCGCCACGGGAGCGGATGCTCCCGGCCGGGTGGCATGGCCACCCGATGTTGGGTGGCCATGTTCTTGCCCGCGCATGGCACGTCCATGGCCACGCAAGTTTACCCGCCGTGGCGGGCGTGGCCATGCCACCCGCCGCGCACCCGCCGCGCGCAACTACTTCGCCGGCACAATCCGCACGCGGTTCTTGCCCTTGGCGAGCGGAATCTGTTCGAGCGTCAACAGGTCGTTCTCGTCGGCCGCCGCCCCGCCCTTCCCGCGAACTTTCCGCGTCGCAAGGTCGGTGACCGTATAGGCGAAGCGTTTGCCCTTGGGCGTACGGAACGTCTGGAGGCGTCGTGGTGTCAGGTCCACGCGGCACGTATCCTTCGGCGCCGAGTCCTTGAGGATGACGGTCATCTCCCAGCGGCCGGCCTCATCGACGATCGTCTCGGTCTCCCACCACAGGTGCGCGTTGTAGGCCCCGACGGGGTCGCCGTCGTACGGATCGACCTTGACGTGGTCGGGGGGGTTCCCGGCCTTCCTGGCCTCGTCGCGGAGGCGTTTGCGTTCGGCCTCGACCTCGGCCTTGGGGCGCAGCGTGGCGGTCCCGATATCATCATCGAGGGTGCAGTTCGTAAAGGCGGGCAGCGTCTGGTCGGTCCGCACGTCCAGGTCCACGTTCGCGCCGATGAGCGTCCGCGTGCCGTGCCCGCCGATGCCCCAGTTGTAGATGTGCGGCCGGCGGGTCTCCTGGAGGGCCCGCGCAAAGGCATGGGCCTGCGGCCATCCGATGCCCCCGTCGTTCTTGCCGTTCGAGGCGATGACCAGGCCCGTCTCCTGCTTCACGTGATGCCGCAGCCACCACACGTCACTGAACCAGTCCCACGGCGAGGTCTTGCGGTCGTGGACCATCCGAATGGCTGCATCCGGCGGGCCGTACGACTGCTCGTAGGAGTTCCTGAACTGCGGGCTCATGGCCGGCACGTGGACGCCCACCCACGCGTTGCACCAGGCGATGCGCCGGCCGTACCGGATGGCGAACATGGGCGCGCCCGCTCCGCCCATCGAACTGCCGACCGCAAAGACGCGGGTCATGTCGAGCCGGCGCCAGTGCGCGCGGACGGTCTCGGGCGCCTCCTTCCACTGCGTCGCCGCCCAGTCGAGAAAGGCGAACGTCCGTATCATCGAGAACGGGTACACGCAGTCGTCGCCCCACGTCTTCGCGGTGCCGCGCCGCGCGTGGTAGCCCGTCCACCAGTCGTAGGGGATCTGGTTCGAGGCGATGAGCACCGCTCCGCGATGGGCGTTGTACCACCAGCCGTAGCCGCCGTTCAGGCTGCCGCCCCAGCAGTGAAGGTGCAGGCCGACGGGGGCCGGCTCGACGCGAAACGCCCCCTGATGCGGTTCGCGAACGGGTTTGTCGGGCGGCGGCGCATCGCCCATCGCGACGAGGTAGTCGATCGGGTTCGACGGCGTGGAACTGCGGGGAAACGCCTCCCACCGCGTGTAGATGAGACGCGTGAGCGGGCCTTGACGGTAATGCCACCTCCCGGGCCTCTCGATCCATTGGAGGACGGGGATGCCGGGGCCGACGGTCTCCTCGACCGCCTCGGCCGTCGTGTTTGCCGGGCCGAGGGCGTCGAGATCCTCCTCGCCCGAGTCGGCCACCGTCACGGCGTAGTACGCCCTGCCCTGGCGGCGCGGGTTGTGGGCCCAGATGCCGGTGCCCCACGGCACGGGCTCGCCGAGGTCGGCCGCGCGGTAGCGGACGGGCGGCTCCTTCTTCGTCTTGTCCTGATGGTACGTGGCGTTCCAGCACGTCAGGGGGCCGCACTCGCCCACGAGACGGGCCTTGGCAATCGTTTTCGGGGTGATCTTCTCGGGTCCGCGCCAGATGCGGAAGCGCAATCCCGGGCGCTCCTTCAGGAGCGCGTCGCGGAACGCCTTGACGTCGGCGCCGGTCTTGAAGTCGGGAAACGCCTTCACTCGCGGCTCGGTAAAGGTGACGAGCGACTGGCCGCCACGGTGCGCCACCTTCAGTTTCGTCACCTTCGGGATGTCGCCGTTGCGCGGTTTGCCCTCGAGGCACGAGACTTCGAGGCGCTCGACGCCGGCCAGGGTCACCTCGACCTTCAGCCGCAGCGCTTCGCCCGCCCCGGCGGCCGCGCGGACGGCATCGAGGGCGTCGAGACTCTTGAACCGCGGCGCGACGAATCTCAGGCGCTTCTTCGGGTTCCCTTCAGGATAGACGGTCGTCGGCGCGAGCGGCGCCTTCGCATGCGGCGGCAGGTCCTTGAGCAGAAGTTCGGCGCGAAAGATCGTGGCGCCTTTGGGCAGGCCCGAGAGATCCACCGTCAGGACCTTCGTCTTGGCGTCGATGGTGAGCGTGTTGGGGAACGTGCCCTTGGCGTCGGCCGTGAACGTGGCCGTGCAAGCGGCGCCGGCGAGCGACGAGGGCCACACAACGCACACGGCCGCCAGGAGGACGACCGCGAGTCTCTTACCGGTCACGGTAGGTTCCTTCCCGTTCCGACAGCGTTGGAGGCGGCACCCGTCTGCCGGGGCACGCCCCGGCCTACATCAACGTCCGGCTGGTGGCCTTCCCAGGCCACCAGCACCCCGCTTTGCAGGGGCTGGGGCCGCGGCGCCAAAGCCCATCGCCTTCACGAACTCACGGCGTGTCTGCACGGTTCCGGCCTCCATTGAGAGTGCCTTCGCCGAACTCGTTCAGTAAAACTTCCGCGGTCCACCGTGCGGCCCGTCCAACGACTTTCGGGCAGTCGCTCTTGGCGCCCTTTCGCACGTCCTTGCACAGGACGCTGCCGTATTCTTTCTTGAAGTGCTCGTACACCTTTCGGACCAGTTTGTGGGAGAGGCCCGCGCTGCCGGTGAACGTTTTCTCCCGCGACCTGCCGCACAGGTAGCCGATGACCATCGCCGCACCGGTAAAGCTCCCGCAGTTCTGCACGCCGGCGGGGGTTGCTCCGCCGTCCAAGGCGCTGGCCCCTCTGAAGAGACCTTTATCGGTTGGAACGAAGGGAATCGCATCCTGGAGCGCGGCGAGGGTGCACTGCGCGCAGCCGCCGTACCGCGCCTCGTATTGGTGGCCGAGCGCATAGGCCCGCTCGATGATCTCCTTGGCATCGCCGCCGATGTCGATGCGGTCGCCGCTCTTGAGTATTCCCTGCGTCTGGGCGCCGCGGGCGGACCCTGCCAAAAGAAGCCCCATGCCCGCACCCGTCAGGCGCAAGAACCGGCGCCGGCCGGTCTTACCGGCATGGTTGCGGCTGGTTTGTCGTGTTTGGTTCATTCCGGTTCACACCTTCCTTTCGTGGCTGCACTCACGTAATTGCCGCTTGGCGTGAGAACACCACGGGCTCGCGCCCCTGGCTACAGAGCAGTCGCCCCTGCGGGGCGAACACACTGCGGTTACTTGTCCATCTGCTCGACAACAAACATGTGCCGGCGGCTCACAACGTAGAGGCTGCCGTTCGCCGCCACGGGCGACGCCCACATGGCTCCCGGCAGCCGAACCTGGCTGACGATGCGTTTCTCCTTGCCGGCGGCCAGAACGTAGAAGTCGCCCTTTATCGTGCCGATGTACACCTTGCCATCGGCCACGAGCGGCGAGGCCCAAATCTGGCCCTGCAACTTGTGGACCCAGTACGGCTTGCCGGTCCGCGCATCCACACAGTGGACCTGCCCCGAACTGTCGGCGGCGTAGACGAGACCGTCGCGGACCGCCGGCGTCGACAGGCTGTGCCGCGAAAGGTCGTACGACCACACCTCGCCGCTGCGGGTGATGTCGCCGCTGCCCGAGGCGTCGATGCACTTGAGCCAGGCCTCGCGCTTGCCGTGCCACGGGTCGCCTCCCGCCGTCACGTACACGCGACCCTCGCAAAAGACCGGCATGCCGATGATGGTGCTCGGTCCCTCCTTGCGATTGTCCTGCCACTTCATGATGTCCTTCTTGGGCGCCCCGGGGTCGCAGTCGAACCGCCAGGCGGTCCGGAGTTTGGCGTGGCGGCCGCCGGCCGACGGCCCCCTCAGCGGCTCGAAGGCGTAGACGATGGCGTCGCCGCCGCCGAAGACGATGAGTTCCCGTCCGCTCGCCTTTCCCGCGGCGCACGACGACCACATACTGTGGATGATCCGCGGCGCGAGGTGCTCGTCGTCGGTGGCAACGAGGCGGCCGCTCGTCTTGTCGAGCACCACGATGCTGGGGACGTCCGGCGCGAGGCCCAAATGCGTGTTGCTCACGCCGTTCGACGTGCTCGCGTAAACGAACTGCCCGTCGATGAGCACGGAACAGTGGCACCCGTCGTGCTGGCGTGAACGCACCTCGGCCATCATGTCGAACGCCCAGATGATGTCGGCGTCGGTCTTAAGGACCGCGAGGGGTTTCTGGCTGCGGCGGGCCATGCGCTTCCCTTCATCGACGCACGGCCCGTCGTTGCCGTCGGCCTGACCGTCGAGGTCCAGGCAAAGCACCTCGGCCCGGTTGCCGACGATATAGACGCGGTCGCCCTGGACGGATGCGGGCGAGCAGATGCCGATGCTCGTCCAGTCCAGATACGGGTCGCGTGCCAGTTTCGGGCACACGAGTTGCCAGAGGAACTTGCCGTCGGCCTCGCCCAAGCACATCAGGACGCCGCGGTCGCCCTGATGCCTCGGATCGCGCGGGAACCCGTTGTTCGTGCCCACCAGCACCTTGCCCCGCGCGATGATCGGCGTACCGTAGGAGACGCTTCCGAGCCGCACGGCCCACCGCACGTTCTTCCCCGTTCCGGGGACCATCTCGCCGGTATCGGGATCGAACTCAGGCGGCTCGAAGGAATCGGGCAGTCCCGTCTCGTCCGAGACCATGTTGCGCGACCACGCCACACCCCACTGGGGCTGGTCGGCCGCGCCGAGCGGCGCCGGCAGCGCCAGAAGGTTCGCAACTCCAACCAACAGGACGATGGTTCGGCCGATGGTTCTCATTCGCTCCCCCATCATCACCCCCCCTGCCGCACGCAGCATGACCCGTGCATTATAGAGAATCAGGACCGCAGGTGAAGCGCCGGCACGAGTCGTCTGGCACGACGGGTGCAAAAAGGTACCAGGTACCTTTTCCCTGAAGGGCCCGGAGGGTGCTACGCAGAAAAGGTACCTGGTACCTTTTTGCCCCGGCACGACAAGGGCTGCGATTTGACCTTGTCGTAAGTCCCCGCGCGGGTGTATCCTTTCGTGGGCACCACTGCTGAGGCGATAGCGCTATGAGGAGGCTGGCTCTCGCGGCTATTATGGCGACGGCGCTGATGGCCGACGGAGCGTGCTTCGGCGCGGGGCTCGACTCAGGCGGCAACACCGACGGCGTGCTGACGTGGCAACTCGGGACGGTCGAAGCAGGCCGGTCGGTCCGGGAGGTCGTCCTGTTCGCCTTCGACTCCTCGCACGAGAAGGTGGCGAAGCGCGTCCAGCAAGCCCGCCGCGAGTTTGCAAATCTTCCGGACCCGCCGCCTGTCCCCGCCGGCGCCACGCCGCAGCCCACCGCCTGGATCAAGAACGATTCGACCGACTTCGCCATCGAAGGCCCCGGCCACTTCTTCTGGGAAGGCAAGCGGCAGAGCCTCACCTCCAAGCGCGGCGGCCAGTGCAGCCGCTTCGGATGGTACGTCCACTACACGGCCGGCGGCGCCGACCGCCGTGCCGGAACGCCCATCACCGGCAACCGGACGCCCGAGAACCTGAAGATTCTCCAGCCCGCCACCGCGGTCGCAAAAGACCAGGCCGTTGCGACGGTCGAGACCGCCGACGGGCGGCTGCGCATCCGTATCCGCGCGCTGGTGGGCAAAGGCAACGCGGTCGCCGTCGAGTTCGTCTTGACGAACGTCGGCCAGGCCCCGCTTGCGGACGTGCGCCTGTCGGCCTACGCGAACCTCGAAGCCGCGCACGACCACGAGAACGATTACTCGACGCTCGACGCCCGCACCGGCGGCGTGCTGACGGTCGATCCGCCCACGGGCGTCTGCCTCGTCATGGCGGGCCTCACGAACCCCGCGAGCGGTCACAGCGGCAATTGGCCGTCGCAGGCGCAACTCGCCGGCGCCGCCGGCACGCCGGTCGGCAAGTGGAAGGCCTTCACCGCCATCCCCGACACGGCGAAGAAGGCTCTGGCCCGGGCGCCGCGCCGGCGCGGCATCTACGAGCAATATGCTCCCGCCCCCAAGGTCCTGCCGATCCTGCCCGAGACGCGGACGCTCACGCCGGCCGAGGCCAAGACTATCCTGGAGCGCGACTGGATCCTCCAGGCCGAAGGCAAACCGCTCGCCGCCCGGGCACTCCAGGAGATCGGTTGGGCAAGGGAACTTGCGGCGCGCCTGGCCAAGCACACAAGCGCCCCCGACCTCTCGGCCGACCTCACGGAACTCGCCGAGTTGGAGAAGCGCCTGGCGGGCCTCGGCCCGAAGCCCGACCCGGCCGCCGCACGCCAACTCTATCTGGCCGTCCGGCGCGAGAAACGCCGCATCCTCTTCGCCAACCCCGTCATCAATTTCACGCAGGTCCTCTTCATCGACAACCCGTACCCCCAGGGCCGCGAGTGGCCGCACCAGGCCCGCCACCGCAACGGCATGATGGCCGTACCGGACGGGCGGCTTCTGGTGCTCGATGGCCTGGGTCCCGGCGGTAAGATCCGCAAACTCTCGCCGGACTGGCCCGGGTCGTTCTGGCGGCCGGACCTCTCGTTCGACGCCAAGCGGGTCCTGTTCTGCTTCTGGCGGAACGACCAACCGTCGTTCCACCTGTACGAGGTCAACATCGACGGGTCCGGCCTCAGGCAACTGACCCGTGGTCCGTACGACGACCTCGACCCCATCTATCTGCCCGACGGCCACATCATGTTCATCACCACGCGGTGCAACACGTACGTGCGGTGCATGCCGTACACATACTCGTACATCCTGGCCCGCTGCGACGCCGACGGCGGGAACATCTATCTTGTGAGCCGGAACAACGAGCCGGACTGGTGCCCCGCGCTGCTCGCCGACGGCCGCATCATCTACTCGCGGTGGGAATACCACGACAAGGCCCTCTGGCGCATCCAGAGCCTCTGGACCGTCAACCAGGACGGCACCAACGTGACGACTTTCTGGGGCAACCAGAGCGTGTGGCCGGACCACCTGGCCGAGCCGCAGCCGATCCCGAACAGCCGGCGCGTCATGTTCACGGGCCTTGCGCACCACAACTGGTTCGCGGGATCGATCGGGATCATCGACCCCTCGAAAGGCTTCAACTTCCCGGACGGTCTGACGAAGGTGACGCGCGACGTACCGTGGCCGGAATGCGGACGGCCGCCGGTCGATCCACCCGAGAAGGAGAACTACCACACCGCCGGCCGCTTCACGGCGTACAAGTCGCCCTGGCCGCTCTCGGAGGAAGACTTCCTGGTCTCGGCCCGCAGCCGCGAGCGCGGCGACAAGTTCCTGCTGTACCTGATGGACACGTGCGGCAACCGGGAACTCATCTACGAAGGTGTCTACAACATCTGGCACGCCATGCCGGTGCGGCGGCGGCGGCCACCCGTCCATGCCGACCGGGTCGCCTGGCCCGGAACGGGGAAGGACCGAACCGAGCCGAAGCCCGGCGTCCTCTATAGCACGAACGTCCGCCAGAACGTGCCGGCGCTCGACGGCGGGAAGGTGAAGTACCTCCGCGTCATCCAGATGGATTCGCGTACGTACTCGCTGTGGACGCGCGACGGCCGATTCTCAGGACCCGTCGTCTCGGCCCTCCAGGACGACGGCGTCAAGCGAATCCTCGGCACGGTGCCCGTCGAGGCCGACGGCTCGGTCCACTTCAAGGCGCCGCCGGGCGCGGCGCTGCATTTCCAACTCCTCGACGAGCACTACCGCGCGCTCCAGACGATGCGGTCGTTCGTCGGAGTGATGCCCGGCGAGAAGCGCGGCTGCGTCGGCTGTCACGAACTGCACACGGTCACGCCGGTGAACCGGCGCGGCACGGCGCTGCGGCACGAGCCGGCGGACCTCGTGCCGCCGCCCTGGGGCACCGAGAGCATCTCCTACAAGCGGATGGTCCAACCCGTCCTCGACCGGTACTGCGGCAGGTGTCACCAGGGCAACGGCAAGGGGCGCAAGAAACTCGACCTGACGCTGCGCCGCGGGCGCGGCGTCTTTCCGGAGCCGTACCTGACGTTGGTCGGCCCGGTCGGACCCGGCCTGAACCGAAAGCCTCACACGCCCGGCATCGCGGGGGCGCTGATGTGCGAGAACTACGCCCACAGCGACCCGGAGAGTTACGCCACGACGCCGCCGATGCGGCACCTCTCCTGCACCAGCCGCCTCGTCGAGATCGCCATGAGCGGCAAGCACAACGACGTGAAGGTGGACCCGGTGAGCCTGCGGCAACTGGTCGCGTGGGTCGATGCCAACTGCCCGTATCGCGGCGACGACGACATCCGGGCGCTGCCGGACCCGTCGTTCGCCGGCATCGAGAACCTGCCGATCCCCCCGCGTATCCGGACCGCGCCGCACATCGCCCGGCCGTAGAGCCTCTCGCAGTTGCGGGTGTTTGCTCGCGCGGCGGGCAGTTCTGCGCGCCGCGCGGTGATCGTCATCCAGTTCTCCATCCTCATCATCCGGCGGTTTGCGCGGCGCCGATGCAGTAGAGGTTCTTCGTGCCGCGGATGAAGATCTGCCCGTGTGAGACGGCCGGCGACACGCGGCACGGTTCGCCGAGGTCGTTCTTCGCAACAACCTCGAACGCGGGTTCCGCCTTCAGGACGTGCATGACTCCCGCGTCGTCGAGGAAATACAGCCGCCCTTCCGCCAGGACGGGGCTGGCGCTGTGGTGGCGGCCGAGACGCTCCGACCACATCTTCCTGCCCGACTTCGCCTCCAGGCACGTCGCGAGGCCTGTGTCGCTGACGAGGTAGAAGTACTTGCCCCGGGCGATCGGCGACGGCACGTACGAGACGATCTTGCGGTCCCTCAGGTGCCACAGGACGTGCGTGTTGGTGACGTTGCCCCGGCCGTCGGGCCGGATGCCGAGGATGTGCCTTGTCGGCCAACCGCCCGTGATCATGAACACGCCGTCGGTGTAAACCAGGTTGGCGACGAACTGCTCGGTCGGGCCGTCGATGATCCAGTGCTGCCTGCCGGTGTCGGGGTCGTAGGAGGCGACGCACTTCGAGCCGGAGACGACCATCTGCATCTTGCCGGCGGCTTTGTAGATGGCGGGCGGCGTGTAGGACCGGACGCGGTTCGGCCGGTCGATGCGCCAGCGCTCCGCGCCGGTCGCCTTGTCGAGAGCCACGATGTACGCCCGCTTCGGCAACTCGGCGTCCTGGTCGGCGTTCAGGATAATCAGGTCCTTATAAGGGATGAGCGAACTACAGTAGCCGTGGCACGCGTGCAATTCGCCCGGCGTCTTCCGCCACACCTCCTGTCCCTCGACGTCGTAGCAGACCACGCGGACGTGCGGGAACTCGAGAAACGTGACCCAGACGCGCCGGCCGTCGGTCACGGGTGTGCTGGAGGCGTGGGAGTTCAGGTTGTTCATCCTCTCGAGCGGGGCCGTCAGAACGACTCGCTGCCAGAGGACCTTGCCGCCTGTGCGGTCGATGCACAGGAGCACGCGCCTTTTCTCGCTCTCCAGACACGTGGTGACGAACACGCGGTCGCCCCAGACGACGGGCGAGGAATGGCCCTTGCCGGGGATAAGCGTTTTCCAGACGACGTTCTCCGTGGCGCTCCACGTGACAGGCACGCCCGTCTCGGTGCTGGTTCCGTCGCCCCGCGGGCCCCGCCATGCCGGCCACTCCTCCGCCAGTACGGGCGCCGCAGCAACCGCCAGAACCATGCCGATAAGCGTTGACTTCACTGCCATTGACCGCTTCCCCCGACCGTGTGTCCGCGAGGCGGGCAGCCGTGTCTTCGGCACACTCCCCCCTGCGCGCGGTGAACACTCCCGCCTGCCGCGCGGCGGGCCGACCGGCCGCATACTTTTAGCATCCCTTGGGAGCAATCGCATCGCAAAAAAGCCCGGCGTTGCCCCAAACCTCTTGCGGCATGGTCCTCCGCAAGGCAGAATCCATCCACGGTTACGCACCGGCGACGTTCCTTCGGAACGGTTGGCGACATGGCGCAGAGTCAAGATCAGAACGGGATGCTGCGGCACGTGCAGCACAACTTCGTAGTGCACGCGTCTGAGGGGGGACTGTTCATCGGCGGGCTCTGCTTCATCAGTGCCACGACGGTCCTGCCGACCATCGTCCAAACCCTCGGCGGGCCCGACTGGCTCGTGGCGCGGGTGCCGATCCTCATGTTTTCGGGCCTGCTGCTGATGCCGGTTTTCACGGCTCACCGTATCGAACGGCTTCGCCGGTACATGCCGCTGCTTCTCGTGACGGGGGTGTTCCAGCGGCTGCCGTTTCTGGTGGCGGCGCTGGCCCTGCTGGTCCTGGCCGACACGAACCGCCCGCTCGTGCTCGCGATCGTGATTTTGAGTCCGCTGTTTTCGGGCATCGCATGCGGCGTCAGCCTGACGGCATGGCAGCAACTGCTGCTCCAGACGATTCCTCACTATCGCCGAAGCACGATGTTCGCCCTCCGGTACAGCATCGCGTGCGCCATCGGCATCGGGGCCGGCTGGGTCACCAAGCAAGTGCTGGCGGCCTATCCCGGGTTTGACGGCTACGGCATCCTGCACCTGTGCACGTTCGGGATGCTGATGGCCGGATATGTCCTGTTCACCATGGTTCGCGAGACGGGTGTGCCGCCGCCCGACGACGCCCACCCACTCAGCCTGCGGGAGAATCTGCGTCAGATTCCCCGGCTCGTGCGGAGCGAGAAACGCATCAAGCAGTACCTGGTCTCCAGGGCGCTCCTCAGCGGCATCTTCATCATCATGCCGTTCCTCGCGATTTACGCCCGCGAGACGCTCGGAGAGACCGAGAGTTTTCTCGGCGAACTCGTCATCCTTCAGACGATCGGCGCCGCGGTCGCCAACCTGGTGGGTGCCGTGGTGGGCGCCCGCGTCGGGGGCAAAGCCGTCCTGATAATCAGTCAGGTCGCTTTTCTCGTCCTGGCACCGTGGAGCGCCTTGGCGGGAACGCACCTGGAGTTCTACGCCATCTTCCTCCTCTTCGGCTTCGCCCAGTACACGTGGCGGATTGGGACGATCGTACTGTCGCTCGAGATCTGCCCCATGCGGCAACGGTCAACGTACCTGGCGGTCATCTCGTTTGTGTGCTTTGCGAGCATGTTCGTCGCATCGGAGATCAGTTCGCGCGTGTGGACGGGCCCGGAGCGATTCGGGCTCCTGGCGGCACTGACGTGGGTGACGGTGGCGCTGAGTCTCGCCTTCCTCCTGCCCCTGCGCGACCCGCGCCGCGAACGACTGTCAGGTCACTGACGCCCTCAACTAGCCCCCGATGACAATCGGGGGCGACACGTCACCCCCCGTTGCCACGGGGGGCTAATCAAAACGGCGCACGCACATCTCAACCAGCCCCCGATGACAATCGGGGGCAGCACGGCACCCCCCGTTGCCACGGGGGGCTAATCAAAACGGCGCACGCACATCTCAACTAGCCCCCGATGACAATCGGCGGCAGCACGGCACCCCCCGTTGCCACGGGGGGCTAATCAAAACGGCGCACGCACATCTCAACTAGCCCCCGATGACA
>Ga0307427_1001446_pt1 | contig 12197 bp, 10 predicted proteins | sample SalMarWE160190MG_FD_202162 | JGI IMG/M metagenome (GOLD analysis project Ga0307427, IMG submission 202162) | Salt marsh sediment microbial communities from the Plum Island Ecosystem LTER, Massachusetts, United States - WE1603-190 | ecosystem: Environmental > Aquatic > Marine > Intertidal zone >... | reverse complement strand
CACCTGGACTTACAGCTGCTCCTGGGATTGCAGAGTTGGTGATCAAGATGCTCTTGGATGCAGGGATGGATATGGAAGAAAAAAAGACCTTTCAAAAGAAAAGGATTGGATGGCCTCAATTCTCGACTGCATCAGCCAAGGAACAACGGAAGATGATTGCATCAAATCCTAAATACGGGCATATCATTTGCCGGTGTGAACAGGTAACAGAGGCAGAAATCCTGGAGGCAATTCGCAGGGGGGCCGACACCTTGGATGCAGTCAAACACCTAACTCGGGCAGGGATGGGTCGTTGTCAGGGTGGATTTTGTGGGACATTCGTTTTAAACCTTCTTGCAAAACAACTGGGTATTCCCCCTAATCAAGTGACCAAAAATGGGGAAGGTTCCAATCAGGTTATAGGATTTACAAAAGAAAAATATGGGTTTACAGAGGGAGTTAAAATATGAGCACTTTCACTAAAAAGAGAAAGGAGATAAAGACAATGAATACCATACCAGAAACAATGAAGGCTTGTGTTTTGATGGGGCCAAATCAGTTGCAAGTCAAAGAGGTCGCCACACCCAAACCCGGACCCATGGAGGTCTTACTTAAAGTTGAATCATGTGCAGTCTGCAGCAGCGATGTGAGCCTCATTGATAAGCCATGGGAGGCACAACCGCCATACGGCTCTTTCATCATCGGACATGAATATGCGGGGACAGTGGTAGACTTGGGAGAAACGGTGGATGAGTTTGAGGCAGGAGACAGGGTTGCCGTTGAAGCACATCTCGGATGTGGGCGCTGCCGAAATTGTAGACTCGGCAATTATACCGCCTGTCTTAATTACGGAAATCGCCAAAGAGGCCATCGTGCCAATGGATTTACTAGTAACGGGGGATTTGCTCAATATGTAGTCAATAACATCAACACAGTACACCCAATCCCGGATCATATCGATTTCGATGAGGCCTCCTTGATCACCAATCTCGGATGTGTGCTTTACGGTTTTGAAACTATAGGCGGATATGTTGTAGGTGATCATGTGGCAGTCATAGGCCCTGGTCCTTTGGGACTCATTTCCGCTCAGGTTGCAAAGGTCTTGGGAGCCGATAGGGTTTACCTAATAGGGACTCGGGAGTCTCGGCTCAGTATGGGAGCGGAAACCGGGGCTGATCGCATTATCAATGTGCATGAGGAAGACCCAGTGAAGGTTATCTATGAAGAGACAGGGGGTGTTGGTGCAGATCTTGTGGTCGAGTCTTCTGGGGCAAAGGATGGGCCAATGACGGCCATTAAAATGGCAAAACCTATGGGAAAGGTATTAATGTTAGGAATACCCCATGAGCCGGTTTTAGTCGATTTCGAAGATCTTCTCCTGAAAAACAAGTACATATATACGGTCCGCGGAGAAGGGTGGGCCAATACTGGAAGGGCCGTTTCTTTATTGGGTTCGGGCAAAGTCACTTTAAAACCTTATATTACCCATTCATTCCCTTTGCATGATATCTCAACAGCATTTAAGACATTTGTTGAACGAATAGGCGGTGCGGTTAAGGTTGTTGTGAAGCCTAATGAATAATGCCTTGAGACCTGAATAATCCCATCGTGGATAAGGGATTTATGAACATGATCGAATAATTCATTTTCATCGGGGGTAGTAAAAATGGAAAAGACAGTTTTATTGATTGCAACGCTTGACACCAAGGAAGAAGAGGCCTTTTTCCTGAAACAATGCATTGAGTCACATAGCGTCCATGTCACGGTTATGGATACGGGGATCCTTTCACCGCCACAGCGAAAGGCGGATATTTCGCAGAACGAGGTTGCCAATCGGGGAGGGATGTCATTAGAAGAAGCCGTGGCAACTGGAGATAAAGGAGTATGCACCATAAATATGTGCCAGGGATGCGAGAATATTACAAAGGAATTGTATGATCAGGGACGCATCCAAGGGGTTATCGGGATTGGAGGTGCCCAGGGCACTGAAATTGCATGTAGTGCAATGCGATCTTTGCCAACAGGTGTTCCACGGTTAATGGCATCTACTGTTGCCAATGGGCAGCATACCTTTGGTTTCTATGTAGGCACAAAGGATCTCACCATTATGCATACCGTAGCAGATATGCAAGGATTGAACTTTTTAACCAAGAGAATCCTAACAAACTCAGCTGCCGCTATTTGCGGAATGGTTGAAAGCCTTGATAAGCAAAGCATGGAACCAGAGGGGATACCGGTAGCCATGTCAATGCTGGGGACCACTACACCTGGTGCCTTGCGTGCAAAAAAGATTTTAGAAGACCGTGGTTTTGAGGTTGTGGCCTTTCATCAAAACGGTACTGGTGGTATTGCCATGGAAGACATGATTCTGGAAGGAACTTTTCAGGGCGTCCTGGATTTGAACCTTCATGAGATTGGAGACAGCTTTGTTCAAGGACTTCACGCCGCGATTCGAGAGGGCCGTTTAGAGGCGACAGGGTCTATGGGCTTACCTCAGGTGATTGCTCCTGGGAGTATCAATTATACAGTGCAAGGTTCACCAGATAGCCTTTCAGAGGATATGAGAAAGAGAAAATATTTTAATTACAACCCGCACTTAACATTGGTGCGCTTAGTGCCGGAGGAGTTGGCAGAGGTAGGGAAAGAAGTAGCTCAAAAGCTCAATAAGGCAAAAGGCCCCTTAAAGATCTTCATCCCTTTGAAGGGGTTTTCATTTCCAGACAGGGAAGGCCTTTCCCACTGGGAGCCTGAAGGTAATCAAGCGTTTATCGATGCTCTCAAAGAGAACATAAATAGCTCAATTCCCGTGACTGAACTAGACGCCCATATCAACGATCCTGAGTTTATCGATCCGGTCATAGAAGAATTCATATCAATGATGCAAAAAGAGGAGATTGCTCGTTGATGCCACCACCTCTTTAGAAACTTTTCTATACACCATCCAGGTGTATTATTGAGTTTGTGGAATGAGTCAGATTACCTCCATGGGCCCTGTTGCCCGAATGCAATGCTGGACATCCGGTGGCACATAAATAACATCACCCTGCTTTATGCTCATCTCCTTGTTATCTACCACACCGACGCCCTCGCCACTCAAGACAAAAAACTCATGTTCCCAAGGATGGCTATGGTTGGGAGATTCTCCACCTGCTTCGATGGAAAGGACTCTCAAATTAAAAGTGGGAGCCCCATCCTTTTCTGTAATTATATGTCGTATTACAGTTCCATGTGCCCCATCCATATCAACTGCTTCCGCTTCCTGATCAAGATAATGAATATGTTTCATATGTAGATCTCCTTTCTAAAAATAGTTTAGAGCTAAATAGTTAAAATCTCTGCTGTGTCCTTCATCCTTACTTTTTCACCCACCTTTAAATCTCGAACTGACTTATCTGTAGTGCCAGGTAATACAACTCAAGATTTATGTTTATCTTAAAAGGCGATATCTATTGATCCTAATAAAGAAATTGCCTGCTGGCTCTCCTTTCCCCTGCAAAAAATATTAGAAGGTCAATACAATCCTACCAAGGGTAGTTTTTTTACTCAATGCCTTAATGGCCTCATTAGCTTGAGCAAAAGGGAAGGTCTTTGTTACAACTGGCTTGATCTTACCTTCTTCAACAAGCTTGATAACCTGCAGGAGCTCAGTTTTCGTCGAGAGGCGAGAGCCTATGATTTCCCATTCATTATAGTGCATAGCCATAGTATCTAACGGGAATGGGCGACCAGGTGCGTAACCTACCACGATAAGCTTACCCCCTTTTTTTAAAGATGGTAGCGACCAGCTGAGGGTTTCCGGAGTTCCTACAATCTCGATCACAGCGTCCACACCTTGTCCTCCTGTCAGGTCTCTAATTCCTTGCGGCGCTTTATCAGGACTAAATATTTTATCTGCACCAAGCTCTTGGGCGAAATTTAAGGCATTTTGATCCTTATCCACAACAAACACTTTTGCCCCGCAGAGTTTGGCAATTTGGACCCCATGAATTCCAAGCCCCCCTGCTCCCACAATCAGAACACTCTGACCAGCTTTCACATCTGCCAATCTTGTTATGGCATGGTAAGGAGTCCCAACTGCATCAGCAAGAATGGCCATTTCATGTAATGGCATGTCCTTTTTGAATGGGCAAAAAGCATACGCAGGGATTTGAAGGTATTCCTCAAACCCGCCACTGAGCTCAAATCCTACCCTTTTGAGATTAATGCAAAGGTTTTCACGCCCTGTAAGACACCATTGACATTCACGGCAGGTAATATAGATATAGACAACCCCCACATCGCCTCGATCTACACCGGAAACAAATTCGCCTACACCTACCACTTCTCCCACCACCTCATGCCCTATGATGTGAGGTAAGGTCACGATGGGAGGTGGAATCTCGCCTCTGATAATTTTAAGATCCGTTTGGCAGATACCACAGGCCTTAACTTTTAAGAGAATTTCATCACGCTTGAACCGGGGTGTATCCATCTCGATCAATTCCAGCGAGCTATTATACTCATTAAGGATCATCGCTTTCATAACTATTTTTTATCCCTTTTTAAAAGAATGTATCTTGGGTTCTGCTTCCTTTTTATCCCTTATTTATCTCAGACCAGGCCCGCTTCTGCAATAGCATCTTTAATCAATTTTTTATCGCTTTCCTTTAGAGGAAGTAAGGGAAGTCGTGGGGAGCCGCCATAATAGCCTGCCACTTCTGTAGCGTACTTCACGCCCGCAACCCCTGATTTCCCAGATACCGATTTATTTAGCGCGAAGAGTTTAGAATGAAGTTTCCGAGCTCCTTCTACATCGCCATTTCTGAATTTCTTATATAACTCACAGCATGGATGAGGAAATGCATTTGCAAGGGAGATAACGCCTCCTGTAGCACCGAGGGCCAATCCAAGGAAAAGTGTGTTCAATGTTCCTGAAAGAACATCAAAATCCGCCCCGCAAACCTCCAGGTACCCGGCAATGCCACCAGGGGAGCTATCCTTCATGCCTGCTATATTGGGATGCCTGGAGATGGTCTCAATGACTTTCGGAGATATGGTTATCCCTGTGAAACCAGGTGCATTGTATGCAAGGACCGGAATAGTAAGGGCCTCGGCCACATCTGTGTAGTAGCTAATCAGGGCATCGTCAGTGAGGCTTTTCTTGAAATAGCCTGGGCTCACCAGCGAAACAAAATCGGCTCCAAGCTCGGCCGCCCTTTTCGAAGCAGCAATGGTCTGCCGGGTGGACTCATATCCTGCTCCAGCCATGACTAACTGATGCTTGGCCTTTTCTTCAAGCACAACCTCAAGAATTCGTACCTGTTCATCTTCAGTCAAACTCTTGTTCTCTCCATTGCTTCCAAGAACAAGAAAGCCATTCAGAGGTGTCTCCTTATATTTACGCATATTCTCTCTTAATTGATCAATCACTACCTCTTCATTCTGAAAAGGGGTATTAATCGGTGCAAAAATCCCAGATATCTTATTTGCCATTATCTTTTCCTCCAAGTTAAATTTTATTAAGTTAGATTTTTTTAAATCACAAATTAAATCCTGTCTGGTAGTAAGTTTTGTTTTTACCATTCAGGGATTCTGTTTAGATCTCAGTACAGCAATTCCTTGCAGGATGAGTCCCAAAAGGATCGTGCCTGTAGCACGTGGGCATGGTTTATGATCACCCCAATATCCTGAACCTACACATTGCTCAAAAGTTCCTTGGCATCCTTTATCACATGCTCTATGGTGAAACCGAACTGTTGAAAGAGCTCATCTGCTGGAGCAGAGGCCCCAAAGCGTTCTATACCGATGATTTTTCCCTGCGTTCCGGTGTATCGCTCCCATCCATAAGGGCATCCTGTTTCAACCGCAAGGCGCGCATTTACATGAGATGGCAACACCTCCTCATGATAGTCTTCAGACTGCATTTCAAAAAGTTCCCAGCAGGGAATATTGACCACTCGGACTTGTATACCTTGATTCAGCAACTGTTCATATGCTGACAGCAGAATAGGCACTTCTGACCCTGTGCCTATCAAAATCAGTTCAGGTTTTGATTCAGGGGCATCAGCAAGAACATAGGCACCGCGTTGAAGTCCACTTGCTTTAGTATAGCAATCCCTATCAATGATAGGTAATTTCTGTCGTGTCAGAATCAGTGCGGTTGGGCCATCTCGACGGCTTAGGGCTATTTTCCATGCCTCCACTGTCTCCTGGGCATCTGCGGGACGGATAACCATCAGGTTCGGCATGGCTCTCAAGCTGGAAAGCTGCTCGATGGGCTGGTGGGTGGGGCCATCCTCCCCCAGCCCGATGGAATCGTGAGTGAAGACGTAAATCACAGGCAATCCCATCATTGCTGCCAAACGAATAGCCGGGCGCATGTAATCGGAAAAGATCAGAAACGTCCCACAATAAGGGATGAGGGCTCCGCTGAGGGCCATACCGTTCAAAATCGCTCCCATGGCATGCTCCCGAACACCGAAATGAATGTTGCGGCCACCTGAGTTTTTGAACTCCCCGAAGTCCTTGAGAAAGGTATTGTTTGAGGGGGCCAAATCTGCTGAACCACCGATAAGGCCAGGAATATAAGGTGCTACTGCTTGTAGCACTTTACCAGAGGCAGAGCGAGTTGCCATGTCCCCGTCTTCCGGTTTAAACAGAGGCAAAAAATCTTCCCACTGGGAAGGGTCAGGGGCTTTATGCATTTTCTCCCACTCATGGGCAAGTTCAGGATAGTTTTTTTTATAGACCTCCCAGAGAGACAACCATTGTTTCTCTTGTCCTTTCCCATGTTTTTCTGCCTGTCGAAAATGTAAAAGCACATCTTTGGAAACTAAAAACGCCGGAGTCTCAGGCCATTGGAGATTTCTCTTGGTCAGCACTACCTCTTCTTCACCCAATGGAGCTCCATGAGCATCAGCCGAGTCCTGCTTGTTGGGACTCCCGTAAGCGATATTAGTCCTGGCAATAATGAGAGATGGTTTTGATTTCTCTTCTCTGGCTCGCTGGATGGTGTTCTCAATACCTTTCAGATCATAGCCGTTCACACGTTGGACCTGCCAGTTGTATGCCTCAAAGCGGCGCCCAACATCTTCACTCAGGGCAAACTCGGTGGATCCCTCAATGGTTATCCGATTATCCAGATAAATATAGATAAGCTTTCCCAGGCCAATGTGTCCTGCCAGAGAAGCCGCCTCGGAAGCAACTCCCTCCATAATATCTCCATCACTCACGAAAGAGTAAACAAAGTAATCAATTAGCGGAAAGTCTGGTTTGTTAAAACGGTTGGCCAGAAACCTCTCAGACATAGCCATGCCAACGCCGGTTGCAAAGCCCTGACCCAATGGTCCCGTAGTAGTTTCTACACCAGGTGCACAACCATACTCTGGGTGTCCAGGGGTATGACTGTTCCATTGTCTAAAAGCTTTTATATCATTGAGTGTAAGGCCATACCCTGTCAAATAGAGCATAGCATACAAAAGCATGGAGCCATGTCCGGCTGATAAAACAAAACGATCGCGATTTAGCCATTGTGGATTCTTAGGATTGTACTTCATGACTTTAGTCCAAAGAACATAAGCTAAGTCAGAGGTCTCCATAGGCATACCGGGGTGTCCTGAATTGGCCTTCTGCACTGCGTCTACTGCCAAAAATCGAATCGTATTGATACACTTTTTTTCAAACGAACCTGAAAATTGACCTAAGCTCATCTCATTCTCAGATGTCATGGTCAGCTCCTTTATTATCGTAGTACATTATTTTTACTGAACTAATCATTTTCCCGTATACTGAGATGCTCCCATCTGTCAGAGGCTAACACCTGAGGATTTGCTATGGTTACGGGCTCTATTCCGTTGAACAGATCGACCACAGCCCGGGCTGCCGCAATAGCAATTTTGACCACACATTCCTTTGTCAGCGCAGCCGAGTGTGGGGTAAGAATGACATTGTCCAGGCCCAAAAGCGGGCTATCATCTGGAAGGGGCTCCTCACTAAAAACATCCAGACCTGCTCCTGCTATTTTTCTTTCCTGCAAGGCCTTGACCAATGCCGATTCATCGACCACCGGACCACGCGAGGTATTGATCAAAAATGCATCCGGTTTCATCCAGGAAAGCTCGAGCTCACCCACTGCATGGCGGGTGTTGGCCCTTAGCGGGACATTAATGGATACTACATCCGATTTTGAGAACAATTCCTTGGTATCGACAAACTCCACCCAACCCTTATTTTCCTCTCTAAGCCTCATAGAACGGTCAGAGAAGCCTGTAGTGGCAAGAACCTTCATTCGAAACACCTCATGACACATGCGAGCGCATTCAAGGCCAATCCCTCCGAATCCCATTATCCCCACGTTCTTTCCATCCATGTCTCTGGGCAGGTTCTTGCGGCGGATTGCAAAATTACCCTTACGTACCTCACTATCCAAGAAAAAAATCTGTTTAAAGAGGACAAGCATCAGGCAAAGAATATGCTCTACCACGCTTCTAGTGTTTACACCAACAGTAGATGCAACAATGATTTCCTTTTCTGAAGCTGCCTCCACGTCTACGTTATCAAATCCAGCACCTGTTCGGGAAATGATGCCTAATTCATCCGCATGGGAGAGCAACTCCCGAGTCATTTTTATTCCTGTTCTTAGAACGATCCCTTGAACCCCCTTCATCAGAGGAATAACGGTTTCAGGACTCTTATCAGGAGAATGCACAATTTCACAGCCAGCTTTCTCCAGTATTTCAACTGCTTCTGGCTGAATAGGCTCAGGGAGTAATACACGTTTAAAAGATGTCAAAGTTCACTCCTTTCATTATAATATATAAACCTACACAAAGAGGCTAAAGGACTTGGCTGGCATCTTCTGGCCCCCTGACCAGCTTGCACGCATTTTTTCTGCTTCTCATCTTTTATCCCTGGCCGTTTTTTTGGTCACTCTTTTGGCTACGAAGTCCACCATGTTCTGCGTTGCCTCACTGAATTCCTTGGCCGTGGCAAGCAGGGCCGCATGGTTATTGAACTCCTTGGGGGTGTATCCATCCTCGGCATAGCCACGTTCAAAATAGGGGATTCTCATGAGTTTGTCCATTACTTCCTTGGGCACTGGATCGTTGATTTGATCTTGAAAATCCAGGTGCCCACCCTTTTCTAATAGAGCCTCCAAATAGGGCGGCGGACATGTGTATACAACGTTGGCACCGGCTATCTTCTCTATGTGCCAGGAGCGCACCTGACTGTCCACCTTGGGACTCATCCGCATTGAGCAGAGGAGCATTTTCCCTGGATATTCATTATTCTCCTCAACGAGGCGGCAGGCCTTTTTGAAAATGGCAACCTCGGCCCAACGCACATCCGCCTCACTTAGGGTGATGTTCCGCTCCTCGGCCTCTTTTTGTAGATCTCCCAGGGTGCCATACCGGGCACTCATGCATGTAATGACCGAGCGCCATTTTGTCAAATCTACGCCGTTGGCCTTGGCTTCCCTTAAACCATCTACTACAGCATTCATGGCAGCGATAAACTGAGGGATAATAAACGCCAGCGTATTATTTGTTGGGATTCCTTTGGCTGTTAATCTCTTGATTACCTCATAGCCTTCAGCTGTACCAGGCGATTTGATCATCACATTGGGAGAAAGAGACTGAATTTCAAGCGCCTGGGCAAACATCTTTTCCACGTCATCACGTACCCGGGGATCTACCTGCCCCGAAAGATATCCACATTTATAATTGGTTGCCTCAAAGATGGGTATGTAGAACTCAGCACCCCTCTTGACGATCTCTTTGTATGTCCTCCAAAAAACCAACTCAGGATCTATGTAACCTTCTCGATCAATTAGTTCATCAACCCATTTGGTCCAATAGTCAGGATTGTCCATGATTGCCTTATAAGACAGGGGTGGATTAGTAGTAACACCTTTAAAGATGTTTTCTTCGGGTCTGTTATTTTTGCTGTACAGACGATCCAACCAAGAGACCATCTCCTCCTTGTTATGAGCTTTCTGGATCATTTTCGACCGCCAATTCTCATAGATAAGAGGCGAAGAATCCCACCAGATTTCAGCTTTTGGATTTACTTCCCACAATTTTTCCACAACACTTTTCGATGCCATTTGTACTCCTCCCTAAAGTTCAACTATTTTATAAATCAAGACTTTATTTATGATGCTTTCCCTATCTATTTCTCCTAAGAAACTAAATGTGAAAAAGAGCATGGAGATGTCTTCTTTTACATCATGCCCTCTAAGAGTGGGCCTCAGCGTGCCACTTCAAAACCGTGCATAAATACAAAGGCCCTGTAAAACAATGACGAGTTGTCCCGCTTAGCTGGATTTGAAGCGGCCTACCGGCTCGTCTTTGTGAGGGCATAGTAAAAAAAGACATCTCCATACTTACCCTATAGTTTCTTTCATATATAACCCTGAGGCGAAGCTTCGGGGTTATTTGCTAAATTGAAATTAGAACAAAATCATGCCAATAAATCATCGGATGCAATGACATTTACCCCTGTATCCGATATATTTGAAATTATGACATCTCCTTCCATTATCGGAGGCTTGACTTTTATTTTGGCTAAGTGATCCATTGATCTGAACAGATCTTTTTTTGGAATCGCCTCCGCAGTCCTAACAGGCAATCTTTTTACCTCGCTATTCTCAACAACCACGGTTGAGGTTAATAAACGCTTGGGCTCTAAGAATTCTTGTTGAATGTATGCTTTGCCTTTTTTGCACAGTTTGCCCTCAATCTTGATCACTCCCTTTTCCTTCCAAACTTTTGCACGACATCCTTTTGGGCAGGTAGTACAAATAATCTCTCGAACTTCTGCCATAGTATTAATTCTCTTCACATCGTAGTTTCAGAGTTTTTACCGAATTTCCGATCTCACTGAAAATCTTCTTTGGGATTTTTATACGAATCATTTCACTTGGCCTTGCGGATGGATACGTCTTTTCAAAGATATCACCTATCCGCAATTTCATCTTTGCCATGGGCTTTCTGACACGTATATAAAGCGTAGTTTCATTTTCTCCGCTGAGGACTTGTGGGACGATCTGGCCAATGTTCTCATCCCCTTCTAAGGAAATCTTTCTCTTCAAATCGGGCATTTTGTCTTTTATCCTAAGATAAGCACCTATTGCAGCTACTTCTCCTTCTGAGGAAACATTGTCAACCATATCATTTACATGGAGAACATTGCCGCATGCAAATACTCCTCTTACATTGGTCTCTAAAAAGTCATTTACAAAGGGGCCTCTTGACCTGGAATCTATAGACACACCGGCCATCTTTGACAATTCGTTCTCGGGTATCAGGCCTACTGAAAGCAAGAGTGTGTCGCACTCAATAAATTGTTCTGTGCCCTTGATAGGATTCCAGTTAGAGTCAACCCTAACTACAGTTACACCTTCAACGCGCTTATTACCGTGTATTTCTGCTACGGTATGGCTCAACATAAGAGGTATATCAAAGTCATGAAGGCATTGTACGACATTCCTGATTAAGCCACTGGTGTAAGGGAGAACTTCAGCCACTGCCTTTACTTTAGCACCTTCAAGAGTGAGTCGCCTTGCCATAATCATACCGATATCACCTGACCCTAGGATTACAATCTTTTTCCCAGGCATATATCCTTCAATATTTATGAGCCTCTGGGCCATACCTGCTGTGAAAATACCGGCTGGCCTCTCTCCTGGAATCCCAAGACTTCCTCTTGGTCTCTCCCTGCAACCCATGGCAATGATGATGGATTTACATTGGTAGATTCGGAGACCGCATTGTTCACTGACAGAGGTTATGGTTCTGTTTTTATCGATTTTTAGAACCATTGTATTCAAGGCAATATCAATTTTTTCTGCCTCAGCCATTTTGATATAGCGATTGGAATACTCAGGCCCTGTTAATTCTTCCCCAAATTTCTCAATACCAAAACCATTATGTATGCATTGTTTGAGAATTCCTCCAGGCCGTTCATCCCTTTCGAAAACGACCAGATCTTTGACGCCCCTCTGCCTCGCTTTCACAGCTGCAGCAAGTCCTGCTGGTCCTGAACCAATAATAGCCAAATCTAAATGAGATTTACTTAGCATTCAATTTCCTTGATAAACTCGGCTCTTTCTGAGGCAAGTGCTGTAACCTGATAGGAACCTTCCCCATTTTTGGTCACTTGATTAGGGGGAATACCCAGTTGTTTTGCAAGAAGGTTTAAAACGAATGTCCCACAAAATCCACCCTGACAACGACCCA
>Ga0307427_1001443_pt1 | contig 12209 bp, 11 predicted proteins | sample SalMarWE160190MG_FD_202162 | JGI IMG/M metagenome (GOLD analysis project Ga0307427, IMG submission 202162) | Salt marsh sediment microbial communities from the Plum Island Ecosystem LTER, Massachusetts, United States - WE1603-190 | ecosystem: Environmental > Aquatic > Marine > Intertidal zone >... | reverse complement strand
TATAACGAGATTTTGAGTGCCATTTGTCTCAACAATGTTTGTGATCTTCGATTTTATGAAGCGAACCCCTTCTTTATCTTTGGCCCGGTTATAATATCCCTCAAAATCCTTGCCAGAGGTTCGGATATCAATATAGAATATAGCTGCATCCAGGTTTCCCTTCAAATGTTCTTTTGCCACCATGGCCTCTTTTATGGCATAGGTACAGCAAACTGCCGAGCAGTAAGGTTGCGCGCCATCATGCACATCCCTTGAGCCTATACATTGAAGCCATGCTATTCTCTCCGGCTCTTTATTGTCAGATGGTCTTGTTAAATGTCCTTCGAAGGGGCCGGATGAGGAAAGAATTCTTTCAAATTCAAGACTGGTTAAAATATTAGGCGATTTTTTGTATCCATAGGTATCACGGATAGCCGGATCAAACGTCTCAAAGCCTGGCGCCAAAACAACTGAACCCACATGGAGGTTGATCTCTTTTTCAGTGTCCTCAAAGTTAATCGCACCACTGGGACAGAACTTCTCACAGGCCCTACACTTTCCCTTCTCAAAAAAGATACAGTGTTGGGAATCTATGCTGTATTTGAGGGGTACCGCCTGGGGGTATTGGACATAGATGGCCTTCCTTTTATTTAGGTCCTCATTGTATTCATCATCAACCTTCCTGGGGCACTTTTCCGCACACAGCCCGCAGGCGATGCACTTGTTCAAATCAACATATCTGGGATGCTGTACGACAGTGACCTGGAAGTCTCCCTCCTCACCCTTTATGGCCTCAATCTTAGAGAGTGTAAGAAGCTCAATGTTTATATGCCGGCCGACCTCGACCAGTTTGGGTGAAATAATTCACATAGCACAGTCATTGGTGGGGAATGTCTTATCGAGCTGGGACATCACACCACCTATGGACGGGGATCTTTCAATAAGATATACATAGTAGCCTGAATCAGCTAAATCCAGAGCAGTCTGCATACCAGTGATGCCGCCGCCTACCACCATCACTGAGCCTATATTGCCTTTCTTCATTTCTACCTCAAATAAAAGCTTATAATCTCTTTATATAGCTTTAACTATAATAGGCAAAACGCCAGAGACAGTATTTTTGTAAAAGTTCGATATTTAGGGGTAATAACTCATGAATTCCCGCCTACGCGGGAATGAGGAGATAAGATAAGTGCCTGTCATTCCCGCGAAAGCGGGAATCAAATAGGTATGTATCCATCAGTATCCAAAGGCACTTGCCCCTATTTATTAAGCAGATACCTACTTTTTTGTGTGGCTAATTTATAATTTTTATTCCTTTGCTTTGTCAATAATATTTTTAAAACCTATCAATCAAAAAGATTCAAAAAAATATCCGGGGTTGATACTTATTACAAAGTGAGGGAAATCTCTAACAAGGGTGAAATTAAAGGCAAAGAAACTCATAACGTTTTGGGCAATTAAGCTCGACACTGATCCACCAAACCTTACATCTCCCAAAAAAATGACTTGACATGTGAAACGTATAGAACGAGTTATTATACGATCCAGGCTAAAGACCTGAAATATGATACATGTACCATCACTTTTATGGAATACTCAAAATGAAAAATAATTAAATAGGATAGAGACTAATAAAGAATCAATGAGCTTGGAAAGAAAAATTATCGCATCCACGAACATTTATTATGGTTGGATCATTGTAGCGATTGGCTTAATCTCTATGGCCTTTTGGTTTGGTATTCGTTCGAGCTTCTCGATTTTTTATGTTGCCCTGTTGGAAGATTATCCCTGGAGCCGGAGTGAAGCCGCCGGGGTTCAATCAATGGCTCTTATCACCTATACAATTCTGGCCCCTTTAGTGGGCGGACTCATCGACCGCTTTGGCCCTCGCCGCATCATTGGCCTAGGCATTCTGCTCTTGAGTGTAGGGCTAATGTTGTGTGGTTCAGTAAAGTCACTCCATCAATTCTATTTCCTTTATGGTGTACTGATGGCTGCTGGTATCACTTGTATTAGTATCGTCTCCTATAGTGCCATCATAGCCCATTGGTTTGAAAAGAAACGGGGTTTGGCCAGCGGCATTGCCGTTTCCGGGATGGGCCTAGGGACTTTCCTTTTGGTTCCAATCTCTCAACACTTCATTGCTTTGTGGGGATGGCGACTTACCTTTGTAGTTTTAGGAGTGCTGGTTCTCATCATTTTACTGCCTCTAAATATCATATTACTAAGACATAAACCTCAGGAACTCGGTCTTAGGCCTGATGGGCTGAAGAAGGTAGAACCACCCAGTGCAAGAGGGGTGACGGAAGAAAATTCGACCTGGTCCGAAACTGACTGGACTATTAAAAAGGCCTTAAGAACACGGCGATTCTGGACCTTACTTATGTTCCCTTTCTTAGCCGTTATCGGTGTATATATTGTCCTTGTCCACCATGTTAAATTTCTGGTTGATATAGGTATCGATAAGATGACCGCTGCCTTAATTTTTGCCTTGGCTGGATTTATCTCCACGTTTTTTCGTATTTTTTGGGGTTGGCTCTCTGATCGTATTGGTCGGGAAAAGACCTATACCATCGGGATACTTTGTATCTGCATTGGTGTAGGCTCCCTTCTTCTGTTAGACTTCTTGGAAGAGAGATCATTTATTTATTCCTTTTTTATCTTTTTCGGGATAGGCTGGGGGGTAACAGCACCTATGTTTATGTCCGTGGCAGCAGACCTTTTTAAAGGTAAGGTGTTTGGTCTTATCTATGGATTTGTGGAAGGGGCTATAGGGATTGGAGGGGCCTTTGGTGCCTGGGTTGGGGGATATATTTTTGATAAGACCATGAGCTACCAATGGTCCTTTGTCCTTGCAATAATCGTATTTATACTATCCTGCCTATTTATCTGGTTGGCTGCTCCCCGAAAAATCCATAAAAATGAAATTTAAAGGATTTGGATTGCAAGCGGGGGATTTCAGTAAATCATAAAAATCTTGACAATGAAAATTTGTTTAATTAAGTATACTATTTAATAAGTCAGACTTATTATTTCTTAAAAACCTACAAGACACATAATGCCCCCTCAAAGCAAGAAGAGCAATCTTATCTCCGAGGCGCTTTTTCGGCCTCTGGATAAGAAACGGTACTCCGAGCAGGTCGCTGATTTGATCCAGGGCAAAATCCTCGGAGATAATCTCGAAATTGGCACCAGTTTTCCCTCTGAAAAGGACCTTGCACAGGAATTTCTGGTGAGCCGGTCAGTGATCAGAGAAGCCCTTCGAATCCTTGAGGTATCTGGCCTGATCACAATAAAAAAGGGACCCACAGGTGGTATCTTTGTAGCCGATGTCTATCACAAACCCATAACAAATTCGATCAATAACTTGATTACCTCCGGGAGAGTCACTATAGATCATCTCTTTGACGTACGACTGCTTATTGAGCCCCATATCGCAATGGAGGCAGCCCTCCACGCAAAAGATGAGGACATGCAAAGGCTTCAAGAGTTATTCGAGGATTTCTCTCAGCATCTCGATAATCCCCTACATCTCAAAAAAAACAATCTCAAGTTTCACCTACTGTTAGCAAAGGCATCTGGGAATCCAGTATTATCACTTCTATTAGAATCAGTATTTGAACTTCTGGTTAAACTCACCCTCGATTTTTTGGATCTGTCTCTGGAGAGACACTTCTTTCAGGCCCATAAGGAAATCTTTAATGTCATTGCACAAAAAAACCCCGAGGAGACCAAGAGGCTCATTAAAGAGGATATCCTGGATACAAAAGAAAAGATAGAAAGATTCAGAAGCCATAAAAAGCTTGTTTCTGTCAACTAATAGGAAGAGGATCTTTTAAAGTCAGCATTTCTTAGAAAGGAATCGGGGACAGATGAGCCTGAAATGGATATTGTTCTTGTTTTCTTAAAAAAAGCCAATCTATCTTTAAAAAAATTAATTTTTAATGTTCTCTCCATGACACGTATACCTAAAATGTTAGTAATTTTATTGAGGTAAACACGGGTGGAATTTATAATAACTATACTACTTGTTATCGGGGTTATAGGTCTCATAGCACAGGCATTGATTGGCCTGAGTTTTTTTATTTCATGCATTTTCGAAAAAGAGAGACGGGCAAGCGTTTTTGCCGGATTGCAGTTTCTGGGTATGAGTGCTTTACTTATCATCTTTCTTCTCCTCATATGGAACGGCTTCTTTAAGACCACCCTTGGCCTTGTTATACTCATAGCAGGGTATATTTTTACGGTGTCATCTGCTATTATTCTATCGAGAAGAACTGCGCCGAATCCGAGGGCACTGCAAGGGACAAGGGGATTTATTGTTGGAGAAGTGAAGAGACAGGATGAGAGAACACATGTTTTTGCCAGGAATCGGAGCATTCACCCGGGTTCGGAGCAATATAAAGCTTACTACAGGGAACACCCTGAACATGAGGAGTTTGATACAAAAAGGAGAGAAATAGGAGGTCCTCTGGGACACTTTGGAACCATAGACAGCCCTTATGAGGGGCCCAATGTAGCTGCAACACTGGCATCGGGAGACATTCCCATGTACCTCGGTACACCAGAAAAGGTGAAGCCAAAACCCCATTTCCTGATGAAAGAAAAGAGGGTTAATCTCACCCCTGAAGAGGCTACAGAAAGGCTCAAGGGCTATGCCCGAAACCGTGGAGCTGACCTGGTTGGGATAACCGAACTCAACCCTCTGTGGGTTTACTCCCACAGGGGGGAGATCTTTTACGACAACTGGGGGGACTGGGGCAAGGAGATAAAGGTAGAACATAAGTATGCGGTTGTATTTGCCATGGAGATGTCCTTTGACATGGTAGGTACCGGCCCACATACGCCAACCTCGATCGAAAGCATGGGTAACTACGCAAAGGGGGCTTACATCGCAACGCAGTTGGCGAGCTTTATTGCCAACCTTGGTTATTCTGCCACAGCAAGCCATTTCCGTCACTATGAGGCCCTCATGGTGCCGCTGGCAGTAAATGCAGGCCTGGGAGAACTCGGTCGGCTTGGATATTTGATCACCAAAGAGCTTGGCCCGAGAGTACGGCTGGGTGTGGTTACCACAAACCTCCCACTCATCCCTGACAAACCAGTGGATCTCGGGGTGGAAGATTTTTGCAGAATCTGCAAGAAATGCGCTGTTTGTTGCCCATCTAAATCCATTCCCTTGGAAAAGGATCAAACAGTAGTCAATGGGTTGCGCCGGTGGAAATTGAATGATGAAACCTGTTTTGACTACTGGGGAAAGGTGGGAACAGACTGTAATGTTTGCATGAGGGTGTGCCCGTGGAGCCATGCGAGGACCTTTCCCCACAAGATAATACTGGGGATTATTACCAGAAACAGTATTGCAAGACGTCTCTTTTCGATCATGGATGATGTTTTCTATGGAAAGAGACCGAAGGTCAAGGCCATCCCGAAATGGGCTCGATTCAAACCAGGAAAATCGTCGTAGGAACATTAAACAATGAGGGGGTGATAAAAATGGTTGCTTGATTCAGACAATAGATGGGTGTTTGGATAATCTCATGGTGTATCAGTTAATTAAACAACGGGGTCAAAGACCCCAGGGAGAGGAGGTTTGAGGATGAAAAAGGCACTTTTTTTAGGGATAGGAATGGTATGTGTGCTAGGGATCTTTGTTTTTAGTGGTGTGCAAGCGGTTCAGGCAAAAACTATTGAACTGAAGTTTGCCCACTTCATGTCCCCTATGCACATCCAGCATCAAAAATCTTTTGCACCTTTTTGCAAGAAAGTAGCGGAGCTGACCAAAGGTCAAGTCAAGATCAAGATATACCCAGGAGGGGCGCTCGGTGGCCCCAAACAGCTTCCAGATGCGGTCAAGACAGGTATTACAGACATAGCCTTTATTATCCCATCGTATACGACGGCTCGTTTTCCGCAGACTTCAGCCTGTGATCTGCCCTTTCTCTTTGACAGCGCATCGCATGCGACCAGGGTAATCTATGCACTAGCCTATGACTACCTGGCAGACGATTACAAAGACTATAAGGTTTTGTGGTTCTATTCCTGCGGACCTGGCCAGTTCCATTCTGCTACCAAGCCCATTTACACGGTGGAAGATCTCAAGGGAATGAAGATGCGTGCACCTTCGGCTTATATGAGCAAGGCCTTAAAGCTCTTAGGGGCTAACCCAGTGGGGATGCCCATTTCAAAGCTTACTATGTCCCTTCAGAAGAAGGTTATCGACGGGATGTTGACGCCTTATAGCGCTGTTATAGATTTTAGGATGTGGGATCTGGTAAAGTACATCGCCCAGATGGATATGTATGTTTCTCCCATGGCTGTGGTGATGAATAAAAAGAAATGGAACTCCCTGCCGGACTCCGCCAAAAAGGCCATTAATGAGGCATCAGGAATGCAGTGGGGCCTGCACGCCGCCCAAGTTTATGACAATCACGATCAAAACATGGTAAATCAAAATAAAGTGTCGGGCAAGATCGAGATCTACAAGGTACCGATGTCTGAGAAAAAAAAGTTTATGGGAGTAGTACAGGGAATGCAAGCCAATTGGGTGGCTGCAATGTCCAAAAAAGGACTCCCTGCCAAGCAGATCTTAGAGGCAGTTAAAGAGTCGGCTAAACTCCATAGAAAGAAGTAGTATGAGTAGATGATAGATACCCGGGTCGACCGTAAGAGACTATGGTCGACCCGGAAAATAAAAGGTCTTTTTGTTTTATGAAGAGAAAGCAATTAGGTTATAGCTTCCAAGCGTGGGTTTACTGGATATCAAAAGCGCTGAATAGCTTTGCCTCGATTATCCTGTTTTTTATGATGCTTCTCACTATAGCTGACGTCTTTTTGAGAAAGGTATTCAGCCAATCGATATTGGGTACCGTTGAGGTTACCGAGTTCATGATGGTGATTCTCCTATTTTTTGCTGTAACACAGACAGAAATTTTGGATGGCCATGTGAAAGTGGATCTAATAATGAGCCAGTTCGGTGAACGCACTAAGGCCGTGACTGATATGATTATCCAATTTGTCTGTTTTCTCCTCTTTGGGCTATTCACCTGGTCCACTCTAGTGTATGCGACAAAGATGAGGGGCTCAGGCGAGGTTTCGCAGGACCTATGGCTCCCTGTATATCCATTCATCTATGTAGTTGCGCTGGGTTGCGCCCTGTTAGCTCTTTCACTGTTGATAAAATCCTTCATGGCATTTATGAGAATGGATAAATCATGAGTCCGGTAACTGTTGGCATAATTGGAATTTTCTTTTTGTTTTTGCTTCTGGCTCTTCGCATGCAGATTGGTTTCTCAATGGCGCTGGTAGGGTTTCTCGGGTTTACCGTTCTCTGTTCTCTTGAAGCCAGCTTTTCGATACTGGGTATGGAGGCCTTCAAAACAGGAACTGCCTATAGCCTAACAGTTATTCCACTCTTTATTCTCATGGGGCAGTTTGCTAACCATTCCAGAATGGGGATGGAGATCTATGAGACAGTTTATCGATGGCTCGGTTTTTTGCCTGGTGGGCTCAGCATGGCCACTACAGGGGCCTGTGCCGGCTTTGCAGCTATATCAGGATCATCGCTGGCAACCGCGGCTACCATGGGCATGGTAGCACTTCCGGAGATGAAACGGTTCAAATACGACGATTCGCTGGCCACTGGATGTATTGCAGCAGGCGGTACGCTTGGGATCTTAATCCCACCAAGTACGGTATTGATAATCTACGGTATTTTGACCGAACAGCCTATCGCAACCTTGTTTATTGCAGGCGTCCTGCCCGGGCTGCTGCTGAGCGGTCTGTTCATCGCAACCATATATGCCATGACGAAATATAAACCGAGCCTGGGCCCCCCTGGACCACGATTCACCATGAAGGAGAAAATCTATTCACTGAAAGGTACGTGGAGCCTTTTGACTCTCTTCCTATTAGTGATAGGCGGCCTCTATACAGGATGGTTTACACCTACTGAGGCAGCAGGGGTAGGAGCCTTTGGCGCGTTTTTCATAACCATCATAAAGGGAAGGCTAAACCGGGATAACCTGAGAGAATCGCTCACTGAAACGGCAAAGACAACAGCCATGGTGTTTGTAATCTTGATCGGAGCAAACATCTTCGGGTACTTTCTGACAATCAGCCAGATTCCCGACCAGCTCTCAACCTGGATAGCGGAACTTGGGCTGAATAGATACATGGTCATGTCGATGCTTATCTTTGCGTTCATTATCCTGGGTTGCTTTATGGAAGGACTGGCAATAATGGTTCTAACCATACCCATTGTCTATCCCATGGTCATGGATATGGCATTTGATCCGATCTGGTTCGGTATCATTATCACCTTGACAATGGAAATGAGCCTCATTACACCGCCTGTGGGGATTAATGTGTTCATCATCAGTGGGGTGGCCAAAGATGTTCCCATGTATACTATTTTCCGAGGTATTCTGCCCTTCTGGCTCGCCATGCTGGCATGTATCATTCTCTTAGTTATATTCCCGCACATAGCCCTTTTTCTTCCTACAAGCATGGGTTAGCGATCTGCTGAGAAAAGGTTCTCGCCTGATTCTACCTTATTAGGGCCATAGACCGTAACCACTCACTGCCTTCAAGGGTCTTCGATAAGAACTCTGTGTGTTTTTCCAAAGGCCTATCCGCCGCATCGGATCTTTTTGCAGCCCTCAAGGCTCATTTCAGTGCATCGTTGACCAGTTCCGCAATGTCAACTACCTTGGTTCTCAGTTTCAGTTTTCTGGCAGCGATTTTCAAATTTTCCTTGCACGCGGGACATGCTGAAAGTAACAATTCTGCACCTATGTTCTTCATTTCAAGCGCCCTTTCCTGTGCTAAGTCATCCGAGAATTCTGGAAATCCTATCGGTACCAGACCACCCCCTCCGCAACATAAGCTATTTTCCCTTGAACGACTCAAATCTTTGAGTTCAATCCCTTTTATAGCGTTAATTATTCTTCGAGGGGCTTCATATATTGCCTGCCCTCTGCCTAAATGGCACGGATCGTTTTATTGTATATTTAGATCAACTCCTTATTGCTTGCATTAGGGAAATTTACTTTAAATCATAATCAAAAAAAATAATACTGAAAAAATGCTTGACAAAAAAAACGAAAAAAAATAGAAGAAGAAAAGATTTCATTAAAATAATTTTAGATGAAACATTTTCATCAATAATTAATGAAAAATATTCTTGATCAAATCTCTTCTCATTACCCGAAACTAACACCAAGCCAGAAGAAAGTTGCTTCCTATCTCCATGACAATATTAACGAGGCCTTTCTTCTAAACTCTTTTCAGATCGCAAAGAAAGCCAATGTATCTGAGTCTACGGTCACACGACTTATAAGTAACGTTGGGTTTTCTGGTTTCTCAGAATTCAAAAAAGAAATTGCCCAGCGGGTGGTAAAAGACTTTTCTACCACAAAAAGGCTGGCTGACTCAGCAGAAAGCTTGGAGGCTCCGGGCAATATCTTTGCAGAAATTTTAAATGGCGATGTAGAAAATATCCAAACATTGAGGGCTACAATTTCTGATCAATTGTTTGAAGAAGCAGTAAAAAAATTATGCTCAGCCAGATCTATATATGTCCTTGGCCTAAGGTCCAGCTATGCATTGGCCTTTTATTTAGCTTTCCATCTTAGGTTTTTTTTAAAGAAAGTCATACTGCTTACCCCAGGAATTGGTGATATACCTGAACAGGTCCTTCGGGTAAGAAAAGATGATGTTCTGGTGGTCATTAGCTTTAGAAGATACACACGAGAATCGTTCGATATTGCAGAAAAAGTCAAAAAAAAAGAGGCCACTGTTATTGCCATAACTAACAGCGAACTATCTCCTATCGCCAAGTTAGCCGATGTGACACTTATTACAAGCACAAAGATACCAACGTACATAGAATCCTGCACTGCTCCAATGAGCCTGATAAATGCCTTGATTACGGCAATAGCTCTAAGGAAAAAAGATAAGGCTATATCTGCACTTAATAAACTTGAAAACACATTTGAGGAATTCCAGACCTATATTTCGTAAAAAATTTGTAAATACTCAGCCACTAAGTCACCAAGCCCGCCCTGGCGCGACGTGACCGTAGCAACCTTTTGTCAGTGTAATATTTCCGAAGCAGGACCTATAGAACTCAGTCATCGAAATCCAGGTCTGGGCCAGGGACACAAACAATTGACAATTGAAAATTTAATTTGGTGGCTTTGGGTCTTGGTGGCAAAATTATATAAGAAAGGAGGTGAGTCTATCAATTTTTAGGGCCAAGGAATAACGTACAATAAACAATTATTATTAGTAAGGAGGAAGTAATGAAAAAGATATTTTTACTCGGTTTAGCAGTGGCAGTGGTTATGGTGTTCTCATTTGTTCATGTAGAAACCTGCCCGGCCAAAGTTACATACGTTACCATCGGAACAGGTGGTGTAACCGGTATCTATTACCCCACTGGTGGTGCTATTGGCAAGATTGTCAATAAGAAAAGAAAACAATATAATCTCCGGGTAACTGTCGAGTCCACGGGGGGTTCGGTATTTAATGTCAATGCAGTCATGGCTGGTGACCTCGAATTTGGCTTAATTCAGTCTGACCGGCAGTACCAGGCATGGAATGGCATCAAAGACTGGAAAGATAAGGGGCCACAAAAAAACCTCAGGGCGATTTGTAGTTTCCACCCTGAATCTATCGTGCTGGTGGCCGGAAATGACACCGGGATTGAGAAATTCATGGATCTCAGGGGAAAGCATGTCAATATTGGAAACCCCGGTTCCGGCCAGAGAGGTAACTCCACAGATGCACTTGCCGCCTGTGGCATAGATTTGAAGAAGGATATGAGGGCTGAGGGTCTCAAGGCTGATGAGTCCGCCAAGTTCCTCCAGGATGGCCGAATCGATGCCTTCTTCTATACAGTAGGTCACCCCAATGGCTCCATCAAGGAGGCAACCAGTGGAAGAAGAAAGGTGCATTTTGTTCCTGTAACAGGTGCATGCATTGATAAGCTTGTTGCCAAGTGGCCTTTCTATGCGAAGGCCTACATTCCGATAAAATTTTATCCTATGGCGAGAAACAAAAAAGATGTTGATACCTTTGCTGTAAAAACAACATTCTGTACGAATGCTGACATCCCTGATGATATCGTCTACGCGATTACCAAGGAGGTTTTCGACAATCTGGATGCCTTCAAAAAGCTGCACCCGGCTTACGGTGTTCTCACTAAAAAGAATATGCTGGAGGCATTAAGCGCGCCCATACATCCGGGCGCCATGAAATATTATAAAGAGGTAGGCCTGAAATAAGTCCAAAAAGGGCGTGGCATTTACCACGCCCTTTTTGATATGTTCTCACGCAGAGAATTTCCCCACATATATCAAGATAACGATTTTCATTAAGATTTGTCTGGTCGAAAAAAGATCATAGAGAAAACGATATTACTAATCGAGGAATTATGAGTATGGAAAAACCTGACATACATCAAAGCAAAGAGGTTGATGAAGGGGCTAAAATCGCCGAGAAGATTGCTGAAGAGGCAGAATTTGGCTCGAGAAGGCTTTCAGGGGTAACCAGATACATCATTCCCTGTATTGCGGCTGCCTGGTCGTTATTTCAATTATCTCTTCCCGAGGTTATTATCCTCGATTCAATCTATGTCCGATCCATTCATTTGGGCTTTGCAATCCTGCTGGTCTATTTAAGTTATCCCGCCTTTAAAAAGAGAGAATTCAAAGGCATATTTTCCTTTTTGTCGGTCAAAAACAGGATTTCGTTTATTGATTGGGGGTTTGGCATTATTGGAGCCCTTGCAGCGCTCTACCTTGCCATAAATTACGTGGAATTGGCAGAAAGGCAAGGGGCACCAATCCTCATGGATATTATTGTAGGAGTTGTACTTGTCATTTTGCTCTTAGAGGCGGCACGACGATCGCTCGGGCCATTTCTGCTTATCGTTGCATGTGGCTTTATTTTTTACGCTTTCTTCGGCCCCTATATGCCAGATGTTATCGCCTTTAAGGGGGTTTCATTTCGTCGCTTTATGAGCCAGATGACTATCTCTACCGAAGGGATTTATGGTATCCCTTTGGATGTTTCAGCCATGATTGTTTTTCTTTTTGTTCTGTTTGGCTCAATGCTGGACAAGGCCGGCGGTGGGAAGTTTTTTATTGATCTTGCCTTCTCTCTTTTGGGACGATTTAAAGGGGGTCCGGCAAAGGCTGCGGTTCTGGCGAGTGGTATGACCG
>Ga0307427_1001442_pt1 | contig 12214 bp, 14 predicted proteins | sample SalMarWE160190MG_FD_202162 | JGI IMG/M metagenome (GOLD analysis project Ga0307427, IMG submission 202162) | Salt marsh sediment microbial communities from the Plum Island Ecosystem LTER, Massachusetts, United States - WE1603-190 | ecosystem: Environmental > Aquatic > Marine > Intertidal zone >... | reverse complement strand
GTGACTTTGGCGTGGTTTTCGGTGCCGGTGGTGGTAAACAGGTCAAAGGAGATACCCAGACGCCGCCACGATTCAACAAACTCCCGGTTATAGCGGGCGGCTATCTCCCCCGGCTTTATCCCCTCCTGCTCGGCCTTGATGGTGATGGGCGTGCCGTGCTGGTCCGAGCCCGATACCATCAATACTTCGTTCCCCTTGATGCGGTGGTAGCGGGCAAAGATATCGGCCGGCAGGTAGGCGCCGGCAATCTGCCCCAGGTGCAGCGAGCCGTTGGCATAGGGCCAGGCTACCGCCACCAAAATTCTCTCGCTCATACTCTACTTTTCAGACTAGGTCTTTTCCGGGAAAAAGGTGAGCACCCGCTCCCCCTTGTCCTCGGTATAGCGGGCATAGCCCTTACTCAAGCAGCAGTCGGTGCACAAACAGGACATCTTACCTTCCTTCTCCTCGATAAGCAGGTAACGCCCGGGATATGGTATCGGGCGCTTGCACCCGCTGCAATTGACATCACCTAAAGATATACCGCCACGGCGCACTGGCAAACCCTCCTTAATTTAGTTTGAGCCAGGTCTGATATAGCTCTTTCCTGGACAGTCCGGTCTCGGCGGCTAACTTAGCCACCGCCTCTTTAGCCCCCGCCCCCGACCGTTTCATCTCGTTAAGCCGTTTCTTTACCTCATCAGTCAGCTTTGGCTTTTTCGGCTCTCTATTGCCCTCGATAACCAGGGTAAACTCCCCCCTGGGCGCGGCAAAATGCTCTATAGCCCCGCTTACCGTGCCCCTGAAGACCTCCTCATGGAGCTTGGTCAGCTCCCGGCAGACGGCTATTCTCCGGTCGCCCAGGACGGCCAAGATATCCTTCAGCGCCGCCGGCAGGCGGTGGGGGGCTTCAAAAACAACTATGGTAGCCTGTTCACCGGCGATTCCCTGCAGCTGGCGCCGCCGGGCGCCGGCTTTGGTCGGCAGGTAGCCCAGGTAGCGGAACTGCCCGGTGTCCAGCCCGGAGACAACCAGCGCCGTGGTGACCACCGACGGCCCCGGTATAGGAACCAGGGGAATACCCCGCTGGCTAACCGCCACGATAAGCTCGTAGCCGGGGTCGGAGATGCCGGGCATGCCGGCGTCGGAGACCAGGGCTACGTCCCCCTCTTTGAGACAATCCAAGATATAGTCCAGCTTGGTCAGTTTATTATGCTCGTGGTAGCTGGTGGTCGGGGTCTTGATGTCATAGGCATTGAGCAGTTTCCGGGTGCGGCGGGTATCCTCGGCCGCGATAAGCTTAACCTCACGCAGGGTTCGCAGGGCACGCAAAGAGATATCCTCCAGGTTACCAATCGGGGTGGCCACAATATAAAGAGGCATGGTCTGTTCTCTCCCCGGTTCCGCTATTATAACCTATAGCCAATTCCCCGTCCACTTTAGTGTTTTTATCTTTACCCGCCCGCTTTTAACAGTTATCTTTCTTCCCATACCCTCCCACCCAAAAAGGCTTCGCCTCTTAAACTCTCTTTCCCCACCCCCCAAGAGGAGGGATTAATATCCCCTATCCTACCCCCAAGCGGAAATTGATAGAAGTATCACTTCTATAGGGCGGGAGGGTGGGAAATAAAACGCACTCTAAAAATCGTGCTAATCTGGCAGAAAATAGAGAGTGAACTGGTAAAACCCAAACTCTTGTTGACGGCCAGCGGCACTCCGCCGTACCCGTTATACGTTCAATCCCAGAGAGTGAATGGCGAACTCGCCGTGCCCGAGCAGCTCGGCCTTGGTCGGCTTGCCGGACGCCACCTCAATTATCTCCCGGAACAGTGCCTCGCCCACGCTCTCGATTGTCGCCGCCCCTTCCATTATCACCCCGGCATCCATGTCGATGTTGTCGTTCATGAGCCGGTAGATGCGGCTGTTGGAGGAGATTTTCAGCACCGGAGCGGTCGGCGCGCCGAGGGGCGTGCCCCGGCCGGTGGTAAAGGCGACGACCTGCGCCCCGCCGGCAATCACGCCGGTGTTGCAGACAGCGTCATGCGCCGGGCCGTCCATGATGACGAGCCCCTTTTCCGTAGGGCGTTCCGCGTAGTCTACTACCTGCCGTATCGGTGAGGTGCCGCCCTTGAGCACCGCCCCCAGAGACTTTTCTTCCAGTGTCGTCAGGCCGCCTTCCTTGTTCCCCGGCGACGGTTCCGAATCGCGGATATCGACGCCGGCCCTTATCGCTATAGCCTCGGTCGCGGCGGTAATTTCATATATGCGCCGCCCAACGTCATCGCTTGCCGCCCGCCTGGACAGTACCTGCTCCGCCCCGATGAGCTCCGGCGTTTCCGAAAGGATAACGGCGCCCCCAGCGGCAACGAGCCTGTCCGCGGCGTTACCGAGGGCCGGGTTGGCGGTGAGGCCGGAGAGCGTGTCAGAACCGCCGCAGTTGGTGCCGAGGATGAGCTCTGAGATATCGATTGGAACGCGCCTGTCGTCGGCTGCTTCCGCCAGCAACCGGGCGGCGAGCTGTTTACCTTTCTCCACGGCGGCGGTCGTGCCGCCTTCGGCCTGGATACCGAGCAACTCGTACCGCTGGCCGGGAAGCATGGCGCCGGCGATGAGTTCCGGCGTTAGCAGCTCGCACCCCAGGCCGACGAGCAGGACGCCGGCGACGTTAGGATGGCCGCAGAACCCGGCCATCGCCCGGACCATAAGGTCTTTCTCCTCGCCCATGTGCCCGCACCCGTGGGGATGGCTAACGCTGACAGTGCCGGGTACCGCCCGGCTTATCATCTCGGCTACGGCCGAGGCACAGATAATCGTGGGGAATATCAGGACATGGTTGCGCGTCCCGGCACGGCCGTCCTTCCGGCGGTATCCCATAAAATTCACCGGCGGTCACCCCTTCCCCGCAGCCCCTCCAGATTGTGGATGTGAGTGTGCTCGCCGGCGCCGATGAAGGCGGTGGCCCGGCCGATTGTTTCACCGTACTTGGTGACGTTTTCGCCGGCGGGGATGTCCCGCAGCGCAAACTTGTGCCCGAAGGGCACCGCCTGAAGGAGCGTCACCGTCATTTCCCGGCCGCCGGCGGACACGGTTACGCACTCGCCGCTCTCCAGCGGCCGCACCGCCGTGGCAACGCTGTCATCGGGGTGTATCATCAGTGCCGGTACTGTCAATTCCCCTCGCCCCTAGCCCTCTATGCTGCCTTAAGGAAGCCAGAAGGAAGCCGTTTTGCGTGGTCAATTATACACCTAATACTGGCTTATCAACAAGATATAATCTTTTTAGAGAGACTTATCGGTTTAATCGGGGCAAAGCCCCCTCTTAAACACCCCCGATTGCTTTACTTCCCACCCAACCCACCCTCATAAGCTTTTACCCCAAAAAACTTTGTTTTTCGGGGGCCCCGTATCCGCTTCTGGAACTGTCTCTCCCCACCCCCAAAGTCGAATAAATCCTTACCAAAAAAGAAATTCTAAAAGGTGAAACCTTTTCGGACGGGCGGGTATGGGAAGAAAAACATCGGTTAAAAACAGGGGGTAGGTGGAAAATTCCTTGACTTTAAAGAGCCCAGTTGCTATAGTTCTTGTTTAAGAAGGTGTAAAATGGCCAGACCAAAATTCAGGGAACTGCGGCGTTCATACGGCTTTGATGAAGTCGCCATCGTCCCCGGTGACATCACCGTCAACCCCGACCAGACCAACATTGACCTTGAAATAGAAGGCTTCACCTTCGCCATCCCCGTTCTGGCCTCGGCTATGGACGGTGTGACCGATGTCAGGACAGCCATTACTTTAAGTAAGCTGGGCGGGCTGGGGGTCATTCACCTGGAAGGGGTGCAGACCCGCTACGATAACCCCGATGAAGTCCTAGCCGAGATTGCCCGCGCTCCCGCCGCCGAAATCACCCCACTCCTCCAGAAGGTCTACTCGGCGCCAATTAAAGAAAACCTCATCGGCGAAAGGGTTCAGGCCATTAAAAAGGCGGGGGCGGTATGCGCCGCCTCGGTAACCCCGGCCAACACCAAGCGCTTTGCCCCCATCATCGCCGGAGCCGGGGCCGATATCCTGGTCGTCGCCTCGACGGTAACCACGGCCAGACACACCTCCAAAAGCTACGAAGGGCTGATTTTCCCCAAGCTGCGCAAGCTGGTATCGATGCCGGTTATCGTCGGCAACTGTGTCAGCTACAGCGCCTGCCTGGAATTAATGGAAACCGGCATATCAGCGGTTCTGGTGGGAGTTGGGCCGGGGGCGGCCTGCACCACCCGGCAGGTGCTGGGAGTCGGCGTCCCCCAGATAACGGCCACCATGGACTGCGCTCAGGCTAGAGACGACTACCAGAAACAATCGGGAAGGTACGTGCCCATCATCACCGACGGCGGCTTCCGCAACGGCGGTGATATCTGCAAGGCCGTCGCCGCCGGAGCTGACGGCGTCATGCTGGGCTCGGTGCTGGCTCAGGCCAGGGAAGCGCCGGGGCTGGGTTATCACTGGGGCATGGCCAATCCCCACCCAGCACTGCCCCGGGGTACGCGGATAAAGGTAGGCACGACAGGGACAACGGAGCAGATTCTCTTCGGCCCGGCCTCGGTCACCGATGGCAGCCAGAACCTGGTGGGAGCGCTGCGCACCGCTTTAGGCGTCTGCGGGGCGCGCAGCATCAAGGAGATGCACAAAGCGGAAATGGTCATTGCCCCGGCTATAACCACCGAGGGCAAGTTCTGGCAGATGGCTCAATCCGGCCCCTGAGGCTACTCCTCTTCTTCCTCTTCAGACACCACGCCAGTTCCCCCACCGATACGGGGTAATAAAGGCTCAACTTTCTTTCCCGCTGACGGCGCAGGCAGTTTATCCAGCATCTGGCGTATCTCGGCTATTCTCCCCTCAGTCCCGGCTTTGACCACCACCCCCCTCACCCCGGCCTGCCAGAGCGCTCCCAGCTCAGCGGCGGTCACCTGCGGGGGCACCGAAACCAACAGCGGTTTGTTTAAAATATTGGCACAACGCTGGAAAAGCATAAGGTCACGCCAGGTAAGCAGTGGCTCATCTCCAGCGGCAGCAAACACCGCATCCACCGGCAGGTCGTCAACCGCCTTAAGCAAGCCCGGCTCCAGTGACGGCTCAACCTCCAGTATTTTACCCGGCTCTTTATCATCAAGCATGGCCAGCAGGGTCCTTTCGGCCGTAAAAACGATGAAATCGGCCGCCACCTTGCCTATCCCCTCTTTACCGGCCTCTCTCAGCCAGCCCCCCCAGGGGATATCAGGCACCGCCCCAGATGCCTGCTGCAGAGCCTTAGCCCCGGAGCTTAATTTGGCCATCGATAGCAGCCCGGCGTCAGCACCGGCGGCAATATCAGCCAGACGGCCGGCATCAGCCTGGGCAACCGCCGCCACCACCAGCATCCTGGGCTTGGACGCTTTGACCACCGTCGCCCGGAAACCCATCGGCTGCCCGCCCGTTGAGACCTGCTTTAGTTTATCAATGAACTGGCTCATTCGGTTACATTCAGCCCCCGTAGCGGTTAAATTCCTTTACCGTTGCCATGTGACTTACCCCTGAAAATGGTGGAGCTGAGGGGACTCGAACCCCTGACTTCCTCCTTGCAAAGGAGGCGCTCTCCCGGCTGAGCTACAGCCCCACCCGTCCAAAAGCATTATAGCAATAAGGCTACACCTTAGCAATTTGCCCCCTGCCGCCGACGTGCTAAAATGGGTAAATGGCTTTAGCTCATATCATTATCCTGCTGGCCACCGGCGTTGTCGTCGGCTTTGCCGGGGGTCTGCTCGGCCTCGGCGGTTGCTTCATCATGACCCCGATTCAATACATGCTATTCACCAACATGGGCATCCCCCCCGATTTAGCCATCAAGCTGGCCTTCGGTACCAATTTGCTGGTGGTTTTACCCACCGCCGCCAGCGGCGCCTGGAGGCACAGTATCAAGGGGGCGGTATGGTGGAAAGCGGCTTTTATTATGGGCGGCATCGGCCTGGTCTGTGCCTTCGGCGGGGCCACCCTGGCCGCCCACCTCCCCGGCGCCGCCCTCAAGATAGCCTTCGGCGCCGTCATCCTGCTCAGCGCCATCAGGATGTTAACCGCCCGGCAACCAAGAATAGAAGCCGAACCCCGGGACAATCCCTGGCTGTGGGCGGCCTGGGCTATCCCCATAGGCATCATAACCGGCATTATCGGCATCGGCGGCGGCGTGCTGATGATCCCGGTGCTGGTGCTGGCGCTCCGGTTCCGGATGCACAACGCCATCGCCACCTCCCTGGCGGTAATGCTCTTTACCAGCCTCGGCGGTATCATCGGCTATCTCATTAACGGTCTGGGTGTTCCCGGACTGCCCGCCTACTCTATAGGCTATATCAATCTACCGTCGTGGTTCCTGCTGACGGTCACCAGCGTGGGCATGGCGCAGGTCGGCGCCATCACCGCCCACAAGCTGCCCGCCCGGCAGCTTAAATATATCTTCATCGCCATTATGTTTTACATGGGATTGAAGATGCTCGGCGTTTTCGACTGGCTGGGCTGGCCGCTCTAGAAGCCCATTATATCGGGTAGGCGCCGCAGGTGCGGCAGAAGGTAGCCCCATCTTTAACATCGGCGCCACACTGGGGGCAGCTCTTCCCGCCACCTCCAGTCCCAGAAGGCAGGCCAATTAACTCGCGGTAGATCTGGTAGTAGGCAAGGTGCTCCTTGTCCCTGATGGTAACCCCGTCCTCTTTAAGGTATTTATCCTTCTTTTTACTGAACTCGGCATCGGTTATCTTGGAATCAAACAGCCAGGGCAGTATGGTGGTGCCGGTGCCCACCTCTATTGGCACCTTAACCCTCCAGGCTATCTCGGGGGGTATAATCTTCTCCGAGGCTTTACGCAGAACCCACTTGCCCCACACCTGACCCCCCTGGCTCTTGACCTTCAAGCGCACATCCAGGTTTTCGGCCAGGGTCTTGAATCTGGAGTCTAAGAAGGGAAGCCTGGCCTCAACTCCGAGGTCTTGGGCCAGATAGACTGAAGAAAATCTCATGTTGGCCCACAGCTTTTGAAGCTCCGCCTCCAGCTCGGCACGGGTCAGCCCGAAGAGAAAGCTATAGCCGCCGAAGAGCTCGTCGGCGCCATCCCCGGTCATAAAGGTTTTCAATCCCCTTTTCTTCCCCGCCTTGAGGGCGACATAGATAGCGGCGGCGTTGCGGATTTCCATAGGGTCAAAGGACTTCATCACCCTGATTGAGGCACGGAGGCCTTCTTCAAGCTCATCGTCGCCGAAATGGTGGACATAGTGCTCCAGCTTAAGCCGGCTGGACACCAGCCGGGCGTAGCCGACATCCGGCGTCGGGGCGCCGCGCATAGCCACGGTGATACAGCTCGGTTTAGCCCACTTTGAAGCCAGGCAGGCCAGCAGCGTCGTGTCCAGCCCCCCCGAGAGCAGCATCCCGTCAGCCAGGTTGCGCCTGACGCTCTCTTCAAGGGCCTGGATGATGACGGCGTAGTTAAAAGACAGCGACTGATAGTTGGAAAACATCGCCTCCGGCCATCTTTCTAATAGACCCGCCCCACCCTCATATCCACCTTAAGAAAATCGTCAAAGCTAATCACACTACTCCTCCTCAGCCAGCCTTCTCGGCCAGAACTGGGGATAACTGGAGATGACCTGCTTCAAGGCGGCCAGCTTACTTCTGATGTCCTCAGCCACCGCCTGGTCGCTGATTAACTCTTTAAGCTTGCCTGAGTCCAGGCTGAGCACCCGGTCCAGCAGCCCCGCCGGCTCTAATAACGCCCTGACCTCCTCCTCGCTGAAACCGCTCTTCTCCACCAGCTTGTAGGTCAGGGCATAGTCACTGCCGTAGACCCGCTTTAACCCCTCCGCCTGGCAGAAATCGGCCAGCATTCTCTTTAGCTCGTCAAGCTCCAGCTGCAGCTCCTTTATCTGGCTCTGCAGCGAAACGTAGCGCTCCACCGTCTCGGCCACCGCCGCCTCCCCGGCAACCCCGGCCTCTTCAGTCGGGGCAAACTTGTGCCGGTAGTAGGGGCAGTGCTCGGGGAAATCACAGGGGCAGCGCTGGCTCTCAATAGCGGGAAAACGGCCCGCTTCAATGCCCTCGGCCACCGTCAGCACCAGCTTTTTGGCCTCTTCCAGCTGGGCCTCACCCCGGGGCGGGCAGCTGCAGGGGGTGTTGGTGCGGAAGTGGTAAAGAGTAAGCCTCTCCACGGGCAGAAACCAGGACTTGGCCACCGCCATCTGGTACAGGGTCAGCTGCAGATTACGGGCCAGATAGTCATTGGTGAAAAGCTCGCGGTCGGTCTTGTAGTCAACGATAGCCAGCCCGCCGCTGTCCAGCTTATCGATGCGGTCGATAAAGCCCCGCAGCTTTATCCCCTCAATATCGATGTAGAACATCCACTCCACCGCTATCGGCATACGGAAATCGGGCTGGTGAATCTCCCAGAATTTAGCCAAAAGCTTGCGCCCGTAAGCTTTATAGTTGGCTTCTTCCTCCGCCGACTCATAGCCCGCCGAAAGCCAGTGCCTCTTATAAAACTGTAATAGCTCCTCCAGCGATGGCGGTGGCGGGACTTTAACCTTGTAGAAATACTCGGCGCAGGCGTGCATGGTGGTGCCAAAGCTGAAATAACCCTTATCCTTGGTCTCCAGGCGGTCAATATACTGGAGCCTATAGCACAGTGGGCAGGCCTGGTACAGGGAAATCTGGCTGTAGCTTAACGGCCTCATCTTTCTCACCGCCATTATAGACCATTATCACCCATAAGTAACCTTTACGGCTAACACCAGCCCCGCTTGATATTCAGCGCCCAATCGATTAGCATTAGACCTGTCTATGGAACAGGTATCGCTTTTAGTCGCCTTCGGCGCCGGGCTGCTGTCTTTCCTGTCCCCCTGCGTCCTGCCCCTGGTGCCGGTTTACCTGGCCACCGTCTGCGGCCCGGAGATACTGGAGCCGGGGGCGGAAAAGAAACGACTGCCCGTATTTTTCCACTCGCTCAGCTTCGTTATCGGCTTCAGCCTGGTCTTTATCATTCTCGGCGCCGGCGTCGGGCTGCTCGGTCTTACCCTCGGCGTCAATACGGCGCTGGCCCGGTACATAGCCGGCGGGCTTCTCATCGCCTTCGGCATCTTCCTGCTGGCCTCCCTCAAAATCCCCTGGCTGAACTACGAGCGGAGGCTGGCGCCATCAACAGGCACCACCACCGGCTACCTGCGCTCACTGCTCATCGGCGCCATCTTCTCCCTGGCCTGGACCCCCTGTGTCGGCCCGGTACTGGGCGGCATCCTCACCCTGGCCTGGAGCTCGGAAACCGCCTGGCAGGGAGCCTACCTGCTGGCTTTTTATTCCCTGGGACTGGGCATACCCTTCCTCATCATCGGCGCCGCCTTCGACTCCATCCGCCCGCTACTGCAGCGCATCCACCGCTACTCCACCTGGAGCTATATCATCAGCGGCCTGCTGCTCATCACCGTCGGCATCCTCATCCTCACCGGCAACCTTAGCTGGCTTCAGGGTGGAATTTAGAGTAGAATTAAAGGGGGTGATTATGAATATAGTGTCCAGAGTAATCCCGGTGATAGCGTTAGCCGCCGCCCTGACCCTGGGGCTGGCAGTAAGTGGTTGCCCTGGTGAATCCGGGCAAGATAGTGTGGCTCTGGGCAGGATAACCGGCATCTCTACGGATTCTACCCAAAGCCCCCAGGTAGGTGAGCTGGCCCCCGACTTTTATTTTGAAACTCCGGAGGGAGAATCCTCCTCCATCAGCCAGATCAAGGGCACGCCGGTGCTGGTCAACTTCTGGGCGACTTGGTGCAGCCCCTGTACCTATGAGATGCCCTTTTTGCAGCAGGTCTATGAAGACTGGCCGGAAGAGGAGCTGGCGATGCTGGCCATCAATATTCAAGAGGGTTCTTCCCAGGTATCCCAGTTCATGCAGAGCCAGGGGTTTTCCTTCCCCGTCCTGCTTGATAGTAACGGAAACGTAGCCCAGAGATACAATGTCCATGGTATCCCCAGCACCTTCTTCATCAACTCGGACGGCGTAATTCAAGAGATTAAGATTGGCGCTTTCCGAAGCCAGGCGGATATAGTAACTATCTTGAGCCAGCTCGACTAGAGATGGCCAACGGAGGTTAGCCATGAGCGATGTTTTAGACGAAGCCTATGCCATAGCCCAGTGCAAGGACTGCCCCTGGTACAAGGCCTGCGTCACGCCGATGAAGTTCAGCGCCGAAGACATCCGCCGCCAGCTGGAATCATCAGCGCCGGGAATGGATGTCGCCCAGCAGGCCGACCTTGGGATGCAGAATCTGCTCTCCAGCATGGCCAGCGCCGCCCAGAACACCCTGCTGGAAGGTTGCCCCATCTTCATTCAGCGCCTGCGCGCCGACCCCAAGCTCGCCCAAAAGCTCAAGCAGCTCATGCAAAACTGGGGCAAAGAAGAGTAAAAAACAGGCGTTTAGCGGCGTAACTCAGCTTTCAGTGACGGAGGGCCTCACATCTTGCCACCCTCAAAGCCCACCCCCCTCGACATCCGGTCCAGCATTAAGTCCACAATCTGGTCGGCGGGAGCCTTATCCTGGGCGATAATCTCCGCCCGAGTCTGCAGCAGGATGATGCTTTCCGGGAACGGTTTGCCTTCCTCTACCGCCCATTCCGCATCTTGAGGTACCCCGAAATGCTCCTCCAGCAGCCTGCCCAATTTCCCTATCTCCCTGGCTTCCCTGTCGCTCAAACAGAATTTGCCACTCTTTTCCGGCGGCGCCTTTTTCTTAGCCACCCCCACTTTTTTGAAGGCCACATACCTGGACTTCGGCCCCAGCTTCTTTTCCCGTATTTCCAGGCTCTTCTTGTCCAGGATGTAAACATCAGGCGTCAATTCACCGCCGACAACGCCCTCTCCCAACCCCCAGTTACCCTCGATTATCATCCTGGCGGTATCGCCGGTGTTAGGGTCAGCCGTGAAGATAACCCCGGCAGACCGGGCCTTCACCATTTTAAGCACGGCCACACCAATGGGGTCATTCTCCAGCGGCATTTTCTTCCGGCTCCGAAAAGCCAGGGAACGAGGGTTAAAGGTGCTGGCCCAAACCTTCTTTATTTTATCCACCAGGTCCAACTTCCCAACCACATTAAGGTAAGTCTCATACTGCCCGGGGTGGCTTGCCGGTCCGGCGGAACGCGTTGAAACGGCAACCTCGTCAGTATGGCACCGGCGGCTCAGCTCCTGGTAGTGCGATACTATTGCCTTCTCTATCTTCTCAGGTATGGCTTTCGACTGAACAATCTGGCCTATATCAACGCTCGACTGGTTAAACTGCTTCAGGTCTTTGGGCTTAGACTTAGCCAAATACTTCCGTATTTCATCAACAGCCCCCGTCATATTCATAAAATCCCGGTAGGCTTCCACGGAAACGGCAAATCCAGGGGGGACTCTCAACCCCATCTTGACCATCTCACCCAAGTTAGCGCACTTCCTGCCCACCAAGTCGCTGTGCTCTTGCCCTAACTCCTCAAACCAGAGCACCCACTTCTCAGACACAATGCACCTCCTCTTAGGGACTCTCTACCAGCCCCGGCAAGAAATCATAGCACCAAATCAACTTGGTGTGCACGACCGGGGAACTCATGGCCGAAATCAGTAAGCTGGCCAAAACAGACCAGCCTACAACCTAAATACATTCAAAACGATTTAGAGCGATGATTAGCCACTTCAGAACAAAGCTGCAATAACATTTGTTATGGCTATTAGTTCGCCCGAAGTGTCAGAATAAGTCCGGGGTACTACAGGCTCTTGCCTTCCTTGAGGCGTTGTATCATTGGCGGAAAGATATCCGAATAAACAGTGCGATAGGGGCCTTTAAGCATATTAGCTTCAATCCACTCCCCCACTTCTTTCCTGGCCGCCACCTTCCCGGCTTCCCGTGCTTCCCCCAAGGTTTTCTTTCCAGTGGCCATATCGCTCATCTCCTTTAATTATCATGGTGGGCCACTCTGGACTCGAACCAGAGACCCCAGTCTTATCAGGACTGTGCTCTAACCAACTGAGCTAGTGGCCCACACAAACGCCTAATTTTACTTCAGATATTCGGGGTAAATCAAGTCGGGGAAATCTTTACCCGCCCGCCGCCCTCTTTAAGGAAAAGAGGGGTTACACCCCTCTTAAACTCCCCGTTTTCTACTCCCCCCGCATCCCCCAGAAAGCAAAAGCCAGGTTAACCAGCCCCACA
>Ga0307427_1001439_pt1 | contig 12230 bp, 10 predicted proteins | sample SalMarWE160190MG_FD_202162 | JGI IMG/M metagenome (GOLD analysis project Ga0307427, IMG submission 202162) | Salt marsh sediment microbial communities from the Plum Island Ecosystem LTER, Massachusetts, United States - WE1603-190 | ecosystem: Environmental > Aquatic > Marine > Intertidal zone >... | reverse complement strand
AAGAGTTATTCAGTTTTATCTTTTTATAATAACTATTTGATTTAATTCATAAAATGAAATATAGTACTTAATCATATTGCAATTCTGCAATAAATAATCCTCTTTTCATCATTTTATTCTGCGCTTCATCTATTTATCTTGCTGAATTTATTATAGAATTTCAAGTTCCTACGATTTCTATTTTTTGGCATTCAAATTGCACTGTCATTTTGATATAAAGTGCAAATAGGAAATTAAACTGTAATTAAAGTAAACCCTGTTAGAAGGTCGGGGTATTAAATCCCGTCCTTCTTAAAAGAAGTCTCGACATTATCTTTACCACCATCACCATGAATGGTGGAGCTTTCTAACGGGGTAAACAGCAAACCTTTTAACTCACAATCATTAATAACTGTTTATTTTTAGGCTGAAAGAGGGGGTTTTACGTATGAAATATTTCAGAGTAATTGGCTTGGCCGTTGCCTTTTGTCTGGCTATTTTTTTGAGTAATACCTTTATATGCCAGGCGTATGAGGATACCCAGTGTTTTCAATGCCATACCAGTGCCAAGAAATTGATAGAAGCAACCAGGGAGATCGCTAAAACCAGACCAGACCTTAAGTCTGCAGAAACAGAAGGTGAGGGGTGAGGCGGTGCTGTGGGGCCGTTGGCCCCGCACGAGAAGATTTTTGTTGACAGTGACATTGTCGATGATGAGAACCATGGAGAGATTGCATGCCATGAATGCCATGGCGGCAACCCAGATGACCCCAATTGGAAGACAGCCCATAAGGGCGTTGTGAAAGATCCTACCTATCCTGATGCCACCACCGCCTGTGGAGACTGCCATGATGAGATTAATGAGAATTACCAAAAGAGTCTTCATGTCAGCCTGAGACCTTATAAATTAATAATTGATGAAAGGGCGAGTAGTAATACTGTAATCCGTAACAAATTAGGATGCGCGATGAATACCCATTGTTCTGGGTGCCACAGCAGTTGCGGTCAGTGTCACATTAGCAGACCAAACTCAGTTGAAGGGGGATTTCTGGATGGGCACCTCTTTCAAAAGAAACCACCAATGCAGGAGGTCTGTACCGCCTGCCATGGGAGTCGTATACAGAAAGAATATCTTGGTGAACACGAGGGGCTTTTACCGAGTATTCACATGAAAAAGTATATGAAATGCGACAAGTGCCATACCGGGGAGGAGATGCATGGCAACGGAAAGGATTACGCACACAGATATGATGTGGAAAATGGGCCAAAATGTGTTGATTGTCACAAGGAGATATATAAAAGAGAGGCAAAGAATGTGATAACTCACAGGATTCATAAGGGCAAGGCAAGCTGTCATGTCTGCCATTCTCAGCCCTATAATAATTGTAGCACCTGCCATGTGGGTAAAGATAAACAAGGCCTTGCCTTTTTCAAAACAAAGTCCTCATGGTTTGATTTTAAGATTGGCCTCAATCCGTTGAAATCAGAAAAGAGACCTGAGAAATTCGTCACGTTAAGGCATATACCTGTTGATAAGAGGACCTTTGACTTTTATGTTAAGGATGCTTTGAGTAACTTTGACACATTGCCTACCTGGAAGCTTGCAACACCCCATAATATCAGGCTAAAAACAACACAGAATGCAAGCTGCAATGCATGCCATGGGAATGAGTCTCTTTTCTTGTTGGAGAAAGATGTAGAGGATAATGAAAAAGGGGCAAACAAGAATGTTATAGTTCCTGCTAATTTGATTCCAAGGAAACAAAAATGGCAACCAAAATAAGTAGTTGCAAAATAATCCTTTGAGAGGAGGTGAGAGAGAAAGTTAGTAGCTTTTTTTGTGATAGTTCTATTTTTCTAATATAGATACAATGGTGATTATTTGCTTACATATTTAACAGTAAAACAATAAGGAGAAGATTTTATGAAAAAGAAAAATTTGATTTTGATAGTTGTATTAATGATCAGCGCTACATTTGCCTTTAATACATCTTTGGTATTAGCCAAGGATATGACAGCTAAAGATTTTGAGAAAGAGTCACTAAAGCATATTACTACAATCTCTGTATCTGAGGCCAAGGCAATTCTTGATAAGGGAGGATTCACTTTCCTTGATGTCCGGACAGAAAAAGAGTATAAAAAGGGACATATACCTGGTGCAGTGAATGTTCCCAGGGGTAAACTTGAGTATGATATTGGCAAGGATATCTCTGATAAGAATGCAGCAGTTGTAGTGTATTGCAAGACAGGTGGTAGGTCTTGCCTGGGAACCTATACGCTTGTGAGGATGGGTTATAAGAATCTGAAAAGTATGGATGGAGGCTGGAAGGCCTGGGCAAAAGCTGGGTATCCAGTCGAGTAAACCCTGTTAGGATTCCGGATAGGCCATTGCAGTCTGTTTAATAAATGGAATACCACTTTATAGTGTCTATGGTTCCGTACAGGCACTCTGACAGGGTAAGCGAACTGATTATTTAATTATAAGGCAGTCAGCCATAGGCTGGCTGCCTTTATTTTTTTTAATTTTAAATCTTTTGCAAAAATGCAATAGTTTTTTATTTGCATCTTTTCTCTAATAAGTAGTTAATTTAATTCATAAAATAAAATGTAGAGTTTAAATCTATTGCAATTCTGCAATAAATAATCTTCTTCTAATCATTTTTATTTATCCTCTCCTGGTTTATCTTATTGAAATTATTATAGAATCCAAAATTATAGCGATTTCCATATTCTTGGCATTCAAATTGCTGTCTAATAATTTGCATTATCATTATATCAACTATTCAGGTTCAAAGTTCCAGGTTTCCCGATGAATCGGGATTCGCAATGACCTCTATAAATAGTAGCCGTTTGAATGCAACTTGGTTTTAGAAACAAATGAAAGTAAATGGCAAACCTTTTAACCATTAACTACCTGTTTTTAAGAATGAAGAAAGGGGGTTAACTTATGAAGATTAATAGACGACAATTTTTAAGGATTTCTGCGGGAACTGCCGCAGGTGTGATGGCCTTTGGTTTGGGCATGGATTTGAAACCAGTCAAATCCTATGCCCAGACCTTAAAGATCAGGTATGCAAAAGAGATCACCACAATCTGCCCATATTGTGCAGTAGGCTGCGGCATTATTGTTCACACCAGCAAAGGCGCAAGTGGTAAGGTTATCAATACAGAGGGTGATCCAGACCATCCCATAAATGAGGGTGCTCTCTGTTCCAAGGGTGCTGCCATTAGTCAATTAGTTAACAATAAAAACAGATTGACAACTCCCTTTTACCGTAAACCATACAGCACTGAATGGCAGCAGGTTTCTTGGGATTGGGCCCTTTATAAGATTGCATTAAATATAAAGCATACCAGGGATGAAACGTTTTCTTATAAAAACAGTAAAGGGCAGGTGGTGAACCGGACAGAATCCATAGCTCACGTTGGGAGCGCTGCTCTTGACAATGAGGAGTGCTGGGCAATCCAGGCTATGATGAGGGCTATGGGGCTCGTCTATATTGAGCACCAGGCCCGTATCTGACACAGCGCTACAGTTGCGGCTCTGGCAGAGTCGTTCGGACGCGGCGCAATGACAAATCACTGGATCGACATTCGAAACAGTGACTGCATATTAATTATGGGTTCCAATGCTGCCGAAAACCACCCTATCTCATTCAAATGGGTGACCGAGGCTATGAAAAGGGGAGGTAAGCTGATAAGCGTTGATCCACGATTCACAAGGACATCATCAAAGGCCGATTTTTTTACCCCATTGAGATCAGGAACAGATATCGCATTTCTGGGCGGAATGATCAAATACATTATTGAAAACAACAAGTATTTCAAGGAATATGTCGCAGAATACACCAATGCGGCCTTTATTGTGGGCAATAAATATAGCTTTAAGGATGGCCTTTTTTCAGGCTACGATCCCAAGTCCCACAAGTACAACAAAAGCACGTGGGCATTTGAAAAAGATGAAAATGGCAATCCAAGTAAAGACAGGACGCTTCAAGATCCACGCTGTGTATTTCAGCTATTGAAGGAACACTTTAGTAGATATGATCTGGATACGGTATCTTCAGTTACCGGGACACCCAAAGAAGATCTTGTGAAGGTTTATAAAATGTACTCGGCAACGGGGGAAAAAGGCATGGCCGGAACCATTATGTATGCCATGGGCTGGACACAGCACACCGTAGGTGTTCAGAACATACGAACTATGGCTATTATACAATTATTATTGGGGAACATGGGCGTGGCTGGAGGTGGTGTCAATGCCCTCAGAGGAGAATCGAATGTTCAAGGCTCTACTGATCACTGTATTCTCTACCACATATGGCCTGGTTACCTGAAAACCCCTAAGGCATCTCAAGCGAGCCTCTTCGATTACAATGCCAAATATACTCCAAAGACCAATGATCCTTTAAGCGCAAATTGGTGGGGAAATTACCCAAAATACTCAGTGAGTCTGCTCAAGTCTTTTTTTGGGAGAAAGGCTACAAATGCGAATGATTTTGGCTACAATTGGCTTCCTAAGCTGGATGATGGCAAGGCCTATACCTGGCTTGATATCTTTGATGAGATGTATAAGGGGAAATTCCAAGGTTTCTTTGCCTGGGGACAGAACCCGGCAAGTTCAGGGGCCAATTCAAACAAGACGCGACAGGCATTGGCAAAATTGGACTGGTTGGTTAATGTGAATATCTTTGATAATGAGACAGGATCATTTTGGAAAGGCCCGGGCATGAATCCAAAGAGGATTAAGACCGAGGTCTTTATGCTGCCATGTGCAGTATCTGTTGAAAAAGAGGGATCCATTACCAACAGCGGTCGCTGGATGCAGTGGCGTTATAAGGCCACTGAACCGCGAGGGGATTCCAGACCAGACGGAGATATCATGACAGGCCTGTTTAAAAAGGTCAGATACCTCTATCGCAGAGACCAAAATGCGGTTTTTCCGGAGCCTGTCCTTAACCTGAAGTGGAACTACACTACCAACAGGAAATTTGACGCACACAAGATGGCAAAGGAAATAAATGGATATTTCCTGAGAGATAGCACTGTTAAGGGCAAGTCCTTTAAAAAGGGAGATCTGGTTCCCAGTTTTGCCTATCTCCAGGCGGATGGATCAACCAGCAGTGCTAACTGGCTCTATTGTAATTCATACACCAACAAGGGAAATATGGCTGCCAGAAGAACGAGAGAGAAATCAGGAATTGGCCTGAATCTGGAGTGGTCTTGGTGTTGGCCTGTAAACCGGCGCATTATCTACAATAGGGCATCGGTGGACAAATATGGAAACCCATGGGATACAGAGCATCCTGTCATTAGATGGAATGGTTCAAAATGGGTTGGCGATATCCCTGATGGTGGTTGGCCACCCATGCTGAAGGCGGATGGCACTCCGAATCCCAAGACAAAGTATCCCTTTATTATGAAACCAGAAGGCCATGCCCGCATCTTCGGACCGGGAAGGGCGGACGGGCCTCTTCCGGAGCACTACGAACCGCTTGAATGCCCTGTGGAGAAGAATTTACTCTCTGGGCAGCTTATCAATCCAACAGCGCCCATCTACAAGACAGATATGGATGCTTACCGAACATGTGATCCCAGGTATCCATTTGTTGGTACCACGTACAGGGTCAGTGAGCATTGGCAGACTGGTGTTATGACCAGATGGCAACCATGGTTACTGGAGGCCCAACCTCAGCTCTTTGTGGAGATGAGCCCAGAGCTCGCCATGTTAAAAGGAGTTAAGAATGGAGAAAAGGTTATTGTGGAATCAGCCAGGGGTAAGGTAAAGGCTGTAGCTCTTATTACCAAGCGATTCAGACCTTTTACAATACAGGGCACCGTGGTTCATCAGGTAGGACTGCCATGGCATTTCGGCTGGGTCCATCCCAAGGATGGCGGTGATTCAGCTAATCTGCTGACACCATCCACTGGTGACCCAAACACCAGGATACCTGAAACAAAGGCCTTCATGGTCAACGTAAAGAAGATATAAGGAGGTGATCTGATGGAAGGGAAGGCATTTTTTATTGATACGACGTTATGTACCGGATGCAGGGGTTGTCAGATTGCCTGTAAGCAATGGAATCAACTCCCTGCTACCAAGACAGAGAACTCGGGTAGTTTTCAGAACCCCAAAGATCTTTCATTTTACACCTATAAACTGGTACGGTTTTCTGAAGATATAGGAGATGACGATAAGCCGGTCTGGTATTTTTTCCCGGATCAGTGCAGGCATTGTGTTGACCCCCCTTGTAAGGAGGTGCCTGAAGACCCGAATGCTATCATTGTTGATCAGCTCACCGGTGCAGTTCTTTATACCGATAAGTTGAAAAATGTGAACATAGAAGATGTGCAGGAGTCATGCCCGTACAATATACCCAGGGCCCAACCAGGAACCGGGTATATAGCCAAATGCACAATGTGTGTTGATCGGGTACACAATGGGCTTCTGCCGGCGTGTGTCAAGACCTGCCCGACAGGGGCAATGAATTTTGGGGATCGGGATGAGATGGTCTCCTTGGCCAATAAACGTCTGAGTGAGGTGAAAAAAAAGTTCCCCAAGGCTGCATTGTCAGGTATTGAAGATACCAGGGTCTTTTATCTCCTTGCAGATGAGCCGGCCAAGTATCATGAATATGCTCAGGCCACAATAGTACCAAGAGGGATAGACAGAAAGATGGCCCTAAGGCGAATTGCTCGACCATTAAAGGAATTGTCGAAAGAGTGGCAATTGCTTCATAAATTGGCAGGCTAAGAGGAATCCCCCTAACAGAAGGGTGCCTTTTGTAGGGGCACCCTTTTTATGTAGATTGTAAATTGCGTGGGATGAGAAAACTATTATAACTTTTTTATTAGTTTAAGATAAAAGGTTTTGCTGGGGGTATTATTAAATTGTTGATAGGAGGTATAATATGGGTGAAGCACAAAAAAACTTGGATCGAGAGTTAGAATTCCATGGGATTTCACGCCGGGAATTCATCAAGTATTGTGCTGCAACTGCTGCGGTGCTGGGTCTCTCAGAATTGGAGCTAACAACCAAGATTGCCCACGCACTTGAGGCTGCCGCTAAAAAACCACCGGTGATTTGGCTTGAAGGGCAAGACTGCGCAGGTTGTACAATCTCATTTACCGGTGCCCTCAACCCGCCGGCAGCTTCTATTATTCTGGACAAGTTATCGATCAGGTATCATGAAACCATCATGGCGGCTGCAGGGCATCTCTCCGAATCGGTGTATCATGATACTGTGAAACAAGGTGGCTATGTATTGATAGTAGAAGGCTCGATTCCATCCACCGATGACCGTTTCTGTATGATGGGAGGACGTCCATTTAGGGAGATTGTGGAAGAGGCAGCAAAAAAGGCAGCAGCAATCATTGCAGTGGGGGCCTGTGCTACTTATGGAGGTATACCAGCAGCCGGTCCCACCAAGGGCATAGGTCTCGACAAGGCATTGCCTGGTAAAGCAGTCATTAACCTTTCCACCTGCCCGGTTCATACAGATCACCTGGTGGGAACCATACTCTACTTCCTTTCAACTGGCAAAGTGCCACCATTAGATGAAATAGGCCGTCCAAAGGCGTACTTTGAACAGTCGATTCACGATAACTGTAGACGCCGAAGCTATTTCGACGAAGATACATTTCTTAAGGATTGGAATGACCCCACACAAAGGGATTGGTGTCTTTATGAGAAGGGCTGCAAAGGGCCTGATACCTATTCTGATTGTGCCATCCGCAGATGGAATGACGGGATAAACTTCTGTATCGATTGTGGGGCCGGGTGTCAGGCTTGCGCCTCGCCCGATTTTTATGCTGGCATGACGCCTCTTTACACGGCAGAGAGCGAGAGATCACAGAATATTATGGCCAGAAAAAAGGCAGGGTTGATCCCTAAAAAGGAAAAGGTGTGAAAGGAGGTGGCATAGATGGGAAAGAAAATAGTTATTGATCCAGTAACAAGGATTGAGGGACACCTTAAGATAGAGGTAGAAATTGAAAATGGTAAGGTTAAAGATGCCTGGAGTAGCGGTACTATGGCACGGGGGGTCGAGGCCCTACTCAAGGGAAAGGATCCAAGGGATGCACCCTTTGTGACCAGCCGTATCTGTGGTGTCTGTTACAGCGTTCACCAGCTAACATCAGCCCGTGCACTGGATGAGGCATTCGGGGCCAAGGTACCCTGGGGAGGCACGCTGCTCAGGAACCTGGCCATGGGCGCACAATATATCTATGATCATGTGCTTCATTTCTACCACCTCAGCGCACTGGACTACATAGATATCATGGCTGTGGCAAATTATAAAGGTAAGGACAAAGGCCTGCTTGCTGTGAAGGATAAAATCGTAGGCTTAGTAAAGGTAAAGGATACTTTCCCGCTCACGCCCAGGTATAAGCCGGACGAATTCTGTGTCAAAGACCCAGATATGGTTATTTCAGCAGTCAAGCACTATATAGATGCATTATCGACACATGCCAAGGCAAGAAATATGGGAGCCATCTTCGGAGGCCGGACACCTCATTACCAGAGTATTGTTGTGGGCGGCTTTACCCAGTATCCAGACATAAATATGGTTGCCAGGTTTCGGACCATGCTTGATGAGCAGGCCAAGTTTGTCAACGAGGTCTATATCCCCGATGTCCTGGCGTTTGGCACTGGTCCCCTCTTTCCACTGGCCAAAATGGGTTTGGGCGGCGGTCATTACAATTATATTTCTTATGGGGGTCTGGAAAAGGACCCGGCCGGAAAAGACATGGTTTTCCCACCAGGGGTCATTATTGGCCTCGACCCGAAAAATATCAAGATTCAACCCTTTGATCAAAAAAAGATCACCGAATCTGTGAAATATGCCTGGTATAAGCAGGATGAACCTCAGCACCCATATAACGGCAAACAAGAATTTGACCTGGAGCAAAAGAAGGCTTATTCCTTTGTCAAGGCACCCCGTTATGATGGGCTACCTATGGAGGCTGGCCCGCTGGCCCGGATGCTAATAACTAAAAACTCAACCTTCCTTGGGCTGGTAAAGAAGGGGGTCAAACCAGGGGCCGTAGCCCGGCATGCAGCCCGTGCCATTGAGACCAAACTTGTGGTTGATGCCTGCTATAAGTGGTGTGATGATTTACTTGATGCCATGACCAAACCAGGTTTCAAAATCCATGACACGGAGCATTGGGAGCCCCCGAATAATGGTATGGGGGCCGGTTTTTATGAAGCCCCACGAGGTGCTTTGGGACACTGGATTAAGATCAAAGATAAAAAGATTGATAATTATCAGGCTGTGGTGCCTTCTACCTGGAATGCATCTCCCAGATGTGAGAAAAAGTATCGGGGACAATATGAGGAGTCACTCATAGGTGTCCCTGTGCCAGATCCTGATAACCCCATAAATGTGGTTAGGGTTATCCGTTCCTTTGATCCGTGCCTGGCTTGTGCTATTCATCTTATTGACCCTAAGACCAATGAAATTCGGAAATTCATAGTGGAGTGACAAAGATTAACAAACCCGATAAACCTACCCCCAATAAGGAGAAGAAAATAGTAGTGTTGGGGGTGGGTAACCTTCTTCTCTCTGATGAGGGAGCAGGTGTCCATGTAGCCAACAGGCTGATGGAGATGACTCTCCCTTCAGAGCTGGAAGTTATTGAAGGGGGAACAGATGGTTTTAGCCTTATGGATGTTGTGATGAATGCAGATAGGTTAATTGTAATTGATGCGGTGAAAGGAGGGGGGCCTCCTGGTTCGATTTACAGGTTTGATATTGAAGATTGTTCCCCCTACCTTGATTTTTATAAGACATCGGTTCATCAAATCAACATTCTGGAAGTTATTAGCTTATCAAAACTTATTGGCCAGACCGCTAAAACTACAGTAATAGGCCTTGAGCCTAAGTCCCTTGAAATTGGAATGGAATTAAGCCCGGAAATCCAGGCCAAAATTCCCAAGATCATTGAACTAATATTCTCCGAGTTGGAGACATCTGCTTCCTTAAGCGTGTAAAGATGTTGCAAGAGTAAAAAAAAGGGTCGTTTGCATGACAAGAATGCCCTCCCTTTTTCCTTTATCACCGGATTATGACCAAGGCTACATTGTCAGGTATTGACGATACCAGGGTCTTCTATCTCCTTGCAGATGAGCCTGCCAAGTATCATGAATATGCTCAGGCTACAATAATACCAGGAGGGATAAACAGAAAGACGGCCTTAAAGCGAATTGCCAGACCATTAAAGGAATTATCAAAGGAATGGCAATTGCTTCATAAATTGGCAAGTTAACAGAACCCCCCTAACAGAAGGGTGCCTTTTGTAGGGGCACCCTTTTTATGTAGATTGTAAATTGCGTGGGATGAGAAAATATTATGACCAATGAATTATTACATCAAATAGACCGGCTTATCCAAAAGAGACCTATGTACAAAGAGGCCCTATCTGTTTACAGGGATATAGTGATTTTTCTAAACGATATTGAACCTGAGATTAAATATGTAATGAAAGATGAGGTAGTACGTGAAATTAAGGTAAAGGAAGGATTTCCTTTGTTTTCAAGAGAGGATTTACCCCTTGATCTGAAGGCTGCCTCCTCCCTGTTCAAACGTTTGTTAGAACATTTGTCTTCAAAAAAAAGGAAAGATAGGGAGGCCTTAGAAAAGGCCTTGAGCAAGGCACGAGCTAATCCTGGTTGGTTAAAAAATCTTATTACTGCGTTTCTTTCACGCGATGAAACAGCCGTTACCCATATGGCTAAAGAGGTCAATCTCGAGCCAATGGTTCTTAAATTTTTGACACATATGTCCTTGAGGCCTTCTCTAAATATCTTGAAAGAATCGGCTGGGGAAAGAATTGAAAAGGATGGCTGGAATTATGGTTACTGTCCCCTGTGCGGGTCATACCCTGATATGGCCTATTTGGGTGATCAGGGAAAGAGGTTTCTCCACTGCGAACTCTGTGGCTATGAATGGTACTATCCAAGACTAAAATGCCCCTTTTGTGAGAATGATCAACCTAAAAAGCTTGGATACTTTGTAAGCGAGGAAGAGGAGGGCTTTAGAGTTGATTTCTGCAAAAAGTGCAATCGCTATATTAAGACATTAGATATGAGGATTATTGAGCAGCCAGCGCCATTGGAGTTGGAAAACCTTATTACCTTGCACTTAGATATGCTTGCCCATGAGCAAGGCTTTAAAGCTGGTAATAGCTAAATTGAAAGATTTTTATTCTAACGGAAAAAACCTTGCTCTCTGAGCAAGGTCAGAGTTCTTTGGCTATGCCTGGAAATACAACACGGGAGCATTGGAGAACTGTCGAAGATCCCGCTGTCAGCGGGGGAGTATTGGCCTCCGGCTCGCAGAGGCGAGCCTACGCCTTGGAGAGAATAAAAACAGATGATTATGATGTTTTTCTGTTTTGTTTTTAGCATTACTCCATTACTCCATTATTCCAAAAACACTGAAATAACAGGCCCGCCCGCCTCGCCTGAGCTCGCGATGGCGGGCAGGCATCACCAATCCCCTCTGGGGATAAATCAAAGCTAGGTCCTCCCTCCGGGCCGTAGGCCCTATAGGTCGGAGGCTGGGACTGAATTCTTTACTTTTAAACCGATGCCTATTTACCCGATGCGGCGTAAAAATTAAAAGGGAGGAATGAGATGTCTGATGTTAAAGAAATACCGGCAGTTTGGATTGGAGGCGGAACCTGTGGCGGGTGCTCTATTTCTGCTCTCAATACAGTGGCTCCTTCCATCAAGAATGTACTGATTGATGAGGTGGTACCGGGAAGGCATATCAGCTTGAAGTTTCATACAAATATTTCGGCAGGTTCAGGGGATCCGGTGATACAGGCAATAGAGGATACCGGTAGGGAACATGAGGGCCAGTTCCTTTTGATTGTGGATGGGGGGGTCCCCACTGCTGATGGGGGTGTATACTGTAGGGTAGGCGAGAGAAATGGAGAGTCAATACCATTCTACCAGTGGGTAGTTGAACTTGGCAAAAAGGCAATGGCCGTGATTGCCCTGGGAACCTGCTCAAGCTTTGGCGGAATACCAGGGGCACGGCCCAATCCCACTGGGGTGAAGTCGATAATGGTCATTTTCAAAGAGGAGGGGATTACCACTCCCCTTATCAATGTACCAGGATGTCCTCCTCACCCGGATTGGTTCATCGGTACTGTGGCAAAACTTCTCATAGCTGGTCTGCCTAAATCGGAAGATTTAGATGACTGGCTCCGGCCAAAGGATTTTTATGGGCAACTCATTC
>Ga0307427_1001437_pt1 | contig 12235 bp, 3 predicted proteins | sample SalMarWE160190MG_FD_202162 | JGI IMG/M metagenome (GOLD analysis project Ga0307427, IMG submission 202162) | Salt marsh sediment microbial communities from the Plum Island Ecosystem LTER, Massachusetts, United States - WE1603-190 | ecosystem: Environmental > Aquatic > Marine > Intertidal zone >... | reverse complement strand
GCCGCCGACCAGCCGGTCGGTGCCGACGAGCGCTCCGCCGCCCAAAAGCCGGTCGGCGCCGTCGGTGCCCGTCAGGACATCGGCAAACGCCGAGCCGATAACGCCGCCAAACCCGCTGATGATGTCGGCGTTGCCGAACCCGTCGAGGGCATCGCCGGCGCCGAGGTCAACCGCGACGCCCGCCGGGTCGGCCGAGTAGTCGAGGAGGTCCATCCCGCGGCGGGCGCCCCCGCCATCGAGGGTGTCGTTGCCGGCCCCGCCGCGCACCAGGTCGGCGCCCCAACCACCGTCGATCAGGTCGTCTCCCGGTCCGCCTTCGAGGCGGTCGTTACCGTGTCCGCCGGTCAGCACGTCGTCGCCGTCGTCGCCGCTGAGCCGGTTGTCGCCGGCCCGGTCCTCGAGGGTGTCGTTGTCGGCCCCGCCTTGCAGGACGTCGTTGCCGCGTCCACCCTTGAGGGTATCGTTGCCGTCCTCGCCCCGGAGAAGGTTGTCGCCCCAGCGGGCGTCGAGCAGGTCGTTGCCCGGTCCGCCGAGGAGCGTGTCGCCGCCGCGTCCGCCGGTGAGGGTGTCGTTGCCGGCCTCGCCCATGAGAACGGTGTCGCCCGAGAACGCCGTTAGCGAGTCGTCACCCGCGCCCCCGGCCAGCAGGCCGCCATTGCGGCCGCCTTGAAGCGTGTCGTCGAACGGTGAGCCGAGCGCGTTTTCGACGTCGGTCAGGCGGTCCCAGCTCCTGCGGCCGCGACCATCGAACCCCCAGCCGCGACCCAGGTAAATCTGAACGCCTTCGGGGGCCGCGGCGTAGTCGACCGTGTCGATCCCCGGCCCGCCGACGAGCGTGTCTCCGCCGGCGAGGCCCTGAAGCGTGTCGTCGCCCGCACCGCCGTCGAGCCGGTTGGCGGCATTGTTGCCGACGAATGTGTCGCCGAACGGTGTGCCGATGAGGTTCTCGAAGTCGGCGCCGTTGAGGTCGATGACGATGCCCGGACCCACGCCCTGGAGCCCGGCCGGCCCGCTCAGGTCCACCACCACGGCCGCCCCCACCGCGGAAAAGTCGAGCGTGTCGGTGCCTCCGGTATCCGCAAGGGTCCTCGTGCCGGGGCCGGCGAAGCGGTAGGTGTCGTTGCCGGCGCCGCCGGAGAGGTCATCGTCGCCCGCCCGGCCGTCGAGCACGTCGTTGCCCGGCGTGCCGGTCAGGACATCTTTCTGGTCCGTACCGATGACGCCGTGGAAGTCGGCGATCGTGTCGGTGTCGCCGAAGCCGTCGGTGACCGTCGGGGCGTTCAGGTGAACCACGACGCCCGTGGGGTCGGCCGAGTAATCGAGGAAGTCGGTGCCTCTTCGGTTCGAGTGTCCCGTCATGATGTCGTCGCCCGGCCCGCCGTCGAGTCGGTCGGTGCCGAAGCCTCCGTCGAGGACATCGGCCCCGTCATCACCGTGGAGTTCATCGTCGCCGTGTCCGCCGAGGAGCGTATCGTCGCCCGCCCCGCCGAACATTTGGGCCCCGCTGCGGCGCCCGGCCTGGAGCGTATCGCTGCCGTCGCCGCCGAGGAGCCGATCGTTGCCTATGCCGCCGACGAGGGTATCGTCGCCCTGCCCGCCGACGAGGGTACTTCCGGCCCGGCCGGCACGCAGCGTGTCGCCGGACGCTGAGCCGATGGCGTTCTCGATGTCTGCAAGCCTGTCGCGTCCGCCCTGACCGTCCTGATTGGCCCGGCCGCGCCACAGGTCCACGTCCACGCCCGCCGCGACGCCCGCGTAATCCACGGTGTCCGTGCCGGAGCCGCCAACGAGCCGGTCGTTGCCCGGTCCGCCGAGGAGCGTGTCGTTGCCACCGCGTGCGTCCAGAAGGTTGTCGAGATCGTTACCCGCAAGGCGGTCGTCGAAGGGACTTCCGAAAACGTTCTCGATCGGATCGAGCAGCGTCAGCCGGTTCCCGGCCGCATCGAGGGTCTGACCGCTCCCGATGATGCCGAGGTCAAGGTCGATACCGGCGGCCGAGGCGAAGAAGTCAAGCGCGTCGTCGCCTTCGTTGCCTTCGAGACGGTCATCGCCGCCACCCGGTGCGAGCGTGTCGTCGTCCAGACCGCCCAACAGGTGGTCGTTGTCGGCGCCGCCGTCCAGTCGATCATCGCCTTCGTTGCCGAAGAGGGCATCGTTGTCGGCCCCGCCTTCGAGGCGGTCGTTGCCCGTGCCGCCCTCAAGCCAGTCCATCCCCTCGCCGCCGACAAGCGTGTCGCTGCCGCGCTCGCCGAACAGCAGGTCGTTCCCGGCGCCGCCCTCGAGGAAGTCGTCCCTGTCGGTGCCGGTCATGTCGTCGTCGAAAGCGGATCCGACGGCACCGTTTACGTTCGAGACGGTATCGGCGTCGCCGTAGCCGTCGGCCGCGACGCCGGCCGACAGGTCCACCACCACGCCGGCCGGGTCGGCCGAGTGGTCGAGGAGGTCGCGGTCGCGTCGGGATCCGCCGCCGTCGATCCGGTCGTCGCCAGCGCCGCCGTCGAGCCGGTCGCTGCCCCTGCCGCCGTCGAGCGTGTCGTCGCCGCCGTCGCCGTGCAGGTCATCGTCGCCGGCGTTGCCGAGGAGCGTATCGTCACCGTCGCGACCGCTCAGGATGTCGTTTCCAGCGCCGCCGTCGAGCCGGTCGCCGCCGCCATCGCCGACGAGGGTATCGTCGCCGGCATCGCCCAGGAGCACGTCGTTGCCCGCGCCGCCCGCGAGCGTGTTGTCGGCCGCGTTGCCGCGGATGACGTCGGCGAAGGGGCTGCCGATGACGTTCTCGATAAGGCCGGTAATGGCCAGCAGATTCTTCTGGTCGTCCACCCGCTGCTTGCGCCCGTTGCCGATGCGGAGGTCGACCGTAACAGGCCATACGGCACCGGAGAAGTCGAGCAGATCAACGCCGGCCTGGTCCTCGACCTCGTCGATGCTTCCGGGCACGAGGACGTAGGTGTCGTCGCCCATGCCGCCGGTCATCGTGTCGTTGCCGGGTCCGCCGTGGAGCGAGTCGTCTCCGATGCCGCCGTCGAGCGAGTCGTCGCCGACTCCGCCAGAGATGGTATCGTCGCCCGGGAGGCCCGTCAGGACATCATCGCCGCCGTTGCCGACGAGGACGTTGTCGCCGTCGGATCCGATGAGGGTATCGTGCCCCGCGCCGCCGGTAGCGTTCTCGAAGTTGATCGCGCCGCCGGGATAGCCACCGAAAACGGCGGGGGCCCACCCCTCGCCGAGGTGAACGCGGACGGCGCTCGACCAGAGATGGTAGTCGAGGGTATCGACGCCGCCGTGGCCGTCGACTTGCCCGGTGACACCGACGCCGTCGCTGAACTGGAAGATGTCGTCGTTCTGGCCGCCGATGACGTTCTCAATGTTGTTGCCGTCGTGTGTGGCCTGGTTGCCGGCGCCGTCTGTGACGGTGATGCTGGCGAACTGGGCGAGCAGGGGGACGGTGACGGCACTGAAGTCCATGACGTCGTTGCCGCCGGCAGCGGCCTCTCGGACCTCATCGACGCCGAAGTTGTCCTCGAAGCGGTACTGGTCGTCGCCGTGGCCTCCGAGGAGGGTGTCGTCGCCGGTATTGCCGTAGAGGATGTCGTTGCCGAAGTAGGTGGCAGGCTCGAAGGGGACCATCTGATCGACCTGTCCTCCATCGTCGAGGAGGATCAGGCCGTTGTCGCCGAAGAGGACGTCGCTGCCGGGGCCGCCGTAGATGGTGTCGTCGCCTTCCTCGGCGTCGAATGCGATGGTCCAGAAGTCGCCCTCGTCGGCGGGGATGGGGTCGTCGTTTGCGTCGAGGATGATCTTGCCGTCTCCATCAACCTTGTAGATCAGTTCGAGTTGGAACGTGGAGTCGCCGACGGCGCCGTTGTCGCCGAAGACGTAGTCGTCGCCGTCGTCGGCGTAGATGGTGTCGTCGCCCCGGCCGCCGAGGATCGTGTCGTTGGCGAGGTTGCCGTAAATGTCGTCGTCGCCGTTGGCACCCTCGATGTAGTCGGCGCCGCCGCCTCCCTGGACGATGTCATCATCACTTCCGCCGAAGAGTCTGTCGTCGCCTTCGCCGCCGGTGAGTGTGTCGATGCCGGAGGAGCCATTGAGAAAGTCGTCGCCGTCATCGCCGCTCATGACATCGTGGCCGCTTCGTCCGTAGAGCCGGTCGTCGCCCTGTCCGCCGCTTAGGGTGTCGTCTCCGGTGTCGCCGCGGATGAAGTCGTTGTTGGACCCGCCGGAGAGGACGTCGTCGGAATCGTCGCCGGTGAGTTGGTCGTCGCCTGAGCCGCCGTCCATGATGTCGATGCCGTCGCCGCCCCGAAGGCGGTCGTTGCCGTCGCCGCCGCGGATGATACCGCCGCCGGGCGGGGCGTAGAGTCGGTCCTCGTTATCGATTCCGTCGTCGGCGCGGCCGTTCGCGTCGGTCGCTTCGGGTCCGTCATCGGTGTCGCCGAGGAAGTCGCCGTAGAGTTCGGCGGTGATGGCGGGGTTGAGGGAGTTCTGGAGGCGGATGGTGTCGTTGCCGAGTCCGCCCTCGCCATAGATGCGCAGGACGTCGGCGGCGGGAAACTCCTGCTCGAACCCGAGGGCCGAGACCACGACCTTGTCCTCGTTTTCGATCACCTGCTGGCTGACGGTGAAGGATTCGTTGCGGTCCTGGGTGCAACCGCGGAGGCGGTTGCCTGCGCGCGGCCCCATGTTGAGACGGAGCGTGCCGTCGGGCGCGAGTTCGGCGAGCACGGGGGGCAGGACCTCGTCCGGGCAGGACCAGTTGAATTCAAGGATGGTCCCCTCGGCGATGGTCCAGGAGTCGGAGAAGAGCGTGATCTCGAACAGGCCTAAGTCCAGGCCTATCCACACGTACGCCTCGAAGTAGGCGTCGAGCGAGCCTTCGGCGTCGAAGATGCAGAAGGGGTTGCCGGTGGCGAGGCGCTGCTGGAGTTCGGCGAAGCGGATGCGCCCGTCGCCATCGACATCGTGCAAGTCGATGTCGATGGCGGCCTTGATGCCGCCGCGGACACCCGCCTCGATGAGGCCACCGACGCCCGCGAAGGCGCTGGCCGAGATGTTGGCGTGGAGCCAGGCCTCGGGGTAGTCGGTGCCGGTCTCGGCGTGGTCGCTGATGTAGAAGCCCTGGCTGAGGTCGGCGAAGTCGCCGCTGTCAGCGAACTGCCGAATGCCGTAGGTGTCGTAGCCGAAGCCGAACTGGATGCCGAAGTCGAACGACCCCTCGAGCCCCGCATTGAGGAACGGCGGGAAGATGGGGAAGCTCACGTCGTAAGCGAATTGGAAGGCGAGTGCGGGCAGGTTGAACTCGACCAGGCGTGCGTCGCCGCCGAGGAGCAGGTTGACGACCTCGCCCACGTCGGTCAGGATCGGGAACGAGAGGCCCGAGGGCGTGTTACCGCCCTGGCCGGTCATGAAGCCGTAGTCGTCCTCGTTGAGGCCGATGTCCACGACGTCGGTCAGGGCGTTGAGGTTGTCGATGATGTTCTCGGCGGACTCCTCGAGTTTGTTGTACAGGCGCAAGTCGCCGGCCAGTTCGAAGGAGCCGAAGTTGAAGGCGATGTCGCCGCTGAATGCGTTGGCGTTGTCAACGGCTTGGGAGAGGCGGTTCAGGGCGTCGATGAGTTCGCCGTACGGGCCCGCGGCCGCGGTGACGATCTCGATGAGCGTGATGTCGTTCTCGGCGAGGTCCGAGATGATGGGCATCGGCTCGTTGAGGAAGTCGCGGATCGGCTTCGTGGGTTTCATCGCCAACTGGTACCCGTACAGGACGGGACCGATGAAGTTTGAGAGGAACTCGCCCACGTGCAGCGTGATGTTGTTGAACTCGACGACCGGGATCCTGTCGAGCGGGTCCACGTCGTGGAGGGTCTCGGTTTCGCGGTCCACCAGGGCCCAGGCGAGGCGGAACTCGACGGAGTAGTGGGGCAGGCTCATGGCACCGGTGGAGTCGTCACCGAAGATGAGGTCCTCCAGTTCCTCGTAGTCGAGTTCAAGCCCGAGGTTGATGTCCATCAGGAAGAAGTCTTCGACACCCTCGTAGCCGTCGATCTCGCGGTGGAGGCTGCCGGTGAGGTTGGCGTCGAGGAGGTTCCCGAGTTCATAGGTGGTGCCGATAAGGTCGAGTTCAGCCTGGGTGAGACGATCGTCCCCGTCGAAGTCCATCAGGTTTACGGTGAAGACGGCGCCCAGGGCGGAGGGCTGGAGACCGTCGCCGTCGAGGTCGGAGTCGGGCAGGCCGTCGCCGTTGGCGTCGACGTCGCCGGTGTTGTTGGCCGGGTCATCGTCCTTGTCCTCGTCGGTGATGGAGACGTGCCAGACGGCCAGGTTTCCCTCGGCCTGGAAGTCGGGGACCTGGGCGTCCAGGTTGATGACGATGTCCTGCGGAGCCGAGGTGTCGACGTAGAACTCGTGCTGCTCTTCCGTGCCGCTGTTGTCCTTGGTCACGCCGAAGGCCAGGTTCCACGTGAAGCCGATGTTGAAATCGACGGTTCCCTCGGCCGTGAACTTCAGGACGTCGAAGCCGCTGTCAAACTCGAAGAAGAAGTCGTCCTCGTACTCGAAGACGTCGGTGTACAACTGGATATCGAACTGGGTGTGTCCGGCGTCGTCGACGAATGGGATGTCTTCCCACGTGAGGTTGGTGTCGCCGTTGGTGTCTGTGAGGACGAGGATATCCAGGTCGTCGTACCAGGCGTTGTAGAGGGCCTGCCGCACAAGGTCGTTGCCCGTGGCCCCCGATGCTTCCAGATCCATGAAGGCCTCGTCGAGGGTGTCGCGGAGGTTCTCGAAGAAGTTGGCCCCGTCCTGGAGGGCGTCGCCCAGGAGCGGGATCTGGATGCCGAACACCTCGCCGTCCATGGCGTCGGCGATCTTGTCGAGAAGGTCGTACATGCCGTCCTGGATCACCAGGGACGAGGAGGTGTTGACTGTGGTCACCTGTTCGGTCGCGGCGGTGTAGAAGACGGGCTCGTGCCCCTCGACCACAACGCGGTCGGGGCCGGTCTCGAAGCCGGCCTCGTAGCCCAGGGCGTTGACGGTGAGGACGTCATCGCCGCCGTCGCCGCCGTCGACGTTCGTGACGAAGTCGGTCCCGGGCTTGACGGTGATGTTGTCGTTGCCGTCGAGGCCGTTGATGTTCACGGTGTCGATGTTGCCGGCGACGTCAATGAGCGGGCCGGCGTTGACGGTAACCGTCCGGTTCGGACCGTCGAGGACGATGAGGTCGTCAGCGGCGGTGCCGTTGACCGTCAGGGCGTCGAGCAGGAGCCGCGGCTCGAGCGTTTCGATTCTCGCCGGTCCTGTCTCGGCGGCTCGCCGGGACGGGCTGTCCGCCATGGGATTAGAGGCGCGATCAGGAATACTCATGACAAACTCCTTCGCATGACCCGGGCCGATGCCGCCGGTGAACCCCCCGCGCGGCAACACCGCAATACCCACGTTTTCGACGCGCAATACGACAGTATAACCACGTTTTGGCGATGTGTCAACTGTAATCGGGGGAACAGAGAGTTTATCCTAATAACCCCGATTTTACCGATGTTTCCCGTGAGAATGGTGCCGTGGGGGGATCCGCGTAGTTCCGGTGACACACAACTTATCTGGGTAGTTCCGGTGACACACAACTTATCTCGCCTTATGTCTTCGGTTTGGGCTTGGGGCCGGGTTTGAGGGGATGAAGGCGGCGATCCAGGCGGGTCTCCAGGCGGGCGATGAACGCCGGATCGCCCAGGGGCCGGCCCGTCCGAAGATGGAGGCGCAGCCGCTCCACTTGTTCCTCGTCCTCGTCGGCCGCGAGAAACCGACGCCAGTTGCTCACCTCGGCCACGAGCGGTCCGCCCGCGGCCACCAACGCGTCGCCGCGACCCTTGACGTGCCCCGCCGCGCTCGACCACGGCCACTGCCACGGTCGCCGCACCAAGCCGGCCCGCACCGGGTTCTGCTCGATGTACCGCGCCGCCGCCAGCGTGTGGGACGCATCCATCGGACACGACGCGAACGGGCCCTGCCAGAGGTACCCTCGCCACCCTTGGCGCAAGTTGATCGCCCGCGTGTACCGCCAATGGGCGCGGCCGACCGCCCGCGCCAGGCCCTCGGCCGTCTTGGGAATCGCGATCAGGTGCACGTGATTCGGCATCAGGCACCAGGCCCAGATCGTCACGCGGTGCTCAGCGCACGAGGCGGCCACCAGCCGAAGGTACGTCTCGTAATCTTCGTCGCCGAAGAACGTCGGCTGCCGCCGGTTGCCGCGCTGCGTGACGTGATGCGGCACCCCCGCGGCCACCACTCGTGCGATGCGACTCATGCTGCCACCCTACCGCCCCCGCCCCTTCGCGTCAAGGCCAATTAGGTCCTATGTCACCGGAACTCCACACCGGAACTCTCGGCGACGTGCCGGGTGCCATGCTTTCGCTCGCGAAAGCATGTTCTCGACCCTTCGCGCGGTCAGCAGCCTCGGCAGCCCTGGTCGCGTGGCGCCGTTCAGGCGGCTTCAGCCGCCTTGGCCCGCCGAAGGCGGGTGAAGGCCAGGGCCTCTGGCCCTGGTGGAATCGGCCCGCGCATCGTGGTTTTCTCTTCTCGTGCGGCCCGCCGCAGGCCGGCCGCACGAGAAGAAGGAATCGCAAGGGGGAACCACCGCGCATCACCTACCCCGGCCCAAAGGGCCGGGGCTAAACCGCCGCCGGCGGCCAAGGCCGATAAATCAGCCTAACCAGCCGTCCGCGCCGGTTCCACACGTCGCGCGGCGGGTGCCATGGCCGCGTGGCATGGCCGGGTCGCATGGCTGCCACCCTCAGCGACCGCAAAAGAGTCGAACGGATCTCGCCGTTGCCGCCGGCCGTCTTTCTCAACCCTTGCCCCACCCCCGCCAAACCATTACCATGTCCCCATGGTCATGACCGCCCAGGCCGCGCGATGGGCTGCAACACCGACGCCCACACAGATCGCCGGGTGCCACTGGCGGCTCGCCCGCCGGTGCCTTGCGATCTACGACGCCTGGAACCGCCGGGTGCCATGCTTTCGCTCGCGAAAGCATGTTCTCGACCGTTCGCCCGGTGGGCCGGGTGCTGACCCGTTCGAGCCGGGAGCGGCTGCCCACGCAACAGTCCGCCACCTTGAGCACCGAGCGAAAACATGGGCAACGTCCCCAGGTTTCCCCCAGGTTTCCAGAGTAGAGCGGCCTATGGGACGCTTCACGATGCGTGCGGCCGCAAGAATGTATCCGGCAAGTGACAGCCAGGTGTGCTTGAGAAAGGAAAGCAACGGTGTTACGGTCCCTTGTTGCGGCAAGCGTGTCGGCAATCACGTACCTTGTTGCTTCAAACGTCTTGCATGGGGTAGCGGCTCTGCTCGGCGTCCAACCCTTGCTCTGGCCCCATATCACGCCTGCGATATGGGCAATCCGTATGCTATCAGCCTTGGCTGCGGCGTGGGTGGGTTGCAGCACCCTTCGGCGTCTGAGAACATGGAAGGATGCCAAGGCGCGGGTGTGTGCTCTCGTGTGGCTCACGGTTCTTGGGGTTGTCGGTCCATGCTGGTTTTGGGCATGGCTCACGATAGGAGCAACGGATACGGATTATCAATTGGTTGGGCCCGCGGAAGTGGAGATCTATCTTCCCGACGCGCTATCTCTGCCGCCATCTGCCCATGACGTGCACTTCTTTGCCGTTGGCCAGTTCTCGCCAGCAGTGCATTTGACGTTTAGGGCTAGTACGCGCGACGCGGAGGCGTACATTAATTCTGCCCTCAGCCTCGACCACAGGCACGAGCGACTGTCAGGGGAGGACTCGTATATTCCACATCCGGATGCCTCGTGGTGGCGTAAGGGTAGGACTGGCGACTGGTGGTACATCAGCAATGACGAGTTTATTTTCATCCATCTGGATCAGCCAAACAATACGATCTACCTGATAAGGCGGATCAACTGACGTCCCAAGATCTTGTTCGGGCGATCCCCGAGTTCGGGTGACATACAACTTAATTCACCTTAACGCGAGGGGATTCGGGGGGGATTCGGGGGACACGAGACTTAGCTCGTGGTTGACTCGGCCGTGAGGGTGGGAGTAAGGTGGGGGCATGGCTCGACTGGCTCGTGTGCTTGCGCCGGGCGTGGCGCATCATGTAACGCAGCACGCGAGACCCCCTGGGGCGTTGCCCCAGGCTATCGAATCCGACCCTTTCAGGCTCCCGCCGTTGCCGTCCGCCCTTACCCTGATTGACGCCGTTCTCGGCGTCCCGCTCCCTTGCGGTCGCGGCTCGGAACGGGCCGTTGCCGTTTGTCGCTTGCCGTTATCCAATCTGTCGCCGTTCTCAGCGTTCTCTCTGTGCCCTCTGCGTACTCTGCGTTCAAAGCCGTTGCCATCTCGCCGATTGTTAGAACTCTAACAGAATCTGGCGGCTTCTTCCGAGCCGTAAGTCCTTGTTTATAAAGGAGTTAGCCATTTTTCGCGTCTTGGCGGCTTGGCGCGGGGGGTTTTGGGGGTTGCCCGTCAGGGCGTTTTTCGGGCGTTCGCGCGTTTTCGCCGTTTTTGATAGCGCCAGGGCCGATTTTGGGGCTCGGGAGATTGTTAGAGTTCTAACAACTTTCGGCGTGCGCGTAAGTCCTTGTCGGGAAAGAGGTTACGTCATCTGGGCGGGTGGGCCGTTTTGCCGGTCGGATCGCGCCAAGATGCCGGAATAAGGCGCGTTTTTACGGCACAAATGCCGCATGCGCCTCGGCGTTTTGTATACTTTAGCATCGATTGAAGTCGCTCCATAGGGGTGAAAACGGGGGTAAAAATCGGTAAATTCGTGCAAATTCGCGCCCAAAAAAAGTAAAAACGGTACAAAAAGCGGCGCTTTTTGCCTTACCTATCTTAACATTTCGGGTCCGAATCGCCCCTGGTGGCCCAAAAACGCCGATTCGGTCTCCGAAAAGGGCTGTTTTCAGGGTTGCGCGAAAACGCCGTTTTACTAAAGTATATAATCGGCGTGGCGGCCCCAACCAGCCAACAGGCATAAACGGCGTTCGAGGCGGCCTGGGAAGGCCGCCGCGCGGAACGCGCGGTGGGCAATCTTGCCCGCCGCGCAAGTTGGGGGTGGCAATTCTCTCTGGCGACGGTGGTATCGTGCAATCTGTCACCCTGAGAGCCCGCATCGCGGGGTCGAAGGGTCTCGCCGTGAGTCCGTTCTGCCCCACGCCACACGCCAAAGACCACGGCGAGATTCTTCGCTGCGCTCAGAATGACAACCAAGGCCCCCGACCAAGTTGCATCGTGCCAGAAATCGTTGCCACACCGCGCAAGTTAGCGTCATCGTATTAACGGTTTCGCTGGTCCTGGAATGCTTGAAACGCCGCCGCCGGCGCATTACGATAGGCTGCGGCAAAGGAGTCGCGTGTGGGAATCGCCAGGCCGATTGCGAACGTGGGGCGTTTTGCCGCCGAGCAGGTCACTGACCTGGGCCGGTTCGCCGTGTTCAGCGCCTCGACGCTGCGGTGGATACTGACGGATTTCACGCGGTGGTGGTTGCTGCGGCCCCAGTTGTATGAGGTGGGGGTCCGCAGCCTGCCGGTGATCATCTTCACCGGGGCGTTCGTGGGGATGGTGCTGGCGCTTCAATCGTACCCGCAGTTCGAGTTGCTCGGCCAGGCCGCATGGTTGGGTGCGGTGGTCAACCTGTCGGTCGTCAAGGAACTGGGCCCGGTGCTGGCGGGTGTGATGATCGCCGGCCGGGTAGGCGGGGCGTTGGCGGCGGGGCTGGGCACGATGAAGGTGACCGAGCAGATCGACGCCCTTCGGGCGATGGGCGCCGACCCGATCCGGCACCTGGTGGTTCCGCGGTTCCTGGCGTGTCTCCTGCTCATTCCGTTTCTGACGGTGTACTGCGATTTCGTGGGCATCGTGGGCGGGTACGTCGTGGCGTGGGGGTACGGCGTCGATACGCACGAGTACTGGCTGCACTCGGCGAACGCGATCGAGAACTGGGACATTTTCGCCGGGGCGGTGAAGAGCGTGTTTTTCGGTGCGGCCATTGCGCTGATTTCGTGCTACAAGGGGTTCCAGAGCCGTCAGGGTGCCGAGGGCGTGGGTCGTGCGGCCACGGAAGCGTTCGTCGTCTCGTTCATGGCCATCCTGATTCTGGACCTGTTCATCGTGATGTTCCTCCAGGGCCTGTACGACGCCCTTTGGGGCCAGACCAGCATCTTCTTATCATGAGTGCGACCGAGCCAATTCGCGTGAAGCCCGACAGCGGCGAGCCCGCGGCC
>Ga0307427_1001433_pt1 | contig 12250 bp, 18 predicted proteins | sample SalMarWE160190MG_FD_202162 | JGI IMG/M metagenome (GOLD analysis project Ga0307427, IMG submission 202162) | Salt marsh sediment microbial communities from the Plum Island Ecosystem LTER, Massachusetts, United States - WE1603-190 | ecosystem: Environmental > Aquatic > Marine > Intertidal zone >... | reverse complement strand
TCAGGTTATCCCAGGTATCCTGCGGGTATTTATACTTGGAGATTTCGTCCACGAGAGCCTTGGCGTGCTGCGGGCCGCGCAGCTGATCCGGTTCATCCCCGGAGTAGATGATGCCCAGCACCCCGTTGGGCCAGATCACCCGGCGCTTGGAGGGCTCGTACTCCGGGTAAAACCACCGCGGGCTTATCTTCAGGATGGAGCTGTCCCCGACCTCGACGATGGTATCGCGCACATCGGCCTTGGTCTGTCCTATCAGCGCTATGGGGTTATAGCCTTCCCTGGCCCACCTGATAACCAGCTCGTTGCCGGTGCGGGTCTTCCCGAAGCCCCGCCCGCTGAGGATAAGCCAGATGTACCAGGCCCAGGCCGGTGGCAGTTGCTCCGGTCGAGCCCAGGCCTCCCAGTCAAATAGGAGAGCCTCAGCTTCCTGTTGTGTCAGCCGGTTTATCGCCCTCTGCCTTTCCTTCTCCGGCAGTAAAGCGATTGAGTGCATCAAGGAGTTTTCCTTTGGCATCTATCTCCGCCTCTATCGGTTTACCGTCCTTGCCGGTAACCTCGTGCTTCTCTTTCTTCCCCCACCTGTCGAAATACTGCCGCTCCAGGTGGGTCATATCGGCCTGCCACTCCGGGCGGGCGAAGTGTTCCTCCACCGTCTCAGTCCCGTCCTTCCGGGTAAAGGTGACCCGCTTGATGAGCGCTCCGCCCCGGCCAGCTGCCCGGATGCGCTGGACACGCTCTATTTCAGCCTCGGCCCTCGCCGTCTCCACCGCCAGGTAAAACTCACGATAATCCCCGCTCTTAGACTTCTCGCCGGTTTTCAGCCAGTTGTAAGCCGTCTTCGGGGTAATGCCGCATTTCTTACAGGCCGTCTCGAAGTAATTACCGCCCCGGAGAAGCCTGACCAGTTCCCTTCGGAGCACCGGGGTTAATTTAGTATTTCGTCCTGCCATTGATTATTTCTCAAAAAATAATGGGAATAAGTAAGGGGCAGCGAGGAGTGTCACCTTACGGCTCTCCCCAGCTGCCCCTCTATAGACTGGTAGCGGGGGCGGGAATCGAACCCGCGTAGCCTGGCTTATGGGACCAGGCAGGCAACCAACAGCCTCCACCGCATAAAAAAACCCACCGCTATCGGTGGGCATCAAGTATCACTATATCCACTATACAAGCCCCTTTTAGCTTTGTCAAGGGGCAAAAAGCAGCAAAAAACTACACTAATTAGTACACTTTTGGCGGTATTTCTTCTTCCGCCTCCACCCGCAGCAGTAACTCAGTGCCCGGTCTATCCGCCTCACAACCGTATAGGTGTCTATATGCCAGTGCCGGGCTATACTTCCCTCATCTTCCCCATAGACATACTCCATTTTGCACATGGCGCCGTCCTGTCCAGCATTCTCCAGCCTTACCAGCAGCTCGGCGGCTATCTGCACCGGCGTCTCGAAAGGGGCATGGCTGGATGGTGATTTCTGCACGTTGGGCTCGGTGTAGCTGGTAGGACGCGGCGGCCAGTTCCCCTCCCGAATTTCCGGCAAGTGTTGGAAAAGCCAGACGACCTGCTCACGGGCAAAGTAAATATCTCTGGGGGCAAACCAGAGCTCGTTCAACCGGCCGCCCTCCTCGACTTCGGGCGCTGCCGCATAATCTTGATCAATTCCTCCAAATTCTCAATGCCGCTATAGTCGGAGCGGGTAAGCAGCTCTAACCTGGTGCCATAGAGCTTCCACTGCAGCATAATTAATTTCGTCAGCTGCTCCGGCTTGAGGCATTCCCATATAGGGCAGGTCAATCTATTCATATCTCACCTCAATAAAAAGAGACGCTTTCACCTTTCGGTTACTTGCGCCTCCTGTTAGAAGCCCGGTCAGTTTCCCTCCGGGCCAGGTCAGCTCTCTATTTAGTTATTTAAATTTTAACCCTTTTTGTGCAGTATGACTAATATGTACTACATAGCCGTTTTGGACCTTCACAGTAACCTCGCCAAAGCCAGCCTCTTTCACAATATCAAGGTACTTCTCAATCAAAAGCAGTTCCTGCTCCTGGCGCGGTGTTCTCTTCGTCATCTTAATATCTCCACTATGTTTTCAATATCCCCTGGTCTCCAGACATAGCGCTCTATATTCCCCCCGCATTCATCGAGCAGGTCAAGCCATTCCTGCTGTTTATCAGAGATCTGGCCTTTCTCTGTTTTAAGCTCTGCAAATATCAAACGGGGCGGTTTGCAAAGTATAAGGTCAGGCATCCCCCTGGGGCTATGGATAGATGTCCAGGTAAAATAAAACTTCCACCCAAAGACTTTACAGAGGTCTCTTACTTGCTCCCGTAACTGCTTTTCAGTAATCATTTTAGATAGCCCAGCCCAGGACGGTGGAAGACGGGTCAATCGCCAGGAATTTCATGCCGGCATTTCCTTTCGCAGTATCATGCTACTGTTCATATTTGAGTTGCTTTCTTTACTGCCTTGGCCAATGCCGCGGCCATCGGCAGAGGAACGGAGTTTCCAACGACCCCGAATTTCCCATCGACAGTGAAAGGGGCATCGTCTAAATAGTCCTCTGGCAAGCCCTGAAGGGTCAAACAGATGCGCAGATTCTTGTTGTTGCGATACCCATGTAAATGCATGTTTTTGTTCCCCTTAAAGTGTTGGAACCCTTTGACCACGCCGCTAGCCATAACACGGGGTGCCCACTCGGGAGACTCGAAAACCGATATGTCGTAAAGTAATTTTAGACCATCCCTGGTTCCGAAACTGAAGCGGTGAATACGATGCTGTTTGCCGCCAAGCCATCGGTTATTGAGTATCGTGGGGTCTACCATGTAACCTTCGACAGTTGGCAACGGTGCTCTTTTCACATTTTCCATGACAAACCAATCGGGTTGAGACTCTCTAATAACACGCTCAAACTCAGGGATGAGATTTCCCCATTTGGCAGGTTTGCCGTGGTTCATTTTCTGAACGATAGAGAACTCCTGGCAGGGAGGTCCACCGATAACGCCCTCAAAGACTCCGGGCGGCGGATGGAAAAGCCGGATATCGCCGCCCCAAAGCCGGTCGGGACCACGAACAACACAATAACCTTCTTCCTCGAAAGCCTTTCCTAAAATATCGATACCAGGGAAAATACTTAGTAATAACCCCTTCATCTATCACTCCACAGTATTACTCTACTGTCCTTTCCCCTTTTTATAGTGTGTAAAAATGCGCGGCTCACAGTCACCGCGGCACTCCCAGCCAGTCCAGTAGGACCGCCCGGACATAGCTGACATTGCACTATACGGCCTCCTTCACATATTTCCTTGTCTTGTTGTCGAAGTGAACCGCAACCTTACCTCCCTGGCCATTTATATAATACTGACTTCCTTCTTGCGCCCCCATTACAGGAAGATCGTCCTGGCCGACCTTGATAAAGCCCACAGGCGAGTCTATATGTTTTACTTCTCCCTTTCTCCACTTCCCCTTAATCTCCCTGGCCTTCTCCATCCAATTCCTCAGGGCGAGTTTCGGCCGCTTTAACTTTCGCCCACCTTCACTCCAATAGAGATGAAATTTCTTGACCTCGTTATCGAAGTTCACATCCTTAAACTCTGACCGGAGTTCCTCTTTATAATCTTCAAAGTCTAATTCTGTTGTCGCCTCTTCTTCTACTTCTTCTTCTCTTCTCTTTAACTTAAACTTCTCTTTAACTTGTAAATGAGTTAGTCCGTCTTTACTCTGGAGTAACTCTGGAGTAACTCTGGAGTTCGGGGGGGGTATTTGAGACTGTGCTTCCCTAGTTTTTTGCAATCCAGTTTGATGTTTCTCAAAATGCGGTGCAAACAAATAACAGTTTTTAGAGGGTTGTCGTTTAACGTCAAGGGGGTAACTTGCTGACGCCGTGGGCACGGACTCGATAAAATATCGCTCAATAAGCCCCAATTTTTCCATTTCTGCTAAACATTTCTCAACCTTCAGGAGGGTATAATTGCGCCGGGGGGCGACAATGCTTTTGAATATTCTAGCGTCACCATACATCCTGCCCTCGCAATCAAGGTGCGGTATCATCCAAGTGAAAAGTAACCTGGCCGTGTCATCGGATAGGGCATCTACTTTCTCGTCAAGACTTATGGCCTTGCTTATCATCCGTCCTCTAGCCATCGGTTACTCCTCAGACCTTGGTGTGCTATTCCCGGTCAAAAGTTCTACTATCATAAATAAATCGACATTCCTTCCTGTAAGCTCTACAGCGTGAGATTGGAGGAAAGCCCTTAATTCCTGAGATGTAATATGCCAGCATGAGCCGCCGTGCATTTGGGGTTTTGTCTCTCCATGCCAAGACGCTTTAAGCGCGCCGGTGTCTATCCACTTCTGCACCTTTTTATGGTCTACGCCTAAAATTTGGCTAACCTCTGCTTTGGTGAACCATCCGTCCCTGAACTGCGTCGAGAGACCCAATCTAGTCGCTTTAACCCTGATAGAATTCTTGCTCCGCCCCATCGTTTTTGCGATTTTATAAATGGGGTGGAGTGGGATTAACCCCCTTAATCTGTCTTCTTCCTTGAGTGTCCATGGTTTCTTCCGGTGAGCTATGCCCATCAACGCGATTTGGCCTTTAACAGCGCAGAAGGTTATCCTCTTTCCCGTTATATAACTGAGCAGGTTAGCTATTTGCTCTGCGCTTTTACTTGTCCCCTGATAATCACGCCGGACAATAGCCTTTTCTTCTTCTGTCCAATAATGCTTCGGAGCTTTGCCGCCCTTTGTTCCTGCTTTACTAAGTGTTAAGGTGTCAAGCATCGATTACTCCCTTCAAATTAGCCTTCTCTGTGTGGCCAGCCTTAAGTGGCAGTCGGCGGCTCTGCGGAAATCACGCCGGCGCAGCGCATCCTCGATAAGCCGGCCTTTAAGCGAATCGGCATATTCCCGGGCCTCGGCATAGCTGGTCGCCAGGAAGTAGCCGGCGCCGCAGCTGGCCACCGGTAGCCCCTCGGCTATCAACTCCCGGATAACCTGCCGGATCCCCCGGTCATCCCTCTGGCCTAACATCTTGGCCAGCTCCATACCGGTAATGGCGCGGTCCCTGCCTTCGCGCCGCTCCAGGATGCGCCGGAGTTCTGTCTTGATATCTCGGTCAGGCATTGACCCCCTCGATATGAAGGGCTCCTCTTTCTTCAGGCGCCAATAGTGTGAGTGGCCAGTTTCAGGCAACTTCTATCTCCTATTCTTTCGGGCTAACCTCTGCCGGCTGATTTCCCTCCAGGATGGCCAGCAGGAAACCCCGGGTTACCGACTCCGGATAATCTTTCAGTATCTTGGTCAGGTCGAACTCCACGCCCTGCTTGCCGGCCGGTATCACCCCCAGGGCAGTAAAGAGCTTGACCACTCCGAGCTTGAGGGTCTTGGACATCACCGCCTGGCCGCCGATGGAGAGATGATAAAAAGCGGATGGGTCTGCCGGCGTCTTGATTTCCAGGGTGGCCAGGTCGGGGGCTGATTTATCGGCGGGTGGCTCCTCGGCCGCCGGTGGGGTGGCCGGTGCCGCTGATTTTTCCGCCGGCTCTTTCTTAACCTTGGCCTTTTTCTCGGCGGGCTTTTTCCCGCCGGAGCCGGTAATCAGGGCCAAGTCGGCGGCTACTTTCTCCTCCAGCTTGGTACTGTACTGTTCCCAGGAGTTGCGCCGGCGGTTGGTGATGTAAGCCGCCATGGCCAGCTGCAGCAGCTCCTCGAAGGTCTTGGCGTCCAGGGATGCTTTGGTTGCCTCAGGGTCCATCCGGCCGTTAGTTACCGTAGGCAAACCCTTGAACATTATCAGCAGGTCCACCCGGCCGGCGGCCGATAGAGCATTGACTTCTTTCCTGGCCAGTAATAGCAGGCACTCCCGCGGACGCTCCTGGACGTGGCCGAAGGCTTCGCCCAGCTTGGCAGTAAGTGCTTTGTCCTCCAGCTTCAAAGTGACGTTATCGTTCTTGGTCCTCTTGGTTTTCTTTTTCCGGTAGCAGGCGGGGTCCGTGCAGATTTTCCTCGGCTCATCCTTATCGGTAATGTGGTACTTGAAGAGCGCCGTCTTGGTGCACTGGTCGCACTCGGCCGGGTTGTCCAAGACTTTCTTATAACCCGACAGATCCTCCCACTCGTTATAGCTCAGCTGGTCGCTGGTTATTATCTTGGCGGCATCGCCTTTATCTTTTATCTCCTGCCAGGCCTTGTCGAGCAGCTCCTTCTTGGCGGCTTCCTGCTTTTTCTCCCAGCACTTCGAGTCAAGGCAGCGGTCCTCTTTTTTATGATTGCCCCAGGGGTCGGCCGCCTTTGTCTTATTCGGGCATTCCTTGCACCCGGCCAGGTCGAAAGCCGGGGGGCCTTCATAGCTCTGGGCCTGGGGATTCAGGCTTTTACTTTCCCGCCAGATAACCTGACTGACCGAGCGGTCTATCTCGGTGACTGAGAAGCGCCGCTCGATGGCAACCTTAGCTATCTTGGCCTGCAGATCCGGTTGGGCGTTCAACCTCAGCAACTGCAGGCCGCCGGTTGCCGATATTTCTTGAGAAATAATCTCCCCCTGGATATCTGCCGGCAGTTCCAGGAGCCGGATGGTGTTGGCTATCTCCCCCTGGCTGCAGTTATGGCGCCGGGCCATCTCCGCCTGGGTTATCTTGAAGTCCTCCAGGTAGCGCTTATAGAAAGCCGCCAGCTCAAGGGGGTTCAGGTCCTTGCGGACGGTATTGGCCTCCATAACCAGGTCGGCCATCTGCTGGTCGGTAAACTCCCGGACGGACACCGGCATCTCGGCGTAGCCATTGTTGCCTTTAGCCAGAAGATACCGGAAGCCGGCCAGCCTCAGCCAGCCGTCCCCTATCTCATAGTGGCCGTTGGAGACCTGGTCCTGGCTTATGGCGCCCTCCCCGAGGATAAACCTGGCCACCGGTGTCTGCAGCAGGCCGTGCTCTAAAATGGAGAGGCCGAATTCTTTAGCGACCTCCTCTGTTATCTCCACCCGGCTCGCCGGCTGGTAGGGGTTGGGGCGAAAGTCTTCCAGCTTGATATACTGGACTGACTCCGTTATCCGCCCGGGCTCAACCCCTGTCTCTTTGTCCTTTGCCATGACTCCTCCTTTTTTATCTCCTCTCCTGTTTAAACAGCAGCTCCCCGCAGTTGGTGCAGTAGCCGTATCTCATAACCACACTCCAGAAGGTCAAGACTTCCTTCACCAGCACATTCCTCCGGCATTTCAGACAGCATAGTTTCAATATTCCCCCCTTTGCGGGCTGGGGCTGGTCTAGAGTTTTACCCCTGGCCACTACGAGCCGATTCAGGTTTTGCACTGATGTTCTCGTTCGCCCACACCCCAGCCTATTGCCCTGACTTGGTGGGAGGGTAGCCTCGTTACGGGTCATCCCACTACCTCGTTCGGCTGTCGCTTCAGGCTGTTTCCCCGCCTCGCTGTGCACTGGTCAACGGCGGCAACCCGAAGGTCCTACAGCGCCCACCAATTGTTAAGATTCTGCCCCGGCATGGACTGGCTCTCGCTCGTCCAAGTCCAGCCCTTGCTGCGGAGTCGTGAAGGTGACATCTACCTGGTGCCCCGCCTTGAGTGCATAGAGTATCCGGTCAAGCATAGCGGGCGTTCCCTCGTACTGGATTTTGGCCTCGGTGACCAGCTGGCGGTCTACCACCACGCCCTCTTCCTTCTCCTCCACCAGTTTCACCTTTGCTTCCAGTTTGTCCACTGTAACCTTTGCCTTGATTTCTCCCACGGTTGCTCCTCCTTATGAAAAATACTCTTTTATCTCTTCCCACACTGTGGCCGGCTCAGTATTAATCCGGCTGTCCTCTATCTTGAGGGAATTAACCAGATAGCTACGGGCCGTTTTATAGTTCTTGTATCCTTTGGCCTCAGCGACTTTGGATAGTAGTTCGTCGGTGGCATTGGGGGCTGTTCCCTCGTCCGGTGTCGTTTTCTCGGCTGTGGAGGCATCTGGTGGCGTCTCATCAGGGAATATCTTTTCTATGGGCTCGGTAGGCGGAGTTTCCGCTTGCTCTTTGTGTTCGTGGCACCACTCGCCAGTATCGCCTATCGGGTGGGCGTAGGATTTCATTCTGCCTCGCTTGAAAAATGCGGTATCGTGTTCTTTGCACCAGTGTTCCTTTGTTGGTTTTGTTCCCCCGGCCGCAGGCTTTGCCCCACTGATCTGCAATCCCTTGAATACGTCAATGCCGATTTCCAACTGTTGAGCGGATATCTTAGTGAAGCCGTCTGTGACAGCCCCCTTGAATGCATCACCCCTGTCTGCGTTCTCATTCCCGCCGTAGGCTTCACCGTAGAATCCGAACTCAGGTATCTCCAGCACAACCCTCATAACGATATGCTCTGTCATCTCTACCGGCTCGCCTTTAAGTGTCCAACTGCCAATACCGAATACGTCATTGATTCTCTCGGCTACATAGATTGACTTGATAGTTGATAGGTATGATTTGGTAGGATGTGGGGATATTGCCCCAGGGGGTAACGGCTTCCGTAACTTTTCTCTCATTGCATCGGTGATTTTCTCTGTCATTTACTTCTCCTTACCGTGTATTCATTCGGATAGTAGGCTCGTTGTAGAATCTTACTCCGGGCACCTGCTTCTGGTCGTGGTGTTTCTTGGCTATAGAATTCAGCATGGCCGTGTCCGCTACCTTGTAGGTATCCGGCAAGGCAGCAAAGTCCACTACTTCGTACTTCCAGTTATCCACCATACTGGCCGTGCCCATATCTGTTGAGGTTCGCTTGGGGGCTTCCGTTACTTCGACCAGTTTCACCGACTCGGTTATCTCGCCGTTGTTAAGCGCCGCTTCTTCCTGGGCGGCCTCCATGCGCTTACGGTTGATCTCCTCCTGCTTCTGCCGGACAAGCCTTTGCTCCGCGTCATAGTCCGTCATCTTCTGGCGGGTGATGGTGTTGGCGGCCTCTATCGGCTCCATCCAGAATTTGTAATTTTCCGTGATGGCCGCTACCTGCTCTTTGAGGGGCTTGAGATATTCCTTTTTCTTGTCTGTCAAAGCCTTAATAATCTTGGAGATAAGGGACAGGTCATCGGTGGCAAGTTTCAGGTCGTCCGGGGTTTTGATAACCCTAGTCTCGGCATGGGTTTTGAGTCCTAAAGCCTGCTCGTAATAATTCTTGACCTCGATATCCCCGCCGGGCTGGGGTACCAGACCGGCTGTGCTATTTTCTTCCATCAGTTATTCCTCCTTCGTTTCCCATCGCTTTACTCCACTTTGCTCGGCTACACTAAACTCTGCTAGACTAAACTCCGCTTTGCTTCGATGCGCTGCACTGTGCGAAGTTATATCTTCATTTTGTTAGCATCTTCACCATTGGGCTTGCAGGGGGCAGAGATACTCGGAGATATTCCTTGAGTTGGTCTGTATTCTCAGCGAGTTCCCTTGCCATTACAAAAGTCGTGGCCTGCCTAGCACTTTCGGTTTGCTGTAGGCGTGTCCAAGCACTTATGATGGCACAGGCTATTCTTCCTACTCCAAGTTCGTTATCATCAAGTTTACCTTGCCTCGCCAATTTAAGGACTTCACCTGCTGTCTTTATCGCCTCGCCGAATACCTTCTCGAATTCCTGCTTATTGTTTGCCATTTCTATTTACCTCCCATTTTGTTACCATAAAGCGCCCGAATTCTGGGCGATTATTTCCCACTCCCGCCAAAAGACCCGCTGCGTCCATTGCCTCCCTCAATAACTGGGGGTCACGATTGTCATCAGTTACCACAAGCCCGAATGATGCTTCCCACCCTGCATTTATAGATGGGGTGCGGATTATAGCTGCTGCACCTGTTTTGGGTGGTATGCGGCCAGGGCGTTCATAAATAAAATCGGGCTTGCCCTTGCCTAAATCTATCTCTAAGGGGTCAATAAAAACTGTGGCATTGATATACTGCCAAGCTCCCCTTTTCCCTTCCTTGAGGTTAGCCAAACTTGCCCCTTGAAGTAAGCTGGCTTTTATCTGTCGGGCAGGGATAAAAATACCATTGCCGTTAGAATAGGCTTTTGTCTTGGCCTCGGCTATTGCCTGGTCAACTGTGCGCTTGCCCCCTGTCTTCCCGGATTGCATCTTCTTCTGGGCTTCATCTGTGAAAGCATTTTGTGAATAAGGTGCTAATCCTTTGATACCTACATCTATCCGATACATTGATTGCCTCCTTTAATATTTACTTTGCTCTACTTTGCTGCACTGTGCTTAGCTAGGCTAGGCTGAGCTTCACTCCAATCCCTCATTAGGCTGTGCATATAACTTTCCCGCCCACAGTTGGGGCATCGGACTCTATAGCGGTTCATTGATACCCCAAATATCTGGTCACAGACACAGTGTATCGTGTATATTAATTCTCCCTTAGAAGTGTTGGCATCGGTTATCTTCATACGGCGGCGTGGCTTACTTCCCGCTACCCCCTCTAATAGATTCAGAGCTTCAGGGTTCATCAGTTCTGCCTTCCCTTCCACCAGGCTGCCAATATGCCGGGGTCTGTATCAAACCTGTAGAGTTTCAGACGTAAGCCGTGCAGGAAATAATACTCGGTCTGGAACTTTAACTTGATTGCATCACCGCTTTTCATCCTGTCCTCCTTCGGGGAGAGCTAATTGCAGCTCTCTCCCCGCTTCTTATACAGCTCCTTTAGTGTCTTCAGGCTAAAAGGCCGTTGGGCAGCCTTACCTCCATTCGAAAAATTTCCCGGAGCTGATTGCTGCCTTATAGTCCTGGCCCGCGGTCGGCCGCCCCTTTGTCCAGCAAGAGAGAAATGTTCCCTGCCATGGCGGATAAGAGTTTGGAGTCCCCCAATGCGACCCGCGTCAGCCTTGGTCACTTTTTACCTTCCTGACATAGACCTGCTGGCAGTAGGGACACTTCTCCCGGTCGAAAGCCGGCCAAGCTGAGACATGATTGTGCTTGTTGGGGCAGTTGAAGCGGTCTATCTTGTTCATTTTTAACCCCCGCTGGATTTTGATTTCAGGGTTTCTGCCACTCTGGATTGCCGGGGATGGCGGATTCTAAGGACGAGATACCTTAACCAGCGCCTTAAACCGCCTGTAGAGCCATCTGGTGAAGCCTCGGGGGTGGTTGCGGAAATGTACTTGCTGAATATATCCACATGGGGGAACTGCTGGTCAAAAGACCGGAGCAGTTTAAGGCCGGGCTTTCGCTGTCCACCTTTCACCTTGGCCCATGTAGACCTGTGAACTCCCAGCAAATCAGTAAACTGTTCATCGGTAAGATGCTCCCGCTTTTGCCGGTCCCTCATAATATCTACTGCGCTGTTCATTTTTGCCTCACTGTGGATATTTTATACTACTATGTGGCTTTTGTCAATACCTTTTGTAGACTATTTTCTACACTTCCCCGAAATAGAATATAGTTATAGAACATAAAACCTTCCATTTAGCGAAGGATGAATGTAGGCTATAGCCTCATCTTGAAAATATAAAATGATATGCGACAATAGTCTACAGGGGAGTAAAAATGGGCGGGGAAACAACTGGGGAGATACTGGAAAGACTCCTGACTACTAAGGGTCTAAGTCAGAGAAAATTGGCTATGTTATCAGGTGTGGACAGGGGATATATTAACGCACTGATAAAGGGTAAACGCCAGAATATAAGCCTAAAGACTGCCAGGAAATTAGCCCAAGCATTGGAAGTATCACCGGAGATATTTTTGGCAGAGGAAGCTTTAGCGCCCCGCAAAGAATCATCCGAGGAGTTGCTCGACCGCTTCAGAATTACCCTCCCTGAATCAGTCCCCATATTTGAGGAGTTTACCCTCCACGCAGGCCGGCCGGTAGAGCCGAAGGACTATATGCCCGTTGTCAGAGACCGGGCCAGAAGCCGGGACCTGGAGGGATATATCGTCAGGGGCAGCTCCCTCTCCCCCATGGTCGAGGATGGGGATGTTATCATCATCGACCGGGACCGGCAAATAGATACCGGCGATATAGTGGCGTGTCTGATTGATGGGCATCTGCACCTGGCCCGGCTCCGCAAAATAGCCGAGGAGCTTTACCTGGAGAATAATCACGGCCGCTACAAGCTGGAGGAGGCCCAGGTAGCGGCGCCGGTTATCGAGGTGAGGAGGAAACTGAAGTAAAGGAGGGGGCTATCCCTTCGCTTGCTTTTAGCTTTCGTAGCTGGCAGTCAAAAGGTAGGGGGTTCGAATCCCCCCGGCTCCACCAAAGGTTTAGACAGCATGGATAATCGGCCGGTATTTCCCATAGGTGTTGTCGCGGGGTTGATCA